>Ga0116227_10004171_pt1 | contig 31512 bp, 25 predicted proteins | sample S1TSphgellanicum_FD_89693 | JGI IMG/M metagenome (GOLD analysis project Ga0116227, IMG submission 89693) | Host-associated microbial communities from peat moss isolated from Minnesota, USA - S1T2_Fb - Sphagnum magellanicum MG | ecosystem: Host-associated > Plants > Peat moss > Unclassified... | reverse complement strand
CATCCATATGGCGATGCGCATGATTTTAATAAAATGATATAAAAGGAAAAAAAAAAGAAAAAAAAAAGAAAAAAAGAGAAAAGAGGGGGGGGGGGGGGGGGGGGGGGGGCAATCAGACTAGTTTACTTTAGGGAGCGGCCATGTATGGTGTATCCCACCCGGTAAGTTGTCTTTGGGCTCCCCGCAGGTATTGGTGCCTTATCCGGGGAGCCCATCGACAACTTACCTCACCGAATGTGCCATAGACGGCCAGATCTCTAGTACATTAATCATACGGATTCAGGGTCGGGAGGCCAAATCCGCACTCGGTCGGTCCTTGACCACCTGGCAATTGTGGTCTTATTTTTTCAATACTATTGTTTCATTTTTGGACTTAAATTTGATAATTTTTCCGGTGGATAAACTTTGTCAGCTTGACAACAACAAACCAATCGGCTGTCCCAGATGATCCTCTCTTTTGCTGATCCTTTCACAAGTCATAAAGCACTTCACGGGTTTTTTTGTTCCTTGAATGTGAAAGTACCTCCCCAGAAGACTCGTTCATCGGTTGAAGGACCCTTTGGCTAAATCAAATGGAGATCATCCACTATTTGGATGAAAAAAACATTTCATGCGTTCTCTGGGCCTACAACCTTGGGCTACCAGCCTCAAGGCTATGTATGAGCCACAAATTAGGTGGATACCCTGGGCAGCATGCCTTCCCCATTAAATTTTAAGATAAGTATTAGAGTTATCCGGAAAGTCACCCTGTCTTTGGGCGTGCTTTCACCCTGTATCCCCTCTTTCAATGGTGTATATGCAAAGTAAGGAAATTTTATTAAATCTCAGTATGAAATGCTGAAACTCAGCATTTAATGCACAAGGTTCGAGATTAACTATAGTAGTTGTACAGGCAGGAGTGGTGAAAATATATGTAAGAACATTTTGGAGGCACTCGGGGAAAAAAGGAAAGACAGGATGAAACTCAGTTTATGACCAAAATTGGAGGAAGAATTAGTTTTGGATCCCAGTTATTTCGTTTTGTAAAATTTTCATTCTCAGTTACATGTCCGATGCCCTATTTTGCCGAAACTGGTCGTTCTCGCCCCCCTAATCAGGCGACTTTATGGATAACTCTGTTATAATATCTCAATTTTTTTGTTTGTGTTCGAAATTGGGATAATATAATACCCATCTTAAAATTTCACTATGTCCATGAATATCCCTATTAGGAAAGAGGAAGGATATTACACTATTCTTTAAGAGTGCAAGGGATCTTACATAGACTCCTTAAGAATGTGAGGGAGGGATCTTATGCCATATGCCTATAAGTTGAATCTTAACTTGTGGCCATGGACTTCTACTCTTCAATCTTTTGGGGGAAATAGATAGCTTTATTCCAAACCACATAGTGAGGATAAGGGGGAATGCTACATATGGCCTTTATCAAGGGGCTTCAACAATTTCACATCATGCATAAAAAGGGGGTCCCAACAACCTTGTCATTGGTTGAGAACGTTTCATAGTTTCCACATGAAAAAGGGAAATTGAAACAAAGGGTGTGTGGGGTCTTTCCTTTGAAATTAACAACTTTCATTCCAAAAGAATTTGGGCAAAACATAGATCTGGATTCTAAGTGGTCGAGAGTTGTTTGGCGGTAGGAATAGGTATGTGGCCACCATTTCATCTCGATTACCTGAATCCTTGATCTCCGAGCTTTGGGAACTTTGATTCTCTTTGGTAATACTACATTAGGCATGTGGAAGAAGGTGGAGAGCACATCATTGGTTTCATCTCTTGGGCTCTCTCTCTCTCTCTCTCTCTCTCTTCTCATGCAAAGAACTTTGTTTCAAAGAACAAAAGAGGGGGTGGGGGGGCCAAGTGAGGCTAAAATGAACCCTAGATAGAGGGGTAGTTGTTACAACTTTGGAGATTGGTTTCCCATTGTACTCCACATTTTGGAACTACCAACTTTCTCCAAGCAAATAGCACTGAAAAAAATCCAATGTCATTCCTAAGAATCTGGTAAATATTATGGAGTGTATGACCATTTTATTACCTAAAGTTATTAGGTATAATATCCTAACCCAACTAAAGAGGGTTTATAACTTCTCTAATTAAATTTTTTCGGGTTTAGGCTTTTTAAAACAACTCGTCATGTAATCCTTAATTCCAGGTTTTGCCATGTTCCAAATCTTAATTTCTCCTCACCTAAAGGAGGGGGTTATTCCATTTGGAATGGTTTCTTCCATTAGATCTTTGCTTGAGGAAAGAAGAAGAAGAATATTTTAAAGCATCTTTAGGTCGGGTAATGCCCTCAAATGAGGGCATTATTGGACTCGAGCCAATGCTCAATTGTTGCTTCTCCTGGGTACTCCTTCCCTTAAGGCCTTCACCCTCAGGCATTATTACCCTATGCAAATGTTTATTATCTAGGCTTTACATGTTGGGAACTTTGGAATGATTGTACAAAGTGATTTGAAATGGTACATGAATAGAACAATCTGCAAAGCAAATGGAAACATCACTTATTTTCAACAATAAGTGTTTGTATACGAATTGAAAGAGTGCTTTAATCATTCACTACCTTTCAATTACATAATTGGTTTCTAGTCGAATGGGATAAATGAGTCATCTTTCTCTACGAAGCCTCATGTGACAAATTCCAATATTTATTTATGTATGAAACAGAAATAGACTCATATGAAGTTGAAGAAATCGAAGAAATCAAATTGATTTGAAATTGTAGTTTTAGTGAACACTACCAATGATCCTTGGAAGGAAAAATCTTCTCTTTTTTTTAAAAGTGTGATACTAATGGATAAATAAACCTTAAGTGTTTAGGAGGTGAGCCTAACCCAAAAACATAAACCTTAGGTGTGTAAGTGATCCTAATCCAAAACATCAAAGTTCAACTTCCATGTGACTTGTTTTCATCCATGTGTGAGTGAGTTTATGTAAGAATCCAAGTTCCAAGTGATATGTTTTTGTATACCTATGTGTGAATTTTTTTTTAATTATTAATTTTAAAATTTTAATTTTTTTAATTTTAATTTTAATTTTAAAATTTTGTAGTTGATGCCCAAAACCAAAGCAATTTATGTTTTGTCTCTGACACAAGCACCGCCTGAAGGCAACTATCTAATAGTTCACCTAGTGACAGCCAAATTTGATTTGATTTTGTGCAGCATATCTGACACCACCCTAACCTAATGCACATCAGACACGCCCTTTATTTTCCCTTCTTGTCAGTGCCAAATTAGTTCCAGTATCTTCTGCCATAAGTTACATGTGTTCCAAATGGGGTGCCCATATTTCCCTTTCTCCTAATAAATAAATAAAGTAAATAAAGTAAAAACTAATATAAACCCATTACAATTTACAACACAAAAAAACTCTCACCATCTCAAAAAGCTTTTTTACATTTTTTTTTTCCACCTCCCCCTTCTTTCCAATTTTTTGAGCTTGAACAAGTTTTGGTAGTCGTCACCCATCAATCCCCTTTTTTCCTTGAGCAAAAGTGAACTAAAAAGTAGGGATAAGACTGAAGAGTGAGGTCAAGTCTTACATAATGTGATAAGATTGGATTGGGGGGGCTTTGGATAAGGATAGTTGGATACTAACAACAAGTGCATGAAGTCTATAAGAGTTAGCAAGAGCATAGTACTTTGTATGGAGGCGATCTTTTGGCTTATTCGTTGTTGGACACATTCATTGCTCATGTTCATTGCCTTTCTTGCCCTTTTAACTCGGGTTTAGTGTTGTCACTCCACATTTGATTGGTGGAATGAATACCAGAAACTTTGAGTTCACCAATGGCGACTCTAAAGTATACTTCTTCTTCTCCTTCTTCTCCAACAATTTCCTGGAGAGTGTTTCAACACCACCTCTCTCATAGGACGAATGATTCAATTGCAAGTCGAGAGGAAACTTACACATGGTGTCATGCATACGAAGAAAGTATGGAAGCACTTTGAGTTACTTTCGACCTTTTCTTGGGGTTCCTTTTTGGTCGTTTGTCTCTTTTTGGCCGTTGATCATAAGTTGATTACCTATATATTGGTTGTTGTGGATGTGTGTTTGGTCAGTTAGTTTTTTCCCAATAAATTGAAGAACCATTGGTTGAATGATATAGAGAGGTTTAGGGCCCTAGATTTAGGGGGTGGGGGATCAGGTTTTGTGCTTTCTAATGCAACAATTCTAACACACACACACAAATAATCGCAAGACATAATGCACACACCCAATTACAACTTGTACCTGCCCAATTATTTAGTTGATATGTGGTTAAGAGAAATAGTGGGAGTGAGCTTGTTGGGCCCATTGAACAAAACTTGAGACAAGAATTTTGTTTGTGTGATTGGCTTTAACTATTTTCCAGCCCAAATTTCATTTACACTCAAATAACAAAATTTAATAAACAACTTTGAACCGGGTTACACCCCAATAAATAATATCTAATAAATCACTTTGAACCGGGTTACACCCAAAAAACAAAATTAAGTAAATAACTTTGAAATGGGTTACAAGTGGTTGGAAATTTAGAACCATTGAAAAAGTAGTAGAACCAAGGAGCTTGCTTACCACAAGACTATTTAGTATTCAAGTTTCGTTACCGGGGAGAGACAATTATTCTCCTTGAAAGTTAGTTGGAACTCCAACACAAGAGATTTGGGTGTTGAAGGAATTGTATTAAAAAGCAATAGGTGGCCAAACAAACCTAGGCTACTACATCCAATAAGAGTGGCCTAAGAAGATTTTGCTTGTGCTCTTTCCATTGGGCTTTTAAAAAGGGGAAAGGGGGGGGTGGGCACACCATTTCTTTGACCTATTTTTTATTGGTAGTTTTTTTTTTTAGAAATGCCTTTTAATATACGCTACCAAGTCATAGATCATATCCTCTTGTACTAAAGTTGTCAAACTTGTCAAAGTCCCATTTGATTGTAGATAAGACTGACGTTTGGCATAGCTTCTCCTTTATGCCAATATAAATATTTTGAGTCAATTTTGGGGGCTTGGGTGAAGCCTAGCATATTAAGGAGAGTTGGTGGGTGGAGTTTTGCATTTTAGCCAATATTTGGAGAACCTATGCTATGCTATTGCAAAATCTAAAAGAGCATTGAACAAAACTCCCTTAGATTTCTTCCTATGGAGAGCAGATTGGCAAAGGTTATGCGAGATGCCTTGAGGTCTTCCAGAGTTCACTAGCAATGGGCTTCTTTCTCGGTTTTTGGTAAACTCACAATCATGACAAGAAGGTTGAAGACTCACTCAAACTTGGGGACTTTTTCAATGCAAATATAGCTTGGACCAAGACTCAAAGTTGTATATATGGATCCAACCCCCATCGACGAAAGGCAATATGAAATGAAGAGGTCATGCCAAAGAGAAAACCCATTTGAAAGATGAAGACAAATATTTCTTGAATCAAGTTCATGTGAAATAGTTGACCATTTGGGTTATAGAATTCTTGGAAGAAGTTTCACACTTGTTTAAAATAACAAGGTGATTGGATCCAATTGTATTTGGATCCATCAAGTGCCATCAAATCCTTTGGTAAGCTTTCAAAATTCTCTTTCACAACCTACATTATCATGCGAATTTTTTATATTCTCCAAAATATTTGTAATATCTTCATATGGTTTCATTTGAATCCACACAAATGTATCATACAGTAGATTTGGTGAGATGATATTCAAACAAGTTGTAGGTTGATTGATGAAGAGCAAAGTTTGCAAATTTTGTTGTTAAGCACAAAAAAAATTCCCTTTTTTTCCTTCTTCTTTGGGCCACATCCAATTTTTCCAAATTTGGTTGATGTTGTTCCATGAAAATTGTAACGATATAAGTTATGATTGCCTTCTTCTAATACATTGCAATCTACAAGGTGAGGACATCTATCAAAGGACATCTATCAAGAGACATCAAAGCGAACCCCATTTGGTGATCCTTTATAACGAGGTCTTTTACTGAGTTTTTTTCAAATGGTGTTGACAAGTGAGCACACACCTAAACTACATATACAAAATTTCTTTTGATTTGTGTCATCTTGTTGCATTTTGTGAGGCCTTCGTAAATAATAATGTGCATGATGAATTAGAGTATAAGATTCAAGAAGTTCCAATAGTGAAGTTGATACATGATGTAAGATAATTAATTAAAACCTTATTGACAAGGTTGACAAAGATGTGTTTGAATCCATATGGAATTTAAACATGGTCGTGTGTATGGAAACTAATAAAAATCATATGGACAAAATAGAATGCAAGGAAGTTCTTTGCTTGCCACCACCAAATGATTAATCAAATTAATCATTGATGGAAATAACAAAAATTATTGTTTTGGCAATATTACCTTTGCAAGGTTACAAAGTTTATATATATATTGATCAATGTCATGCACAAAGGTTTTTCATTGCAAAAGAAATAGGATTTCTATTGAATTAATTAAAAAAGAGTTGCAACAAATGATCACAAAATCGTGCAACGCAAAACTAGTTATGGCATTGGAATGGATGGAATGGTGCTTAAAGTAATAAGCAAATGACGAAGTAAACTATAGAAAGGACATGTTAATTCATGTCATGAGCTTGATGAACACTCTTGTGTTTATTAAATGGGTCATTAATGTTGAATAAACATGGAAGCTTGATTTTTGTTTTGACACTTCAATGTGTGTGTGTACAATATATATTATATCCAAACAAGTTGAATGTGGCAATTCAACCTCCACACTTGTTGAGTATTACAAATAATGTTGACCTTTGTTGAATGTATCAAATTGGGGAAAGGGAAAATTTTAGAAGATTTGTTTTGATTATACCTTGACATTCTTGTACAAAATAAGTCTAGGTATTCATATACAAATATAATAAGATCATGAAAAATGCATGCTACATATGGGGGGGAAAACATAAGACTAGAAATGAAAGTGGTACAATTGGCAATTATTTCATAATTTAGTGGAATAATTTAGCCTTTGAATGACTATGATACATCTATAGTAAAACACTAAAAATATGAAACTCATATGGATAGAAGGTTTGATGTTGTCAAAGTTTCAAATGAGAGACTTGAACAAAAGAAAAATGAAGAAAACCATTGTACTAGTTCCACCAAGGGAGATTTCCAACAATTTGGCAATTCACTTGAGATATATATATACTTCATGGGGTTGTATAGCTACTCAACTCAACTACATTGGAAGAAAATAACAAATCGTACACTTTGAAAACAAGTTCATGGACCAAAACTTGACATGTCTTTGGCATTCAATAACAAGGGTGATGGGAGTCAATGGGGTTTGAAATTAAACTTGAATATGATATATGTTACAATGTGAAATGTAAGGCATACCTATTTGCAACCAAAGGTTATTCTTATCTAACAAACCTTACTTATCAAAGCCTAGACAATGAATGTGGCATTGCCTTGATTTGGCATTGGCGAAATCAAGGCAAAATGGGAACATTCAAGCTTCCAATAGGATTAAAAACTTGCACTCCTTGGCATGCATGTAATATCATCTCATTCACATGTGGATGGAATGATAATTTTAAAACGTTGTTTTGAAAGGTCAAGATTCATTTGTTACATTTGAATTTGTAATGGATGGCATGAAAGTAATGCACTATTATTCTAGAATTCAAGTGGAGAGGGGGAGATATTGATCAATTGAGCTGATCCAAACAAAATAAAAATAAATCATTCTAGAGCAATATATCAACCGTTACATTATTGGAAGATTTCACATGCAACAAACCTAGGAGAAGCTGAAGAATTGTTCATTCAAAAGTTCAGCCTTGTGTGGACCGAAGAATCCAGTCTACAATGTTTATAACTGATAACGGTGCCATGTGAAACATGTTATGTATTCAAAGGGCAATGGTGTGCACTAGGCTTTATCTTTGCCTTTTTCAACAAGAGGAGTATTTCAAAAAATCATGTCCAAACCTAGAGACTCTAGCATTTTAGTATTAGATCAAGAGAAATTATATAATTAGATACAATTCATTGTTGGTCATGTATATCGCACATTTTCCAAACACAAACATGATAACCCTGATCTAGAAACATTGAATGTGAGCCAGGAACAAAGATGCCCAATTGCTAGCCAATTGCTAGGAAAACCTCATTTGTGTAAAATTCCCTAGACTTTTGGTCCTTCATTTTCTAAAGATTTGCATGGTCTTCTCTCCTAGCCTTCACTTGAAGGAATAGTTTTGAATGGCAATCAGGATGTCCATGTTTCATACATATTTGCAGATCTTAGTGTCTTTCAATTTCATATTGCAATTTTTAGAGAACTCTTCAAAAGATCAGGGGACGTTGAATCTCATTTTCAGATCAAACTTACAACTTTAGAGTCTATAACCTTTAAACTTTTGTTATGATAAAACCATCAAAATAATGTCGGGATTTGTGGGACTTCCTAGATGTATAGTAGTACATTGTGGATTTATTATATATGTCTAGTCTTGTAAGTTTTGTTGTGTGTGTATCTCCATTTAGATATATTGGTCATATTACGATATGCTGAATTTTCTTTCTTAATAGGTAGATCATTTAGGCAAGAGTTCCAACCAATTCAGGATTTATTTTTTTCTTCTTAAGACACAATATATGGCTATGCAGGAAATGGCAAATACAAATGGGCACCAAGAGTAAAGGACTTCGATATAAGCCTCTTTCAGGTTTGGACTACACATCATTCATTCTTCACACTTCATTCACCACATGCTTAACAATTGAACTGTTTACAGCACTTGCGGGAGTAACTTGCTAAATTTGAGCTCTTAAACCTGCATTTCTAGTTGGAATATCAAGATACCCTTCAATCCTTATGGAACTCGGCCTTTGAATTTCCATATCAGTTTCCACTTGGACAAATGATTTCTATATATGTATATATGTATTTTTAATTTGTATGCATAACAGAGGTCTAGGAGGCTCTTAGGATTTGGCAAATTTTTTCCTTCATTTTGCTTCACCTTGGACTAAACCAGTGTTGTGCGGACATATGGTTTAAGGCTTACAATTAGTGTAAGTGCAAATGCATTATGGAAAATTATTTACACTCAAGGCAAATGTATAAGAGTTTCTACCGCAGTGCTCAATATGTGCCCCTGCAAAAATATTTCTCACATTCAAGTTTAGTTATTTACTTTTTTTCCTGCCCCGCCCATAAAATTGAAACTGGGACAGCAAAAAATAGTTGGAGAGTACTAATAGTAACCCAAATGCACCAATCAAACTATGTAGCCAATCAGCAGCAAGTATTTGGCTCTACTGTGCCTTTAACCGGCCTGATGAGCAAACTGTGCAAAAATGCTGGGCCAAAACCATTTTGTGTAGCCAAACCAGTATGTTTTGACTTTTCTTCATTCAATTTTAATTTTGAGGCTACCATACTGAGCACTGATCGAGTTGCTCTAAGGTCCAACTAGAATTGTGTAAGTGTATAGGGTGAGGTGTGTGATTGTAAAACAATATAAGTCCATTTTTGACCCAGCAAAACAGCTAAAGTGTAAAGTCTGAATACTAGACCAGAAAGCTCCCCTTTGCAATAAAAGAAAATTTTTCATATGAACAAGTTGCCATGAATATTAGGTCTTTTGTTGAGTGTGTTGGGTTTTACTACCTAGTGTCTTCAGAGAAAAATGGGGGAATACACATCCGTGTCAAAATAGGGTCTTTTAACTCAAGACACATTCATTTATTCCTCAAGAGTGTGTGTGCTTTGAATTTTGACACCTTAAAAGAAAGCCATCAGGAGCAATTAGGAGTTAGACATGTGGCTTGTCCAGCTGCTGAGTTCCTCAAAAACTATGGGGGGCGGACATAACATAAAAAATTTGTTGGTGAATTGTGAGTCCGCCAACAAAGCATAAAAGTTTGTTGTTTGAGTTGTGATTCCACCAACAAAGCATTCAACATCTGGCAATACCTTTCCGGAACATAAGGACTAACAAACTCCTGAGCTGGGCACACATGGAAACAGATCAGGGCCAAGACAGAAAGCATTCATGCACACGATCGGTAACCCAAAGGGGGGAAAAAATTTATGTTTTTATACATGACTGTAACCCAAAAGAACACGATATGTATGTACACAATTTGTAAACCGAAGAAAATAATAACAATAGTATTATTATTATTACTATTATTATTAAAAAATTTAAATAAAATAAATTTTTACTAGACTATTTGTAACCAAAAACAAACATAAAAATGTATGTACACAATTGTGACCAAAGAAAGAAACCAACTAAACATTGAAGATTATTCATGTCGAGAATGCAACAGTTTTGTAGATTCTGGTGGTTTGGGCATTGATTTTTTTAATTTCTTTTCTAATTCAAAATTGTCACAACATCAGCATTTACACCCAACACTTGCATTTCGTTCATTCATCGTGTCAGACTTTCCTGCACCTGCAAATCAGCTAGAAAGCATGCAAAGTATATTAGCACTTGTTTGTTGAAATGAGACGTTGCAACTCGGCCCAATCTTTGTTGGAGATATGAAATGTTTTAAGAAAATTGAATCATCAGAGAGGGGAAGTGGTCAGCATGTATGAGGACACCTGGAATACTGTGAGAAAACTAAAGCTTTTCTTTTTCTTCTTGGGGTTACTTACAAGCAAGCCCAAAGTTGGACTAAATTTAGTGCATGATAATTCCAATTCCCACTTACGTGTGAAATGCAAACTAATAAGCTCAACAAGTAGTCATTCCAATAAGCAAGCAATAAGTTGGACTAAATTTAATGCAAGATAATTCCAATACCACTTACGTGTGACAAATGCAAACTACTAAGCATAACAAATAGTCTTTAAAAAAAAACAAGCAATAAGTTGGACTAAAACATAGTGCATGTTAATTCCATTTCCACTAATGTGTGAAGGCAAAACTAGAGAGCAACAATTCATTCGAAAACAAGCAATGTCAAGAAATGTTAAAGAATGAAATCAGTAGTGGGGTGGCACCAAATGGTAATTGGTTTTCCAAAGCCCACCCACATGTTCCAGGTATTCTCAGCATTTTCAACCAATGCTCAGCAACACCGAAGGGAGACATATGGAATAGACTGACTCAGCTGGAGAAAGGATTGAAAGACTCTCGATACTCTCATAACAAACATGGGATCATCCAGTTTCCACAGGCCTGGAAGTTTGGTGATCTTGGATAAGGTGACCCTGGCCACCACCCACCACCGCCCATTGGAAACCCATTATGACTCAATTGTGGTTGAACCACAACTGTACTTAATTACCAAGGTTCCAGCAACTTATCCTGTGAACCAGTGTTGGGCAGGTATAACTAACCCACCTGGTTTTCAGGCTGATTCTCCAAGTGAAAATCAATCAGGTATCAGAGAGGCCCAAACTTGATACCCATAGAAGTTATCAAGTGAACCCTCAGATTCAATTCTCTGTATAGTTTTATAAAAAAACCAAATAGGTAGAAGCACTTACCCATTGCCATAACAAGGTTTGAGCCAAAAGTCTTCTTGAAAAAAGCATTAACCAATAAGTCACAATCCTTTACATGTGCACAGAGTACTGTAGTTGAACTTTTGTGTTTAAAGTTTACACATGTCAATGGTTTTAAGCTTTAAAAGCATTGAGATAAATAAGCATTAAACTTCAAAAATCATACAATTTATTTCACATGATTAGTTGTGACTTTATGTTTAAACTTAAATTTACATTGAAAGGATTTTGGGTTCAAACCTTGAGACCTGCTTGAAAAGCCAATAGTCGCATTTTAATCATAATCTGAAAACCAATCAGGGTATCAGATTTTGAAAAATCAAACTGTTTCTCTTCTAACCCTTTCAGATAACCAGAATGTTCTCTCAAAAAGGTGAGAAGAACCCAACACTGCAGCAAACCCTCTACCTCTCACTCACTCTGGCCAGCAGATGATCTTGCTGGTCAAAAAGATTCAACATCAACAACGAACTTCCCCAACAAACACTAGTCAGGTTTTCACCCAGTCATGTGTATAGAGTGAGGGATGGTAGGGAAAGAAAAAGGTCAGATGAGTATATCATGTTATCATGTTCACACACAAAGGCATGGAGACTCACACAAGGCAAATAATTCTTTTGCCCATATGATTTCCACCTGCCAAACTTTATTACATGAAAGTAGTTCAAAACTGATGAAGGAAATGGGAGGAAACATGTCATGCAAAACATTACACAGGCCAAAAAGGGGTCTTAAAACTCAATAAGTACAAAAGTGCAACACCATCAACACCACCATCAGCTAAAAGGCAGCCTCACACATACATCCTACTCCAGACATAAGAAGCCTTGTTTTAACTGCCAAGTTCTAAATCTCAGATAGGTAAGGCAAAAAACAAAGGTTCAAACACCATCAGCAAGTGAGAGATCAAGAGTGGCTATTGTTACCATTTGTACACACTGCGTAGCTTGCAGAGAAGATGCACCCAAAGATGTGTACAAACTGCAGATTTTAACAGAGAACAACTCATCAGAATTGCAAAGAAGCCATAATTTCACACTTTTTGACCAAGGTTTCACTTGTCACAATAATCATTTGTCCACAGATAATCCATAATTGTAAAATCAAGTTTTGTCAATAGCAGTTAGCAAATACTGACAATTTTGTAAACCATAAAGAAAATAAACAATAGTCAACTTAGCAATTAGTACACGAATCCCAATCTCTCAGAAAACAAGAAGCAAATGAAAATTCTCTATGAGCTCAAAGACTTTGCTACTTCAAGAAATGGCTCTTCTATCGAAAGGAAAATTGCAAGGTCCTACAGACAAACAATGGGTCCCTGTTAACTTCTTGCACACATTTGGTCAATCTTGTACAGGATTTTTATTACTAAACACAACATGTATATCAGTGTGCACTCTTTGCTGACCTCAAAAACGTACACATAAATCAAACTGGGATGCCGACAATTATCCATACAATTGAGGTAGTTGCATTATCTATTTTCAAATGCCAATCATTTGCTTCTTAAGAAAATCCAATTTTCAAATTAGCCAGTTATACAAGAATTCAGCTGCAGACCAACATTGGAGGTGTTGAAGCACCTGCAGTTTCCTTATGTTCACCAGAGAATCTTCATGTACATATATGCACTCATCTTTTGAATTTCTGCATCCAAAACCTTCTATAGAAATTTTCTATAGGTTTCAACTGTAGAAACCCAAAACATGCATCCAGTGCACAGTGTTCATACAAAAGGCAAACTAGTTGCAAAATACTCTGAAAACTTTCCAGAATTATTTGCAGCAAATGAAAAGAGGTGCTGTGATCAGGACTGAGCATAACTCAGAAAAAACTACTCGCTCAGATGTAGCATGATTGACAAGTGGTTATCATCGTCAGGTGCTTGCCACAATTATCAAATGGCTACCCTACCTTTGAGTTACAGACAGTTGTATAGAACCATGCAACATGGTGTGTGAAACAATAATGAACCATGGACTAATGCCCAGATGGTGAGACTCTGAGTCAACCAGGATACTATGACCTACAACTACTGTATGTCAAAACTTGATATATAGATGATGATACCCTGCTACTCTCTTACTTGGTAACAGTAGGTCCAAGCCTCTGCTGACTGCGGCCCTTAAATGTGCGTGTATGCAATGCTCCTTCCACTGTTTTGTTGGTGAAGAAGAAAATAACAACATCAAGAAAATGTTAATACAGCCCACCACATGCACAGAGGTCACCCGAACAATAACAACAGCACGAAAAGTCCAAACAGCTCCCAAGATGTTCCAAGTTATACAATTGTTGTTGGTTTCTCTGTGTTTCTCATTCTGTTCTGCACAAATCTTTCAATTCTACTGATAGCCAGTAATTTACCTTGCCATTCCCAGACAATTCTTAACTCCCCTTTCACCATCTTTTGGTACTGGTCGATGCGTGAATCTTCTTGTACCATTAGTTCCACCTGGAGTACATGAACCCATGAACATTAAACATGTCAGCTTAAATGAAGCACAGAACCTGAGTAGTCAAACAAGCACATGGCCAAGTGATCACTGCCATATTCAGAAACTCCAACAACAAGGAGAATTTGTGCACCTCTTTCCAGAGAGTTTTTAACTTCCGCTCACTTGGAAGAAGTAAATGATCCCTTAAGCGAGATGCAACCACCCACTTGGCTTCATCTGAGCTCTCCATTGATCTCTCCCCCAGCACTTCACACACCTGTGCATGAAGAAGGTTTTTAACAAAACAGGAGGATCAGTGTATCAGTCAATTTGTGTAGAAAAAAGATGAGTTTTAATGTAGAACAAATACAAACCAACTAGCCTGCACATGCATCAGCATGTTGGTTACAAGACAGCAGGCTTGAAGCACAATATAATGGTTATACCACTCATTCTTGGTATAGTCTTAATTGATCAGTTTATAAAATTTTAGTTTCAAGCCATCATCTCCATGCTCCAATCTTGTTTGCATGGTCTGTTTCATGTTTTGCTTATGTTCATTTCTCATATACACCTCTCATAGTTACCTGCAAGTTGGAGCTACTTTACAGAGAACAACCTGGCCACAACCAGATACCAACATCATTTGGCGGCCACCAGATAGAAAACAATCTGGCAGTCCAGCTCTAACTACCAGGAATTCAATCAGATCTGAGAGAAGTTTATCTGATACCATGTGAAAGAAACAAAAAGAAACTGCTTAACCCAAGTTTACGAACTGCCATGAGTTTCAAAATTGACCTGCAAGTAGAGTTGCTCAGCACGGGCCAGTAGCCTTTTGCGTCGTAGATATTTATGGACAAATGATGCCACCAAGACAGCCTGTTGCCATCGGAGATGTCACAAGCCATGAAACCCAGAATAATTGTCAAAAATCTTCATGAGAAGAACTCCCAATCAAGAAAAATCTGGTTGTAGCTCCTTGATGGTCCATCCAATCCCACATTGAGGTCAAGGTTCTTGCTCAGGTTTTACAGGAACTATGGTTAAGACAAGGACCTTGCATGAGAATTGTCTCACAATTGTGATATGGTCTCCAAGAGACGTGTGAATTAATAATGATGGAATGAAAGTAAAGGGAATCTCACCATAGAACCAAGAGAAAACAACACCAAGAGGTGAGCTCTGATGGCCTCCTTAATGCGACACACAAAGGGTTTGTACCTCTGAGCCAACTCAATAGGACACATAAACTCTCTTGATCTGTACACAAGCAGTTACTTATTAAAGCTCCTTGCAATCCTGTAGGCATAGCCATCATATGTAAAAACCATAACAGAGACATTCTCACCATGCACACACAGAAATGAAGTAGATTGCAGAGATGCCAGTAACTTTGCAAAGACTAATCTAAACCATCATGCAAATCTACTCTTGTCTCAAAACTTGAATGTTTTTGTGCATGCTGTCTTAACTGTGTTCCCTGATTTCAAACACAATGCTGGTTGAAAAAGCAAATTAATCCAATATAATTTCATTCTACACAATGGGCAACATGGGCAAAGATTGGATGAAGTCACCAACAGCTCCTACTTCCATAAAGCATGACCCAGAAAGACACGTATATGCAGCACTGCAAGTAGCCAGGTGCAGACCCATGGAGAGGATTTGTGCGAATGAGGAGGGTGGCCTGCAAAAGATCCACTGCCTTCTCACGAACTAGGGAAAGCGTGCTTTCATCCATCCCCATGTTGATATCAGTTGCTGTGTCCCAAAGCTCATCTTCCATTACCTGTCATAATGTCCCACCTACACATGATTATTTGCTTTGTACTAGCTTTAGTGTTAGGTTACAAGTTGTAAAGCATGGCAGAAATATACTCAGTTCGGCTTCAACTCAGAGAACTTGAAGGGCTAGTGGCAGAACTCACCCATGTAGTACCCAACCCATCACAAAGTGACCTGCCTGAAATCTGGCACACCTTTGTTTGTAAAAAGGTTGCCTGCAAGAGGGAGAGCATGAACAATCAAAACTCATTTTCTTGTTAATATCAAAGGAAATGAAAAGGCACATCTGAAGAAGCACCATGGAAAAAATGAAACTCTAAAGAGATATTCCAACATGAACAAAGCCACCACAGATCACAACAATAGGATGAAGACAAGTGCTCTGCTTAGTATAAAAGTATCCATTCTAATCAACTGTTGGCCAGGGAACAAAAAATTCTTCTTGAATTGCCTCAGGTTGTGTGAACAAGTTCATAGAAGGTTTCTCATAGCAAGTCCCCTAAACCAGTAAAGCTCAGCGAGTGGTGAGAATGGACAGATTACTGGTAAATTGTCACTCGTTGATTCTGCAAACATTCTCAACCTAGAGGAAGACTAGGCTGGGAAGGAACAGACAATTAAGAAAGATCCTTTTTTATTTTTTCCTCCAAGTGGTGAGCACAGAGGCCACCAATCACATCACACCCCAAAAATAAAGGAGAACCTAGGAGTCTAGCCTGAATGAGGTAGTGATGAGGAACACTGAAATTCTTATTCAGCTACACAGCAGACAGAAACCAGAGATTTGAAGCTCCTTTCTCAGCAGAACAATCCCTGAAAACTGAAAGTCTAATCAGGAATTGATGAGTGGCAATGAGGGAATCACAACCAGAGATCAGATAAAGAACCCTGGCACAAGAAAAACCTAAACCTCCTTACAGCACACAGAGTCCAGAGATTAGAAGCTCTCTATTCCCAGTAGAAGGGTCCCTGAAAAGTGAATCTCAAATCAGGACTCAATGAGCACCGAGTTGGAAATCACAATAAATAGATATGAAGAATCTTGGCACAACAACTAAAACCCTAAACCTAATTGCAGAGGTATCCAAAAACCACATGTTCTCTGCCAATTGTCACTTGCTGACCTTTACTTGGCCTTTACAGATTTCACAGAGGCTCTTTGAGCACGTGAAATAACGTGATGACCAGAAAATCATGTTAAGCACTGTAAGGATGTGCTCATTGTAAGCTTTCAAGGGCTTTTGGTTAGAAGCAACAGAGATTCATGTTTGTTGGCTGGCTGTTGGGAACAAAAATGAAAAAAGAAACTGGTATAAAAGAAACTGGGCGACTGCAACAACAAAAAGGGTATGAGGATGATCAAAGAGAAATTGTATCCCATTGACCAATGCACATGAAAAACCAAAAGCTTGAAAACATAAAGAAGAAAATCATCATATGGGTACTCCAACCCTAATAAGCTATATGCACAAGATTCTTCAACAACAACTATGTACCCACCCATGCAAGCTTTGTTTCTTTCCAAACCTTTGCAGCATTCTGAGCAAAAGAAGGAAATCCTCTGATGAATCTCTTTGCACAAAAACACAACAGCAGCAGCAGCAAAATGTACCAGTTCTTGTGCATTGCGATCAACTCCTTTATCAGGGACACATGACCTGCCATGTCGCCTGAAGCCAGGCAAACACTGAAGCCTTCCATAGCGGCATTGTCCATTCTCTGGACACGGAATGCAATCCCCTGGAAAAGAACAGAAAGGAGATCTGTATTCATGTATGGTCAAGGAAGAAACAAACCCTAAGAAAGCCAAGAAAAAGAAACCTTTCTTCTCCTCCTCCTCCTTCTTCTTCTTCTTCTTCGTCTTCTCTTCATGAAAGGCAATTTACGAAGGAGAGGAGGAGGAGGAGGAGGAGGACAATCATACCTGAGACCATCACTTGTGGACTCTCCTTGTCATCGCAGAATGGTTTGCTGGCTTCTTGCAACCATTGAATCGTCACCGAGGTGCTGTAGTACACAAGAGTTGCGACGACGAGGATTGCCAGGATTTGTCCAAGCTGCTCTTTCCGTGTCAATGCTGCAGTAACATTATCAGACTCCTCTGCCGCCGCCGAGACTTTGCTGCTGCTTCTTTTGTCATGCTGCAGCTGCTTCTTGTGTTTGGAGGAGCTGTGTCGGATCTTGTTGCTCAGGCTTGACACGGATGCAGAAACCGGTTCCTGCTTCGGCGTATGGAGACGATCGTGAGAAGGTGACGATAATGGCCGGATCGGCATTCCGCATGTATCTCTTCTCACGATTGCGCAACCTCCTCCTCCTCCTCCACATCTGTTTCCAAACCCTCGCAGGAAAAAAAAAACACTCCAGAAGAAGCTCCTCCCTCCACTCTCAAGGCCAAGGAGTGTTCGCGGTGCTCAAGCTCGCAGAAGACGCGGTCTCAACAAGCTCATCACAGGAACAATGAACGAAGAAGAAAAACCTCAGCAAGAGAGCGAAAGACTGTTCTTTGAGAAGAAATCGGCCAAAGAGAGAGTATAGAGAGAGGAGCAAGCGAGTATTCTCCAAGAGGAAACTGGCCACACATCGAGAAGAGCAACGCTAGCGTTCTCGGGAACGATGCGCGTTTTTCGCGGCCACACGAGGAGGAGCAAGCTTGTGTTCTTCGAGAAGGAATCGGTAAGAAGCATTACATCAAAAGGAGGAGGAGGAGCGAGCGTTCGTTCTCGGAAACGATGATGATGTGCAGGAGCATTGCAACAATCACCACGTGTGACAAGCTCCTTGCGCTTAGGGTTGATGCATTCCGGCGGGCGATGCAGCATTCTGTGGTCTCGCGGTTCAAATCTGTACCTGTTTTGGTGCCAATCAGTTGCTGCAATTGCACGAAGAAGATCTGTCTCGAAACCAGAAGAATTCTGTGTCGATGTTGGGGAGGAATGAGCAAACCTGTTTGGAGTTAGCACCATCAAAGCAGGTAGAAGCGCTTGCAGGAGGACGACAAACTCTGTGTCTGCTGCTGCTTTGATGGTGCTACACTCTCAGAAAAATTTGAGAGACAGGGAAGAGCTTGGCAAACGGTGTGTGTGTCTCTCTCTCCCTCTCCCTCTCTGCTTTGATGGTGCTGCTCTCAACAAAACGTGAGAAATGCAAAAAGAGCTTGACAAAGAAAGGTCTCTCTTTCTGCTTTGATGGTGGTACACTCTGAGCAAAATCTGAGAGGTCTCTCCCTCCCCATGTCCCTCTCTGTGTGCTGATGGTGCAACGCTGTGAGCAAACTCAGAGACAGGTGCAAGAAGAGCTTGAGAAACAGTCTCACTTGATGGTCTAAACTCTGTGAAATTTGAGAGATGCAAGAGCTTGAGAAACACTGTCCCTCTCTATGCTTTCATGGTGCTAAACTCTGAGCAGAATCTGAGAGATGCAAGAGCTTGACAAACTGTGATTGAGAGAGACAGGAGAAAAAGAAGAAAGCAGCAAGTGCTTTAAGGAGCAAAGTCTTTGGGAAAAGAAACTGCAACACTCAGGAGCAAAAATCTTAGTGAAGAGAAAAAGCAGTGAGGATGATGATGGCAATCAGCTCCACTCCTGTGTTTGTTTGTTGCCAGCTAGAAGAAAAAGACTTCAATCTTGGTGGTGACATCTTTGCAAAGAACCATATCAGAATGAATGTGCCTATTTGCAAACCTTCTATGGAGAAAATGGAAAATCATTCAGACTGAGTCCATCTCTCTCTCTTTCTCTCTCACTCTCTCATGTTGCAAATCTTCTTCACTTACTAAGATGAACAATTTGATGCATTCTAAAACTGGAGGGCTCATGTTGTTGTGGAATTCTTTCAAGATTCCACAAGTCCCACATCACAACAGCCGGTACAAAGTCCATCTCTAATCTGTGGGTTTCACTCTTCCAAACCCACAAGAAGCTCTTACAGCTAGTACAAAGTCAAACTCTGATCTGCTCTGCTCTGCGCGTTTCACTCTTCTGACCACATAAACACTTCATACCAATGGCATTTGCATTTTGGGTAGCGATACATTTGTGAAATCACCTTTCCCCCAGGTGAAGAAACATGTGGAGAAAGCTGCTGCACCCCCACCTCCTCTGCAGATGAGCAATACTGATCACAGCTTTCATCATTGAAGAAAGCTGTGCCACTTTATTCAATATGCCTAAACCCTAAACCCAAATGGCAACATAAAATCTTCTGGGACTGCTTCAAGTTTGAAGCTGCAAAATCATCTAATCAATGGGGTAAAGATTGGGAGTGTCTGTACACTTTTTATGTTTAGATCATAGTTGATCACCCAATAAAGTTTCCTCATCGGTCATCACCTGCTCCACGTTCGTATACTTAACACGAGATTTATCTTTGTATCTCCAGATGTAATAATATACTACACTGCCTGTAGCAGCCAGGAATAATATGACGCCCACAAGTGCCACAATGATCACCACCTTGTGGAAGTTTTTCTGATGAAGCAACCATGACCTGCACCAACAAAAGCCACATGCATTTATTTAACAGAAATGTCCACTGTTTCACTCCAATCTATTCAAGATTTCCTTCTCATTCCTAAACAGAGTTTACAGGATACCCACTCAAAATTGTAATTGACATAAACCCTAACACACATAGAACATATTGCTGTATCTTCCCAAACCTACCTTAGTTAAACACTGGACTTGCACCATTCGCCATGAGGCATAGAACTAAAATTGCTATAGCAAAATTGCAAAAGGGGAGAAGCACCATAAGCATAACAATTCACAAGCAATGTGCTAACTTTGGCAGTTTGAGTTTAATTTGCTAAGCCTTGTGAGAATGCCATTTTATTTATGAGAAGATAACCAGACAAATTATAAGGAAATGGAAGTCAAGAAACTGCTCCATGAGGGACAAAAAAGGAATAACTTACCATCTTGAGGGAGGTAAAAACTTCCAGCTTCTCAGGTTGTATGTGCCAAAATCCTCTGGTAGACTAACTCGATGATCTTGCAAATGTGTGACTATTGCCTGCTCATGTAGGGTTTCAAAGTCAGAACAGAGAATAAAGAGGAGAAAAAATAGTAGAGAGACATAACACCAAAGAAATGGACTGAAATCACCCAACAAATATGAACAGACTGTTCATCCACAACATTTGTGATTAAGGTTGCACTAAACTATTAAACAGTGATCCAAAACAAGAAAACAAAAATGAATGAAGACTGCGACTGACCTGAGCAGACCACATCCAGAGTTGATGCTCAGGAGGGTCTGCTGCAATAACCCATCGAACGATCACTTGGTCATTCTCTTCCCAGAACTCCAAAAGACTTACCTGTCAGGCCCATCAGTCAGTCCCTTAAAAGTTAGCATATGGAGGTCATAGTAGATGCAAACAAAGATATATGGTCTCTTGACTTGACTGCTTGCTTTCAATGGCCATAATGGCTAAACTTTCTAATGGCTGCAAGTCACAAAACTTGATTGCCTAGCTTCTCAACCCAAGACTTGAAACCTCTACTGTCCACAGACAGATCCACCTATTTACTCCCATTGTGGCTAAGTTTGAACACGATGGTTAAGACCTAACATGCACCTATCTGGTTTCAATCCTAAAAATTAACCAAAAGGTGGCCATGAGCTAACTTCAATACTTCAGCAGAAAATACAGCAAGTGTACTAAAAGAAATGATGATGTCTGCTGTGCAACATCATGCTGCTTCCATTATTGAGTCTGCAGTGTGGTTCAAGCCACTACCTAACCCACCTTTCACTCTGTATCTCTTTTCATGGTTACACCTAACAGGACTGCTTAGAACTGCACAGGTAAGCAAAGAGGCTAGGTGCACCTGTGACAATAGGATATCAAGCCCTGCTGCCATGCAAGACAAAAATACAGAAGACTGGTTGGAGAAGGCAGAGTAGTCTGTTGACAGAGCCATAATGAGTTCAACACTCCCAACTTCCTGCACACCTGTGATGAAGTCACATCACATAGAGCTCCATTTTGTTGCTATCAAATTTAGATGAAGCAAAACCCCAACAGGATGCAATCAGTATTGACAACTGATTGAGCTGTGGTTGTCCACAAGTTGAAGCTTGACTAAGAGATAAAAATGTCACCTCCACACACAGAACTTATGTCTTAGGGCATGGTTTTATGTGAAGGCTTATATCTGTAAAATTGCATTAACAAGGAGATAATGCTTGTTAACAGTGCATGCCCACTTTGGCACAACACCTGCATAAACGTATTCCATTGAACAACCTGCCATCATTGCCTGAGACATATCTATGAGATTCCAGAGAAATCACCAGAACATTACTTTGAAGGCAACACGATGATGAGTGCAGTCATAACCTTATTAGAGTAGCTCACAAAGTGTCAGACCTTCACCATCATCATGAATAGCAGAGACAAGCTGACATGACTACCACTGACTTCATCAGTTCCCAATGACGCGTGTAGATACATACATCATAATCAGCTAAAAAATTCATGTAAATTGTTCAAAGAAAATTGTGTCTGAGTTTCTGTTGCATTTCTGGAAGCAACGGGAAGACTCAGTCATCATGCCAGCTAGCACTGAATAAATACAGATAATTAAAAAAGTCAACAGTATCCTTATTCAAGCTGCCACACATTTGTGAGGGTAAGCTTCATTACTTTTAGCTAGTCTCTGTACAAGCAATCATCTACACCTAAGACAAAGAGGCCATTGTGTCATTCATGAACACATCACTTGACCCACGATATCAATAAATATTATCATGTTAAGAAAGTTGTAAGGACTTACTGAAGCTTGTTGGAGATGCTGCTGGTGATGGTGGAGTCACTTCATTAGATGGGACACTTGCAGTAGTGTCTGGAGTGTCTGATGGGCTTGATTGGTTGTTTGGTGGTGGAGTTGGCACAGTTGGAGACTCTGCTGGCAAGATGCTCCACAGATCAGAGCAATTGGTGGGAAGAAATCCAATTTGTTGATTCGCTCTGTCATACATGACAAGCATGTTGCGCACCACAATTCCTGGATGCCCCCAACATATAGCACCTTGCTTCAGTCCTGACATGCTAAATTTATTCAAGATATTTCTTTGCCAGTGCCAAAACATGTTTGGTAGTAGTGCAGCAGCAGACTGCATTTTCCATTCAGTTTCCTTTTTGCAAATTTAGGACAACTGGTGGGATAAAAAGAAGGCTCCTCATCAACTAACTGCTCCATGTCTAACATGCATCATCAAAAACCTACCTCCAAGGAGTGTGGTAGGATCTTGGTTCTCAAAGACACCCAAGCAGTATGCCCCTGGAATTTTGGTGTGCTGCAGACAGAGGAGGTCATCAAAGAGATGAATAATTAGCAAGAAAATAATTGACAGAGAAAGAAAATGATAGTGCCCGATACTATTTTGCCAAATCAACATCCATCACAAATGAACATGCTTCCACATTTTAGCTTGTGTAGAATATGTACATCCATCTTAGGCAATGAGTGCATGCCTTAATTATGAATCTCCAAGAAAAAGACTCACAGCTAAAAGGAGGCTTCAAACCAAAAGCAAGATCTGCACTTCTTTGATGGACAATGGCCACACCTTGAACAAATAGTTTTCTGGTGCCAAAGTCACCATCTTGTTGTTGTCGAAAACAAAATCCACTGTCGGAAAATGCTTATTAAGCTCCTCTGGGTTGCTGACAGGTAGCAAGCAATTCAAGTCACTACAGCTGTCAATGGGACCTAACACTAACAGACTTATTGGTCTACTACAGTTTTGTGTAAAGTAAAATGTCTGGGCGGGCAACAGTCTTGCAGATACCTATGAGCTTACAATAGAGCTGAAGTACTGCTCAATTACTTGGAGGTTACAATCAGGTACAGTTACTCACGTTCCAGCACCTGCATAACAGATATCATGGTAAGTTGGATCTGGTCCATCTACAGCTTGTAATAAGCCTAGCTGCTGGATAACCTGCGCCCAAAAGCCACCCATCTGCTTCCATCACTCTCCAATAAACATGATCCCACAAGTTTGTTCAGCAAGCATTGACAGAGGCAGGTTGCCAGATATATACATTGATCATAGGTAAGTTAATTCAGACACAAGAGAATTGACTTACAGCTTCTTTGAATGCATTAAATGCTTCTGGAGGGAGGTATGCATAGGTAGTTCCACTATCCAACACAGTACCATATTTCTGGTTAAAAACACCGCTATCCACCTTCAAAGGGATTCCTTGAACTCGAACTTCCTTCAAGGGAAGGTTGTAGTAATTGCTGAAGCACCCAATTCCAACAACAACTCTTAGAATGGCTATTTCAAGGACTTGCATAGACAAGTCCCTGCATTTACTTGACAGCTTGCTACCACGACAAGAGCATGTATTGATTCAGCACAAGATGCCTACTTTGGCGTATCCCAGTTCTCTCACTCATTAATCACTCAGCATGGGAGTAAAACCTGCGAGTGGGATCTGAAGGAGTGAACACCATGTCAGGGAGAGGAGGAATTGCACCCAAAATCATGGCACCTCCACCATCTTCCATGCCACCATAGCATAGTGAGAAGGAATCTGCCATTTCCCCACTTCCAACAAGCTGGTCCACCAGGCTAAGTGGGCCCCGGCCAAGGCCCATAATGCCATCAGCTCGCTGCAAATAAAGATCTCCAGTCTCCGTAGTTTCACATCCAAATAAGAGGGCCTGTGGCATAAGTCGACTATATTGACCAAACCCTATTTGGTCCTTTCCCAGAATCCCACTGCTGGTGCTCATCTCTGCGTACATTCTCTCATAGCTGCATTGCCTGTTATAGCCACACCTCCCTGTTTTGCAGTCAGGTGTATTGCATTGGATGACAGTATAAGAGCTTGAGTTATCAGGTTTGAATCGAGGGTCCTGTTTGAAAGCCCACAACAGATGAAGAAATGTTAGGCACCAATTTAAAGCTTCTTAAAGCTCAAAGCTTTAAGAAAAAGAAAGATGTCAATTTTCTCTCGAATCATAAACAGCACACTAACATCTGCAAAAATATCAGACTACAATAAGCTTGCCAAAGCCTTGTAAATGAAAGTGACAAAGAGAGATGTCATGCATCTGAACATGTAAGCCATACCTTCATGGTCACAGCAGCAAAAGAAAGGCACAAAAAGTAAGAAAGAGAGAGTAGTTGGGTTGGTCCATGCCTGATGTGGGCCACAATGGGTGCAGGATGAGCAAGGCACATATGTGACAGTGCTGCCAGTGTCAACTATCAATGCAAACTCCTGAGGTGGTGTTCCTATAAAAACCCTGCTTGTATAGTATCTGCACGTTCAAGATTATCAGATTAACCAAAAGCACTTCCAGATACTATTACTCATGATCTCAATGACTAAGGTCTCTCGATACTCCTTCAAGGAACGCAACACTGATTACTAGTTATGTGCATCAATGAAAGGTCAGGTGCATCACTAGTCACAACAAAAGCACAACAAAAGATAGGAGCTCTGGACTGTAAGATGTATAACTCACTGTAAGCTGGGGCTTCAAAAACTTCACCCATCAACATATTGGAACCAATTAACAAAGAAACAGTTGTTCAGCAGAATACAATGGCTCTGCATGAAAAAGAATTCTGAAGAGATGTCATAAAATGTACAAAGGAATGCGTTTGTGATTGCTTTGAAGACTGACACAAAATCCCGCAACACTGTTGACCCTAACTACATTTACATCTTCAGAGAAATTAGCTCCAGGTTCTACTGGCCAAATTTGTCCATTGATATGCAAAGCACCTGAGGTTCATTTGATTCAGATCAGACATGATTCCCTGCTGGTTCTCCAGAGGTTATCAGGTATCCAAGAGCTCACACTCACTGCATCAAAAGCATTACTGTAGATATGGGCTCAAACCCCTTGGGCAGGCGGGCACAGCAGTCAAGACATACCTCCCAGACCAACTGGGAACAACTCCTTGCAATTTCAGTGAGGAAGAGAAATCTTCAAGGATTCAAACTAACCCTATATTGTGAAGGCACTGCAACAGCCTTTTGTTTCTTGCAGCAAAAGAATCTATTCCTTACAGACCACATATCCACATGTAGAACTTCATTTTCACATGAGTGAGAAGTGAAGAGAGATGAGAGCGAGAGAGCACAAGGAAACTAGAGGGATGGTTTGTTTCTCACCCCTTGGTGAGCAAGTCGTCGTGCAAATTCATACGCGCATCTGCCACCAACTCCCTGCCATGTCGCGACAGCTGATGAACCGGGGAAAACTCCGAGAGCGGGAGCATGAAAGCAGCGCCAAACTCCGATTTAATCCTCTTCAAAGCTTGAGGCGATGCTGCTGCTGCTGCCAGATTAGGGTTTGCATCTACCAGACCCACTACTGACAGCAACAGAACCATCGCTACTGCGGCGACAACAACCGGCCTGCCAGTACAGCCTTCTCCCATCTTCACTCTTCTCACTCCCATCCTTCTCTATCTCCCTCTCTCTCCTCCTATCCCCACTGGTCAAAACCTTGTCAGCATCTTCCGCGAGCTTCCGGGAGAAAATTACACCAAGCTAAATAGCTCGCCGGAAAGAGCGAGAAAGGGAGCGATTCGTAACAACGAGAAATGTGCGATCAAGTTGGTGACATCCAAGAAGCGAGCGCGTCAAGAGCTGTAACAGAGGAAGAAGAAGAGCGATGTCGCTCTAGCAGCGCCATCGCTGCTTCTGTTGCGAACCCGCTGCCCATTGCTGACCGTGATGCCTGCAACACTGCCCGTAACGGGCAGAATAACAGGGTCAGAATAAAAATAAACTATAATCTATAGAAATCATTTTATCGAAAATCCCCGTTTAGAAAATAATTTCTGCTTGTAAATCGAATTAATATTTAAAACATTTTGCCTTTATCAATACAGGGTATCTGACAGTATTGGGCGGTTCTTTTATTTTGTTCATAACCATCATTCCGGGTATTCGAGGAAATTCAGAATCAAAGAACGGCTGGTTCCGGTTATTTCAAACCCCCTTCAAAGAACCACTGGGTTCATGAAATAACCGTCAAAGAACCAGTGGTTTTCTCGATGGTTATTTAACTTTTTCCGAAATTTGAAATCCATGAATTTATATATCAGAATTGGGTTTTTTTTTTAAACCATGGTTATATACCAAACTGGGTTCTAAAACCAGTTCCAAAAATCAGACCTGATTCCAGTTTGGCTTTCACTAACCCAAACCTGAACCAGATCCAGTTCCAAAACCAGTTCCAAAAATCAGACCTGAGTCCAGTTTGGTTTTTACTAACCCAAACCTGAACCAGATCCAGTTCCAAAAATCAGACCTGATTCCAGTTTGGTTTTTACGAACCCAAACCTGAAACGATGGTTCTAACCAACAAACCAGGTGGCCACCCAACTGTGGTTTGAACCATTGTCGGGTGGGTATTTGATTCCGCACCAAACCATCCCTGGTTAGGTGCCTACTTGAAAGGTTATATGTGGGTATATTCAACTAAGGTCAGAATTCGAAAGAACCGGCGCTGTCTCCTGCCCAATGCCATATATATTTCTGGTACCTCTCTATTCGCCCAACACTTGTTCAATCCCAAAACCAAATTTAAACCCAGATTCGGACTAGGGACTCCGAACCATACAAGTATAACCTGGTTATAATTTATATTAATATATATATATAATTAATTTATGTGTGTTTTATTAGATGATAACCTACAAGCCTTAAATTCCTAAACACCTGACACGGCGCAGATCATTTTTAAAGTCAACACACTTTTTTCTCCACTGTACACTGTACTCCCTTACACATCAGTCAGTCAGATCAGCCAATTGCAGGTAGATCAGCCATAATAAGTGTTGTTCACATACCCCCTCTTAAATATATAAGAGCAACCTCTGCCGATACTGTCCTTCAACTCATTAGCTCCGGGTGCTTTCAAGCAAACCCTCCAGGGCCCCGGCTCCCGGCACCTCCATCCGGGGTCCCCAACTCCTCCCGGTCCCTTAGAGGTCACTACACACTACCTACCTATACTATGCCTTAACCCCCCCTTAGCTTCACATAGACTTCCCCAATTAGCATGCCATTTGGAGCCTATGATATCACACTCTACATGGCACCCGAAATATTTTTAAGGAGATTTTTTTAATGTATCAATTTAAAATTTCAAAAAAAGCATCATTTTTGACTTATTAGGCATTTAGGACTTAAAGTAAGCAAAACACTCAACATGTACTTATGGGGTCATTTGGTAGTTAAAATTCTGGTATTAGGCGCCCTTGTTTTCAAACAAGGGTGTTTGTTGCAACTTCGAGTTTAGCCATAACATGCATCTCACTTGTATTATCAACAAATTGCATGTATATACAATAAGAACATACTTTGCCACTTGAATAGAGGGTTGAGTGCCTCTTCACCACAAGTATTTAGCCACAACATGCATCAAATAAGAGACATCATTTGCCAAATATGAGCACTTATGTGAATTTTCACCTTGAATATCTAGTCGATTCACATGTATTAAATGGGAAGTTAGAACTTTGGCAATTACATGTGCTTGAGTCAGTCTTCATGGGGTAAGTATTCAACCAAATCCTATGCATAAACCCATACATATTCTTTTAATCAAAGTCTGATTGATCAATTGTTCACCTAAAGTCACCCTAAAGCATTAAGTTAGGTCACACAACTAAGGTCCAATTGATGAGCAATTGAGATTAGGGTTTTTTTTTTTTCCCCCAATTTTGTGATGTAACTGAAGTGGGTGATCCTCCACAAGAGGCTTTAGCCAGACTTGGCTTCATACTAGATATGAAAGTAGAAAGAAACTCAGAATCCTTCTATATTTTTGGCCATCTACTGGAATTTTTTTTCTTTCAAAATCTGGCGAATTTGGGGTTTTTTTTTTTTTAAAGGTCCTTTATATAAGTCGAAATAATATTGTGCAGGTTGAAATTTGGCGAAACTTCACCAAAACTCGGATTTAGCTATGTGATTGAGCTCACTATTTAGTAACCAAATATGTGACTTGATGATCAATTGTCATTGCAAGACCCCTCCTTCCTTCTCCTAATGGCCATGGATGAAACAATACCTACCCACCCCACACACTCACACATTATTAAGTTAAACCTTCAAATACACTTCATTCACAAATGAACCCTAACATGATCTACATGTTATTGTGCCCTTACCAGTCTTGTTCTCTTCAATTGGCCAGCATCCCGAAACAGATTGGAGACAAGTTTGCAGAGGATTAGTAGTCAGAAGGCAAAGCCAAATTTTGGCAATTTTGTTTTAAATGGAATTTGCAAGAGAATTTTCAACTTTTTTTTTTGGTTTTAAGTATGACCTTTTGGTGATTTTTTGCCCATAAAAACAAGATTTTTGTGCATCACTGTGGTTTAGCAAACAATTTTCTCAAGTGTCCAAATAGTTGAAAGCATCATAATTTCATTCTCTTCCCCTATCCTTGTACCCATTTGAGTTTCATGTTGCTGTGCACTACTACCAGTGACCATCAACTATTTTATTTTATCTTTAATGTTTTGATATGGTATTCAATAATTCATCATTCTTTTAGTCAATGTCAAATATAAATTAGTATACATTTCATGGACATGAAAAGACACATGTTAATTTTATTTTTTTCAGATGCATGTTGGTGGATAGGGAAAAAGAGTGAAATAATTATAAAATGAAGGTAGTTATTAAGAAAGGTGAGAGAAAATTATTTTTGAAAAAATGAAATAATTAGGTTTGAAAATGAGATAGTTATTGTTCTCAAGGCCCAACAACAACTCTTATCAATCTAGAATTTTTCAAGAATTTCATCTCAACAAGGAATTAGGGATTCAAAAATGTCTTGGCAATGCCCAATGGATGTCTTGTGCACCTTGTGCCTCCCCCAACAATTAAGGGTTCAATAGAAGGGTTCATGGGGTTTTTTTTCACTCAGTCAAGCTTTCATGCTTCTTGTGTTTTGAGGTTCTTTGTTCTTGTGTTTTGCTTCAATCTTTGAGATTTTTTGCACTTGTTTTGTGTTTCATTTCTTTGTTTTGAGGTTTTTTTGTGTCTTTTTATTTTTTGTTTCAAGTTCCCACACTTTGCTTTTTCTTTTGCCCATTGTTAGTGTTTGAGCTCCCCCATCATGGCTACTTTAAGCACCCTTCATCATTGGTTGCTTCAAGCACTATTGTCATCGTTTTTTCAAACGTTTTTTCTTCGGTCATTGTTGTGAGCTACTATGGTGAATCACTATGAACTCTTACAAGTTGTTGTGAGCTATTGCATGTTATTGTGTGCTACATGTTGCATGTTGCTATGAAAAGCTTCAAATATTAACCCCTCCACCTTTGCTCTTCTTTTTATATTGTTGCTTTGAGCCGTTGTTGTGTGGTTTGTACCCTCCTCTTTGCATGTCCGATTTTTGGAGCGCTTGAACTTGGGACATCAACCCCAAGGTTTTTTGTTTTGTTTTTTTTTTTTTTTTTCTAATTTAGGTTTTCTTCCTTTTGTAGCTTTCTTTTTTGTGCCTTGCTTTTAATCTTTTTCATTTTTGGTGCATATCTCCTTTTTCTTTATTTGGGCGGATATATAATATCAAAAATTTAATCCTTGTTTAAACATGTTTTCCCGAAAACAAATTTAATTCCAGATTGGGACCCCATAGGTATGACCTAGTTATAAAATGTACGTCATTAGACAATTTATGTGTGTTCTATTAGATGATAACCTAGAACCCTTTAATTCCTAATTGCCTGGCAGGCCAATCTTCCACAAGTCAACTCACGTTGAATTCTTTTCAACTGTCCTCACTTACTTTACACATCAGCTCCCCAGGAAAATCAACCAATTGCAGGTGGATCAGCCATAATAAGTGTTGTTCACATACCCCCTCTTAACTATATAAGAGCAGCTCCAGCGGATACTGTCCCTAAACTCATTAGCTCCTTGTCGTCGGGTTTCTTTTAACGATTTTGTGATGTACTCTTTTAAAGTGGCGAATCATCCAAAACATAATTTAGCCAAATTTGGCTACATACAAGACATGAAAGCAATAAACATGTACTTACTACCACTACTACTTGTGGGGTCATTTGGTGGTTAAAATTCTGTGATTAAATGTGGTTGCTTTCAAACAAGGGGGTCCTTTGTGACTTCATGTTTGGCTGTCCATACACCTCACTTGTACTACTTATAATTGCATGTACATTAGACAAGAACTTACTTTGCCAATCTAAAGGGTTGAGTGAACTCTTAACCTTGACCATTTTGCCACATCACATGCATAAAATAAGAGACATAGTTTGCCAATTAAGAGCAAGTAAGAGCACTTGTGTGATTTTTTACCTTGAATGTCAGCCCTCTTTTTTGGGGGCAAAAAGTTGCCTGAAGAAAACACAAGTTTTTTTAATGGAATAATATGTCACAAATTCATTCTTTCTTCAAAAAAATCCCCAAATTGTGATAAAAAACAGTGTCACCCTAAAGCATTAAGTTAGGTCACACAAAGTTAACCAATTGAGCAATTGAACTATGTAATAGAGCTTACTACTTAGTTAGCCAAATATGTGACTCAATTAATTGTGGTTGCAAAACTCCTTCTCCCTTCTCCTTAGGTCCATGAATGAAACTAGCCTATACGTCGGTAGCACCTACCTACCCACACATTACTAAACTTAAGCTTCAACTAGGCTTCATTAGCAAATGAACCCTGACATTTAACCTTAGTTGGCAACACATTTGTAAAGGACTAGTAGTCAGAAGACAGATCTATGGCAATACCCCTCTCCCCCCGCCCCCCCCCCCCCCCCCCCCCCCCCACCCCCCCCCCCTCT
>Ga0116227_10004170_pt1 | contig 31519 bp, 28 predicted proteins | sample S1TSphgellanicum_FD_89693 | JGI IMG/M metagenome (GOLD analysis project Ga0116227, IMG submission 89693) | Host-associated microbial communities from peat moss isolated from Minnesota, USA - S1T2_Fb - Sphagnum magellanicum MG | ecosystem: Host-associated > Plants > Peat moss > Unclassified... | reverse complement strand
TAGCATAATAAAAAAAGCTTACAAATAAATAATCTCCGGATCCAATAAAACCGGTGTTGGCATCAGACTTTACTGCAGGCATGAGTTCATCTCTTGTTTTGCCCATTAAATCACCTACGGTAGTAAAGGTATACCCTTTATCTCTAAACAGCTTGATAATTCGTGGTAAAGCCGCTACTGTTGCCTCACGGTTACCGCCGGCATCATGAAGTAAAAGAATATTGCCGTTGTTTTGCTGTTTCACAACTGCATTGTAAATCTGATCAGCTGTTTTTCCGGGCTCCCAGTCTTCAGGATCAATAAACTCACCAATATTAATGTAGTTTTCTTTTCGGCTCTGGGCTACAGGTAAAATCTCAGAAATGTTCTGAGGTTCTGCATCCGCATTAAAAGGGGCCCTGAATAAAATGGTACTGTGTCCCGTTACACATTCAATTAAACGGCGTGTGGCGTTTAGCTCGAATTTTACCCTTCTTGGCCCAATTGCTGACATGTCTGGATGGAAAAAAGTATGATTGCCAATTTCATAGCCCTCATCGTATTCCTGCCTCAGCAGTTCCATGTTTTTTTCGGCCATAATACCCACTACGAAGAAACAGCCAGGTACTTTTTCTTTTTTAAGGATGCTCATGATCTGGGGAGTGTAAACCGGATCGGGGCCATCATCAAAAGTAAGGGCTATTTTTTTATCGGCCTCTCCAAAGCGTTTAATTACATAAGGCGTTGGCAGCCGTGTATACACTTGATTGTCAATACTGAAATTATTTTTATTGAGCGTAAAGCTTACACTGCCAGGTTCAGGCGTAGAAGTAAGGTCAAGAATTTCTCCATCACCAACATAAATAATCCCACCCATGGTTAAGGCTGATATTTTACGCAAATCAATAGGTTTCTTTTTTAGCGAATCGAGGGTTAAATCATCAGATATAAACTGCCAAAGGCGTTTATCTTCAGAGCCTAAACGCCATAATGCAATACCGGCAATATCCCAGTCATCAGCCTTACGGATCAGGTTAAAATTGGTAGCCGCATCAGTAAAATAAACTTGGTGCTCTATTCCGTTTCCATCTTTATAGCTGTAATTTAAATTGGCAGAAGCACGGTCATAATTAATTTTACTCTTATGGTTTACGGCATTGGTAATGGCCTGCTCATAGGTAACACTTGTGCCCACACTGTTTTTTGGCCAGTCATAGCCGTAACAGGCAAGAGCCAATATGACTTTATTGGCATCCATTTTACTGCAAATATTATCCAGCTGCTCTTCTACCCATTCCTGGTGTGAGATATCACCCGCATTGCTTTGATCGGTATGCTGATCATAAGCCATTAAAATAATATAATCATTATAATGCTGTAGGATTTCAGGCTTATAATCATCGTTTTCAGGGGATATATCCTGAGATACAATTAAATTTTGAGCATGAAACTGGGTGTACAGATTCTTCATGAATAGATTAAAGGGGGCATCATTCTCTAAGTTTAATTCCTCAAAATCTATGTTTATCCCTTTAAATCCATGCTTTTTCGTTAACTTAATTAACGAAGCAATCATTTTTTGTTGCGCATCCTGATTGTTGAGCAGGCGTTTTACAGCAGCTCCGTCCCAGCCATTTTTATTAAAGTTGGATACTACAGCTATCGCTATTTTTTTACCTTCTCTAATGACCCGTAAAGCCGCGGTATCGGCTTTATCTACAATGGAATCTCCATTTAAAAAGAAAGATTCTGTAGCAACCATATCCAAATGGCTGATGTTGCGCTTTAAGTTGGAAAGTGATTTATCCTTAATCCCGGCCCAGCTTACATAAAACCCTAAATTAATACGTTTATTGTCGCCACGGTGCGTTAAGTTACGTCTTTCACGGTCTTTCTTAATTTGTTGGAGTTTGGCTTTGTCTGTTGTAAAATCTTTAAACTGCTGCGACTTCTTAAGCTGAGCTATTTTTTTCTCTGTTAAAGGCGCATTTGTATTGATAATAGGAAGATTTGGATGCTGTACAGAAGAAATGGTATAAGCAACGCAAATAACTGCGACAATAAAAACCAAAAAGAAAGATCGGCTTACCCATGTAAAAGTGTGCCACCTTCTTTTGGTGCTGGTTTGGAATATTTGTTTTCCGGACATTTTTCTAATCTGATTGAATAACAAATATCAACATTGTTAATGAAGATTGTATGAAAACATTTTGAAAAATGAATGCTGATTTTATATAAATACAGCCATGTTCAATAAGAAATGCAAGGGTATGTATATTGCAATAGTGAATCAAAAAAGCCGGTTTCCAAAGGCTTGGCCGGCTTTTGAAGTTTTATTCTTCCAGGTATCCAAACTTACCCTGATTATAATCTGCTATTGCCTGATGGATTTCCTCTTGGGTATTCATTAAGAAAGGTCCGTACTGAACAATGGGCTCATTGATGGGTTCACCACTTAAAATAAGCACTATACTGTTTTCCAGTGCTTCAATATGAATATTTTCCCCATCATGTTTAAAATGTACAAACTGATCGGCCTTGGCCATTTCACGTTCATTTATCATCACTGAACCTTCTATTACCATAAACCCGGTATTAAAGGTTAGGGGAAAGTTAAAGTTTACTTGACCGCCTTTATTTAGCCTTGCATTATATAGTTCTATTGTTGTAAAAGTGCTGGCGCTGCCGTTTACTCCATTAAAATGACCTGCAATAACTTCTATCTTTCCTCCATCATCAGGTAAAACAGCATAAGCCACGTCTGTTTGTTTTATAGCCTGATACTTTGGCTTGCTCATTTTATATTTTGCCGGTAGGTTGATCCATAACTGCACCATTTGAAAATCACCTCCAGCTAAGCTGAACTTTTCTTCATGATATTCTTTATGTAAAATACCACTGGCGGCGGTCATCCATTGTACATCTCCGGGGTAAATTACCCCGCTATTGCCTGCACTGTCATGATGTGCCACGGCCCCATGGTAGGCAATGGTTACGGTCTCAAATCCACGGTGTGGATGTATGCCCACGCCTCTGGGCTCTTTTCTTGCCGAAAATTCAATTTTAGAACCGTAATCCATTAAAAAAAATGGATTCATGTCTATTTTATAACCATTTGGAAAAAAGTTGTGCACTCTAAAGCCATCACCAACCATATGAGGGGCAGGTGCATTTAATATTTCTGCTGTTTTTTTTGTGTCCATTACCTTTAATTTTAAGGCATGGGGCTAAGGACATGGAGCATGTACTCCATGTTAATTTCCCTTGCTCTATGCTTTTAAGCTTGTTTTACAAACTGCAATTCGCCCAATACACGAACTTCTTCACTAACCATTACACCTCCGGTTTCTAATGCCGCATTCCAGGTTAAACCAAAATCTGTACGGTTAATCTTCCCACTTAAAGTAAAGCCAGCTTTTGTATTGCCCCAAGGATCAGTTGCAATGCCTCCAAATTCAGCCGTTAATTTTATTGTTTTGGTTGTTCCTTTTATGGTTAAGTCGCCTTTTACAATGTAATCTCCGCCATCTTTTTCTACAGATGTTGATTTGAATTTAATTTCTGGAAATTTTTCTGCTTCGAAAAAATCACCACTTTTCAAATGGTTATCACGGTCTGTATTTCCGGTGTCGATTGAACTAATATCACCTGTAAAGCTAATCTCGGCGTTTTCAAATGCCTCTCCTTCAGAAATTAACTCTGCTGAAAAGGATTTTAAACTGCCGGTTACAGTGGTAATCATTAAGTGTTTTACTTTGAATTGTAATTCGCTGTGGGTTGGGTCCAGTGCCCATTTTTGAGTTGCCATATTTTTAATGTTGAATTGTTTTCTTATTACAACACAAAAGTATGGCGTAGGTTTTAATAGGGGGTTGATGTATGGTAAGAAAATTGAACGTATGCGTTGGCTAATAATTTGAAAATGTAGTGTTTACGTGTATTCAGTACTTATTTCAAATGTGGTGTGCTCAGGATTATGGACGAAAATGTTTATGGGCTAATTCTTTGCGTACCCGGCTAAGCGATTCGGGGGTAATTCCTAAATAAGAAGCAATCATCCACTGGGGTACCCGAAGGGTAAGGTTGGGGTATAGTTTTATAAAATCTAAATAACGCTCTTCCGCAGTGGCGCTTAGCAGCATATTGATCCGTTTTTGCATGAAGCGGATGGAATTGTTAAGCAGTGTTATTTGCATGGGCTGTAAACAAGGCACTTTTCTGCCTGCTTCTTCCATAAAGTTATTGGGGATAATGATTGTTTCTGAAGGCTCAATAGCATCAATAAAAAATATTGAAGCCTCATTATTCATATTGTTGCGATCGGAAATAATCCAGTTTTCCGGTGCAAACTGCAAAATATGCTCTTTGCCTTTAGCGTCTATGGAGTAAGCACGCAACAGGCCTTTGCCAACAAAGAAGCCATGTTTTAAATGATCACCTTTATACTGTAAAATTTCGTTTTTGCTAAACTTCTTAACTTTTAAGTCAGAAGATATGCTTTCAAACTGCTCATCAGTTATGGCTATTTTTTCTTTAAGGTAGTTCTTAAACTGATGGATCATAAAAGCTGATGATTACTTTTTAGCAGGCTTAACATCAGAAAAATCTATACCACACTTGCAATTGCCTCCACAGCCGTCTTTCTTCACCTGTAAAGACTTATAAACCATACGGACCACATATACTAATGCTACCGTAAAAAGTAAAAAAACTAAAATGGTCTGCATATTCATAATACAAATATAAGTTGCTTTTGTTCTTTTTGTGTTCAGTAAAATGTAATATTATCTGAATTATGAATAGGCATAAAGTGCTAAATCAGCTGCAAAACGCAACCTAGCCTTCCATAAAACTAACCGTGCCTCCAACCCAGTCAAAATCTGCGTTATAGCGTACGCCGATCATTTTTCCACGGCTTAGCCTGCTTAAATTAATGCACAATTGTGGTTCTTCTCCATCTGGCCATAAATACATCATTCTAATTTCTGCTTTTACCCCTCCATCCGGAGCATGAACTGCTGGCTCGTAAGTAACTTTTCTTTGCAAGACCCAATTTTCAGGATCCCCAATACTTTTAATAGCCGCTTCAGTAACCTCTATAAGTACACCTGTTCCCGCAAATGAGAAAAGGGGTTTTAGCACATAGTTTTCCAAATCAGTTGGCAGAGGCTCAACTTCGTTTAGAAAGCGAGTTTCAGGCACAAATTTGCTGTTTAAAAAAGGCATGGTGTATTTACTGATTCGATAAAACCAATTTGGATGGGTTACCCACTCTATATCCAGTTCATCGCGGGGGTCAAAGCTGTTTTTGAAGATGTCTGGGTTGCTGGCCACTTCATCAAAAATTAGGCGGTTATAAATTCTTTTCAGCTGAATTTGTTTGCCATCTTCTTCATAGAAAAGCTGTTTGTTTATTTTTTTAATATTGCTGAGCGAGAGTACTTTAATGCCCAGTATTTTTTCTGTAACAAAAAAATCAATAGCGGTTTTTTGGTTTGGAGCATCCACATCCATTAAAGCGACTTCATGCGCTTCATGTTTGCCAATAATTACCTTTTTTAAAAGAGCATTGTATTTGGCTTCATCAAAGCCATTTAAGAAATAATCAGTTGAAGCATCAATATCAAAACTTTCTTTAAATATTTTACCTAAATGTGCCTGAAAACCATATAGCGAAGGGAAGCCCTGCATTTCTATTAGCATGGGTATAAACTCACCCTGCTCGTTTTTGCAGATCCCAAAATCAAAAGTAAGAAAATGTGGTTGCTCATTTTCATTGGGTACGTTCCAATTTGCAGGAATAGCATTTTGGGTTAATGCCTTAAAGTTTGGCTGTTTAATGAGTTTAATAATTTCTTCGCCAGCGGCAATTAATTTTTCTTTAAGTGCTTTCGGGATAAAAATAGGTGTTTCTGCTACCCTAAAAGGGATTTTAGGATAGCCATTTTCCAATTTCTGAATAAAGCTTTTGTACTTTTCTTCAGTAAATTGTGCATTAAACTTCTCACGTTGAGCAGGTATCATAATAATTACTATTTGATCATTAATTTCGTTATTGAAGGCCAAAACCGCTGCTGTAAACCCAAATCATTAAGATTACGTCTGTACATGCCAATATTAAAACGCTTCTGAATGTCCAATGGCTTTCTTTAAAAAGTTAGGTAAAATAATACTTTGAGTGAGCACAATTCTTGCCGGATCATCTAAGCTATTGAGCATGTCTAAATATTTTTGTTCACCGTGGGTCTCAATAATGACTTTCTTTTTTTCATCTTGAAGCAGGTACATTTTCATGCCCACAGGGTCTGCTTCCGGATGAAACTGCGTGCCTATAATTTCATCTGAAAAACGGATCGACATCATACAGCGTTCTAAGTTCACATGTTTGCGCTCTTTTTCAATCGCCAGCAATTTTGCTCCTTTTGCTTCAAAAGCATGAAAATCAGGTTCAATTACCTGCCAGTCTCTGCTGTCAACAGAAAAGAACGGATTGGTCATTCCGTTAAAAATTTCATCTTTTTCGCCTTCTGGGGTTAAGGTAATGGGAAATATTCCAAATGCGTTAGAGCGTCTTTCGGTTACCTTGCCCAAAGCATATTTTCGGCAGGCCAATTGAAAAGAGTGGCAAATTAAAAAAGCATATTTTTTTTGATCCTGATGTAAGGTATTAAAATCTTCGATCTGATCTAAAAGGTGATAAAAATCGTTTTCCCATTTTTCGCCTTCACTTTCAAGGGGGCTTCCTGGACCGCCACTGGAAATATATGCATCATAATGCATGCCTGGAATTTCTCCTTTTTGCCTTAAATCAAAAATGTCAAAGGTAAGATCAATTTTGTGGTCACTTTCAAAACGGGATAAAATTTCCTGGATTCCCCGCATTCCTTGATTTGGGACGCCGTTATTCAGATCAATAATGGCTACTTTTAAGCTTTTTTTATGCATCGTTACCTTGCGCCTATAAGGGTTTGATTGGTGATGTAATCAACTACCGATTCAAAACTGCCCGTTTGTTCATAAACTGCCAATTGGCGATCAGCACCTGTACCATGCTCCAATATTTTATGTACATAGTTGATGTCGTTTCTGCAGCCTAAATCATCCACAACATCATCCACAAAATCCAAGAGTTCTAAAACTAAATTCCGGCAGTTTACTTCCATTTCTTTGCCAAAATCAATTAAATTTCCATCTATTCCATATCTGGCGGCCCGCCATTTATTTTCATTGATTAATGCCCTTGAATAACTTATAAACTCCATGTTCTGGAGCCTGAGCTTGTATAATTTAGCGCACAAGGCTTGAAAGAGTGCCGTAAATGCCATGGTTTCATCAATCAGCATCGGGCAGTCACAAATCCGAAATTCAACAGTGTCAAAGAATGGATGAACCCTAATGTCCCACCATATTTTTTTTGCATTGTCCATGCAGTTGGTTTTAATGAGCAGCTTTACATAGTTGTCATAATCTTCAATACTGTTAAAAATATCAGGAATTCCTGTACGCGGAAATTTATCAAAAATTTTGGTCCTATAGGATTTGTAGCCCGTATTTCTGGATTCCCAAAAGGGAGAGTTGGTGGATAAGGCAAAAACATGCGGTAAAAAATACCGAACCTGGTTTGCAATGTGTATGGCGAGTTCCCTTGATTGAAAACCAACATGAACATGAAGTCCAAAAATAAGATTAGAGCGCGCGGCCTCCTGCAGTTCGTTTACAATTTCATTATAACGCGGGTGTTCGGTAATGAGCTGTTTTTCCCAATGTGAAAATGGATGTGTACCGGCAGCACCAATACGTAAACCTTGTTCTCCAGCCAATTGAGAAACAGTATAGCGAAGCTGTGAAATTTCTTTTCGGGCAGCATCAGTTGTTTTACAAATTCCGGTTCCAACTTCTACAACAGCCTGGTGCATTTCGGCTTTCACCTGGTCTTTATGTATTTTTTGCGCAGCCTCCACAATTTTTTGATGGTGTGATGTTAATTCTCTGGTAACAGGGTCAACAACCATGTACTCTTCTTCTACGCCAAGGGTAAATTCATTCATGCCAAAAGGGTTAATTTAAATCACCTGATTATTTTTTTGGATCCACTTTTTTAGGTTTTGAAGCAGGTTGAGTGACTGCTTTTGGAGCTGGTTTAAGCTTTTCGGCTTTCACTTGTTTCAACGCCAGTCCTTTGCCTGCCACCGATGATTTGATGTATTCGCCCCAAGTTAAATTGTCTTTTCCTGGTTTTTGTGCTTTTGCCCTTTCTATAGCATAGTTTGCAGTGGTTTCAACTACCCAATCGAAATTTTCTTGGCCAACACTTTTTAAATCTGCATCGGGAGCAGGGTTGCAAAAATCAATTGCAATTGGAATCCCATCTCTTACGGCGAACTCAACAGTATTAAAGTCATAACCTAAATAGGTGCACAGTTTTATTGTATATTCTTCAATGGTTTTAAGCAACTTTTCGCTTGAAGGTGCTTGATCTACGGTATAGCGTAAATGATGAAGGTTGCGGGGATCATATTGCATTATACGCACATGTTTGCCACCAATGCAGTAACACCTAAAATATTCTTCAAAAATAATCTCTTCCTGCAGCAGCATAACAAGCTGTTCGGTACCGGCATGTTTATGGAAAAAATCTTCTTTATCGTGCAGTTTATAAACATCCCTCCATCCACCGCCATCATAGGGTTTCATATAGGCTGGAAAACCTGTATACTCGAAAATAGCATCCCAATCTAATGGCATTTTTAAATTTGAAAAAGATTCGGAAGTTGTTCCGCTGGGATGTACCCTTGATGGTATTAAAGCCGTTTTGGGTACAGGAACACCGATTTGTTCTGCCAGGGCATTATTGAAAAATTTTTCGTCAGCACTCCACCAAAAAGGATTGTTGATCACTGCTGTTCCGGTAATGGCCGCGTTTTTTAAGGAGGCACGGTAAAAAGGCACGTCCTGTGAAATGCGATCAATGATCACCGCATAATCTAAAGGATGATTTTGAAATATTTTATCAATTTTTACGGCTTCTGCAGTAATTCCTTTTATTGATTTTTGATTAATTCTATCAATTACGGCTTCAGGAAAGGAGCGTTCCTGGCCAAATAAAATGCCTATTTTTTTCATTTGTAGCTTTTGGTTTATTGATGTTAATTTTAGAACGCTGAACGGTTTGTCATGTTTGCATTAAAGCTGAGCAATATAATCGGGAAACATACTTCTCCAAATGGGCCAGTCATGATCGGCATTTTGCCTAATGTCCAGCCAATGATCAATGCCTTTTTTGGTTAGGATGCCCGATAAACGCTCGTTGTCTGCACGGCACATATCACGGTCTGTTGTGCCCAAAACAATTTTCATGTAATGAATATCTGGGTTGCTGCTGTTTGGAAGAAAATCAACCGGATTGTTAAAGTAGACATCATCATTATAAAAACCATCCAGTTGTCCGGTAATGTCAAATGCGCCGCTCATACTAAACAAATGACTAACCAGCCAGGGATGCCTAAAAGCAAAATTAGCCGCATGGTATCCGCCAAAACTGCATCCTGCGGTGATGATCTTTTGATGTCCCGTTTCGTGTTTGGCTAAGGGTACAAGTTCCTGAAGCAGGTATTGATCATACCAAATATGGTTCTTTACCCGATCAGCAGGCTGAATGCTTTTGTTGTACCAGCTTAAGTGGTCAATGCCATCAGGGCAATAAATTTTAATCTTCCCCTCATTAATAAAGCCTTCAACAGAATCGATTAATTTAAAGTCTTTATTTTCAAAATACCGGCCCATGCTTGTTGGAAAAAGTAAAACCGGAATACCGCTATGGCCGAAAATAAGAAGGTCTATATCCATGCTTAAATTCGGACTGTACCACTTTTTGTGCGCTTCTTTAACCATATAGATAAATTGAATGTTTTAAGATATAAATTAATTTTTACAAACACATGCAATTGAAATGAAATTAAAGCTGAATGTAAAAATTTGCTCATGCGAAGCTATAGTATATAGAGATTTATAACTTTGCAACCTGATTTTGAAGCCAGAGTGTTAGGAGATTTTGAAGCATATGTACACAAGCATTTTACCTGTAAAAGTTAATACAGTTCATTTTACAATAGCATCAGCCTATTTAAAGCGCGAAGTTGAAATAGATATGTACCAGCCTGAAGGTATTTTAGGGAATGAGAAAATTGAGCTTCTTTTTTTGAACGATGGACAGGATGTGGCTAAGATGAATTTTGAAACACTTCTTTCAGAAGCGCATCAAAATAAAAGAAAACACAGGCTCATTGTAATTGCCATAAAGGCCGGGACAGACCGTTTAATGGAATATGGAGTTGCTGATGTGCCAGATTTTAAGGGACGCGGAGCAAAAGCAAAATTCTATGCTGATTTTGTTGTAAAGGAACTTGTACCTTTTGTTAAAAAGAAAATTGCCATGCCAATTGTTGGTAAAACTGCTTTTGCCGGATTTTCTTTAGGGGGGTTATCTGCTTTTGATATTGCCTGGAACCATCCAGATGTTTTTGATGCGATAGGTGTTTTTTCAGGGGCCTTTTGGTGGCGTAAAAAAGACCTGACAGATGGTTATACAGATGCCGACCGCATTTTGCATGATCGAATTGAGAAAACGTCAACTAAGCCTGAAATGAAATTCTGGTTAATGACCGGTACTGAAGATGAAAAAGCCGACCGCAATAAAAATCTGATCATTGATTCTATTGACGATACCATTGATGTTATTAAGGCACTTGTAAAAAAAGGATATAAAAGACCTGAACAGGTGTTTTACTTTGAAAAAGTTGGTGGCGAGCATAATGTGCCTACCTGGGAAAGCGTAATGCCTGCTTTTTTAAACTGGGCATTTGAAGTATAGCACCTTTTGCTCATTCATACTTTTTCAGTAGGCCGGTATCAAAAATAGTCCAAAAACAACTTCTTTGTCCGCAGGCTTTTAATGCATTATTGGTCCAGGTGTTGCAGGTTTTGAAAATGCTGTAATGCCCATTGGCTTGGTAAAAAGCATCACCATAGTCATAATGAATTTTAGTGTCTACTTTAATGAAATGCCCTGCTGGATCTGTTTGAAAGCTATTGATGATGTAATTGACCAGCTTAACATATTGTTCATGACTGATCATAATTTTCTTGCAGTTGCTGTCCTCAATTAAGTGCTGATAATAGGTGGTGTGGATTGCTGCGCTGCTGAAGCCTGAAATGGCATTTAGTGCTGTACCCACTTTCAAATCTGAAAAAGTAGGGGTTTCCAAATAGAATTTTTTATCGCCCCAGCCTATTGCCAGGAATTTGTATGCAGGGTTTGCATGAACGGTATGGCTATACTTTATTTCTTGAGTCCAGTCTATTTGTGGGGTTACTGCAGGCACAACAAGATCTGTATGAATGCCATTACTCATGATGTAAATAGCAATTTCTTTTTTATTGACTGGATGTGGATTGATGGTTATTCTGGATAGGCAAAAAGCCGCTGCAAAATAAATCAAGATTAATAATGCAAATGCTATACTAAATCTGGCCATGTATTTTAAAAGCCATTTGGTCATGTTTGTCAGGTGAAAATGATATTAAATACTAAAATAAACATAAAATAGTAAGCCAGATACGTTTTTTGCAACGTAAGGTACAATATAAATTTTATTGATGGGAGAATCGAAAAACATGATTTTTTGATGCAAAATGGAAGTTCTACATTGTGGCATGATAAAAGGATTATTTGAAACGCATTTATATGTTGAAGACTTAGAAAGGTCTATTGACTTCTATAAAAATAAGATGGGTTTAACCCAATGTGGTTATAATGATGATAGACGTGTAGTCTTTTTTTGGATTGGTGCACCAAGGCAGGCCATGCTAGGGCTTTGGGAAAAACCAAAAGCTGAAATTGATATTAGGCACTTTGCTTTCCAGTGCGAGGTAGAGGATGTGCTAAACAAATCTGTTGATTTTTTAAAGGCAAGAAATTTAAGTCCATATAATTTTCTTAAGGATGGAAAAGATAAGCCCATGGTTTTTGCCTGGATGCCCGCAATTGCAATCTATTTTAATGATCCAGATGGGCATGTGCTGGAATTTATTGCAATTTTAGATGGAGAGGCCAGGCCGGATCTGGGCGTAGTTTCTTATGAGGACTGGACGAACAGGTAACTTTATTTTGGTCTGTGTATTGCCCATTGTATTTTCAAAAACTTTACAATGGGGCAGTGCTCCAAAATTTTTGCTTTGGCTATAGATAAAATATGCAATGGGATGTGCTGAAATTTAATGTTGCAGGCTTTTCTTTTCTGATTATAAATGAAGCAATTACGGGAAGAATTCCGTATTAAATAGTGATTCTTATAGTATAAAATTCATTTCAAAACACTATCTTTGCGCCAAATTTGAGGCGCATTTTATGCAAAAGATTAGAAATATAGCTATTATAGCACACGTTGACCACGGCAAAACTACTTTGGTTGATAAGATTTTACATTCTTGTTCTATTTTTCGTGACAACGAACAAACGGGCGATTTGATATTGGATAATAACGATTTAGAACGTGAACGGGGGATAACCATCGTGTCTAAAAACGTATCCGTACAATATAAAGATGTAAAGATTAATATTATTGACACTCCTGGTCACGCGGATTTCGGCGGTGAGGTAGAGCGTGTTTTGAAAATGGCAGATGGGGTACTTTTACTTTGCGATGCTTTTGAAGGTGCAATGCCTCAAACACGTTTCGTAACACAAAAAGCTTTGGCGCTTGGTTTAAAACCGATTGTGGTGGTAAACAAAGTGGATAAAGAAAACTGTCGCCCTGAAGAGGTTTATGAGCAGATTTTCGAATTGTTCTTTAACCTTGAAGCTACTGAAGATCAATTGGATTTTCCGGTAATTTACGGTTCATCTAAACAAGGGTGGATGAGTACAGACTGGAAAGTTCCTACGACTGATATTTTTGCTTTGTTGGATACGGTTGTTGCAACTATTCCGCCTGCACCAATTAACGAAGGTACTTTACAGATGCAGATTACTTCGTTGGATTATTCATCTTTCGTAGGTCGTATTGCTATCGGTCGTGTTCACCGTGGTACCATTAAAGAAAACCAACCAGTTACTTTAATTAAACGTGATGGTAAGATTGTAAAATCAAGAGTAAAAGAACTTTATACTTTTGAAGGTTTAGGCAAAATCCGCACTACAGAAGTAAGTTCAGGTGATATTTGTGCAGTTGTGGGTATTGATGGTTTTGATATTGGGGATACAATCGCTGATTTCGAATCGCCAGAACAGCTACCGGTAATCAGTATTGATGAGCCAACAATGAACATGTTGTTTACCATTAACAACTCTCCATTTTTTGGTAAAGAAGGTAAATTGGTGACCTCTCAACGTATTAAAGAACGTTTGTACAAAGAGATGGAGAAAAATTTAGCTTTAAAAGTTGTTGAAACGGCTTCTCCAGATGCTTGGTTGGTGTATGGTCGTGGTATTCTCCATTTATCTGTATTAATTGAAACGATGCGTCGTGAAGGTTATGAAATTCAGGTTGGTCAGCCACAGGTTATCGTTAAAGAAATTGACGGCAAAAAACATGAGCCAATTGAAACTTTAATTGTTGATGTACCAGGTGAAGTTGCTGGTAAAGTAATTGAACTGGTTACCCAACGTAAAGGTGAGTTGTTGATTATGGAGCCAAAAGGTGATTTACAGCATTTAGAATTTGAAATTCCGGCACGCGGTATCATCGGTTTACGTAACAACGTGTTAACCGCTACTGCGGGTGAAGCCATTATGGCACACCGTTTTAAAGCTTACGAGCCTTGGAAAGGTACAATTCCTGGACGTTTAAACGGTGTACTGGTTTCTATGGAAAAAGGAATGACAACTGCTTATTCTATCGATAAACTACAAGATAGGGGCCGTTTCTTTGTTGATCCTGGAACAGATGTTTACGAAGGCCAGATTATGGGTGAGCATATCCGCGATAATGATTTAGTGGTAAATGTTGTTAAAGGAAAAGCACTAACCAATATGCGTGCATCAGGTACTGATGATAATACCCGCATTGCTCCAGCTATTAAATTCTCTTTAGAAGAAGCGATGGAATATATCCAGGCTGATGAGTATATCGAAATTACGCCAGCAAGCATGCGCTTACGTAAAATCTTCTTAACAGAGCAAGAGCGTAAAGTTAAAGGAAAGCAATTTGCTTAAGCCTTAATTAATTATATCAAAAGCCCCGGTACAAAAAAACCGGGGCTTTTTGTTTTAAAGGTTTTTTCACCACCTCAGGCATCTAAGCGTATTTAAGGTGCCTTTGCTGAGGAGGCTAAGGTGGTAATGGAAATTATAGAAAAGGCAGTTGTGTTCCTTGCTGAAGAGTAGCCTTACTGTATAGTGAAAGGTTAACCACCTTAGAATCTTAAAAATGACCTAGGTTATTTACGTCCTCGTGTTGCCAATTCATATACTATTTTCTTTATATCATAAAAGTTAATCACACGGCTTGTTTTTTGTCAGCACAGTATCAAACCACTTTAAGGAATATAATCTAACAATTTTATGGCATAAAATTTTTATGCTCTTTTTAATTTTGCCGATCAACTCAACCGCATGATTAAAAAAGGCCTTTCCCATGTGGGGATATTTTTTTTAGGCATCCTGTCATTATTGCCATTGCCTGTTCTGTACTTAATTGCCGATGGTGTTTACATTCTATTGTACTATGTGCTTGGTTACCGTAGAAAAGTAGTTCGCATGAATTTATTAAATGCACTCCCTGATAAATCCTTAGCAGCTATTGTGCAAATTGAAAGGCGTTTTTACAGGTACCTGTCGTCTTTGATTTTTGAAATTCTGAAAATGAACAACATCTCAAGGGCCGAAATAGAAAAGCGCTTTGTTTTTAACAATAAAGAACAAATGGAAGCTTATTTTAAAAAAGGAGAAAGTGTGTTAATCTGTTCGGCACATTATGGCAATTGGGAGTGGGGCACTTTAGGTATTGGGTTGAATTTTTCTGCAGTGCATTACCCAATTTATAAGCCACTTAGCAACAGGATTTATGATCATTGGTTTCAGAAAATGCGCAGTAGGTTTGGCAATCATCTCGTACCTATGCGGCAAACTTTGAGGGTTTTACAAACCAGTAAGAACAGCCCAAGTATTTTTAGTTTTGGAAATGATCAGGCCCCTTCAAAAGATGAGTCACATTATTGGACAAAATTTTTGCATCAGGAAAGTTCTGTTCAGCTGGGTATTGAAAAAATAGCGAAGAAAACAAACCGTCCGGTTTTTTACCTGCGCACCAGGGTGTTAAAACGGGGTTATTATGAAGTAGACTGTGTACCACTCTGCTTAAACCCAGCAGAGGCCGCGCCATTTGAAATTACGGAACTGCATACCCGTTTCTTGGAAAATGTGATCCGTGAGCAACCTGAATATTGGTTGTGGAGCCATAAGCGTTGGAAGTATAAAAGGTTTTCATCATAAAGGTTCTGGCTAAAAGTATTACATTAGGGTAAATTATTTTTGGATGGATGCAAATGATGTAAAAATTTCAAGAAAAAAGCCCATTTTTCCAGTTACTGCTGCTTTACAGAAATACCTGAGGCTTTACCAGCGTGAAGCCAGGCTTCCTATTTCTTATCATGATTTGATGCAGTTTAACGAAGCTTTTCCATTGATGGATAAATTCGGCAAAGACTCTTTATGGGAAGGGCCAATTTATGCACAGGATTTGGTGGAGAGGCTGCATAATGGGCTTAAAGAAATTTATGCCAACTTAAAAGCATCAGGCAATTTGCGCATTGTTGAGCACAAGTATATAGATAAGATCGAATACTGCACTTTTGGCAATACCCACCCATTTCGGATTAGGATTGTAAACAGGCTAAATGATGTTTATGATTATTTTTATATTAAACAGGCAGATGCTTCGCGGATATATGGCTTGGAAATGGAAGAAATTTTATCTCCAAACCAAGTTAACTATTTGGTTGACGGCAATACTTTGGTAGAAGAACATATTGCCGGGATTCCGGGTGATGTTTTTACCAAAGGTCAATTATATAGCCCTGAGTTTAACCCTACACGAATTGCAAAGGAGTTTGTAAAATTTAATGAAAGGTGTTTAATCATGCTTTTGGGCGATATGCGGGCTTATAATTTTGTGGTTCAAATTACACCTGATTTTGATGATATTCAATTTCGGATCAGGGCAATAGACTTTGATCAGCAGTTTTATGAGGGAAACCTAAAAGTTTACCTGCCACAGTTTTTTAAAGAAAACCTGCCTTATGTAAAAATGAGCATGGAACAGCTTACTGAAAAAACAGTTTTGCAGTACCAGCAGGAAGAAAGATCATCTATTGTTCACCGGGTGAGGAGCGAACGGCACAGGCTAACAGATTTAAGGGATGTTTCAAATAAAGAAGCACTCACCACTCCTGAAAATATTGCGATGTTAAAGCAAAGTATGGCCGAATATTTTAAAGATGTTAATTACTTAAGGTGTAAAACCATGACTGATATTATAGAGCTGAACATCAAAAATATCATTCGTCAGGTTAAACTTTAATTAAGAAGGCTGGCATTTGCCAGCCTTTTGAGTGAACTTAGAAAGAGCGCGCAAAAACTTAAGCATGCTGGCCTTCATGAACGCCTTCTGAAAATTCTTCCACCATTTTATCATTAAATGCAGGTAAATCTTCAGGTGTGCGGCTGGTGACCAAGCCCTGATCTACAACAACTTCTTCATCTGTCCAGTTTGCACCGGCATTAATCAAATCCTGAGCAATATTTTTTACAGAGGTCATGTTTCTTCCTTCCACCACATTTGCATTAATTAAAGTTTGAGGGCCATGACAGATGGCTGCAACAGGCTTTCCTGCTTCGAAAAATGCTTTTACAAATGCAACCGCATCTTCGTTTACACGCAATTGATCAGGATTGATTACACCGCCAGGTAAAACCAATCCATTATAATCATCGGCATTTGCTTCCTTTATTGTTTTGTCTACTTCAACTTCTATTGACCAATGATCGTGGTTCCAAGCTTTAATTTTTCCTGTTTTTGAGGATATGATGTGAACAGTTGCCCCTTCTTCTTTTAGCCTTTTTACGGGGCCGGTTAACTCTACTTCTTCAAATCCATTTTCTGAAAGCACAGCTATGCTGCGGTTATTTAATTGTCCCATAATCTTTTGTTTTTAACTACTGATATATTTAAGACAGCGATGAAAAAATATTGTTTTGAGAAAATTAAAATACAAGAAGTAAATTATATAGATAATATGGAACAAAACCTTAATCGTTGGTTCTTTTATATTTAATAAAGTATAAAACTAAATTCCCTGCAATAATAATATGGTTTAAAATAGTAGGTACCAGACCATAATATTTTGTGAATATTTTAAAGCGTTCTTTTAAGCTTTCACGGTGTTTTTTCTTGCTCATGCCACCAACTAAATATTTGGCAACATAGCGGTGAACATTAACAATATTTGAGGCTTTTTTAGCTGCTTTGATAATCCATTCAATATCAGAACTGTACTTGTAATTTAAATTGTATGGAGTAATAATGCTTCTTCGGATATAAATGGCCTGATGGCTGATATTCATGCCGTATTTAAAGCTTTTCCAGTCAAATTCTTCAGGGACCTGGTGCCTTCTTCTGCCCAAACTTTCCCAGTTGTCATTGTACATTTCTGTTTCGCCATAATAAATATCAGCGCCTGGGGCGGTATTAAAAACGTCCTGTACGGTATGTTCATCATAAATTTCATCACCTGAATTCATAAACAGAACATAATCACCTGTAGCCAGGGCCAAACCTTTGTTCATGGCATCGTAAATGCCTTTGTCTGGCTCAGAAATGATTTTGGAAATGCTATTTTTGTATTTTTGAATAATGTTTAAGGTACCATCAGTTGATGCACCGTCAATTACGATATACTCTATTTTTTCATAAGTCTGGTTAATCACAGAGTTTATGGTTCGCTCGATATCGCGAACATTATTATATACTATTGTAATGACAGTTAGTTTTGGCATATTAATCCATTAATTTTTTTAAGGTTTCTACATCAGGTAAGGCTCTTTTGTATGCTGCTGGCAACACTGTACTTGTTTTGTAGGTTGAAACGCCTGCCCGGTAACGGCTTTGTAAAATAGCCGATTTCAGTATCTTAACCGTGTCTATATGATTTTTAGATAATGCCATAGCTAACTTATTTTGGTTGTAAGTCAATCAGCGTCTCATACAGATGGATGTGTTCTGCCGCAATAATTTCTTCAGCAAAATCTTTTAATATGCTTAGTCTGGCTGCTTTTTGAACCTCTTCCTTATTGGGGCGGTGGTACAGCCATTCAATGCCATTTGCTAAATCTGCAGCATTTTGATATTTGGCTAAATAGCCATTTTGCATGTGTTTAACCATATCTGGAATTCCGCCTGTAGTAAAAGCAATTACAGGTGTAGCACAGGCTAGGCTTTCCATTACGGTATTGGGCAGATTGTCTTCTAATGATGGTGTGATAAAAGCATCAGCTGCAGCATAACATTTTGCCAAATGTTCATCCTTATTAATGGTGCCTAAAAAGGTTGTTTTGAAAGGGAAAACGGGCATCTCGGTATTTTCTTTATTTCCGAAAATAACCAGGTGTATATTTTCTTTAATGATTCCAGGCCTTTGTGCTAGTATTTCTAAGGCTTCAATTAAATAAGGGGTTCCTTTATGTTTATCATTTTTTGAGGGCATAAAACCACTCATTAAAACAAACTGATCTGGGTTTATTTTTAACAGCTTTTTAGCTTCTGTTTTAACATAGGGCTTAAAAACCTTCGTTTCTATTGTGTTGGGTATAACCGTTGTTTTTCTTGTTCCAAGTAAGCTGCTAAACTTAACTGATTTTGCCATCCAGTTGCTTGGTGCAATAATGTGGAAATGCAGTTCGCTGTAGGCTTTCTGTTTGCGTAACCAGGTTTTGTGTGATGGGTCATGCTTGCCGCTGATCTTTAAAATCGGGCAGTTTCCACATTGGTGATGAAAATTTTCACAGCCATAGCGTACATGGCAACCGCCAGTAAAGGCATTGCTGTCATGAAAAGTCCAAACAATAGGTTTTTCGAGTTCATCCAGTTCTGCCAGAAATTTAGGGGTTAAAAAACCATGGTTTATCCAGTGTAAATGAATAACATCTGCATTTTTAATATCAGGATGCTTAACAATAGAACGTCCAAACCATTGTAAGCTAAAAGGTGTTTTAACAGATTTGCTTAACCATTTTGAAAAATAACGCTCGGCTAAAATCGTATAAATGGCTTTGGCTTTTTGAATGGGTGATTTACTAAAAGTGTCAATTTGTGGATTTTGTCCGAATTTATAATAAACCAGTACTTTTGAATCTATACCATTGGCTTTTAAGGCATCGCTAAGGCGCAAACAGGCCCTTCCGGCACCGCCGTTTCCATCATAAGTATTTAGGTGTACAACTTTCAAATCAATCAAAAATACATTTATTGGCTTATTCTAACTAAACAAGCTTATTATTTCTTCATTTTTTCATTCAGATAGCGTTTTATCCGATCCCACAAACTGCCTTTTCTATGGGCTAAAAAGTTCTTAATCTGCGTATAGGCCGCTGCATTTTCTTCTATTAAAACAGGAAAAGACAGGATGGGTTTTGGATGGATTACCACATTGTAAATGTCATTAATGCCAGAGTGTACCCCTGTACCATCATGACCAATATTATTCACCAGTGAATGTGCCGGATTTAATGTTAATCCTCCCTTTAAAAAAATAGAAGCATACCAGCGAATGGCCCAGCTGTTGTTTTTGCCATTTTTAAACTCTTTTATCTGCTTCCAGAAATTCATCTTATGGTCTATTGAAAAGGAGGCAATTTTTGGCTTGTCAAACTGTTTGATAATGATGTCAATACTGGGCTCAAAATTTTTCCAGGCACTTGCCCATGTCGCCCAGCCCCAGCTGGATGCAGCTCTGTAGAAAAAAGTTTCGGGCAATAGATTTTCTTTTAAAGGGTACATGTATGCGCCAATATGCATCACTTTTTCTTCATCCTGATAGCGGTTTAATGCATCATTAAAATAGCGCAGGGTGTAGGGAGAAGTCACGAGGTCATCTTCAAAAACAATAATTTTTCCATATAGGTTAATCACTTCTGTAACACCTGCTATAATGGAGCTGGCCAAGCCTAAATTCTCTTTTCTTTCGATAATTTTAATGGATTTAAATCCATCAATGGAGTGGATAAGCCTTCTTACCTCTGCAACTTTTTCATCATCATCAGGGGCTTTTGCTCCATCTGAAAAAATAAACAGACGGCTGTCTGTGGCCAGTTCATTCTGTTGTAAAAACTTTAACGTACGCAGGGTATGCGTAGGTCGGTTGTAAACAAACAGGGCTATAGGTGCAAGGTTCTGCATAATACTTTAAAAACGTTTAATTTTTAATAAGCTCTTAATTGTTTTATTCAAATCTTCTGAAATGTTTAGAAAAAATATCCCAAAGCCAAATATGCTTATTATGAGTAACGATTTAAGTGCGATGTTTAATACAATTGGCCAAAAGTTATCTTCGGGAACAGGAAACAATAAGGTTGCCGCATACGTGAGCAGTCCCCATAAAATTACTTTAATTGTTCCTAAACTAAAAGGCTGCATTAATAATTTTTGCTTGATAAAATAAAACTTGGCCAAGTTGTATACCACTCCTGAAACCAAAAGTGAAACAGCTGCTCCATTATAATCATATAATGGAATGAGAATTAAGTTGGCCAGAATTAAAAAGATGAAGCGGATAATATAAAAACCCAAATCAAAGCGGTATAGCCTGGAGTTTTTAAGTACTTCTGAGTTAAGGCCTGTTGCCATATCAAAAAGACTGTTTATGCCCACCATTAACACCACGAATTTTCCCTGACTAAATATACTGGCTTTTGGTATTATTTTAAATATGGAATCGATATTGCTCCAAATGCCCAAAAACAAAAAACAGCCTACAATAAGAAGATTTAAAGATGATTTTTGATAAATTTCTTTGATGTGTGCAACATTGTTATTCCTCCATGAACTGGCCAAAAGCGGTTCGCTTATTGAAGCAATTGCATTTCTTGGAATGGTAATCACTAAGCCAATATTGGTTGCGATAAAAAAAATGGCTGTGCTGTTCAAGCCGCCCTTATAAGCCGGGAGCATAATCTGTTCTATATTAATGAGCAAAGTAGCGGTTAACCCGCCCAAAATTGTCCAAAGGCCATAGCGGTACATTTCCTTAAAAATAGGCTTGCTTAAAAAAGAGAAATCAAATTTAAGGTAAAGTCTGCCCAATGCTTTAATGTAAACCAGCAAAAAACAAACATTTAAAAAATAGGCGAGTACAATGCCATATAACAACTGGTCAAAAGTGATGTATTTAAAGCCAAACAGTAAGGCGAGAATGGAGTTTGATAGTTTTAAAAAAACCTCTCTTAATATGGTTGGTACTACAATACGCAAATGGGCCCTGCTGTATGCTTCTAAATCGAGGTTGTACAGCAAGAAAAAAGTAATGGCCGGAAAATACCAGTAATGCTCAACGAGCAATGGCGAATTTTTAATGTAAATGTTTTTAAATACGTCCTGTCCGAGCGTATAAACGGCCATAAATAAGAGAAAGCCAATTAAAGGTGCAACCAATAAATAGCCAAAAAAACCATTATGCTTATGTTCAGGGTCAGAAAAGTGATTAAAGAAACGTACCCCAACATGTTGCGTGCCTAAGTTTGCAAAACTGGCAAATACCAAGGGGAAACTTGATAAAGCAGTATAAAAGCCAAGCTGTTCGGTCGTTAAAAATTTATTAAATAAAAACAGCACATTAAGTACGCCTATCAGTACACCCACATAGGTGACTACAGAACTTTTAATGCTTTGACGGATAATGATGCCCATTTATTATTTATTGCTGGTGTATAATATCTTTTAGCGTTTGCATTCTTTGGCTCATTTCATAATGGTTTACCATATGCGCATGTGCGGCCTTACCCATTTGTGCGGCAAGTTCAGGATTTTGAATCAGTTCAATCATGTAACCGGCCATTGTATCCCAATCCCCTTCTTCCACTAAAAAGCCCGTTTTATTATGTACTACGGCATCTTTTATGCCCGCATGCCTTGTGCTCACAATTGGTAAGCCTGTTGCCGAAGCCTCGAGGATGGTATTTGGCGTACCTTCCGAATCACCGTTTTCAGCTTTTAAAGAGTGCTGTACATATACGCGGGCTTCCTGTAACAGTCTGGCAATTTCTTTAGGTGTTTTTGTGCCTAAAAAATGAACCTTTTCTGTAATTTTTAACGTTTCTGCTAATTGCTTTGCATCAGCTAAAAGTTCACCAGCACCCACCATTTTAAGGACTGCATCAGGGCATGTTTTTAGTACTTTGTTAAATGCCCTTATGGTGAGCAGTGGCGCTTTTTTAGCTGTAAAACGCCCTATTGATATAAAAACCTGTGCATTTTTTTCAGGTGCAGCCTCAGAAAAATCTTTTAAGCTTACTCCATATGGGTTTAAGTACAGTTTACTTTCGTCAGCACCCAAGCTTAATAATTGAGCCTTCATGTCGTTAGAAACCACAATAATTCCGGTCGCCTTTTTAAAAAGAACCTGGTAAGCTTTTTTATATTTTTCTAGTGTTAAGTGCTCTGTTGCATCAAAACCATGGAAATGTACAAACAGTTTTACCCCAGCTCTCTCACAAGCCTCGTATAATGTTGCACCTGCGGGGCCATAATTGGCCAATAATGTGTCTATCTTATTTTGCAGTAAGAAGGAGGCTAAAAAATGACTGTATATGTTGTGGTAAACAGCAGGCAGTAAGTTCCGGCTAATGCCTCTAACTACATGGTAATTAAAGGGGAAAGGCAGAAAAGAACGGCCTGAAGGTAAAATAGAAGGATACCAGCCATTCCAGATGGAAATTTTGGGATTTAAGCCATTAATCTGATTCGCCAGAAATGTTTCCGAGTAAGCAGATTCGTTTGGCCTGGTAATACATAAGTTCATATCAGCTTTGATTCTTTTTGGCGACCAAAATAAAAGTACATGCATCCTTGTCTTTTGTTGCCTGCGAGGTTGTTTTATCAAACAGAACAATAAAAGGCTGAATCATAATGGCAAGCACAGGGCGTAAAAATTTGGGAAGCTTAAACAAAATCCCATCCTGAAAAAGTTGTAGGCCCATTGCCGAACGGCCAATAATCCCGCTAAAATAAATGACTTCGAAACCGGCTTCACTTACTATTTTTTTTAGGCCTGCTGAGGTCCACCTCCAAAAATCAGTTGGATCTGGATGAAACATCCAATAGCCATGTGTACTCAAAATAAGCTGCCCATCTTTTTTTAGAACCCGGTGCGCTTCTAATAAATAGCTTGATGGGCTGATGACGTGTTCCAATACCTGTGTAGACAAAACGACATCCAAGCTTTCATCATTCAGCTCAATTCTCCCTTCGGGTGATATGTGGATATCTGCAGTAGGGTTTTCGGGAAGGTCAATGCCAATATACTGTTCAACAAAAGGTTCTATTAATGGCTGGTAAGGTTTATTGCCACAGCCATAATCAGCTAAAACCAGTTTTTTAGGGCTTGTGGCAATAAACTCCTTAATCACATCTTCTATTTTTTTACGCAACTGGCGCAGGTAATAATATCTTGAGGCCATCTTTCCGAAAATAGATGGGTAAAGCCTTTCTATTCCTGCTTCTCTTTCGTTCATTTTAAATTAAAAATAGGTGGGCAAATCTACTAAATTAATGCATTAAAAAAACCTTGGACCAGTTAAGCGTATAACCGGCATGATAGTGTTTAATGCATGTGCTTATAGCTTTTTTCTATTCTGCCCAGTTGTTTTAAATGATGCTTTAAATGGATTTCAATGAAGCGCAACCATTCCTCTGCATTTAAATAACCCAGGCGCGGATGCTGTATCTTATAAGCTTTATTAGCCGGATTTATTGTTGAACAAGCCGCCTCAAGTCCGGGTATAAAGCTATTGATCATTTCAAGGGCTTCCTCTTTGCTGATTTTCTTTACCCGTTCCATTAGTTTTTTAGGTACTTTATAACGTGCGGCAGGCGGAAAAGAGCCAAAGAACAAAACGAGCTTAGCTGCGAAAACCGTAGGTTTAATCTGACCCTTTTCTGCTGTACAGTTTTGTATGGCAATTAATGAAAGCAGGCTTGAATCGAAAATATGTGAATATACTTCTGAATAGCTCCAGCCATCAATTGGTGGTGTACTTAGAAAATTTTCGTCCGGGTAAATTGCCAGCTTGCCGATATAAGTGTCCGTTAGTTTAAGGATCGATTTTTTTAATTTAGCTATATCCATTTATAAAGATAGTGGATTTATTATTTGTTCAGGAAATCCAAAAAAGTATTTTTATTAGATGGAAAATTGAAAACCTCAGCCAAGGTAAAATAATTTTGAGGGTCGACGGTATTTTTATAAAGTGCTTTTGCTGCTTCTAATTTTTTGTCCTCAAAGGTAAATTGCTTTAAAAAAACACCTACCTGCTGTGTGGTAAAAAATGTATTTTTTGTTGTAGCCATGATGATCTTAATTTTTGGATCATCAAAGGCCTCTTTCCTGATCATTTCATTTAATTGCTGAAAGGCTTCAGGAGATAAGACTCTGCTGTATTCGTTGCCAATGGATGGTGGAACGATCCCTGTATTAAAAGCATCCGTATAATTGTCAAAATCATTAACGGCATATTGTCGGTTTCTAAATAAATTTAATTGTTTTGTGATGTTCAGGCCTCCCCGTTTTGTAAAGCTTAAAACCAAGCGCTGTTCGGCCTGTACATTTAATTTCTTTTTGAAAATAACCGTATTTCCCTGTATAATGGATAGCAATGGTGCTGAATTGTATACATCGTAAAAACGAAATCGTCCATTTTCTGAGCCAACAAATTCATTGTCTAAATAAACGGTATACATGCCTGGATCATCAACCTGAATAAATACCTCTGCTTTGTTTCTGTTTTTTTGGCCAAAGCTTAAAGAAGCGCTCATAAGCGCTAAGCCTAATAGGATCAATTTTTTCATTTGTGTTTGATTTTTGATGTGTGTGTACTGTTGTAATGCCAAAACAAATGCCAAAATTTAGTAAGCATAAAATTGAGGGTTTTTATTCAACACTTCCAGAATATAACTAGAGTTTGTAATGCTAGAATATTTTTATCCTACAAATATGTGCAGATTTTTAAAACTGCTGTTCGCCAAAAGACTTTTTTGTGCCTGTATGTGCTGAAATGATTTTCAAAAAACACAGAATAGACCTGTTTTTAAACAGCGCATCGGTCGGTGCCCATTCAGTCTCCATCCCATGTCTATCCCATTTATATTCAGTGTTGTTCCGTTAAAAATGCGTTTTAACGGCATTTCATAGGCAAAGCATAGGCAACCAATAGGCAAATGCGCAATAAGAATGGGAGATTAATGCAATACAAAAGCGATCTTTATAGTTCACTTAACATGATAACAAAACTAATCCTTAATAGTAAAAATTCTTGTCTCGCAATGATGATTTCTTCTCTATGCTGCTTGCTTGTATTATGCCCGTCCGGTTTTGATTGTTCTGCCCTTGATGTATAAAAGGACTTCATCTTTATAATTTTCACCCATCGTAATCCGCAGATCATTTTCCATTATAATCATGTTGTTCTCAATTTCTTCTATAAAATATTTAGAAATGATAAAAGACCGGTGAACCTGAATAATTTGTTCCTGATCTTTTAATATCTCTTTGATCTTAGTTAGTGTTAAATGAGCCACTATGGTTTTTGTTGTGGTATATATGGAGATATAATTTTGCAGGCTTTCTACAGTAATGATGTCTTGGTACCGGATTTTAACGAGCTTAAATTTTTCCTGTTTACTTTTTATAAAGAAGAAATCATCATTGCTTTTTGTTTCCTTCTGAACATTTAATCCATTTATAAATAGCCTATCCAGTATATGTACAAATTTAGAAAAGGAATAGGGCTTAAGTAAAAAGTCATCTCCTTCAAGTTCAAATGCATCTAAGGCATATTGAGAGTGGGCTGATGTAAAAATCAGTTTTTTCGTTTTCTGTTTTACCGCTTTTGAAAGTTCAATGCCGTTCATCATGGATATTTCAATATCCATAAATAGAATATCTATGTCGCTGTTTGAGCGTATGGCATGTAAAGCCTTTATAGGATCGGTAAAGGTTTTAATGAGCTTATAATCAGGAAGGGAACTAATATAAGTCGATAAAATCTTGAGTGCGTTGACATCATGGTCAACGGCTATACAGTTAAATTTCATTTGGAGGAGCGTAAAATATCAACCAAGGTAATACATAACTTTCAATGATTAAAATACTAATGAATTTTATTGTAATTTTTTACCTTTTCGTCCGCAATTTCAAGCTGTTCGTCATACAAAAGTGCCTGTATGTGTATACGCGCTTTGTAGAGCATTCAAATGCCTATATTTTTATTCATCTTCGATGCAGAGATGATTACAAAAATCTTAAACCAAACATACACTGTATAAATAGATTCTAATCTCATCTCAGGCTATAGCAGGAGCTGATTATGTCAGATCTATGCGCCTAATAAATTAACGTATGATTAAAGAATTAACAAGAGCAATTGCCTTCATTACGCTTGTCTTCTATGGAAGTACTACGTTTGCGCAGCTTAAAAAAGTAGAGCAGGGGTTAGATAGTTTAAAGAGCAAAACATTGCAGGCTTTAAAAAAAGATACGGCCTCCGTTAAAAAGGCTTTGCACTTTGATCAAACCATTAAAAAGGAATTCAACCAAAAAATTAAATCAACTGGAATTGATCAGTTTATTAAAAAAGACAGTAATTCTGCTGTTAAAAAAGTGAGCTTAAAAGACTTTTCTGTAGAGAATGCAATACAATACATTAGAACCGAATCTCAAAGCCCTTCTCCAAATTTTATAAATAATATTTCTGTATCGGGTCAGCTGGAGCTTTTTAAGTTTCCTGTAAACTTAGATGTTGTTAACAATTACAATCCACTAAATAAGTTTGATTTAAGCCAGCAAAGCCTTTTTAAGTTTGATATGGTAAAACCGCAAATACAGCAGCTTTATCAATCAGAATTAAATAAGTACAAGAATTTTAAAAGGGATAAACTGAGCGGAAATAATGTTGAAACTTTTTTGAAAAACAGCATTCAAACTAAACTTCAGGGGTATATGTCTAAAAAACTGACAAATGACCCTAAGCTCACCGCATTTTTAAATAACCCACAAAATGTAAAAGACCTGCTGAAACTTGATGAAAAACAGCTAAAAGCTAAATTGACCAGCCTTTTAACTGATGTCGCCCATGATACAAAAGCTGAAGGATTAAGCGTATATGAGGAGAAAAAAGATTTGTTAAATACAGAGTTGCAGGCCAAGGTGAATGAAGTTGCCCAAATTGTTCAATCTGTTAAGAAGGATATCAATGACAGCGGTTTGGATGCTGAAAAAATTGAATTTATGCAAAAGTTTGTGGAGAACAAGATTACACAAAAAGATCTTGAGCAATTTTTTGTGCGTGAATTAAGCAGACAGCCTAAGCTAACCGGTATCCAAAAATTTTATTCCAGAATTCAAGAATTTCAGGCCGGTAATTTTGGCAATCAGTTGCCGGGAAGTTTTCTAAATCAAAATTTATTTTTAAATGGTGTAAACTTTAGTTTAAAAACACTGAGGGGACCAGTAAATGTTGGTATAGCAACAGAAAAAGATATTGATCAGCCAAAAGATGCAGAATTTAGCCGTTCTACATTCTCTTATCCAAAATTATTTACCTATATCAGTGTGCCTACAACCAATTTTTCTTTTGGTCAAGGAAAGTTATCGTGGGTAGGCAGCTATGATAAGCAGTTTAGCCGCTCTATACAGCAATTATCTACAGCTTTGCCCAAAAATAACCTGGTGTTTACCATCTCGCAAAATTTGAATATTGCAAAGCTGGGCAAGCTCACTTTGGACATCTCAAAATCTGCAACCCAGTATAAAAATTTAAATTCAATTGGGCCAGACCGCATCGCTATAGATAAAAGTGGGATGGGCAATTATTTCAGAGATGATTTTTTAGAAACCATGTCAGTTGGGGTGAACCACGGGATCGATTCCAAAAAAATGGGCTTAAACAGCAACGTGTATTTTAATTACGCCGGTATTGGGTTTCAAAATCCCGGACAGCAGGGCTTTGCGAATATGAATATGCGTTTTGGGGCGAATATTAAACAAAATCTATTTAAGAATAAACTGAGTATTTATTTAAAAACAGATGTTAAAAATACACCAATCAGTGCAGAGAATGATGCCCATTGGCGCAATTATACTATTCAGCTTGATTCACGGATCAGGCTTTCCAAATCTTATAGCTTAAATTTAAAATACATAGAAAATGGAGTGAACAAGGTGAATGATTTAAGCCTGCCTGTTTACCATTCACAAAAAATTCAGGCAGATTTCAATGCCAATTATAAAATAGGCAGTCATTACAGCTTTAGCCACATTACACTTGGCAAACAGAACATTGTATCGCCAGGTATATTGCAGCAGCCTAATTTTTTAACACTAAACTATGCACAGAGCTTGCTGTTTAAAGATTTTTCATTATCCGGAAATGTATTTTATAACCGCGAACTGAATACCAGTACCATTTTGGGCAATATGATCAATGCCGATGCAGCTTGTCAGTATACCATTTTAAGGACTTTTAACCTGTCTACCGGCCTTACTTATTTAGATAATCAAAATATTGCCAAGCAGGTTGGGGTAAGACAAAATGTGCAGCTCATGCTGAAGAAACATTTTGATGTAAATGCATTTCTTGACTTAAGAAAAAATTTAATTAATCCGCTTTACCCTGATCTTTTTTCTACCGGCAGGGCTGAGTTTTCCATCCGTTATTATTTAGACAGACAATGAGGTATATAAAAATTTTTCTGCTTACCGTTTTTCTTTGCAGTTCATTAATAGGAAAAAGCCAGACAAATATTCAGTTTATTCCTGAAATTTATGGCACCAGTATTAATGGATTAATGAATGCAACAATTTTCACTGTTGCACAAAAGAATGCGGTAAGGCTGAGCATTACGGTATCAGAGGCGAAAGCCGGAAAAATCGTGACGATACAAACACCGCCGTTTAATTTAATACAGGGCAATAATCTTATTCCCCAAGTGGCTGTGCGTGCAGCAAAAGTATCAATCGCCGAAAACAATATCGGAGCTTATCTGCGCAAAAATCAATACTTTCCAGAGGGCGCGTATGAATATGCCTTTACTATTATTGCGGCCTCTTCAAGCGAAGAAATTATTGTAGATCAAACCTTCATCCATGATATCGTTCCGCCTGCTCCGATGGATTTGATTGAGCCTTACAATGAAGATAAGATCTGTGAAAAAAGACCAGTTTTTACCTGGCAACCTTCTATTCCACAGGTTTTGGGCACGCTCTATCAATTGTTGCTTGTGGAGATTAAAGAGAGGCAAAATGCAGTAGAAGCACTCAACTATAACCTTCCCATTGTGAATCAGAAAGGGATTTTCGCCAACATGCTTATGTACCCGCCTATTGCACAGGATCTGGTTCAGGGTAAAAAATATGCCTGGCAGGTAACGGCATATAAGGATCAGACTGTCATTAACAGGTCGGCAGTTTGGGCTTTCAAGGTAGATTGCCAGGATTCTATTTCGGCCGTTGTAGATACCGATTGGGGATACCGCGATATAGAAGATCTGGTTAAGGGCAATTATTATGTAGCAGAGGGAACCGTGAAATTTGCACTAATTAATGCTTACCAGGAACAGAAACTTCAATATACAGTGGTTTGTACCAGCCATCCATCAACAGTTGTTCGCAACTTACCCAAGGTGAAGTTAAAAAGGGGGACAAATAAAATTAAGCTTGATTTTAGCCATAATTTTTCTTTTAAAGAGGACTATTCATATGTGCTCAAAGTTAAGTTGCCCAACGGTATTCAAAAAGATTTAAGGTTTATATATAAAGAGGTAAAATGAGGTTTAGGTATATATTCGCCTGTATGGTGATGTTGATTTCCTGTTCAAGAAAAAATCCTTCTGCCGAAATTAAAGATCAGGAGTTGCTGATACAGGCCATGTATCAGAAGGCTAAAAATGAAGGATTAGAATATCAGGTTCGGATTTTTTCTTTGACAGAAAATGGGAAAATGGATAAAAAACAATTGGTTGAAAAAATGTCCTATGGCATTGACAGTTGTTTTTACATTATATCAACTGGAATAAAAAAATATCCGGAAGCCGTAATTCCTGTAAACAGTGGAATAAAAAACTGCTTTGAGTATTTATTGGTGTTTCCTGAGGAGTTAAATCAGGTAAGCGAAGTGCAGGTACTCAGTTATCAGGACAGATTTATTAGTGGAAAAACGTATCAATTGAGTTTCAAGTAAGATGAACAATACATTTACGCAAAAAAGAACAAAACGCATAGCAAAGGTTTTATTGCTCATATGGGTCATGAATCTATTTCAGCCATATGCTGCACATGCATTGACCTCAGGACCAGCACAGCCAGAAGCACAGTCTTTTCAGCCTGTGGGGGTTTCAGACATGGTTGACTTAGTTAGTGGTGATTTTAAGTATAATATTCCATTGCTTGACGTAGATGGTTATCCCATAAATTTAAACTATCAATCGGGTGTGGGTATGGATGATGAAGCCAGTTGGGTAGGCTTAGGCTGGAATTTGAATGTGGGCGCAATAAACCGCCAGTTGCGGGGCATACCTGATGATTTTAATGGGGATGATGTGCTCGAAAGCGAGCAGTTTACTAAAGATAAAATTACAGTAGGTGGAAAATTGACGGCTAAAGCTGAATTATTTGGAAATGCAAAACTGACCGGTTCTTTTAGTTTTGGAATATTTAGCGATAATTACACCGGAATAGGTGCTGAAATTGGGGCAAACGTGGGCATGTCAGCCTCATTTATGAATGGAGGTATACTTACTGCAGGTATGGGTATTGGCGTTTTATCCAATACGGCACGCGGTGTAGATGTAACGCCAAATGCGTCCATGTCTATTGCGCTGAATAAAGCAGATAAAGCAACAACAACTGCAGGCTTTAGTACTTCATTGGGCTATAACAGCCGGTCAGGATTAAAAACAATGACCTTTGGTCAAACCTATAGGTACTTTGACAGCTCTGTTTCCTTATCCTTTAACACAGAGCCTGTTATTCCAAAAGTTCAGTTTCCTTATTATTCCAGTTATGATTCTTTTAGTTTAGAAGTTGGAGGTGCTTTTACAGGGATTTTTTCAAGTGTGGGCGGTACAGGGTACAGAAGTAAAAGAAAAATCCTCAATGGAGGTAAAATGCGAAATCCTGAATACGGCTTTTTGTATGCCGAACGGGGTAAAAATGTAAGAAATGCTTTGCATGACTTTATCCGCGAAAAAGAAAATCCTGTAATTCCGGAACTGCCAAATTT
>Ga0116227_10004169_pt1 | contig 31529 bp, 22 predicted proteins | sample S1TSphgellanicum_FD_89693 | JGI IMG/M metagenome (GOLD analysis project Ga0116227, IMG submission 89693) | Host-associated microbial communities from peat moss isolated from Minnesota, USA - S1T2_Fb - Sphagnum magellanicum MG | ecosystem: Host-associated > Plants > Peat moss > Unclassified... | reverse complement strand
TAAATCTTTTTTGGAAATTTTTTTTCTTTTTGTATTTTTTTTTTTTAAGGGGTAATTGTGTGTTTTTCTTTGTTTGCAATTTTTTTTTTTTTTTCAGTGTTTTTTTTTTTTCAAATTATCAATTGTCAACTTTGTTAGAGAGAAAGGTTGCTAGAGTTGTGTTGTGTTACAAGAGAAGGAGAAAGAGGTTGTTGGATGGGAGAGGTGTATATTTAGTTCATTTTTTGTGTCGCATTGTGGGAGAGAAGGTTGTTAGCTTAAACAAGAGAGAAAGAATTTGTTGAAGGGGTCCAAGAACGTCAAGCAAGAGAGAACATTGTGGGTTGATCTCAAGATGAATTTTGATGTTGGTCCCATTTATGGGTGACTTTAAAGTTAGTTCAAAGCTTTGCATGAGATGGCAAAGACAAGCCCAATGATAGGTCAAAGACGGTGTGATTTTAAAGATCATAACTTTATCATGGATTAATATTAAATTATGTTTGTAGTGATTTGGCATGGGTGAGATGTTAGGTGATCATCACCAACTTTAAGTGGTTGGTGCATTTTTAAAGTTTGAAGTTGCATTTTGCAAGGTGACAAATTAACATATTTTATTTGAATACATTTAAAGGAGGTGCACACAATGTCATATCTATTTTTTGGAAGTAGTAGTTGGGATATTCATGGGTGTAAGTTAGTTGAACCTTTGTAATACATGGTGTGTGGATGTGCAATTGTAATTGTTAGTGAATAACATATGGGGACATGTATCAATGTTCTTGCCATTGAAAATTGTGCAAATTTCTTTGGTTGCACTAATTTTGAAATGGTGCAAAAAATAATTTATTGGTCATCGATTTAAACTTGTATGGAGAATTTTATAATGTATGCCAAATGACTAAGGTAAGTAGAAAATGATTTTGAAATGTTTACTAGGTAATACAATAAGGTGGATAATTTAAAGGGTAACAAATATGTTTGGTTGCCAAGTATGCTAACATATATCAATGTTGTACGTTGTTATTTGAATTTTGTGAAAACCATGGTTTTAGGTCTTTTAACACCCATATATTTAAAGAATCTCAAGTCATAATTTTTTGAAAAATTATGTAAAGAAACTTGTTCAATTTTGATTTTTTCATTTTTTAATCATGAAGGTTTCTTACAAGACCAATTATTTCAAGTTAGAAAATAGATAGTTATATGTCATGATTCTTTGGTTTCATAAATCTTGCAATACATTGCGATTGTCAACATGTTCTTTGAAAATTAAGGTTATTTAGATTATAATAACTTCTTGCACATCTACATTGGGCAACACATAAAAGTGTTTAAATGTTTGACAAAAACATTAAAAAAAATGTTGAAACAAGGTGTTGTCATCCTTAACACATAGATTTTCATCAAACACAAATCTATAAACCTTTTTTTTTTAAAAATTAAATCACATTTGCTAAGATAGTTAAACAATTCTCAAAAACTTAAACTTCCAATGCACCAACCTTTTTGTCACGTGTTTTTTTTTTTGCCAACATACCAAATCTTATAAGAATGAAAGGTAAAATCAAATGTCCTCATTCACCAAACCATACAAAATAAAACGTTATCATGTTTACATGAAGGACATGATGAATACATTGGTGTATTGTAGGTGTAGTGGCGAATTGGGTGTAATCATAATCCACCAAGTCAAAAGGGGTGTCGAATCGTAAATAAAACCAGTCAAAATTAGAGAAATATTTATGTTTTACCACTTAAAACCATGGCAATCACACCAAGTTGTTGCTTGTTCATTCATAAAAATGTCAAGGAATTCAAACCAAAAATTCATTTGATAAAATTTTAGGTTTAGGTTTCGATTTAAGACATTAGAAAGTGAACACCTATTGCATTAGAATGAGTCAATTTTGCAAAGGACTATCAAAAGGACTCATATTATAATTGAAAAATCATGAATTTTTTTTTAAAAGGATAAAAATCTATTAGTCACATTCAAAAGCACTTATATCCTAAAAAGTGTGGGATTTTAAAACTTTGAAAATTCAAAGAAATTTTCATAATTGATTTAGAATTTTAAAAGTTCAAAAGTCTTACACCACATATAAATGGGGTATAATGTATATGATGTGTTAAGAAAATTTATCACTTATTATACTAAAAAACATCAAAATGTAGAAATTTTTTTTGGTTATGATTTAAAATTGTTATCATTTTTAAAAACACAACATGTAAAATCTATAAGGAATTTGTACATTTTCAAAAATTGATATTTATTCAAAAATGATTTTTAAAATGTCATGTATTGGGCCAACTATAAGCACTTTTCATAAAAATTTGCAAAAGATTTTGCACAAAGATTCAATTGTATGAAAAAATCAACTTTAGGCAAAAGAATATGTAATCCTTGTTTAAAGTAAGGATGTTGGCTCATTGCATCTTGTTTGCACCCAATTGCATTTAGCAACATATTTGCTTGACTTTTCACAAGGTAGTCCACACCAAATCCAAAAGCCTACACTACCAAACACAACTCATTAAACCATGGTTCTTTACACATATCAATAATCAACTAAGGTGAATAAATCAACTTGTGGATATTGATTGCACATGACCTCTTTTTAAATTAGTCCATGCCAATAATCATGGTAAAAAAAAACACATAAACCTTTTAAGAATGATATTAAACAATACCCATTCTTTAAATCTTGTTATAGCTTGGACCATTCCACCATTGTCAACCAAAAACACAACATGATTTTGGAAAGTTATAAGTAGGATTAGGTGTGAAGATATGGATATAAAAAACAAACCATCATAGAAGAAAAAAATCCAAAAAAACTTAAGTTCCATTTCACTCTTCACATAAAAATAAGTATATTTCCCCCCTTTTAATATTGTAGTTTTGGGATCATGACAATCAAGTGGTGGTGAATTGGCCATTGCCAAAAATGGAAGAAAGAAACACAATTGGAAACACATGGAAGTGGAATGTGAGGAATGGTACAATGATGGTTGTGGCATCTTTAGATCTTGGTTATCGTTCTTTGCACACATATAGTCTACAACCAAAACACTTCCATTTCCATGAACTAAAAAGCAAAGCAATGCCAATTATATGAAAATGTTCATGTTGTCACAAACTTTCAATTCCTAAACATGTAAAGCTTAAATGATAATAGAAATTTAAAGAAAAAATGGTCACATGATATTGTAACCATTCATTGTTCATCCTTGAGAAAATCAATCAACTTTTGTGGAAAAATGCATAGAAATTCACAAAAATATGTTTAAAAAATTTAGTTTTGTAGTTCTCTTGTGCACATAGTTCTCTTGGCCCTACACCACCCATAGTTCCTAGGACTACTATTTATCTATATTTTCCACCTTCAAAAGGTAAGTGGATATATACCCTTGTATATAGTCATTGAAAATTTATCCATGTTTTTGATAACCACTCAACACTCGTACATGTATATATTTAAACTATCATTTGCATGTGGATGTATCGAAGTTAAAACATTTACCTATCTAATAATGGGTCAAAACCAGTGTTAAGTTCCACCAAACTAATAAGAACTGATTAAAGCATAACCATTATTTTTTTACATGTTTACAAGTTTCATAAACTACATTAATGTTGACAATTCATGTTGTATATATATGTGTGTGTGTGTGTGTGTGTGTGTGAATTTAACATTTTAATAAGTTTGAAAGTACAATCCAATAGATATAAAATATTTTTCAATATTTAAAAAAACCTATAACTACTGTTTTTGCATCACAAATTTAAGATTCCACAACTTAGTAATGGAAATCATGCACAAAAATTTCATTCATAATTCATACATTTCATACAGTAATATTGTGCATTGACAACATATTTGACACACATATTTATAGGAAGATGTGAAATTCATGTGACATTCCATTCATTCATCAACACATTTCTTTGTGTGTTAAATGTGTTTTCAACACATGATATTTATGTGTAAAATGTATGAACCTATGAATGAACGAATTTCACACAATTTTCATTATTAATTTGTCACATGCTAAATTTGTGATGTGGTGTTTTAAGAATCATGGTGGAATTGTGTAAAATCATAGTTTAAGCATTATTATTCAACATTATTTCAACATTATTTCACCAATTTTATGTTATCATATCAACTTGTCTGGACTAATGTGTTTTTTTCAATTTTGAGATGTAACCACATTAGCAACCATCCATAGGAGGATTTAGCCAGTTTGATTACAAGAGAAATTATCCTACTACTTTTAGCTACTTGTGGGACATGGTCTAAATGTGGGAAATTCAACTTTTTCCCCTTACTTTTTAGAGAAAATTTTGAAATTTTGTTGAATTTTCTTTTTGAAATGGTTGAAATAAAGGAAAAGACAATATTAAAATATCACAATATATAATACATGATTTGAGGTGCATCAAGTGTCATTTTTCTCTTGCCATTCATACATAGAAATGATTAACATAAAACATTCCTACTATGTGGTTTCCTTTTTTCCTTTGGGAATGTAATAGTTCCATATTTTTTTTCATTTTGTTTTCATCATTTTTTGAGATTCTACTTTATTTAATTTGCAAACTTGGGTCATCTTGAGTCTCCTCCATTATTTCATCTTCACATTCAACTTCATTGAAAAATACTTCATGATTTTCATTTTAGATTAACGTCTTTTCATTTCCATTAAACCTTTCCATTTCCACACAATGTTCAACAAGGCCAAGGGTGAACAAATTCAAACAAACAAAATGTCTTGCAAACAAAGGTCTTGGTTTAGAGATTAAGGTGAAAATATATGAAATGTTCTATTGGCATGGATGCTTAAAAGGTCCAAATTCTTTAAGGTGTACCAAAATTTTGTTGCAACATCACCTTTTTTTGTTTTTTTTTACCGTCTTTTTTACCATGTAAAAACACATTTTAGATGATTATGATGGAATTTTAAATTGTAATGGTTTAAAATATAGTCCTTTTGAAAACTTTGACAACTTTTGACTCATTATTTTTTATGGGGATCAAAATATAGGAGAAAAAAAGATTACAATAAGGACTAGGCCCTTTTCATCTTGTGTGGTACACCTTTAAAAAAATTCACCCTAAAAAAACTAATGCAAACGTTTACAACACTTACAAACAAGAATCAAATTCCTTTTCCATTACAAAACAAAAAGACATTATGCAAAAATTATCTTGTAAAAAAACTTGCATAAACCAGCATAACTTTTTTTTAAAACAACTAAAACAAACAACAAACAAAGACGGAAAAGAAAAACACAAAATGAAAATAACAAACTTACCTCAAAAAAAATGGTGGCAATTGTCACCATGAAAAGCTCCTCAAATCTATAAAATGCAAAAAAAGGTAAGAGGAAGTATAAGCATTAATAACATGAAGGAATAAGTACTTGAATAATACCAAAAAATAATATGAAAACAAGAAGTAATGGAACAAAAGCTACTGCCAACAACATGAAAATAGGCAACAACATTACAAAGGGGGAGGAGTAACAACATGAAGATAAGAAATGAAGATAAGAAGTAGTAGCTAAAATCAAGAAATATCAATATGAAGGCAACCATCGTTGGCATGAAGGTAGGTATAAACAATGTGAAGGTAGGCAACTCTAGCATAAAAGTAGGCAACAATAATGTGAAGGCAAGAAGAAATAGTAATCAAAAGCAATAAGTAATGGTGTGAAGGCAAACATTAACAATGCAAAGTCAATTAAAAGGAACGAGAAGGCAAGAAACACTTACATGAAAGTAAGAAGAAGCGGTGCAAAGGCAAGAAGAAGCAACATGAAGACAAGAAGCAACAACATGAAAATAAGAAGCAACACAAAAGGAGGAAAAAACACAAAACAACAATTTAAAAAAATTAAAAAATGAAATCCAAACATGAGCTTGAACCCCTTATAGAGCAGCAACACTGGTCATAGAGTTTGAGGCAGCCACCTCACACCATGAAGCCTTTTTTTTTTTAAACCTCATTTTTTATTTTTTATTTAAAAAAAAATAACTCGCTGACCAGATATCCAAATCCAAGCAAGGAGTTGATATATTGCCCATATATCATTTATGTGATATCTGGATTGAAATTTGGATATTGCATGGTTAGATCTCAAAATTATGAATCTGATAATCAGGATATCATGATTTATGATATACAACAAATATAAAAAATGATATCTAAATCTAATTTTTGAATTTTCTGAAAACCCACTGAACACTAGGACATACTTGAATACATAACCACCAAGGGTATGTCTCTGTTTATAATAACTGCTCAACATTGGTCAAAACTTTTATTAATGTGCAATTTCAAGCACCTTTTGCCCAAATTTCTATTTATTTTCACCCCTCAAAATTTCCATTCTTCTTATAATGCTAATCTTGTTGATCTAGGTACTAGAGAACGGGACATGGGGGAGCTGATTCCTCCAAGCAAACAGGCACTAGGCAAGCCCGACATGGTGATCCTTGTGGCCAACGCCACTAAAAGGCACATTCCCTAATGCAAATATAAGGTGAAGCCCGAGGATGAGTTGGGATGAACGTTTTTTAAACCGACTAATTTTCACAACATGGGATATATATATATATAATTTAATTTTAATTAATTAATTATTTTTGCGAGTTTAGGGTTGCTGGTTCATAACCACCAATGCATGAGGCCAAGTGGCTGGAGCAAATGTGTGGTATACAAACTGGTCCTGGGCTTGATGCACACCACTAGGCCATGCAAGTGGTTGTGAAGTCCACCACACAAAGTTACATACCTATGTAGGTTAACTGGTCACCAAAGCAAGAGAACCAAAAGCCATGCAGATACCATACCTAGAGTCAAAACATTGGGAAGGGTTGGACTGTTGCTGCTGTAAAGCCTTCCTGACTGACCTGCTTGAGCCCACACTTGCTTGCTTGCTTTGCAGTGGTTTTGCATAAATGGTGGCCATCCATTACCATCTCTTGGCTGTGTTCCACTTGGAGAAATCAATATATTATGTTCATTTTATAGGCAGAGGGTGTCAGTGGCTCTGGCTCTTCAGAGAGTTCAGGTTATCACTATCTTGCATCAGGCAGTTAGTTGTGGCAACAGGAGAGGTCTCTTCTTCTAGGTAGGTTTGATGTTCTTCCAGATTTTTCGTCCATCACTTTGCATGACTTGCTTTGTGCTACTGGTGATGGGTTTAGGTCCTAAGTTTCGTGTTTTTTTCTCTTAGGCCATCACTTTGCATGACTTGCTTTGTGCTATTGGTGATGGGTTTAGGTCTAGGTTTCGTGTTTTCCTCTCTTAGGGCTTCCCATTGTATGTTTTGCACTTTCAAGTGTGCTCTTTTATTTGGACTTTTGATCCTTTCTTTATTTTCTTCTCTTGTTCCCTTGATCGGTGTTTTTCCTTTATTTATTTATTTGGGTAATATAGACTTGAGCATAAATATGAAGAAGAAGCTCAAGTTTTTTTGTTTGCACTTGCATGGCACCTTGAATTTACTGTGTGAGTGAGTATGTCACCATATGTATAAGTTGTCGCCTACCCTGCACAAGGTGCTACCACTCCTCAGCCTCTCATGACTCCCCTGCCTCCCATGTCTCACCATCATTAACCCCTCAACACCTTATAAGCCAACACGGGTTCTTTTTTTTTTCAGAATTTTATTGTTGCAACAAACACAAATTTATCTTTTCCAAAATTCTTTTTGGGCCATGTGAAGTGTGGTCATAGGTTCCAAGTGGCATGCTGATCATGGAAGTTCGTGTGGTAGACAGAAAGGGGGGGGAGTTGCAACTTGCAAATACCTCCAAGACTGAAAGGTTGTTTCTGGCCAAAGACATGAGGTGACAGGGAGCTAATCAGGTGCAGGAATCAGCAAAGGTTGCAATTATATTTGAGAAGGGGGCAACTGAACAGCACTTACTATAATGACTAATCCAGCTATAAGCAATTGATTACCTTAGTACCTTGGCCAATTTGACTCACAAATTATAGTATTTTCAGAAATGTTGAAATTTTCAAAAACTATTTCTTCCCAATCCAAAAATATTGTGAAGGAAAATAGTGAATATTTATAGAAAATTCCATTTGCTGAAATGAATGTTTCAAAATCAATTAATTATTCGACATACATGTGTTGAAATGGCCAAGGTATTGTTACAGTATCCTCTTTGATACATCAACCACGGGTCAAAGAGAGTATTTCTTTAAATTTCACAATCTGACCAATTGTATTGTGTGTTGACCTCCAACAAGTGTATTAAGTTCAGGAGTTAAGAGATTGCTGGTTCATTCTCAAGAATAAGCAAGGCCTGGTGGTGGGTCTTCATGCTCAGCTTGGCTGAGTGCAGGCCTTTTGTTTCCAGAAGGTTGCCACCGTACCCTTTTGTCCTTAGCTTGGCAAGGAAGATGTATGTGAGCAGATTCTCATCAAGTTGAAAAATGATACCATGTGACACTAGTGTGTGAAGAGAGCTTATGAATGATAGGAACAGGTTACATCTCCTATTGCACATCAGAGATCATCAGAGCACAAGACAAGGTTCCAGGGACCAAAAGCATAGGGACCAATTTGAAGCAAATTGAAACATAAATTGGACCCTCCTTAACCCCCCCCCCCCCCAAAACACTTATTCCTAAGGCACAATAAAGTTATCTGTAAAGTCAGGCGATTATGGGCCGAGAATGGTCAGTTTCAGCATAATGGGGGGCATCAAATGGGTAGCTGGTAATGAAATTTTACAACACGAAATAACTGGGACCCAAACTAGTTTTTCCACCACTTTTGGTGGTAAACTGAGTTTCATCCCCTATTTCCTGAACGCCTCCACTGATGCTACATATATTTTCACTGATCCTAGCTGTATAATTACTATCATTACTCTCGAACCTTGTGCATTAAATGATCTGGGTAATCCTCTTGTAAATTCAACCCTGAGTTTCAGCATTCCATATTGAGATTTAATATAATCTCTTTACTTTGTGGATACCACTGAAAGAGGGGATAGGGGGTGAAAGTAGCATGGATAGGGGTGAATGAGAGAGTGACTTTAAGGATAACTTTAAACGGTGAGTCTATGGATTTGGGGTTCAATTTGAGGGTCCAGTATTGAAAACGTTTAATTCACATGTGACAGGATTATGCTAATCTTAGATTTTTTCTTTTTTCTTCATGGTTTTTTTTTGGGTTTTTTTTCGAGCTTTTTCATCTTTCATCACAATTGTCTTTTTTTTAAAATGGGAACCAGTTTTAAAATTTCTTGTAAATTTAAATCCCTTTTCATTTTGAAAATTGTTGTTCTAACTTTTTATTTTTTGCCCTACCTTCCGATTCATTTTCATTTCATGCACTTGAAAAGGCTGAAAATGCACTCCTTCTACCAAGCACATTGTGAAGCTACACAAAACTGGTCATGCCAACTTTAAAATTGGTGAAAAATGGGGGAGTTGGTGTGCTCTTAACAATGTCTTCAATCGATAGCATGTTTTCCATTTTCACAATATTTGAACAAGAAGGAATTTTTTAAAATAAGGAGGGAAAAAAGAAAAAAAAAAACTTTGAACCTTAATTTACACTTTGGTTTGATTCTCCAAACCATGAGCTCTCCTTCAAGCTCTTTGTTTTGATCTAGACATTTTGGTTTTCCCTCCAAAATGATGCCATGTAAGCAAAGTCACAATTTGATATGTCTTAATCCTAGACCCTCATCTAAAGACCTTGGAACCGAATTAAAACACAATGCTTGATTTCATTGGCCTATGCACTTTGACCCTTATCTAAAGTGGCCCTTAAACCCAATTCCACAACCAGGCTAGTATGTTCAAAAGTGGATACCAGACTGACATTGATAAGGACCCAACAAGAAAACATGTTGAAAGTCCCCCACCCACAAATTTCTTTGAGGAAAATTCGTGAAAATAAATTCCAACAAAATAACACACAATAAATTAGAGCTAGTTCTATCTATAAAGACTCATTTGGTAAGTTGTAACTTGTGACCTTTCTTTTAAAACTAAAGGATTTTTTCTTCATTGTTGAGAATCCCATTCTTCTCTGCATATGGATTTTCTCTTCAAGCTCACTCGTCTTTTAAATGTTATGTGTTTCCATAACAATTTCATCTTCATTTACATCATACGATTTGTTCTTCAACCTCATTGTAATGAAAATTAAGTATGTAGGTTTAGCCAATCAATTGAAATTTTCATACATGATTCAAAATCTCAATCTAAAATAGGAATAAAAAATATAAGGCAAAATTAAAGATTGCGTCAAAGAATGCCTTCATTTCGTCCTATTTGGTATTACTTAAAGAATTTGAACCATGTTATAATGTTAATGTCTTTTACTTCTAATAACATAACAATATGGTTTGCTTGAATTCTAAAGTCTCCTTAAACATTATAACTTTACTTGCAAACCTTGTTCTAATTAGAGTTTTCAATGCATGTTTTTTCACATTCATGCCCCCCCCCAAGTGAAATCATGGTCAAAGGAACCAAGGGTGCCAAAGTAAAAGTCCCTTTCCAAGGACTGCATAGGACACGGGTCATTCTTGTGTTGGTTTATAACTTAAAATTTTGTATTTCAAATACCCCATTTAGCACTACATTTTATATATAAATACATTTTGACTGTAAATTGATTATATATCTTATATATTATGCATTATGCTCTCTATCACATATATATGATCAATTTTTGTTAAAGTCACATTTTCAAAATCCATAATTTTCAAGGTCAAAAACACTTTTGAACTAAATGTGCTCAAATGGGTTATAAAAATAATTTTCATCAGTTCAAGTCCTTTTGCCCTTTTAATCATCAATGTTAAAATCCTCTCCAATTTTCAAAAAAACTAGTGCACATTTGGTAGAAAAAAAAGATATTTGAAAAAAACAAAAATTGTCCCATTTCAAGGTTTGAGTGCTTTGAACATGCAAAAACATTTTTGATTTGTGTCAAGCTTTGAGCATGTAAACTTTACAATTACTGGAAAATATTCCAAAAATTTATGACAATCCAAACTATTATGCTTCCCTTGTGATCTTTTAAATGTACAAAAATGTGGTTTTAAGGAGGGTGCACTCACTTGTGTGACTCCTTTGACTGTGATTTTACCCTCTTTTCTTTTATCTTTTCATCCAAATAAATTTTTTTTGCAAATCAATTAGAACATATTTCACATTCACCAAAATTAAACCCACAAAACTTTATATCATTCATCACATATTGACATGTTTTCAACATCACATGCCCAAAGCAAATACTATCATAAACTTGCAAAAATTTGAATAGTTCATAATCAATTATTGATCGTAATGTTGTACCCATGGTTCCCAAGTTGTTTCTTTCATCTTTGAAAAAATCAATCACATATAATTAATTGAAAACTTTCCAATAGAAATTGGACTGCAAAGCCATGACAATGCCATTTGTTTCATGCATTTCAAACAACCCCATGGTAACATGGCTGGGTTTGCAAGCTTCGTTGAAATAATTAACAATGAAAACAATTGTGTCCCATTTTTGTATAAGTTTGGTGACTCAAAAAAATAGTGATTACAAAACTAGTTGGCCCAACCTTTTTCTTCCCTCGTTGCTGACAATGTTTTATTCTAGAAAGTTTAGCCATTGCCTTCTCACTTAGTATAGACTTTCTTTTAACATGTAAACAAGAACAAAAATTATCAAAATGTGTTTTCATAGTAGTAATCCCATTGGTTTTGTTGTATTTGATGAAACATTTTTTAGCAATGGAGGTTTGCTTAGAATGTCACCAAGATTTTTTTGGAACCTGTAAAATTTGATACATCATAACATTTGAAAATTCACAAGGTCAACAATCTATAATTTTAGATTGCGTTTTGAGCCTCGAAACTACCTCCACTAACAAATAGATAGTCATTTATAGCAAAAAATATTTAACAAATAAAGGTCCTACTATGTGGTTTCCATAATAAAGCTTGAAATTCCATAGTTTGAAATGCACCTCATCAAATTGTGATAAGTTGTTGCATTGCTAGTAAATTTTTTTCACGTTTGACAAATTGCAAGAAAGGACCATGCTCACATCAAGGGGAACTTCATCAACCCCATCCATGCTTTCAAGAACACAAATTCCATCTTCAACTGTTACAAAAGTTCCAAATAGCCCTTATGCATAAGAACAACACATAATCACCCACACCATGCACACCAAACCCTAGAATATCACACCTTATGAACATAACAAAAAAAAGTCAAAAGTCACAAAAGAACCAAAAGCTCTCAAACAAAAAACAAACTTGACACCAAAATTTTCAAACAAGCTTGATTTTAAAGCTCTCCAATAAACTTGAACCTACACAATTACACAATCCCATGCCAAATTGTGATTACTCTAGAAAAAACAACAAAAAAATGAGCATTATGAAAAACAACTTACTTGAGCACAATTATGATTGTGGACATTTTAGTCAAATTGAAGAGGCCTTTGATGTGCACAAGCTCCCCATTTGCAAACAATTGACACATACCAAAACCCTAAAGTTTCACCCTTGATGAATACATCAAAAAAGGTGATAGATCTCAAGCAATGGTGCTAGAAACATTAAGGCAACGAAGTTAAAAGCTTTATAGTTTCACATTTAATGAGAACATACAAACATGAAGTTGATAGTTGACACATTTGTTACAAAAGAATTGACACCTCTTAAGCAATAGAGTTGAAAAGCTTTGGAATTTCACGCTTGATGAACACATAAAAAAGGTTGACAAATTTCAAGCTAAAAAACTAAAAGCACTCAAATAATGAAGTTGACAGCTTTGGAGCCTCATAGATGATGAACACATATAAGAAGTTGACACATGAACTTTCAAATAACAATATTGTAGTTGAAAGTTGAAAACCAAAAATTGAAAGCACAATTACAAAAACAAATGAACAATGTACCAAACTCAAGCAAAAGCAACAATGTGTAATTGCCAAAAGTGAAAAGCTTGACAACAACAAATTATGAAATTGCAAAGCTTGCTCCCCCATTGTACACAATGAGAAACCATGTCCAGCATCCCTTAAACCCCTAAACCCCAACTCCCAAATGCAAATAACAATACAACGCAAAGTCATATTTGAAATCCTTGAAACCTTTGTGGCTAGATATAAATATCAACCTTGTCAAAACCTTGCCAATATGGATACAAATATGCATAATCATTCAATGATCCTCCACCAATTATGTATAAAGACAAATATAAAAAATCAAATAACTTTTGAATGACTTCAGACATATCTAATCATTATGCATGCTCATAACCAAACTTTTCCACATAACAGGTCAACACAGGTGCAAACCTCACACAAAATTGAATGCAATCAGATTGTCCAAAATGAAAAGATTGAGCAATGACCAAGGTAGATTGATTGTTAATTTGCATGGGCTAGAAATTTTTGAGACATATCTCCATATGATACAAGCAACAAATAATTTGAATAACTACCTCTTTCAAAAGACCCCCAATTTATTTATTGCATGGAACAAGAAAAAATCTTAAAATGTGATGGAACCCATTAGATAGATTGTGTTGTCACATGGTCAAAGATGAGCTAGAAATATGATTGTAATGTATCTAGATCTTTGAGTTTGGATTTTGTCATGTGTAATGTGACGTTTTTTGAGATCTCTAGAAAAAGTTAGCAACTCAATGTTGCAATTGTGTCTACTAACTATGTGCATCACTTTGAATTTTATTTTAAAATTTGAAAAAGTTTTTTCACAATGGAGTTGAAAAGTAATAACAATGACGAGATGGGTGAATTAAGATGCATGACAAGTAAACATGAATGTCATCTTTGGTCAAAGATCATCTATCAACATGAATAGAAACCCACCATTGTCATCAAGTCAAAGTGGAGTCAATAGTACTGTTATGTGTTTATTTTCAACTCATCACATTCAAATTTTATTGATAAAAAAAACACAATCAAACATAAAACAACCCATCAAAATAACTAACATCCAGTAGCTAGCCCATCAAGCAATTGATCATACCCTTCCTATATAAATCAACACTGGTGAGAACTGTAGAAAGAATATGGGATACCTAAAGAAAGACCTAGGTTAGTGGGCTTTTCCATAAATGGGTTTGGGACAAACTGGAACAAGTCCCCAACACTTTTGTCATTGTCCTCTTTGCACAAAACGCCAGAGGAAAGAAGACAAAGGCTAAAAATTGAGACAAGGAGAAAGTTGGCAAAACTTTTACCATGGTACCTATTCCAGTATGGGTGCTGGTTCACCCAAGCTGCTAGATAACCTAGTCCCCACAAGGAGAATTTTGCTTGTAGACCGTCCATTTTTCAGAATTTGAGGCTACTTTGCATCCCCGCTGCTTATTGCAAGATGACAAAAAACACCATACTCCAAAGCCACATTCGAACCTGAACCATTGAAATGAAATGAGTTTTCCCATGCCCCTCCTGCTCAATAATCAAGTATGGAGACACATTAAAATATCTTTTCACTGTAGAGATGGTAGGTACCTCGGGAGCCGCAACTATGATTTTTTTCAAAAAAAAACAATTTGTCATTCCACTAGCCTTTGAAAATTTAATTTCAACATTGGATTTTTCAAAATCAAGCTAAGACTTTGACAATAGCTTAAGAAGGCATGATTTGAATATGTCCGGAAAGCATGGCCAATGGGTGTGGCCTTTGTTTTTGGCTCAAAGCTGAGGCCCCATGAATAAGGCAAAAAGGACCCATGGAAGTATATGTTACTCTCTATAGCCTTTCCTACTAGTTCTCCTTGACACTCTAATAGCATCCCTACCGGTGCTCAGTATGTCACCCTGCAAAAGTATTTCTCACATCCAAGTTTAGTTTTTTTTTTTGGCAACCCACCAATAAAACTGAAACGGGGACTGCAAATAGGTGGGAACTACTTATAGCAAACCACCTGGACCAATCATTATGATTGACCAATCAAAAACAGAGAGTAGCAACCATATCATATTTATTGGCCCTGCCTTGTAATGCAGGACTATTGTGTTGAGAATCATTGTTGAGAATCATTATAGAGTGTAGTACCTTCAAGGGATTTTGCCCCCTAGAGACTAGGTGAGATGATTCATCCTGGTTGTAAAAAAATTCACATTCATCTTTTGACATTTAATTTTCTCTGCCACCTCCTCAAATGTGCACCCAGCCCCAAGTGACTTTGTCACCAATCCATAACTCACAAAACTAAATACGGAACAACCTTTTCCAAAAATGGTTAAAGCACCCATCATATTAAAAAAATTCATGTATTGTTTTCAAAATGTGACAATGTGATTGAAAACATTCAAATACACATGTCATAACGAGTCTTTTTTTTTTGGGTTTGAAATTCTGCACAAATGTGAAAAATAAATATGAAAAGGGAATATTCAATCACTATTTTTTTGAGAGAGAAATCATTAGATTTAAAAAAAATTAAAATCATGTTGTGACATTTCCCTATTGGTTTTGGATTGGTAGTAATTTTTTAAATGTATAAATAGGTTCCTAAAACATGCCATCATTAATGTGAGATCCTTTTTAAGTTCCTTGTAATTAATGTGATCTTAAAAAATTTTAAAATAATCATGACAAACTTTTTTTTACAACAACATGATAATGTATGTTTAAAAAATTTTATTTTTTATTTGCCCCCTAGCAATGACCAATTTATCATACAATATCCATTGTTGATATTAAATCAATTGTAAGGTGGTTGTGTATTATTACACGCCTCTCTAGGAGATGCTGGGCTTTGCTGCACTTTTTACCAGCCTCAACAAACTGAGCAAATATGTAGGAGAAAAACCATTTCCTCAGCCGGACTGGCATCTGTTGACTTTTCTTCATCCAATTTTAACGTCCAGGGTCACATACTGAGCCCAAGTGGGGATGCTCTATCACCATCAAAATAATGGTCTAGGCTTCACCACCAAGCATCTGGTTTGGGAAATTCCTGGATGGACAAAAGAAAAGAGACAAAGTGAGGATGCCAGTACTCAGATGCCCAGGATGCCTGGGAATGTCTTTCACTTGGACTAAGGGCTCAGAATTCATCAAAACCCTGTACAGCTTTATAAGCTTTATTTATAAGACACACCGCATATTCTGAAAATGTACATAGGTATTAAAAACAAGGGGTACTTAAGTCCTTTTCCTTCGTAATGCAGAGCTGGGATTTTTTCACTTTTTTAAAATAGTGACAGGCTGGGTGGTACCTTCCGCTGGTCAGAAGATCCCAGTACAAACTGGCTGGTACCTTCCACAGCAGAAGATCCCACTTGCTGAAAACAGGTTTCTTAAGGCGGGTAAAGGGTGGAAGTCAGGAAGTAACTAGGCCTACTGCTACTACTTGACTTAAGATGGAGGATGCTTGCATCCTTTCTTGCAATGTAATTAAAATTCTTTGACAGGGAAAAGTAACCAAGACAAAAAGGGGAAGGCCCTTTGGCCTGTTTAGGCTCCAAATAACATTGGCACACTTGTGTAAAAACACATCAACTTGTTTGTGTAAACATCCCAATAGTCCAATTATTAGAGGAAAAAATTGATCGGTGGGGTGTTAGTTGCAATAGCTTCTTTTTTTGGCTTGAGCTACATTGGAAGCAACATATCTTTGAGTTGGGCAAGATCAGGGAAATAGATCTACATGTGTTGGGTCAACTATGACAACATTAGTTTAGGTGTAGATTTCATCTTTGGTGAGTATAATGTCGATGAGAGGAATTGAAAGTGGTGGACAGAAACGCATGTAGTTGTTTTCATCCCACGTGGAAGCAAACATCTTGCGCAATGATAGTAAAGGTGTCATGAATTGTATCATGGTTCCTAGTTTGTTCGTTGTTATGAACGCAATGTAAAAGTTGGATACCCATAAGGTCGATGGGATGTGTGCACCCATATTGAGGGACACTTGAAATTTGAAGGATGTGATAGATTGAACCGTGTTTGAAATGGAGAAAATTGGGGAAGATGATCAAAAGGTTGGGAAGATTGGTTAAGCTATAAACCAAATGCTTGCCCCAAGGTCAGAACATGATAAAATTTGAGCACGATGGGCCTCAAGTATTTCGTTAAAAAACATGTTAAATAGGGTATGATGGTTGAAATGTTACAAAATGGAATTTTGAAGATGAATCATTTATTGTACAATGAGTTGTTTAAAAAAAGGAAAACACGCATGTGTTAAGGGTTATAAAAGATCGGACATTGTTTTGAGATGTTGTTGTCAACTCACATTAAAGTTTGAAAAAAGAAAGGACATTGGTTAACCATGAACCTAACTGCTATGATTGAAGCTACAAAGGCCCAACTCCCTAAATAGGTTGTTAGGGTGATAATGGATGTCAATATGAAGCCAATACCCCTTAGAATTATTGGGAGAAAGGCTTGTTTACAGGCTAGAGGTCCTTAAAGGCTATCAAAGGACCTTAGACCTAAAAGGCATCCAAACACTTGAAAGAAGGAAGAGTCAAAATAAACAAAAATATATGTGAAGGTGAGAGAAGGTGGTGTGCAATGTAATAGATATGATGGCCATTGCATGTAATAATGAGTTAAAATTCCAAAAGCTACCTAAACATTACCTAGTCTAGGGAGAAGGTTAGCATGTCAAACATTTTTTAGTAAGGTGTTTTTTTATAAAGGATGATTTGAATGATGAGATTTTTAATGGAACCCCCAAGACTTTATTCCTTCTAATGGTGTGTTAAACTAGGATGGGGTGTTGAAATCAAGTGGCAAATAAAAAATGGACCATGCTACACATTTTTTTAATTGAATAGAAAGACTTATTACATGGAATTCGGTTTAAACATGTTCATATGCAAAGGATACAATGGAGGGGGGGGCAATGATATGAATGTCAACTGTAATGGATGGAAATAAACAAGAAAAAAAATGGTTAATTATAGAACGTAATTCCTTAAGGTGAGTTAAAGCAAATAATGCCCCTCCTAAAGGATCACCTTAACAAGTTCACATGGTAGATGGGATGATCGTGACATCGCCATCACGGTTATGGTGATTGTAAAACAAAGGAGATTCAAATGCATATAATGCATTAACAAAGGGGATAAGTTGTATGATGTCCCCACCTACTGCACGAAGTTCTTGAAATATGACCCTTTTTAACACCGCATTGAAAACATTCATAAAATCACATTGAAAAACAACCCAATCAGGGTGAAGGTTTAAGCTGCATCTAATGCCATGGATTATTATTTCACATCCACCTTTGGTTGCTATTTCGAATTAGTGTGGGGAGAAATGTGTTACAAAGGCATTGCAAAATTAAAAGCATAAAACATGGCTTGTGAGTCAATACAACGTTTCCCCTATGGTAATGGGATGAATTCCACCTAAAGGCTTGGTCATGGCTAAAAGGTGGGCTGGCCCAAGTGTATGTGCAATTCAACGTTGAATGTGACCTTGTGCGATATGAAAATAAAGTTGAAATGATTATGGGAATCCACTTGCAGAATCTTTTGGGTGAAAACAAACTCAAAGGTGTTTGAGGGCCATCTTAAAAGGACCACTTGTAGATAATTTTGTTATGTGTTGGAATGTTAGTTTGAAAGAATCAAATGAAAGCTCAAAGTTTTGGTTTAGTTCGTAGTCTTCTAAAAAAGTGGGAATAAGTCATCTAATCCAAGATGCAAACTAGTGAGAGCTAAAGTGCTCTTGGAAGATGTGGGTGTAGGAAAAAATGTTGCCAAAGTACATGTTGCTCGAGAGTATTTTCCTACACATTCAAGGATTAAACTATGGAAAGGGCATTTATGAGTTGGAAGATCATGTTGGGCAAAAGGCATTGAACTCGAACTTGTTATTAAAACTTGGGCTTGTAAAAAAATTCCTCTTAAATGTTTTCCCAATTGCCTACTAAAAAGTGTTTGAATCATATTTTCGATTATTTATGTCCATTGACCCCCCCTCGAAGGGGCAAAACAAAACACCGTTTGGGTAATAGAAAGAACAAATGCCAAATTGTCACATCATAGGGGTCCTATGCCAACTTATCAAATGAAAAACAAAATGTCATTTGTCCATCACGTTGTAAAGCTGTAAAGATGCGATCGAGGACGACAAAAGCCAAGATTGAAGGACCCAAGGACATCTAATGCCAAAACCCAAACTCAAACTAATGCATGTCAATTAAGAGTAAAAGAGGGTATTGGGCTAAGATGGTCATGTCAATTTATATTATATGGATTGGATGCCTAATAAGAATGTTGGTGATGGGTTAACCCTCAAAGGGTAAAGTGACGCCCATGAGTGGGACAAGAGGTTCACAGTAGAGGTTATAAGCATGTTGAGAGGATGGGAGTAGGTTGGGGGCTTTGATCATGGGCAACTATAAAAGCTGATAGAATGGAAAAGGGAAAAGGTCCTACATGTGCGTTATTTAAAGGGATTGAAAAAATGTTGGATTTGGGTTTCACATTTACACGAAGGGCAGGATATTGCAACCCTAACATTGGGTTCGCAATTAAACGTGGAGTGCAAAAGCCCATGAAGCCAAGAAAATATGTTTAGGTGTGAAACACATTCTCACAAGTGGGGGAGTGTGCAAAGGATGGAGCCCAATGACTTCCAAGTGCACTCCCACTTGTGCGCGAGTTGCGAATGTTCAAAACCTTGGTTGGAAAAGCAAACAAACACCAAATTAGGCCCCCATGACACATTAAAAAGGTCTTGAAGTGTAGATGTTTAATTTGCCCTTGCATTCTTCATTTAGACTTGATTTGCATGAGTTATGATCAAAAGAAAGGGCGGGAGTCCAATTGGGAATTTGACTTTTGACCACAAACCCCTTGAAAGCAGGGGTCAAATGAACTCCAATTGGGGCTATTTATACACCGTTGAAAAGATCTTTTTAAGGGCTATAAGATATTGCCTTCTCATTTTCAAAACAAATTTGATTTGAAAAAAATATGAGCGTCCAAAGTTTTGGGACAATAAGAATTCTAGTTTCAAGTGGGAGTTTCGGGGAAAAGTGACATTTGGATGTAGTACCTATGGAGAGACACAAACTATAATATAGGGAGGGGAGTGGTGCCTCCTCCCAAAGGTTGTGGGCGGTGTAAAATTTGTGCTTGAAGTTATCTTTACTAAGTCCACCGCACCACTTCTATTCAATTTGCATTAATTGTTTTGTTTTCTTAGTTGTGCATGTTGATCTCATCTTGAACTCTTGCTTGTGAGTTCGTTTTAGTCCCGTTTTGGAGCTCCAACATGCCCTCCTACCCCCAAAGTGTTGCAAGTTAAGGAACATGCCCCAATTTTCTTCTTTTTCTATTGTTTTGTTTTGGGACCCACATTTGGGTCTTTTAAGGAGTTTGGGGGCATGTCACTAGGGTTGGTAGGGGGAGTTGGTGGGTGGTGCATGGTTTGCATACGAAAGGGGGTGGAGAATGAGGTTGTGGTGTTGTGTGAAAGGACAAATGCGTGATGTGAACTACAAGGTTGAATGAGACATGGTGAGCTAGGGAACATGGGACATTTTGTGCCCATGATGAAAGAGATTTATTAGGAGCACAATTACAAATATGCCCCACTTTCTAAAGATTGTTTATTTCAATTCGACAATTTTAAATTTAACCACAAAAAATTAAACAAACCAAAAGGAAAAATATTAAAAACTGTCACAAATAAGCAAGTCTTATTTGAAAGGACAATTGAACCCTAACTTCGCCATAACTTTGGACATTATCATCCTTACTTTATTATGTTTAACAAACCCTATACACTTTTGAAAACTATTGCGCAAAGATTAGGGGCTCAAAAACTTTTAATCTTTTAACCTTTGGACTACCCAACTAAAGTAACACCCAATTTCAATAGTAGAAAAACACCCTTGACTTAATCCTTTGCTCAAAAAAAAATCCTAAAAGAATATGATTGGTCAATAATTAACCATTATAATTCAAATGTTCAAAATTGTTTTGGGCTTGACAGAAATGTAAAAGAAAAAAAAAGGACCCACCACAAAATAAAACTCAAAAAAATTACATACAACCAACCTTCCCTTGGCCATTTCACCTTTGTTATTTTGTTGCATGTTGATGTTGTTGTCATCCTTTTCTTTTGTTTTAAAACGTGGTTGCTTCCATATGCCCTAATGTGCCTCAAAATCTAGAAACTAGACTTACAACCAATCCTAATGGAATCATAATTAGACTTACAACTAGTCCTTTTCTTACTAAACTTGGAATTAAACATGGGTCCCAAGACCCCTCTTTCCTTTTTATTGAATGCCCCATTACAAATTTTTCCTCTTTGTCCTTCTTTGTCCCTTTTTACCTAACATTTTTTTCCCTCTCTTTACGTGGCACTAATTACTAAGCACAAGGAAGCAACTGCAGTACTTTGCCGCCAACACTACCATCGCTACTCATGCTCCAAAAACCCTAACATCAACAAAGCTTGCAAAATTTCCTCAAATTAAAGCTCTTTTGTTTTGTTTTGTTTTGTTTTTAAATTTGTGATGTAGCACCATTGGTGATCATCCATTAAAACAATTTAACCAAATGTGTTTATATACAAAATAGAAAAGTAAAAACATTTAAGCATTTTTTTATGTTGTTGGTTATTGATGGAAACCTATGAAGAAACCTAAAAAATTTACCAAAAATATGTCTATTTATTAAACAAGGTTGTTTGTTTGTTTTGTATGTTTTGTTTGTCAATTTGAAATATCCCAAACCATGGTGCCTTCCACAACATTATTGATACTATTGGAAAGCCTTTGATGAGGGCAAGTGCATGAAGATTGTTGTGTAATGTTTTGACCTATGTTGCAATAATTATTGAATATTGAATAATTTTGTGAAAGAAAATTTAGCCAAATAAAATTTAAACATTTAAAGGAAATTTGGGGAGCTTTTGGTATTATTAAATTAAAGCCCTTGGAGAAAAGGATTTTTTGGAGGTGACTTTGTAATTTTTAAACTTAATGTGAGGGAGATATTGAGTTTTGAGTAAGTTTTGTCATTGAAAAAAAAATTAGATTTCAACCACTTTTTGTTACTCTCCATTGGTAGGTGATTAAATTCCATCATTGGTCTTTGGTAGTAGAACTCAGGTCTCTTGCATGTAACTAAGCAAAATTTGGATCAAACTTGTATCATGCCCTCATTTACCTCCTTTGTGTAGTTATGGAATGGTCAAACCCATATTGCAATGTAAGATGCCAAGTGAGCCCATTAGGTGAGCTAGGTGATGCACCTTACATAATGGACAAGGGTGAACCAATTCCATAACATTAAGGTGTGTGGTGCCATATTCCATGATTTTAAGCAAAAATTCATGTTGAACAAACACATTTCAATCCATATTACAAGTGTGCAATCATCACCATAAGGTTATGTCATGGAATGTGGTAAAACAAATAACCTAATTTGCCACCCAGACCATATTGTGCAAATAAAATTTGACAAGTATTATATAATATTTTCTAGTATCTAGAGAGTTGTTACTCAATGCAGAATGCAATCTACCCAGTTTATAGCAAGTTTAGGCTTATTGCAAAACCCTGCCATTCCAAAAAACTTTTGGTGGAGAATTCATCCAAAACTTTGGAAATTTGGAACTTCACATGGAATGTTTTTAGTGCAAACTAAAGAAAAGACCTCACACAATTTGGATAAACCCTTGTAATTTATTTTATGTGACGCCCAAATTTCTTGAAGTTCTTTGAGATGGGCCATCTTTGTTTGTCCACCACACTAAAAGTTTCCATAAAATCTTATAGATTCATTGTTTGCAACTTGCCTAGAACATTGTGAATATTTCGAAGTTAAAAAAAAACATATATTTTTGTGTTTCATTTCCTTCATGTAAACAACCATGGTGGCACAAGACTTAAATCAAGATCGCAATGTTTTACAAGCCTTCTATTCAAGTACAATTCCAAATGAGCAAGTATTGGATTATCTATGTAATGAGAGGGGATAGCTTGTTCGTGCATGTACATTCAATGTGATAAAAGTGCGCTCATTTTTTGTGTGCACATTGTATTGCATTTCATCCAAACCTTAAATCATATTACATGTTATCACATTTCATCCAAGTATTTGTGTACAATGTTTATTGTATAAGTATTCCTAGCACAAGTTTTGTTATGGTTACACAACTTTCAAGCAAATAAAATGTACAAATAACTATTGTATTGAAATTATGGTGATGACTTTCATTCCTAACAAATATGCTTGGTTTCCAATTATTACAAGAATAAAATGGTGGCAATGAGGTAATCAACAAGCACATGCCGAAGTTAAATCCTATTTCTTATGAACAATTAAAGAACAAAAACCATAACAAGCAAGCCATCATGAGGTATTGTATCATTCCTTATCCCAACTAGTTAAAGTATGTGGCAATATGGGTTTCAAGAAGATGAAATATAATGAAAATTTCCATTGTTCAAAGAGATGTTCAGTTAAATTTCTTCCCTTTGTAGGAGGATAACCACAAAAAGAAGTTGGATGTTGCTTGGTCTCATTGTTTTAGATTAATTTGCAATCACTTCCATTAGTTGATATTAAGCTTTAGTTTTTTAGTGTGTTATTCACCAAGCAAGTGTGAGGAGATTGTGCTCATATTACCTGATTGATTTTTTCGTATAAGGTGTCAAAGTGAAAGAGGCAATAATAATGAAATGAGATGAAAAAAAGGAAAAAGTTGAAAAAAGAAACGGACAAAGAATGGAGAGCTTTGATATATATATATATGAAAGGCTTGCTCTCGATGCAAAAACATAAAATGGAAAGAATAGTTTTGTAAGAACAAATTCAAAAGGGTGCATAAAGTTGAAGAAAAGCAAGCTCGGAAAGTGTCAACTCACCACAAATTGTCTTGCTATTGGAGCTTGTATTGGAACAATTCGAAGTTCTTCATTGCTGATCTGCTGTGCTGAAGCTTGGAACACCTTTTCCCTAGTAGCACACTATTTATTTTTTTGTTGGAATGGACAACAAGTGCACAATTTGGTTAGTTGTAAGAAGAAAGGCCTTCAAAAAATGTCGCATCGAATTCACAACCAAACCCTTCCCTCCCCGCCTCCCCTTGCCCCAACACTCACACACATAAACCAACGAACCCGCCCACCAACCTACCAAAACAACTCTCCTTCCATGGAAGCAAATTAGTAAAAGACTTAAAATCCCATCAAACCCACCATAGGAAAAGGAATAACAAGTGCCCTTCTTGTTTGGACTCACAATTTCAGGGAACACACGAAATCCGACCAATCCTTAAAAAAATGCCTTTCATGTTTGGAAACATAGGAAAGTATTCTAAATCCTCTGAAGTAACAAACAATTAAATGGAAGGCAAAGAATTGACAATTGTTTGACGCAACATATGACTACTGTTGGATATTTGCTTAGTAGAATGCCTTTAACTTTTTGTGTCATATAAATGGAACAACTTTACTCTTTGGTTGATTTTGATGGTTGAAAGAAAGGGAATATTGTGAAGGTGCTCTTTATGACAATTAAAGGCACCAAAATTCCTATTGGTCAAGAATGAGTTTTCCTAGCCCATCAAATTGGTCATGCTCAAAGTTTTTTTTAACACAAGATTTCAATTTTTGATAAAAAAATTGATAAAAAAATTGGAATTTTCTTAAAGTGAAAAATTGACTAATTTGAGTAATTTGAAGGGAAAATATCACAAAATTTTTTGTATCACAAAGTTTGGAAAAAAAAACCCTGGTCATACTACGTGCATCATAACTTCATGAAAATCGACCCATTTGTAAACAAGTTGTTCCCATAAGTTTTGGATTAATATAAGTAGTTTCTACATATCAATAACCTATAACTAAGAAGAAGAGTTGGTACTTAATGGGATGATGGGCTTTCAAATCTTGTATCTCAGTTTCAATATAAACCATGAACCACACAGCCTGAACTCTACAAAAATGTGGATGAGGCATTTCACCATGACAAGCCCTTTGTCACAAGTTGTAGTATTCCCAAATGCATGATGTACAACAGCTAAAGAAGATGCCTCAATCAAGCATATGCAAATGAGATATATTTGTGAACGGAATATTAATGGTGGGAGCTTCCAAGTCTGCAAAATACCACTAGCATTAACGAGGCATTTTTACTCCCAACAAGCCCATTTGGTCATGAGTTCTTATATTTCCCAAGCGCATGATGTGCAATACCAATAAAAGAGGTCTTGTTGCTTTACATAAAACTAAAACATTATGAGTGGCCACTTCCAAGTCTGCAGAAACAAACTACATAATAGAGTTTTCTTAAAGTCGTCCTGTCTTCACCCTGTCTTTGGGCCTTCTTTCACCCAATCCCCTCTTTGAGTGAGGTCCGCAAAGTAAGGAATTTTTTAAAAATCTGGGTATGAAATCCTGAAACTCAGCATTTAATGCACAAGTAATTCTAGTAGTTGTACAGGTAGGAGTAGTGGAAATATATGTAGCAGCAGTGGAGGCGCTCAGGAAAAAGGAAAGCGAGGGTCATTACAGGATGAAACTCAGTTTACGACAAAAGGAAATGGTGCATTTCTGACTTTCACCCCCCCCCTTTCCCCCAACAGCCCGCTACCCCTGGAAGGCTAATTACTTTTTTGCAGGTTTCTTTTTTGAACGTCACCCAATTTTGGACGAAACTCAAGGTTCTAGTGCTGTGTTTTCCTGACTTTACAGAAAACTCTCATATATTCTTCTTCTTTTTGTTTGTCTTCATTTTCTGTGTGGGCCTCTTCAGGTAATATGGGCACAAGTCTTCAGGAATACCTTTCTATATACTTCCAAAATCTGACCCAACCGATGGTTTAAATGAACCCATGCAACCGACCATGAACATTTGTTAACACGTATCAAGTTTTATTCAGATGGGTCATGGCCAAAAGGCAGAACAAACAAAAGAATGAATGAATGAATGAATGGTCCAAACATGATCTTGTAAAGACTAAGTTCACTTTTTTCAGCTTTCCAAATTTGGACTTGTCTGTTTTGCATTATTAGCCCACAATTAAGCGGGGCTAAGGGTTCATGGATTTTGCAACAAAAACCTTGGGAAGATGATGGGCAAGGTAGAGTGATTGCATTGAGCATCAAAGCACAAACACACTTCCTCATCCCACCTTGACTATCACCCTCCTCTCAAAGTGCCTTGGAACATGAGATTCAAGGAACTCTATAGATAGACTAACAACAAGTTGACAAATGCGAGCTTTCTAAAGTGCAAGTGTCAAAGTTGATTGCAGAGATCAAGCTTGTCCCGGAAATAATAGCCCAAGTCATGAAAGGCGCCAGAGCCCACTAGAGGACTGTTCCTGGATCCCCACCAGTGTAGTTTTAAAAAATAATATAAATAAAAATTATTTTAAAACTTTTTTATTACTATAATTTGATTAATTAAATTTTAATTTTTATTAAAATTTCCCCTCAATTTTGTGATGCGCCTCAAGTGTTGATCATCTGTAAGAGGACTTAGCCAAATCTGGCTAGAAACAAACCATGAAAGTAAATTTAAGTATCCTTCTATGACTGTTGGCTAACCTACGGAAACTTCATATATAATTTCTTGTGGGGGTTTTTTTTTAAAAATTTTTTAAAAAAAAATTCTTCAAAAATGGGGATTTGATATAGAATGTTTTCTTTCTATTTTTTGGGGTAAAAAATTTTGCAAAAAATTTAGCCAGGGAAGAAAAACACTCCTAAAAATTCCCTCTCGTTAAAATTCCTTAAAACTTGAAACCAACACCCCATAGTAAATATGTACAAACTCTGAGGAGCATTTGGGTTCGTTGAGAAAAAATCACTTATTTTATAACCATTTGGAGACATGGTGAAGGAGACATGGGTCCTTGTAAAAGGGGGGGGAGGGGGGGGTGAGAGGAGCATCTAACTAAAAATTGCTCACTACTCATGAGTCATCTCCTGACAAAAAACCTATTTTGAATGGTGGGTTCCAGCCTCTTTTTGGCTGGCTATATATAGCCAAAAAAAAGCTATAGCTATAGCTATTAAAAATGCTAAGATCAAGTATTTTTGGAGGTTTTCAATAGCCATAATTAGACCAAAAAAATTAATAAAAATTTCCAAACTTCTATACATGGATCTAGTATGTAGCCAAAAATAGAGGAGGATGTTTTAAGATTTTCATTTTTATATGTAACTTGTAGCCAAATTTGGCTACATCACAAAATTGACCAAAAAAACACTGGTGGGTTCCTATACATTGTGAAGGGAATATCTAGGTACCTATCACACACTGATTAACTGGGGACTTGGGTCAGTTCCCACCCCTGGGTCCTGACCCCACTTGGGAGTTGTTGAGAAGTTTGTAATAAATCGAGTCCAGTGGAATCGCCCCCAAACTGGTGGGGCCAAGGCAATGCTATGATATTTCTGAATTCTCCTCCCACACTCTCATTGCATTGAATTTTTTGGGACAATTTTTGTCTTTTCTTTAAACCCAGAAAATTGGGAATATTTTTTTGGATATATGTGTTTTTCTAGTATAATTTTGACTAGTTTTTCTAATTCTTTGGGGAAAAAAATTCACCAATTCTTTCATATCAAAAAACTGGGGGGAAAAAAAAAAAAAAAACCCTCTGATTCATTGAGCTCATGAAGTAACAGATAATATGGTGTGGCAAAGTTATGTATAGATTTTTTTAACGTGTTTTTCAGTCCCAATTTTAAGTATGTTTTTTGAGTTCCACAAGCTACCTTTTGTGGAATCCCCAATCTTTATGAATGTAGAAGGATTTGCATAATGGTCAATAGGATGTTAAATCTATAGGTGTGGGTTCTTCCCATTCTATTTTTTAGCTATGTTACTTAAGCACCATTTACACCTAGTGCTAAATCAAAGATAAACCAATGTTAGATTTTCTTGATTTTTTAATATTTTCCACAAATGGTGACGCAGTTCGGAAAGCAAAACACTCATTCCAATGAACACTTTGCCTCAACTTACCCATTGGGTATTAGGGGAAAAAATGAAAAATAAATAAAAATTCTGCCAATGCTTTATGCAAAATAATGTCTTCCAAACAGAGTATTTTTCACTATTACAAAATGTGAGTGCAGTTCATTAGTCCCCGTTCAATGAATCCCTCGTTAGGTCTCGTTCACTGAGACCAATGAATTCCCTCAAAATCCAGTGAAAGCACTGGATGAACAATAATGCATCCTGGTCCTTGGCATTTAACCCTACACACAAAGGGTAGCAGTTGGTAGTTAGTAGTCACAAGCATTACATGCCAGATTGGTTTTTCACAATTTTATACCCACCCATTTTCTTATATAGATAGATCAAATGCTTCATAACTAATTTTATTAACTAAATGAAATTCCACACTTCCCATGTGCAGGTTTTCACTGATTATTTTTCTTACAATGCAAAATACATTAACATATGTCATCATCTTTTTGTGAAACTTCTTGTCAAGTATTGAAAGATAAATAAATTGCAAGCAAGCCTTCTCTAGCCCTAGGGCAAATCTCTTGGAATTTCACATGCTTTGCTTGGGCAATGAAAGGAAATAACTTTCTCTTTATACTCCTAAATTTAAATTGGCCATTGGAAAGAGGCAATGCAAATGAGTGAAATGAAAGAGTTGGAATTAAGGAAACATTGAAGGATGTAAAACCATAGCTAAGGGTATTAGATTAACGAACAACATATATATATATATATATATATATATATATATAAAGGTTCAGCATATCATGCAATGCAATAATTTATCCCATTCTAGTAAATGATGATTCAATTGTAGGTGATTTGATGGGAAGATTTCAAGAGTTGATCTGAACATTAGCCTCCACTTACCTTCCATTTCACATTATTTGCTTGGACCTTGGATTTTAAACATGTGAAGTTGGGGGACTACACCTTATATTTTGAAGGCATAATATTTTGAGCCATAGAAATCATAAAGATTATAATGCTACCACTACAACATAACTACATTCATGATATAAGCATCAAGCCAATATCCTAAGTGGTTGTTGGGACATAGCCACTTTACACATGGTTGTGGGTGAGCATTCACCAATAATCCATGTCATAAGGACCATGTCCTGGCCTTGTGTGTTTGAAGCACAATTCACTGCTCTTCAACAAACTGCCTTGGGGCTATGCCCCATCTAGTCTTGGGGTTGAAATTCAGCCTTTTAACCCAACACTGTACAAACTTTGGTGATGGTCTAGTTAATTATTTTAAATTAGACCATTGTGTGATTGGACCCACCCTCTTCAAGTTTGGGTTAGTTTCCTTCATTGTGGAAGAAAACTCAAGTAAAAACATTGCTGGGTTCATTCCAGTGTTGAGTGGTTATTGCCTAGGGGATTGGTTCTCAGGTCGATTCTCACATAGAAAACCGGAGGTTCTCACTTAGGTGATAAATTGTTTCCTTAAGATTCAAGAGGATATCACATGGGTTTCAACTTGTTAATTGGGGAAGTTACAAAGGGCTCTTAGGTTTCAACTTGATACCCAGGGATATTACAAAGAGATTATGGGGTCCAATAAAACGTCGATACTCAGGGAAGTTACAAAGGGACTTGTAGGTTTCAAGTTTCAACTTATAACTTGGGGAAGTTACAAAGGGACCTCTAAATCTAGTTCTCAAACTAGTAGAGAGACTATTGAAATTTTTTAGTTCACTACTTCTCCCAAACAGTTTGCCTGATGAATAAGTAGTTATGGCAGCCTAGTGCTCTATTGATGAGCTGAAGCCAACCATCTACATGCATCTATGTGCCTAGTAGCCACCAAGCAGGTTATCCACCTAAGTTTGTAGTACCCACTTACATTTCTTACCTCCTTACCTTGGCTTCATACCTACTTACTTAGTTAGTTACCTTGGTAGTGTGAGCAGGAAGTAGGAGGATAGGTTATCAAGGTGGAACCTGGGTAACTCTAGTATAGTTCATCTATAAGTGTATCATAATTGGTAATTAGTGTGGCCTGTGCCATTGGCCCAAGTGTTATCACATCCTCAACTGACTTTTCTTTCCAAAACATGGGTTTTTTGAAAATTATTTGAATTTTCAGCAGCAGAAATCACTTCAAAATCAATCTTTCTCACATTCTGAATCCAAATCTTACCAAATAAATTCCATTAAATCCTGCTCATCAAGATCTTTCCAACAACACCAAAGGCACATTCCAATTCCTCCGAAAATTTCAGCTATGATTTAATTTAATTTTCAGTGAAAAATTCATTCAATGTTCAAGAACTTTTCCACCACAAGTCCAAATGTCATGGAACCAAGCCCATGCACCCCTACCTCCTCATTAAAGCTTTCCAAAGACACCCAGAACACTATCTGAAGCATATGGGGGTTTGGGGGATCTCATATCTACAAAACAAAACAAACTACCTTCCTTCATACATAAATGGTCACAGGTAACAGTCACAGTGAACCAGCACACACCAGCACACCATGAAGGATGAATGGTAAGTGATCAGGAAACAGTTTTCTGTTGGGTACCAGTTTCCCTAGCTAACCATGGTGGTTAACTCAGTTACGTTTTTTTTCACATAACTATTAATAACAACCCACAAGCAGGTTGTTAGTAGGTGAGGTAGTAAAAACAGCCCTTGGCTACATATAACCCATCCACTTACCTAGAAGTGGCCTATTTTCTTATCTATCTGCCTATATATTTGAGACCTATTTCACGCAGAATTGGTTACCAAGATGAAACCAAATATTAACTCAGTTGAGGTTCATCCACAACTGAGTAATGAATGGACATCCAGTGGATGGTGCACTGGTGGGAGCTGGTTCACTATGGCCCCTAATAGGCAACCCAAGAGTGTTTCACCTTGCTTAAACACGGGCGTAATTATAATTTTCTTCAATTTTTCCTCATGATACTCGCCGGGAATCCTCTGGGTATCATAGACAAAATGAAGGAAAAAAAGACGGGGAGGGGTGTGGGGGAGCGGTGTTTCATTTTTTTGGAACTCACCACCTCTAGTGAAGGACAGATTCCGCTTGACAATGCACCCTCCACAAATTAAAAAAAATTAATTCTGCTAGTTCTTTTAGGCATTACATGTAGTAAAGGACGTCGGGAAGCATCATTTCATCCATCTGTCTCATCATCCACCGGTCCATCCATTCGTCCCGTCATGGTCATATTTTTAACGGATGTCATCAAATTAGAAATAAAATAAAATAAAATTATCCACCCAACCCAGAATCTGACCAATTTGTTTCATGGTGAATTCTCTCAAAATTATGAGTTAGAACTCTCAAAAAAATAAAAGAGGATTTTTCTTCACAAATTCTGTTTTCTCAAAGAAAAAAATTGCAATTTTTTTGAGAAATGCATCATTTTTTTTGGTAGGGAAAAATACTTTGTCACATTTGAACACAGGTTTTAGTGTTTGGGACATTTTTTTTTTTTTTTTTTTTTCCATTTTTTTTTTGTTAAAATAATTTTTTCCAAACTTTAAAAAAATTATTTTTTCTTGATTTTTTTTTACATATTTTTTTTTATTT
>Ga0116227_10004168_pt1 | contig 31543 bp, 26 predicted proteins | sample S1TSphgellanicum_FD_89693 | JGI IMG/M metagenome (GOLD analysis project Ga0116227, IMG submission 89693) | Host-associated microbial communities from peat moss isolated from Minnesota, USA - S1T2_Fb - Sphagnum magellanicum MG | ecosystem: Host-associated > Plants > Peat moss > Unclassified... | reverse complement strand
GTCCACAACCCTCAAACCTAAAAATTGAGCGCAAATATTATTTTGGGCTTTGAGATTTTTATGGGTGCAAGGCTAAAACCCTTATGAATTCGTTAGTACAAATGTTCACCTTAACAGGGGTAGGAGTTCCCATTTAGATACCAACATATTAGTTCAATTAAAGCCCGATTGTCAAATTACGACGGTGACTAAAGTCACCGAGTCGCTTCCCTCTCAGTTCTTTAGAACTGAGTTTCCCACTTACCGAGGTTTTTTATGAAAGTATAGCCTGCTGTTTCAGGTAAAAATTCTGTATATTTTATAGCCCTTGGCGAGAAGCTAGCTTTTCAAAGTGGGCTTGGGTCTGATGTAGCAGTTGCTGGCGACTATCTTCTAAGGTTTGCTTCAGTGTAGGAACCAGATTGCGCGCTTGCAGGGTCATGTGCAGCTGTAGGTAGGCAACATATTCGCTAAAATCTTGGTTCTCTACATCTGCGCCTGTTAAGGAACGTGATTCCGTTACCACTGGATTCTCCTTTATCTTGTTTTGGATGATTTTTTCCACATCAAAAATTATCACTTTTTATTCTAGCTAGTTTGATAATTCGCAATGAAGTGTAATATCCTTTGGGCTGTGGCGATGGCCTGTTGGCAGCTACCTACAGTATAAGTGTTCTCCGGAGACAGATTTTGAAAGAACTTCTGCCCTAGCGTGTCCTCTGTCAACAAGATCACTGGCTTTTTCCCCTTTAAGGCTAGGGCAACTTCTGCAGCAGTGCCTGCACCCATGCCACAGGAAATTACAACATCGCTGCTCAGGATATTGATATTGTTACGAGCATTACCCATGTCTGTCAAGATGGCAATATCAACTGCCTCCGAAACCCCCTCGCTGTCGCCATTGGGGAGGATACCAATAGTTAAGCCGTTACCAGATTTAGCTCCCTTACTTGCTGCATCCATGACCCCAACATTTCTCCCACCTGTGAGTAAAATCCACCCCTGTTGGGCGATGCGTTTTCCTAGTTCATGGGCGTTGAGTAAATCTTGATCTGTAGCTTTTTCTCCAGGACCCATGACACCAATGATGATCTTTCTCATCACCACTTCTCCACCCAATAGACAATTTCGGAATCAGAAGTGTTAATTGCCACTCCATAGCTATCACCATGATTCCACTTAAATCCAGAAGCACCTTGATCTTGGACATTCAATACCATTATTTCATAGGTGGGAGGAAAGGATTCAGTGGCGGTATCGCCAGTATAAAAAAAGGTAGTTGGTACACCATTGGGTTGGTTTAGATGGTCATTGGTGTCACCACCTCGATATTGATGCTGAGAAATTTTTCCGTAGTAGGAAAGTAATTGTCGAATCTTGCTAAATGGCTGTTTAAAACGAACTTGGAAAAAACTATCTCCTTGGTTTAAACCAGGAGAATAAGCGAGATGAACACGTTGGGCATCGGGGGGAATCTGTGCTGGAAAATGTGTTACTTCGTCATGATTTGACCAAAGCTGATTCCGAATTTCTTCATAGCGAGATGTATCTGTAATTATTTGCATTTGTCCGCTGTTACCTAAAGTTTTTTTGAAGAGGAAACTGCTCATAACTATACTAATGCTACCAAGGGTACAGAATACAAGAGTGGCTATTTTAACTAGAGGTGATTGCAGCATTTAAATTGGGTAAATTTCAGTGTTGAACTCATATACCCAATACTAAATAAGGCAAATATTTCGGTGAGGTTTACTTTTTATTCATCAATATCGATAAATTTTAAAATTTTCGTGAGCTACATCTCTTTTGTCCTGAAAAATTTTTCTACTGAAAGTATTCACTTATGCTTGAATTTTGGTGATTAATATACCTTTGGACGGAATAAGGAACGGAAGCATCAGCGTTACGCCATTTTTATTCTCAACAAAAATTTATGGCTAATGTCTGGAAAGCGTAGTTATATTGTATAGATTTGATCTCATATTGGTACAGATGACGGGGTGTTATCCTATGCCAACGCCCTAAGGTAATACTACTACTCTCCTAAGATGTGAAGACCGATCCGAGTCATACCTTGGATCTTCCTACAATGGGGCTATAACAACACTGCGGGGGAAACTTGGCTAAAAGGAGTTTCCTGGCGCTGTAGTTCTGCCCTCTTGGTTCTCTTAAAGTCTATGCAACCAACTAATCCCAATCAATTTACAGAAAAAGCCTGGGAAGCGATCGCCCATACTCCAGATATTGTTAAACAATACAACCAGCAGCAAATTGAAAGTGAACACCTGATGAAGGCTTTGCTAGAACAAGATGGACTGGCAAATGCAATTTTTACTAAATCAGGTGTGCAGGAGCAAAAAGCGCGGGAGTACACTGAGCAGTTTCTTCGCAATCAGCCCAAAATCTCTGGTAATAGTACCTCTGTATACTTAGGGCGGAGTCTGGATACACTTTTAGACCGGGCTGATGGTTATCGTCAAGAACTGAAAGATGAATTTATTTCCATAGAACACTTAATACTGGCTTACGCTAAAGATGACCGCTTTGGCAAAGGCTTATGCCAAGAACTACGGTTAGATGAAGGCAAACTGAGGAATACTATTAAACAAATACGTGGGAGTCAGAAGGTGACTGATCAAAGTCCGGAAGGTAAATACCAATCCCTAGAAAAATATGGGCGTGACCTGACAGATGCAGCTCGCAAAGGTCAACTCGATCCGGTGATTGGGCGTGATGATGAAATTAGACGAACAATTCAAATCCTCTCCCGACGGACGAAAAACAACCCAGTGTTAATTGGGGAACCTGGTGTAGGTAAAACAGCGATCGCTGAAGGTTTGGCCCAGCGGATTGTTACTGGTGATGTCCCCCAATCCCTGAAAGACCGAACACTGATTGCCTTAGATATGGGTGCTTTGATTGCCGGGGCCAAATTCCGAGGAGAATTTGAGGAACGCTTGAAGGCAGTATTAAAAGAAGTTACTGAATCCGGTGGTAGTATTGTTTTATTTATTGATGAAATCCACACCGTTGTCGGTGCCGGTGCTACCCAAGGGGCCATGGATGCGGGGAATTTATTAAAGCCGATGCTAGCACGGGGAGAACTGCGCTGTATTGGGGCGACAACCCTAGATGAATACCGCAAGTACATTGAAAAAGATGCTGCCCTAGAAAGACGCTTCCAACAAGTTTATATCGATCAACCCAGCGTTGAAGACACGATTTCGATTTTGCGGGGGTTGAGGGAACGCTATGAAAACCATCATGGGGTGAAGATCTCTGATAGTGCCTTAGTGGCGGCAGCTACCTTATCTAGCAGATATATTAGCGATCGCTTCCTCCCTGATAAAGCCATTGACTTGGTGGACGAGGCTGCTGCTAAATTGAAAATGGAGATCACCTCCAAACCAGAGGAACTAGACGAAATCGACCGCAGAATTCTGCAGTTAGAAATGGAGAAGTTATCGCTGCAAAAAGAAAGCGATGCTGCTTCCCGTGAACGCTTGGAAAGGCTGGAAAAGGATATTTCCGATTTTAAAGAAGAACAAAAAACCTTAACTATTCAGTGGGAATCGGAAAAAGGAATTATCGACAAAATCCAGACCGTGAAAAAAGATATTGAACGGGTGAATCTGGAGATTCAGCAAGCAGAACGGGACTATGACCTCAACCGGGCTGCGGAGTTGAAATACGGCAAGTTAACTAGCTTACATCGTCAGTTAGAAGCGGCGGAAACAGAACTGGCCCAAGCCCAACGCAGCGGTAAATCCTTACTGCGGGAGGAAGTAACAGAAGCCGATATTGCTGAGGTAATTTCTAAATGGACAGGGATTCCCATCAGTAAGTTGGTGGAATCAGAGAAAGAAAAATTATTGCATTTGGAAGAAGACCTCCACCATTGGGTTGTGGGGCAAAATGAAGCTGTGACAGCGGTGGCTGAAGCAATCATGCGATCGCGGGCTGGACTTTCTGATCCAAATCGTCCCATTGCTAGTTTTATTTTCCTCGGTCCCACTGGTGTGGGTAAAACGGAACTAGCAAAGGCACTGGCAGCATATATGTTCGACACTGAAGATGCCATAGTGCGGATTGATATGTCAGAGTACATGGAGAAACACGCTGTTTCTCGGCTAATTGGTGCACCTCCGGGGTATGTAGGCTATGAAGAAGGGGGACAACTAACAGAGGCTATTCGTCGTCGTCCTTATGCAGTGATTCTCTTCGATGAAATCGAGAAAGCCCACACCGATGTCTTTAACATTTTCCTGCAAATTCTCGATGATGGTCGCGTCACGGATGCCCAAGGTCGAGCGGTAGATTTCAAAAATAGTATTATCATCATGACCAGCAATATTGGTTCCCAATATATTTTGGATGTAGCTGGTGATGATACGCGCTATGATGAAATGCGCCATCGGGTGATGGAGGCAATGCGAAATAGCTTCCGTCCAGAATTTCTCAACCGCGTTGATGAGTTTATCATTTTCCACAGTTTACAAAAACAAGAATTGCGGCAGATTGTGCAATTGCAGGTGGATAGGTTGAGACAACGATTGAGTGATCGTAAGATGTCCCTCAAGTTATCTGATGCATCTTTGGACTTTTTAGCCGAGGTGGGCTATGACCCAGTATTTGGTGCTAGACCACTGAAGCGGGCAATTCAAAGGGAGTTAGAGACGCAAATTGCTAAAGCGATTTTGCGTGGTGAATTTAACGACGGGGACACAATTTTTATCGATGTAGAAAATGAACGTTTGTCCTTTAGTCACTTACCTGCTGAGGTGTTTACTGGTTGATTTCAAGATATAAATAATTTGGCATCAAGACGCAGAGTTTTTCTTTGTGTCTTATTTTTTGGCATTGAATCACAGATTGGTAATTGGGGAGTAGGTGTTAGTTTTTATCCCTAATCACTCCCTACTGCCTACCCTGGATTTTGTGAAAATGTTTTATGCTTGTTAAATTTAAATATTTATGACACGGTTTTTCCTGAAAAAAGTATCTGTTCTTCAGGAGAGAGTTTTAAGACAATTTCTACGCAGGAGTCAACAAGTTGTAAATTCATAGTTATATATGCAATTTACTAGGTCAATCAATTTTGGATTTATTCAAAACACAAGGGGTTGGAGATGAACTAAATAGCTTAATCTTTTCTCGATGCGCCATGGGTTGGTTATGCGACTGGCGTACTTATGGGGTAGTAGGGGCAAAAAAACTAATGACTAATGCCTTATAAATAGTATCATAGATGATCAAGATCATCTGCTGAAATTAAGAAGGCAAAAACTATGAGCCAATCTAATTCCGAGCAAAGTCAGAATCAAGAATCAGCAAAAGGTATCACAAGAATTTCAGTCAGTGGTTATAAGTCACTCTATGAGGAGTGCAGTATAGAAGTGCGTCCGTTAACGATTCTCTCTGGGGCTAATAGTTCAGGAAAATCTAGCATTATGCAGCCTTTGCTGTTGATGAAACAAACTTTAGAGGCAACATATGATCCCGGTTCTTTGTTACTTATGAGGATTGCGATCACGGGACTTGTGAGAAATCCGGGATAAGAGCTTGTTAGGCTAGCAGCACTGTCTCAGTGACCGAGCCAATTTTAGATTTTCGATGCAAGGATTTTGGATTGGTGATGAGTTAGTTAGGAGCAGGTGTTAGGTGTTTGTTTAGAGTTACTCCTAATCTAAAATCTAAAATCCAAAATTCAGTGACCTGTAGGGGTAGAAAAGATGAATTAAATGGTGCGATCTCTCTCCCTAGCTTGCTCGTAGAATTGTGTATAGGAGGTCCAATTAGACCAGTGTTGGGTTGATGGGGGTGTGCCTTGAATGCTGGTAATAGTTAAGTTAGCAGGTCCCAGATATCAGGGATCTTGAGGGTTGAGATTTAGCCAGAGTTTGTTAATATCACAGACTTTTACTCTACCCTTCCAAGTAACTTGACGAAATGCCCCTGTTCTCGAAGCTGATTTTTCAACTTTTGTGGTAGTTGGGAAAAACTTTGAACGGTCATAGTTTTTGACCTCAGGAAAAGGGAGTAGTAGAATAGTAGAAACTACCCCCAATATGTGAACACATTTGTTGATGCGATCGCTTTTAGCTAGATCACTAAGCGATATTCGTACTGCTGACCTTGAATATGTCGTTTATCGAACTTGTACCCTCGTTTTTCGAGTGTATGTATAGTCGCAGAAAATCTGTGACTAATTTTTTCGGCCAGTTCTTTTGCAGGATGCCAATAACCGTCCGACATAAGTCTGATCATGCGAGAGGGCAGGTCTTCGTTTTCTGTCATGGGAGTTCACTTAGATAGGTTTACCCCAAAGAAGCCTTACCAGTGCTAGCCTAGGAGATGCGAGTCAACATAGGGGAACAAAAGTAAGTCACTTTAGTTCCCCTTAATATAACAAATTTTCGTCTGTAGTAAAGAAGTGCATAAACAACAAGAGTAAATTTGTCTCAAAAAATTTTCGACAAGATTTTTAAGCTGTATAGTAGAAGAAGCCTTGAAACTACCCTCTAAACCCTATCAGGGATTGAAACTGTAGGAAAGATGTGTCAAGGCCAAGGCAAATACAAACTAACTAATCCCTATTAGGGACTGTAAGCCAGAGACACACTCTGGCTTTTTTCTTATCTTCACTGGTGAGCGACGTCGTTTTTACCAATTAACTCCCCCATCAATCTGGTATACAGATAAAATAACTGTAAATAGGGCTTGCCCAATATTGCTAGAACCTATTCTAAATAAGGGTTTCAATCGTTTTTATTCTAGACAGGTGCAAGACTATGGTAAATAGATGTTCAAAATCCCTGCACTTTGGTAGAAAATCGTGGGGTGAATTTGAAAAACCAACCCCCGAAGGAATCCGGTTTGATTCCTGAAATTGTTTCCGTACCAGGCAAAAAGCAAAAGGCAAGCTCCAAGGGGATTACAGAGAATTCAGTATACTGAGTTCATTTCAAAAATCAAGTAGGATTCCTATATCTCAATATTTGGTGCGAAGAAACAGAAGATATCTCCAAGGCTCATTTTCCTGAATTGATCCATAATCACTGCCTGCGTCTAGATCGAATTAACTCCCTCGAACCAACCCCAGGACAATGGCACCATGAAGGACTAGATTACCTAAAAGTGTACTTACACTTTCTGGGTGGCATGGTCAAAGCTTATGAAGCCAAGCCCAATGACATCAGCAGCGAAGTATTTGGGGACATGCGCCAGGTAGTTAGACGGGTATCAAATCCCTTTTGGTTAATTAGAGAAGTATTACGTTATGGAGACGAATGCGTGATCGTCTCACCAGAAAATGTGCGCGATCGCCTCAAGCAGAAGCTACTCAGCCTTAACAAACTATACAACGTATAATATACTACTGAAATAAGTACAAAATCTCTCAGTCCACAGTACCAAACCGCAAAGCATCAGAGCAAGTTATAATTTTCTTGCGGAGCAACGTAACAAAAATTTATGAGTAACCAACTTTTGCAAGCCTTTTTCGTAGGCAGAGCCTTAGCCGAAGTCCTGAATGAACGCTTAGAAGCCTCTCTGACAGATGCTTTGAGTGAACTGGGTAAATTTGATGCTGAAGCCAGAGAGCAGATACGTCAGTTTACACAAGAAGTCTTAGAGCGAGCAAATCAAGCAGCGGCAGCAGCAGGGCCGACAACAAATACAGGTAGTTCCCAGCCAGTTGACTTACAAGCCGAGATTGATGAATTGCGAGCAGAAATTGCCCTGTTGCGAACGGAATTACAACGTTACCGCAGCAGTCCGTTGTAAAGGCAATCCCAAAAAGTAATTCTTTACTTGCTCCCCTCCCTCTTACTCCAGCCATACCCAAAACAGTCCAGGAATTAGAGTGTCTCCTCTTCTTAGTGATTCGGTTAAAACCCAACGGTACGCAAACAATATGGAAACAGGTTATTCATCTCATTCATACCGTTGGAATCGTGAAAACTACTCTAGCCGACGGCGCTTTGTAGACATTTGGTCCTTTGTCCTGACCTTAATGTTCAAGATTTGGCGCTACAACAAAACCTGGAGTTATCCCGGTGGCATAACTGAGTCCAAGCAAGCTGCCAGGCGCAAAGCCCAAGCAATATGGATTCGCAACACCCTGCTAGATTTAGGACCAACCTTTATCAAAGTAGGACAACTTTTTTCCACCCGTGCCGATATCTTCCCAGGAGAATATGTAGAAGAATTAGCCAAACTCCAAGACAAAGTCCCAGCATTTAGTTACGAGCAAGTAGAAGGGATAGTTGAGCAAGAATTAGGTAAGAAAATTCCCCAACTATTCCAAAGTTTTGAACCTATTCCCTTAGCAGCAGCTAGCTTGGGGCAAGTACACAAAGCGGTACTGCATACAGGGGAATCAGTTGTAGTTAAAGTGCAACGTCCTGGACTCAAAAAGCTATTTGAAATCGATTTACAAATTCTCAAAGGGATTGCTCGCTACTTTCAAAACCATCCGGAATGGGGAAGAGGAAGGGATTGGATCGGCATCTACGAAGAGTGTTGCCGGATTCTGTGGGAAGAAATCGATTATTTGAAAGAAGGTCGGAACGCCGATACTTTTCGCCGGAACTTTCGTACCTACACCTGGGTGAAAGTACCAAGAGTCTACTGGCGTTACACCACATCTAAAGTTTTAGCCCTAGAGTATGTGCCTGGGATCAAGATTAGCCAATACGAAGCCCTAGAAGCAGCAGGCTTGGACCGCAAAGCCCTCGCCCGTTATGGTGCCCAAGCCTACCTGCATCAGCTACTTAATGATGGCTTCTTCCACGCTGATCCCCATCCAGGTAATCTAGCGGTCAGCCCCAATGGGGCGCTGATATTCTATGATTTCGGGATGATGGGACGTATTAAAACTAATGTCCGGGAAGGACTAATGGAAACACTGTTCAGCATTGCCCAAAAAGATGGCGATCGCGTGGTCCAGTCCCTCATTAATTTAGGTGCCCTTGCCCCCGTAGATGACATGGGTCCCGTGCGGCGTTCTATCCAATTCATGTTAGACAATTTCATGGATAAACCCTTTGAGAACCAATCTGTCACAGCCATCAGTGAGGATCTCTATGAAGTTGCCTACAATCAGCCATTTAGATTTCCTGCTACCTTTACCTTTGTGATGCGAGCCTTTTCCACACTAGAGGGGGTAGGCAAGGGCTTAGATCCAGAATTTAACTTTATGGAAGTTGCCCAACCTTATGCAATGCAGCTTATGACCAATACCAATGGTTCAGAGGGGAATAGTTTCTTGAATGAATTGAGTCGTCAAGCAGTTCAAGTTAGTAGCACTGCTTTTGGATTGCCACGAAGAGTAGAAGATACACTAGAAAAGCTAGAGCGTGGGGATATCCGCCTGCGGGTCCGTTCCATCGAGACAGAACGCCTACTGCGAAGACAAAGCACCCTTCAAGTGGGAACAAGCTACGCAATGATTACCAGCGCCTTCACACTTTCAGCTACTATTTTGTTAGTCCATAATTATGTGTGGCTAGCACTCCTAGCTGGGTTAATCGCTACCGCTGTTGCTGGAATGTTGATTCGCTCACTGATCCGCATTGACCGTTATGACCGTACCTAACTGATACCAAAAGTTTATGGGAATTAAATTCGCTAGCTTGACCGATCCGGGACTCATGCGTTCTAATAATCAAGATGATTACTACATCGACCCCGATGCCCGATTTTTCATAGTCGCCGATGGGATGGGTGGTCATGCAGGTGGGGAGGAGGCAAGTCGGATTGCTACGCAGCGAATTCAAGCACATTTAACCGCCAATTGGGAGTCCCCGAAATCCTCAGCCCAGTTGCTAGAAGAAGCTTTTTGGGAAGCCAATGAGGCAATCTTGTCAGACCAAAAAAATCATGTCGAACGGGCAGATATGGGGACCACTGCCGTAGCAGTGATTTTCCGCACTCCAGAACAACCTTGGTGTGCTCACATTGGGGACTCACGGCTGTACAGGTTCCGGAATTCACAACTAGAGCAAATCACAGAAGACCATACTTGGGTAGCACGAGCTATCAAAATTGGTGAGATTACCCCAGATGAAGCCAGGATTCACCCCTTTCGCCACGTCCTCTGGCGCTGTCTAGGGCGGGAAGACCTGCATCAGATTGAAGTCCAACCCCTGGATGTGAAAGTAGGCGATCGCCTACTGTTGTGCAGTGATGGACTCACAGAAGAACTAATCGAGGATAGAATCGCTAGCTATCTCCAAGCTACCTCTCACCTTGATCAAGCTGCCATGAACTTGATTGAGGCAGCTAAAGTCCAAGGTGGACACGATAACATCACTGTCGTCATTATTGCCCTGGAAGAAGATTCCCATTGAACTCACTTCTCAGATTTGTTCAATTTGAGCATTTTTCTGTTTCACAACTTGATACAAATATTTTTAACCTCTAAAGCTAGCTCTAGAGGTCTAATTTATATATTGCACTGAATGAGGTATGGCAACTATAATACAGATGTAATACTCGTGTTAAAAAGGTTCTGATCCAGACACCAGAGTGAAGTAAATGTGGGTTGTATATCACTAGATTTATCCGCCAGTAATCTAGAGTAAAAAACTACCCACAGGGATATGGGCAACTTAGTCAAACAATTGTTATCTTTCTTAATACGAAGGAATGAGTTCACAATTAATCCCATCGGGACTTTTGTGAGCCAGACCTCGTTTAAATGTTGTTTTTTTGGAGTTACCGATGAATCAACCAATTGAACTTTCTCTAGAACAGCAGTTCAATATCCGCTCATTTGCAACACAAGTGCAGCAAATGAGTCCTGAACAAGCTAAAGACTTTCTTGTGAAGCTTTATGAGCAAATGGTTGTGCGGGAAGCAACTTATAAGGAGCTACTCAAACACCAGTGGGGCTTAGATTCTGGTTCCACTATGGCATAGAGCTATCTTTTTTATGTCGCGGTGGGCGACCTCCTTCTCTTGCTAGCTTCCACGGAGGAAAAGAGCTGGGGATGCCGGGGCGTCAACTCCGATCTACTAACTTAACTTGTTTGGAAATTATACTTCCCCTATGTTGTATAGAGGAATACATTTGTATACCTTAAAATCTGCCCCTATACCAATCCTTATCATTCATATCTCAGCAGCTTTAGAGCTAACATAACTGAAAATGCTATCTTCCGCTTGCACTTGCTGTACTCTTTTGTAGTGAACTGGTATTTAAAGGCTAAGATTTTTTAGGCCTTATCCCTTTTATAACTAGAGATGGCAAGAATAGACAAAGTTTCTTTATAAAAATTTACATTATTTTTTTCATTGGACACCAGATTAGAGTGAAACATGGTTCGAGGAATCTGGCTCAGTGCTTTCCAGTTTACCTAGGATTTGGAGCTTAAGCTTTTCGTACTCATTTTTGAGTAAATTTTTACTAATCTGCGGATCAGCAGATGAGAACACAAGACTGCTAGATTCTAGCCAATATTGCAGCCTTTCACTTTGAGCAGAGGGCAGAGCCATATCAAGAACATGAATGCGATGATGTGGAAACTCCCGGGCAAAAAATAACAGGCGATAGTAACCTGTAGTTTGGAGTAAGCTGATCATACTCATACCAAATGGAGTTTTGAGATCAAGGTAGTACGGCAACCATTTTGGTCCATATTTGCGGTTGTAGATTAGAGTAATCCATAACACCATTGGGTGAGGGACAGGGACGAAGAGAAATTGATTGTAGCGTTTACAGATTAGGCGGTTTTGAATTTCCTGTTGGGGTAGCATCACCCACAGAGCCGGTAAAATTACCCCATCCACGTGGATGGGCTGAGGAAAGACAATATCAGCGATCGGTTTATCTGGAGGCCAGGAAACTGGGTTAGGAGTATCCTCAGTTAGTTGGGGTAAGGGCAAATTGACAGTACTTTTCTTTTCTGGCTGAACAGAATGAACCTTAGGAGCAACATCAGGGGGAATTTTCCGTGTTTTCTCCTCCTGCTCCACGGATGCAAGAACACCTAAAATTTCAGTGATAGTTTGGGGGCGATCGCTAGCTGATTTAGCTAGACAACTCATGACTAAATTTTCTATTTCCTTTGGGATTTGCAGGGAAGGTGCAGCCTCAGCAAAAGTTCGCGGTTTTTGAAACAGATGGCTTTTGTACCAGCCTCCAAAGGAGAGGCTCACTGGTACCAGTGGCATTTTCTTGGTGAGCATCTCAAACATCATCACCCCTAAACTATAGATATCAGAGCGATTGTCTAGTTCTTTACCTTCGATCTGTTCGGGGGAGGAATAAGCTAGGGTGCCCAAATAATACTTTGTCCTGTCATCATCTGACTGGAGCAATTTGGCAATTCCAAAGTCTAGAATTTTTACCAATTCTCCAAAACTGGCATCTTGAAGCACCATCATATTGCTGGGCTTAATATCGCGGTGAATAATGGAGCAAATATTACCATCCATCAGGATGCCATCATGAGCACACTGTAATCCCAGGCTGATATGCCGCGCCATACTGATAAATCTAGGTAAAGACAGGTATTTATGGCGAATTATTTGGCTGACTGTTTGTCCTTGAAGATACTCCATCACGTAGTACGGCATTTCATACTCATCTACGCCGTAGTCCATAACTCGGACAATATGGATACTTTTTTGACCTAGTAAGGCACAGGTTTTAGCTTCTTGCTCAAAGCGTTGTCGCAAGCACATCTTTTCATTTTGCATCGACAAAGCGAGAAATTTTATAGCCACAGGTACGTTTCCCAACAATGTATCCTTCGCCAGATAAACCCTGCCCATTGCTCCAGTACCAATGATTTCCTCCAGTTGGTAGCGTTTGCTGAGTAATCGACCAATGTTGGGATCTGACATGGAAAATACATCTCCAATTTTCTGGATTTAAGAGCCACTGGGTTTGCCGATTTGAAGCGACTACCGTCACCCGGAAGGATATGGGGAGGTTCCCCAATCTAAAAATCCCCAGTCGCTAGTTTTAGTTTGCCCAGTTTTGGGCTGATTCAATAACTAGATTTTGTCAAAGATCGCTTCTTACCGAAGAAATACTTTAGGGCAGTTCTTGCTGGAGGAAGAAAATAGATTTTTTGCCCTCTGCCAAGGGCGTTTAAAGCCCCTAAATTTATTTAGGAAAACCCAAAAAATATCTGGATTTCAAGATGCACAACGCCAGAAATATAGCGTCCTGATTAAATCCCCATAAATTTAGGGGGATTCATAGCTGCCTTCTGCCTCCTTAATTTTGTTGCCGTTCTAGACTAGCTTCCATTGTACTGGTGAGAGAATGACCTGACATGATGCCACTTGTGAGGTAGTAGCTATCATCGGAAATGCGGTGTAGCGTTTCAAAACCGCTACGTCGTTGGCGATCGCTCAACACCCAATATCGCTGTACGATGGAATCTGGACAAATCCAACCCTCCCCCTCAATTTGCCCTAGGAGATTATGCTGGAGTAGGAACGTGTAGTGACGCTCCCCATTATCTAAGTGTCCTTTGTACTGCAACGACATCTCCGAACGGTCACTACCCGGGAATACTAACTTTGTGGCCATGGAAAACCAGTTGTCTTGATTCCAAACTACTAAAGTTAGTCCCCTGAAGTTGATTGGCATCTTGTTACGTTCCAACCAACTTCCTAGCATCTTCCAGCGCCCTGGTTCTAATAAAAATGTGTGTAACTTTGGCATTTCCGCTTGAGCAAGATAAGGCTCATTAAATAGATTTCATTGTTGGATATCAAGCAACTTGATACTTTGTACAGATGATCTGAAATACACAACCTTATTGTCACCACTTTATCATAGGAGTATATTTTCTGAGCTAAATTTGTGATTTTTGAGTTATATTGTTGAAACTTACCACTTAAGTAAGTTCAGGAGGCAGGAGGGAGTTCTTGCTGGAGAAACCCACCCTTAGAAGAGTGGGATTGAAGCAAGGATGCTTTCGATCTCGCTGCAAGCAGTCTCGATCCAATTCTTTTTTTGAACTCAGATCTAGAGCCAGAACTAAAGTTTTTATCTATACTTTTTCTTCCCTCCTGCCCTGGAGCCTTTCTTTGTAAGTAATTATTAACGACGGTGGGGACAGTTAAATCCGATGATGCACTTCACCTAGAAGAACTGCTTGATTTGCACCAGTGGCGGCAGGCAAGTTACCTGGAATACCAATTTGTCGCCAGTATGCTAATATTGCAAAGGCGATCGCTTCTTTAAAATCTGCACTCAAACCAACTTCATCGGTAGTTAGGACTGGAATCGAGGGCAACAGACTCTCTAACCGATGTTTCAGATAGAGATTCCGACTACCACCTCCGCATAGTAGTACTCTCTGGGGCATTTGTGGCAAAAAAGCGCGGTAACTGTGAGCAATGGAAGCTGCGGTTAGTTCCGTCAGGGTAGCTAGTAGATCTGCAGGTTGCAGTTGGTATGTTTGAGCATCTTGTAGACACTGATGCAGGTAAGTCACACCGAATAACTCCCTCCCTGTAGACTTGGGGGGTGACAGCGAAAAGTAGTCTTGACTGAGCCATGTTTCCACTAGGGGAGTACAGGGGGTACCGCTTGCCGCCCAGGTACCGTCTTGATCGTAAGTTTTTGCACCAGTACTTAAGTGTTGGACTGCTAGATCTAACAGACTATTTCCCGGACCAGTATCCCAAGCCCGAATTGCCGACAGCCAGTTGTCACGACGGGGAGGGATATAAGTAACATTGCCAATTCCCCCCAGGTTTTGAATACATCTCGCTTCCTGAGGGTGACTGAGTAAATAGGCATCTACTCTGGGTACAAGGGGGGCACCGTGTCCACCACAAGCAATATCTGCAACACGGAAGTTACTCACGGTTGTCACCCCTATGCGGTGGGCAATCAAGGCACCCCGACCGAGTTGGAGGGAGTATCCAAGGGTCTCCTCCTTACTCCCAGGTGGTCGATGGTATACGGTTTGACCGTGGGAACCAATTAAAGTAGCGGGTTGATAACCAATTTGAATATCTTGGGCAGCTTGGGTAAATGCCAGGGCGATGGCATCGTCTAGTTCGGCTAATTCTGCCATGGGAATAGCTGCACCGGCGCAAACTGCCAAAATTTGCTCCCTCAGGTGGGGAGGATAGGGATAGGTTGCCCCTGTCAGGAGTTCGACTTTGAGATCTAAATCTGTACCAGAAATATCTACTAAGGCAGCATCAATTCCATCTACGGATGTACCACTGATTAAACCAATAACGCGAGTGGGGATGGTAGTTGAATCCATGAACAAGAACGAAAAAAGGGAGTTGAGTTTGTTGGGCTGTAAACCCTAACCCCAAATGTATCTTGAAAATTAGAAATGGAAAAATAGAATGGGAGCACGTCACCTTTGAGGGGTAATTAATAATACTTGTATACTAGGAAAGATAAAGGGCAGTAAGCAACAGCATTTAATTGTTGACAACAAGGATGGTTCGCACGGAATTGACATAAACAGAAAAACTAGTGCTGCGCTAGTGTGTTAATTCTCTTAACCTTTACCCTACAAGGCTTGATGCAGGTTCTATATCGGACTATAGTGGATGTTTTGTCGGGGTTTACTCCATTGAGTTCCCCACCTTTCACACCGAATATGAATGAACTCTCCCTTCTTCTACCCCTACAAAATTAACACGCTAGTCCCCAAGAGAGTAGAAGGAAGTAAAATCCATATTAATTAGTAGTTTCCTATTTTTTTCTTGTAAGATCCATGTCCCCCTCAACAGACGCTCGACAATATGCACCTGCAACTCAACGCAACCGTGAACCTATCCTTGAAGTTTTGTTACAGGTACTTCCTGAGAGGGGTAACATTTTAGAAGTCTCTAGCGGAACAGGAGAGCATGCCGTCTTCTTTGCACCGCATCTCAGTCCCCGGCAATGGATTCCTTCCGATCCCAACCCTTCACTGCGTGCTAGTATTGATGCCTGGCGGGAGCGTAATCCTGTTGAAAATTTGCAGCCTCCTCTCGATATAGATGCCCGAGAGTCGGTTTGGTCAGCTGAGGAGGACGGAATTGCCATCGCTGCCATTGTCAACATCAACATGATTCATATTGCTCCTTGGTCAGCTTGTCTAGGATTGATGGCAGGTGGAGAACGCTTACTTCCATCTGGGGGAATTCTCTACCTCTATGGTCCTTTCAAGCGCAGTGGAGAACATACTGCTCCAAGTAACTCTGCTTTCGATGATTCTTTGCGTGAACAAAATCCCGAATGGGGAGTCCGCAACCTTGAAGATGTCATAGCTGCTGCCCATGAGTACTCTTTAAGCTTGGTGGAGATCATTGAGATGCCTGCCAACAATCTTTCTATTGTCTTTCAGCGCCAGTAATTCTTAATATATTTACAGCCATTGGTAACAAAAGCTATAGTCGTTTTCAAGAACTAGAGCAAGCCTTTGTTTGATCATTCTCTCCTCTGCCTCCTGCCTTTTATGACTACTTAGATCAAGATTTTTTATCACTAGCAATGATATGTAAATCAATATTTTTCAATAACTGCACCAACTTCTGAGTTAAAGACCCCTTGAGGAGTATCTGCCAGCGCGATCGCTGACTTTCACCGATAACTATTTGGGTGATGCGGTATTTCTCAGCCACGGAAGCGATCGCTTTGGCAACGTTGGTATCGGTGACGCGAATGAATGTCCCCTCAAATTCCTTACACAGCTTTTCACAGTTGTAGATATGTAAGCTTTCTTCTTTGGTGAGGAACCGATTCGGATTGGCAACATATAACACATAGAGGGGGGCACTCATATAACTAGATAACCGCGCACCGCGACGCAGCAGCTGTACTGAGTTAGGGTAGGTGGATACGCAAACTAAAACCCGTTCGTGAATATTACAAAATTTGCCATTGGGGGTAGAGGCGATCGCATCTTCTTCCACGTTATCGGCAACTTCTCGCAAGGCTAACTCCCGTAGGGCAATTAGATTCCGGCGTTGGAAAAAGTTATCTAGGGCTTGTTGGATTTTTTGTGGCTCATAGATTTTGCCCTCCATTAATCTTTCATGGAGTGTCTCTGGTGTGACATCAACTACCACTACTTCATCTGCTTCTTCTAAAATCCGGTCTGGTACTCGCTCCCTAACTACTACCCCCGTAATTCTAGCTACTAAGTCATTGAGACTTTCTAGATGCTGGACATTCATGGTGGAGTAGACATCAACCCCTGCGGCCAAAATTGCTTCGATATCTTCATAGCGTTTTCCCCGTGGGGAGCCGGGGACATTGGTATGGGCCAGTTCATCAACTAATACCAGTTGGGGTGCTCGCTTGATAATTGCTTCTGTATCCATTTCTGTCAGTGTCAACTCACCGCGAGAGATTTGTTGACGTGGTACAATTTCCAACCCCCCAGCCTTTGCTGCCGTGTCCTTCCGTCCATGGGTTTCTAACAACCCAATGATGACATCAACACCTTCCTGTTTGAGTGCATGGGCCTCTTCCAGCATTTTATAGGTTTTGCCTGCACCCGGAGCCATCCCGATAAATATCTTATGCTTACCATGTCGTCCTGGATAGAAGGAAGAACTAGCAGAAGTCATAGTTGTTCTCTCAGCAATACCTGTGTTTATATTATCCAGTATTTCCTGCTGAGTGATCATAACAAATCACTGATGACTACGATCAAGTTCTTCTAAATCAAGAGCATAATTTAGTCGCAAAACATTCACTCCTGGGTCCCCAAAAATGCCAAGAAATCGGCCATCTGTATACTTGTTGACTAAGATTAAAACATCCTGTTCTTGCATTCCTCTTGTCCGAGCTACCCGTTCTATCTGCTGTCCCGCCGCTTTCAAGGAAATATGCGGGTCTAAGCCCGATCCCGATGAGTAAATTAAATCAGCCACGGGTTGGAGATCCTCATCTCGCAATTGACTTACTTTTTCCATAATTCGGTCCTTTAGCTCTGGATTGCTGGGAGCAAGATTACTAGCTCCCGATATACCTGTTGGCATAGCTCTTTTGCCCTGGCTATATTTGACAGCACTAGGGCGACCATGAAAATAGCGATCGGATGTGAACATCTGACCAATCAAAACCGAGCCAATTGGTTCATTGTTTAGATTCAGCATAATGCTGCCATTTGCTGGCAACGGAAAGAAAACTTGACCAACGACTGTAATTGCCAGCGGATAAATGATTGCTGTCAATAACCAAAGCACTAAAGTAATGCTAATTGCTCTGATAGTTTCCCGAAAAATAGACAACATAAAATAGTTTTAAATTGTTTAAGCTAGTCCCACCAATGTTATCAGCATATCTATGAACTTAATGGCAAAAAACGGGGCAATTAACCCACCTAGACCATAAATTAAAATATTCCGTTGCAACAGCTGATTAGCACTACGAGGCAGAAACTGAACACCCTTTAATGCCAGAGGGATCAAGGCAGGAATCACTAGGGCATTGTAAATCAGTGCTGATAGGATAGCTGAATTAGTACTGGTTAACTTCATAATATTCAGGTTCCCCAGGTTAGCAGCCGTAAAGATCACCGGGATAATTGCAAAGTATTTAGCAATATCATTAGCAAGGGAAAAAGTCGTTAGGGCACCGCGAGTAATCAGTAGTTGTTTACCAATGCTGACGATATCAATTAGTTTTGTCGGATCAGAGTCCAAGTCCACCATATTGGCGGCTTCCTTGGCTGCTTGAGTCCCCGTATTCATCGCTACCCCAACATCAGCCTGAGCTAGGGCTGGAGCATCATTGGTGCCGTCCCCGGTCATGGCTACCAGTTTACCTTTGTCCTGTTCTTGTTGGATGACCCTGATTTTGTCTTCCGGTGTAGCCTCAGCGATGAAGTCATCTACTCCTGCTTCCTTAGCAATGACCGCCGCCGTAATGCGGTTGTCTCCTGTTAGCATCACCGAACCTACCCCCATCCGTCGCAGTTGCTCAAACCGTTCACGAATACCAGGTTTCACAATGTCTTTAAGATAGATGACCCCGTAGACATCTCCATCTAGACAGACGGCCAGGGGAGTCCCTCCTAATTTGCAGATCCTCTCGTAGACGGTATCTAGTTCTGGGGTATCCCGGCCGTTATGCCCCTGCACGAACCCTTTAATAGCACCTACTGCCCCTTTCCGAGCTTCGTGTCCAGCAGGTAAGTTGGTGCCACTCATGCGGGTTTTCGCAGAAAATTCCACACCTTGAGCCTGACTCCGCTCGAAATCAAACTTAGCCCCTAACTGTTCCGCTAGTCTGATAATCGATTTACCCTCTGGTGTGTCGTCAAACACACTGGCTACCCAGCAGATTCTTGCCATATCATCGAGGGAGTAACCATTGATGGGGATGAACTCTTCTGCCAAGCGGTTGCCTAGGGTAATAGTCCCGGTTTTGTCCAAAAGAAGGGTGTTAATATCTCCGCAGGCTTCTACTGCCCGACCGGAGGTAGCAATCACATTAAATTGGGCAACTCGATCCATACCAGCAATGCCGATGGCACTCAACAGTGCGCCAATGGTAGTAGGGATTAATGCTACTAACAGGGCAACGAGGATGGGGACACTAACAGGGCTGTCCACATAGTAGGCCATAGCTGGTATGGTTACGACTACGAACAGAAACACTAAGCTGAGAACTGCCAGTAACACTGTTAAGGCGATTTCATTCGGGGTCTTTTGGCGTTCTGCCCCTTCTACCAAAGCAATCATCCGGTCAATAAACCCTTTCCCTGGGTCAGCAGTGATGCGGATGATTAACTCATCAGAGATGATCTTGGTCCCACCTGTGACAGAACTAGCAACATCTGAGCCATACTCCTTGAGGACTGGTGCCGATTCCCCCGTAATTGCTGACTCATCTACGGAAGCTACCCCCATAATTACTTCACCATCGGCAGGAATGATATCACCTGCAACCACATACACATGATCCCCCAGTTTGAGGCTGGTGGAAGGAACTTGACTAACCGTGCCATCGGTGGCAAGTTTTTTAGCGATAGTTTCTGATTTAGTTGACCGCAGGGTATCAGCTTGGGCTTTACCCCGTCCTTCGGCTACAGCTTCAGCAAAATTGGAAAACCAGACGGTAAAAAATAACGTGATTGTTAATAGACCGTTGAATAGTCGTGGGTTTTTCTGGGAAACTGGGCCAAATAACTCGGGATCAATGGTTACTAGGAGAGTGATGATTGTCGCCACCCATACTAGAAACATTACCGGATTTCTAGTTGCAGATTTGGGATGTAACTTGATAAAAGCGTCCCAAATCGCTCGCCAATAGAGTCCTTTTGTAATGACTCTCGATCTTTTGCGTCCTTGACCACGATGGCGTGGGTTTCTCCGTTTTGGGGTAGGTGCCTCTTGATTCATAGGGGGGTGGGGGGAATTGATCTGTCTTCGTCTCAATCCAAAATTCTTATGTTCCAGAGGCTAGTTTAAGCCCTTCGGCAATCGGGCCTAGAGCTAGAACTGGAAAGAAGGTCAAGAACCCTAAAATTAGGGTTACTCCGGCGGTGATGGTAGTAAAGAGTAGGGAATCGGTTCTTAGGGTTCCACGGGTTTGGGGGAGTGTCGGTTTACTGGACATACTTTCTGCCAACAGAATAATCGCAATTATCGGGATGTAACGTCCTACTAAGAGGGGAACTAGGCAACTGATGTTCCACCACAAGGCTGTGGGTGCTGGTTGGGAGTTGGCTAGTCCTGCTAGACCGGAACCGTTGTTGGCAGCAGCTGAGGCGTATTCATAGACCACCTGGGAAATGCCGTGAAATCCAGGGTTGCTAATCCCAGATAGGGAAGTGGGGTAGGCAAGGGCGATGGCACTGGGGACTAGGACCACCATGGGGTGTATCAACAGGATGACGCTAGCTAAGACGATTTCTCGTTTTTCAATTTTACGCCCCAGGAATTCTGGGGTTCTGCCCACCATTAACCCAGTGAGAAAGACGGTGAGAATTAGGTAAATGAAGAGGTAGGCTGTGCCAATTCCCTGTCCTCCCCAGATCATCTGCAGAAATAGGTTAAATAAGGTGGAAAATATCCCCTGGGGCATTAGGGAATCGTGCATACCGTTGACGGCACCACACATGGTGGCAGTAGTTGTGATGGCCCACAGTGCTGTCTGTGCCCACCCAAATCGCATTTCTTTACCTTCTAAATTGGGCTGTTCGATTCCCAAGTTGTTATTAATCAAGGGGTTCCCTTGGAGTTCTCCCACTGCTGTCACCCACAGGAGAATCACAAAAATCGCAAACACCATCCAGAAAAGTAACCAAGCCTGTTTGATGTTGTTGGCAAATATTCCGTAGGTGTAAATCAAGGCGGCGGGAATAGATATCATGGCGATGATTTCTATGAGGTTGCTAGCACCATTGGGATTTTCAAAGGGATGGGCAGAGTTAGCACCGAAAAAGCCGCCGCCGTTTTCTCCCAACATCTTAATTATTTCAAAGGATGCTACTGGTCCCCTAGCTATATATTGTGTTCCACCTTCCAAGGTTTGCACTTGTAGAGTCCCCTTTAGTGTCTGTGGTACACCTAATACAAGTAAAGCGATCGCTCCAATAATTGAGATTGGTAGCAGCAGGCGGGTGATAGCACGGGTAATATCAACGTAAAAGTTCCCTAGTACCCTTCCTGTCAACCCGCGAATAAAAGCAATTCCTACTGCTAACCCTGTAGCTGCTGATGTGAACATCAAAAAGCCTAATGCCGCCACTTGGCTAAAATAGCTTAGGGTTGTCTCCCCTGCATAGTGTTGTTGATCAGTGTTTGTGATAAAGGAAGCAACTGTGTGCACCAGTGTGTCCCAAGTGGGAGCACTTAGACCTTGAGGATTCCAGGGTAGTATTCGCTGGTAATATATCAATAAATATACTGTAACAGCCATGATTAAGTTAGTGTACAGTAGAGCTTGGATATACTCCCAGCCTCTCATCTCCTCTTTTCTTCGCACGCCTACAAGTATATAAATACTACGCTCTATGGGAAGCATGAGCGGGTCAAGTAGCGTTCTTTCCCCTGAGAAGACACGGGCTATATATCTTCCTAACCAAGGAGTGATGGCTATGACCAAACATAGTGTTAGCCCAATTTGTAGAAAACCTTGTGCCATGTATTTTGCGCTCAGTTAAACTTAGATATTAGCCAGGCTTTTACTATTTTCTAGATATTGCTTGAAGTTCTTGTTAAAAAGATTTAAATTTTCCTCCTTTTCTGTCTATCTTGCTATAACTCTTTCTCCAAATGTAAAAACTAATGGTAGTCTAGTCCCAGGATGGAGAATCGCTTCCAGGGAAAATGCTCGTATAAAATAGTACTATGAATTTACCTTATTTGAACATTCAAATCATATAGCTAAATCTAACTATTTTATACAAAAAAAAATAGTTAACTTAATTACCTTCTAGATATAAATTTATGTAACTATAGCTATACGTTAATTATAATTAAATGCCCCTTAACTATACATTAAGATATAGATATGTAAAACTACCACAGTGGCCAGCCATTAGTAAAGCGAAAGTTACCTCCTAATCTTGGCTGAATAATTAAATGATCAGACCTGCTAGCGCTCTAAAAATTCTCCTGGTTGAAGATGACGAATTGTTTCGTCTGGGTTTGCGGATGCGATTGCAACAGGAAACAGGTCTGGAGGTTGTAGCCGAGGCGGAAGATGGAGAGCAAGCAGTAGAATTGGCAAATCGTTATCCCCTAGATTTGGTGCTGTTGGATGTGGGTTTACCAGGAATTGGTGGGATTGAGGCTTGTCGTCAAATTAAGGAAAGACAGCCAAGTTTACCAATTTTAGTTTTAACATCTCATTCCGAAAAGGCCTTGATTTCCCGGTTAATTGCAGCTGGTTCTCAGGGTTACTGCCTCAAAGGGATACCGGGAGAGTCTCTAATTTTGGCGGTGCGTTCTGTAGCGGCAGGTGCTTCTTGGTGGGATCAAACGGCAACAATGGAAATTAGAGCCGCTTTTGAGGGTGATGGTGCCAAAGTATTGCCAACAAGGGTTAGTGAACCCCTAGAAAATCCCCTAACTAAGCGGGAACAAGAAATTTTGGCACTAGTGGCCGCTGGGAAAAGTAATCAGGAAATTGCCACAATCCTGTACATTGCTCCCGGGACAGTGCGGGTACATGTCCATGCTGTACTGCAAAAATTGGAAGTACGCGATCGCACTCAAGCAGCAATTTTAGCTATCCAAAAGGGGTTAGTGGCACCGGAATTGTTGATTAATTAACGCTTAACAACAGCCTTTAGCATTCCTAGTTGCTCAACTCTCACCAGATCCCCACCCTGCAGAATGATGCTATTGAGAATGAAATCAATAACCTTGGAAAATGATGTTTATCTTTTTCTCACACAACCATTCAAAACCCTTACAGTGTCTTGGGTTAAAGGATCCTTGTCACCCCCTCAGATTGGACTTTGGACAAAATTAGCCTTCGTACGCTAAAATACTTAAGTACCTGTGCAAAATTAATTTCCTATTTGAAAAATCTGTATCCTTGGCTGGACAAGGAACAGAGCCAAATAGGATGTGTAAATAATTTTGTTTAGCTACTTACTGGGTAAGGATCCGGGGATTCAATTCCCAGAAGTATTGCCAAACCTTAAAACCTTCACCAGTCTTAAGGTTGAGACTTCATCAAACCCGATTAGTCCAAATTCCAAAACGTAGAAGTCTGATAAATTAAACCTAAAATCAAGAGTCATCAGAAATTTGATGTTGAAGCAATCACCTGTAAATCTGTATCAATATATAATCTCAGAAGGTTATATTGAGCGGGAAGATGAGGGGATTTTGATTTGCCACATCCCCAATAAAACCCCGGCTATTCATGCAAATAGTTATTACTTTGGGCATCCGGAATGGGGAATCAACTATTTCAACAGCTGTCATCGAGATGAAAACTTTATAAACCGTTGGCAGGCAATTATTGATAATTGGCAAGATAAAATCGTTGTAGATGTTGGTTGTGGTCCTGGCAATTTGTATGCAGCACTTAAATATAGCTGTGGTGAACCTCGATTACTGATTGGTGTAGACGTATCTTTAGGTGCTGTAAAATTTGCCCAACAAATTGGATACACCCCTATACTTGCAGATGGTCAACATTTGCCATTCGTCTCTGGTCTTGCAGACATTGTACTAGCTAACGCATATCTACACCACTGCGATGATATGGCAAAAGCATTAGCTGAAGCCGCTCGATTGGTTTCTCCTGGCGGAATTTTGATTACGGATCACGATCCTCAACGTAGTGCAATGCAGTTAAGCGGTTTAGGTTCTCTGTTATGGGAAGCACGTTTACCTATTTATCGTTTTATCAAGCGAGGTGGACATTCTACTGCTGAAGAACAATTTTGGGGACTAGCAACGGAGGTTCATCACAAACTAGGTGATGGGGTTACACCTGAGCTTTATCATCAAATACTAGAACCACTTGGGTTTGAAGTTAAGGTCTATCCCCATAATCATACAGTGGGAGCAGCAGTCCTACAGGGCAACTATGGTCGAGCCTTGCAGAAGTATCGCATAGCTCAAACATTATCTGGAATCAACCCTAATTCACCACAAGCTGCAATGTCTTTAATGTGCGTTGCTACCCGAATAGGGTGACTTGATAGAAGATTCTCTCCTAATACTGCTCGGTTAAGGGAAAATAGGTGGTGGAGTAAAGAATCATTTATTCGCGTGTTATTTACGAAAACAAGAATGGCTAAAAAGGTTGCCGATACCTGAAGGCACTCTGGCACCCTGGCACTCGGCACTCTCAAAAAATTTAATTGTCAATTCATCAGACCCCACGGCAGAGTGACCAAATTTTAGATTTTAGATTTTAGATTTTAGATTTTAGATGTTACGCGATCGTTTGTGGAACTGTGTAACCCCGCCACTTTAAAAGCGCTGCCGCATGAGCCTTACGGAGCATAAATTGATCGGCTGCAGCCTTAAGCTGGTTAAGTTCCATTTGTTCGGCATCCGTTAGAGAACGCTCTTGATTTTGCTCTAAAAGCCAGTAATGGCGCTCCATATCTTTAGATGTTTTTTGACCTTGAGCAATAGACCAAAGGGCTTCGTCTTCGAGCCTGTCAAGGGCTGCAAGATCAGCTTGAAATTCTTCTGGAACATCTAACCAGTTGGGAGGACTACCAATTTGTAGCGCGTGGAGCATGACCGATTCGAGGGAACGATCAGTCGCTTGGGCCGTATTTAGTAAGCGTTGATACAAAAACTCAGGGATTTGGAGGGTAATGGTAGTGGAAGGCGAACTCATCAGCGGTAACTCCAGAATCATTGAGATGCTTTTATTTTAAGCTCTTGTGGGGTGCGCTCCTTCCCACAACTCTCCTAACCCCCTCAACCCTCATCCTGGGAACGCACCATTCCACTCCCCATGTGCCCAAGTGCGATCGCGATTCGCTCCCTGCTTTCCCACTATACCTAAAGGGGATACGTTTGCTCCACCAGGGCAGCCTGATTCTCCCACTGTCGAACCGCCATGCAAATCACCCTGAGTACCCAGCAAAAGAAAATTCTAGAACTCTTCTCTAAACGGGGGGTTATTGAACGACAATAAGAAACCGCAAAAACGACAATTAATACATTTGTTCAAGCCTATATCCCTAAAACGATTGAGCGTTTGTACTAATTGACGCTTGATAAGAAGAAGTAACTGCCAACAATCAAATTTTTCAACCTCTGTGGACCCTAGATTCAATTTCTAGCCTTTTTCAGCAAGCCCTAATTGTTACATGATATTAACCGGATCTACATCTATGGTCAAGCTAACGGACGGAGGACAGAGCGATCGCACCTCTTCCCAGTCTGGTAAGTTTGGTAAGTCATCAGGAGCAAACTTGATTAATATTTGCCAGCGATAACGATTAGCTACCCGTAAAACATTGGCTGGTGCTGGTCCCAAGATCTCAAATCCCTCCCTAGTACTTAAAGCGGTGGCAATAATCTCCGCTGTATTCTGTACTTGTATCGGATCTGGACTGCTTAACCGTAACAAAATTAACCTGCCGTAGGGAGGATAATTGAGTGCTTGCCGCTGTGCCAATTCTTCGTCGGAGAAAGACTGGTAATTATGGCGTTGCACTGCCTCAATTACTGGGTGTTCTGGGGTGTAAGTTTGGACAATTACCCTCCCTGGGTCACTCCCCCTGCCGGCGCGACCAGCCACCTGGGTCAGGGTTTGAAATGCCCGTTCACTGGCACGGTAGTCGGAAAGGTACAACAATCCATCAGCACTGACGACTCCCACAAGAGTGACTTGGGGCAGATCTAACCCTTTGGTGAGCATTTGTGTGCCCACTAACAGATCTGCCTCCCTGTTAGTAAACTGGGTGAGCAAAGTTCGGTGTGCACCCTTAGTGCGGGTTGTATCACTATCGAAGCGAATTAATCTCAAATTAGGAAACAGTCGCTGCAATTCCTGGGCTACCCGCTGAGTCCCACTGCCAAAAAACTTGAGGTAGGGGGAGCTACATTCAGGACAATTTTGGGGATGCGATCGCCCATAATTACAGTAGTGGCAGCGTAATAATTGGGGTGCTCCCTCTTCCGTGTGGTGATAAGTGAGGGAGACATCACAGTGGGGACACTCCAGTACATACCCGCAACTCCGACAGGAGACGAAGGTACTGTGTCCCCGGCGATGGATAAATAAAATACCCTGCTGTTGCTTTTCCTGTAGGGTCTGCAAGGCTCCCTGTAGGGATTTGCTGAAAATAGAACGGTTTCCCTGCTGCAACTCTAGCCGCATATCCACTATTTCCACCGGGGGTAGGGGGCGGGAGTAGATGCGTTCGGGGAGGGAGAGGTAGTGGTAGGAAGATGTCCCTGTGCCTCCTGTCCCCTGCCTCCTAACACTCAACCAACTTTCCAAGGAAGGGGTAGCGGAACCCAGAATGAGGGGACAATTTGCTAATTCTGCCCGCCATTGAGCCACAGTGCAGGCGTGGTAGGTGGGTATAGGGGCATCCTGTTTAAAGCTGCTGTCGTGTTCTTCATCAACGATAATTAAGCCTAAGTTTGGTAGTGGGGCAAAAACGGCGCTGCGGGTACCAATGACAACCTGGGGTTGGCCAGTGAGCATTTGCCGCCAAGTGTCATAACGTTCTCCGTCGGAGAGGGCGCTGTGATAGAGGCTAACTCTGTTACCAAATCGGGACCGGAATCGGTCGGTTAGCTGGGGTGTGAGGCCGATTTCTGGGACTAAAACCAGGGCAGATTTACCTTGGTTGAGCAGGGGCGCGATCGCTTGCAAGTATACCTCTGTTTTCCCTGAGCCTGTTACCCCATGCAACAAAATTTGGGTAAATCCTGCCAAGGATTGGATGGTTTCTAGGGCTTGGGCTTGGGCAGAATTTAAAGATTTTGGTTGCTCTTCAGGTACTGCTAGCCCCTGTTCGGTTCGCAATACTTCTCTTTCTTCAATGGCAATATAGCCCTTTTGGGCTAAGGTTCTCAGGGTGGAGGTACTGGTACTGGCAATTTGCAGTAACTCGGGTTGCCACAACTCCCCACCACGTCGCCGCAAAACTTCGACTATTTCTTGCTGGCGCCTGTTTAAGTCACTCTCAAAGGTACTCTTAACTAGTGTTACTACTTTTTCTAGCTTGGGTTGAATCAGTCGCGGGGGTTCTAGATAGGTTTCTATCAAACCTCGTTGTGACAAATAACGCAGACCTGAATAAATCTGAGGAAATTTACGCTGTAAATAAACAAAGCTATAGTCACCATCTGTCTGTTGTTGCAGAAGTTGCAAAATCTTGTTAGCTTCTGAATTTTGAACTTTTGCCACTGAGTTTTGAAAGCTCAACAAGGTCAGGGTGGCGATGAAAAAATTCTGCTCAATGGTTTTAAGTAAATATAACTTAATTAGGTTAGTATTAGCCTGGTTTAAGGACCGCATTAAGGGGGTATTGAACCAGGGGTCTTTGTTGGTGGTGGCTGCGGTGCCAGCTAGGGTGAGGCGGATACGACGCTGTGATTTCCCCAGCAGCCCGGGTGGTAAGGCAGTGCGTACTACTTGAATTAGTTTAGTATAATAGTACTGTGAGACTCGTTCCATGAGATCCCAGTAGGTATCGGGGAAAAAGTTTCTTTGGATTACATCTCCTACATTGCGGATTTTTTCTCGGGGCAGTTTAGCTGGGGGTTGTGTTAGTAACCGAATCGCTACTCCTCCTAGCAACTTTTCCCCAAATGGCACTGTGACAATGTCCCCTGGTTTTACTTCTAATCCCTCAGGTAGACTATACACATATAGGTTATCCCTACTCTGTTCTTCCGTTAGGCTGACTGGATAATCTGCCAAGACTTCAACCCACTGATTGAGATGTGTTTTGAACTGGTAAGAGTTACCAGATTCAAAGAGTGCTACAGGAGATAAATTTAACTCATTAAGATACATAGCTCATGCCAAATTAAAATAAGCTTTAGACCGAAAATTCCGATTTTTCTCTTTACTACCCATAAAGTGTATTTCCTAATACTGTTAACTTTTATAATACTTGATAAGTTTCCTCTTATGTAATCTACTAGACAAAACCCGCAATAACTATCTCAAATAAATATTTCTCAATCAGTTTATCTATCTAACTAAAGGGAGAATAGCAGTTTTCCGTCTCTTGATAGATATTCAACCCTTTTTGTATATGAGATGCTTCTATACAAATGAGATCATCCGGATTTTACCTGACCAAATTTGTAATTTGGATCATTTGGAAGCTTCACCAGGGATGCGCGACTCGGACACTTAGATCTCAATTTATTCGCTAACTCCCAGCCGATCAACATTAAGAAACTTTAGAAAATATAGGAAAATTTAAGAACAGGGGCTACTTCCCGAAATTTGTTAAAGTGGAAAATGTTTGAGGGAGTTTGACATATTTAGTGATTAAGAAAAAAAATGAGGAATATCAGAATCCAATTTGATTGATGAATTGACTCATAAAGGCGACAGGTGAGGCAGGTTACAGAACAGGGGGTTTCCAGTTCACTTGCAAGAGGTATATTTAGGTGTACAGAGTTGTGTTCAAAAATCAAACAGGAGTTCTAGATATATTTTGGTACTGGGAAAAGATAATTTTCCTGGGTGCAGATGCCAAGAAAAGTATAGTTTTATACCTTGTCAGGTGGATGCTGATTCTCATTCCTCAAGAGAATCGGCGATGGGGGTCTGCTACTGGCTACAACTGTGGGACTACTCCATTAAGCTTTGAGTATGATAAGATACGCAGATCCCCAATTCTATTCAGCCGAGGGTCAGTCTCCAAAGGAGTTGTGGTTGGCTGATAGCTAATTCCAAATAAGCAGCTGTCACTAAATTATGTACCAAACAAAGCAAAAATCCCGAAAGGAAACTATGAATATTGCTCAATTGGGAACAATGGAAATACTGGAGAACGCTGCTGATCATGAAGAACCATTACTTCATAGTTTAGATCCAGTGGTTTTTGAAGATGCTCCAATTATAGAAAACTTGGAGTCAGAGGAACGAGATGGCGACGAGATGGCTGCTGCCCGCCCTTCAGGATACAACAAAACCGAGCATGACGATGCTGTGGGTGCATTTTTTAAAGAAATGGCCCGTTATCCATTGCTCAAACCTGATGAGGAGGTGGAGTTAGCACGGCGAGTTAGGTTTCTAGAGGAAGTCAAGGACTTGCAGGAATCCTTGCACTCAAAACTAGGACAGTACCCAAGCAAGGGACAGGTGGCGGCTGAACTAGAAATGACAGAAAAACAGTTAGAGAGCCGCCTATATCAAGGACGAGTAGCGAAACGGAAAATGATTCGCTCCAATTTACGGTTAGTGGTATCAATTGCTAAGCGTTATCTGAACCGGGGTGTCCCGTTTCTAGATTTAATTCAGGAAGGAGCAATGGGCCTAAACCGGGCCACAGAAAAATTTGATCCAGACAAGGGTTACAAGTTTTCGACCTATGCCTATTGGTGGATTAGACAAGCGATTACACGAGCTATCGCCAACGATGCCAGAACGATCCGCCTACCGATACATATTGTTGAAAAACTTAACAAACTCAAGAAAGCCCAACGGGAACTCAAGCAAAAACTCTCTCGCAATCCCACTGAGGCAGAAATGGCAGAAGCTTTGGAGATTAATGTCCAACAGCTCCGCCAGTTGCAGCAATTGCGGCGTCAAGCACTGTCCCTCAACCACCGCGTCGGCAAGGAAGAGGACACAGAGTTAATGGATTTGCTGGAAGACGAAGATAACCAGTCTCCAGAGGCGAAAATGAATGAAAACATGATGCGTCAGGAGATTTGGGAGGTATTAGGGGACGTACTCACTCCCCGAGAAAAAGATGTCATTTCTCTGCGCTATGGTCTGACAACCAGTGAACCCTGCACTTTAGAAGAAGTAGGGAATATGTTCAATCTTTCCCGTGAACGAGTGCGGCAAATTCAGAGTAAAGCAATGCGGAAACTCCGGCGTCCCCACATAGCAAAACGTTTAAAGGGTTGGTTGATTTAGGCTAACAGCTGTAGACTGTGGACTGAGGATTAAGGAAAAGAGAGTAGTGATTGTGACTAGGGATTTGGTTTTACGTTTCGCTCAGCCAGGCGACGAGACTGTGCTGTTTACATTAATTCAGAAGTTGGCGGAGTATGAAAAATTGTCCCATGCTGTCACAGGTAATGCGATCGCTCTGCAAAAGCACTTATTCGGTTCCCCTAGGTACATAGAGGCAATCCTAGCGGAATATGGAGAAGAAACTGTAGGTTTTGCCCTATATTTCCATAATTATTCAACTTTCCTCACCAAGCCGGGAATGTATCTGGAAGACTTGTTTGTCTTACCAGAGTATCGACGGCAGGGTATTGGTAAAGCCATGCTTGCCAAATTAGCCCAAATAGCGATAGAAAGGGATTGTGGGCGGTTAGAGTGGAGTGTTTTAGATTGGAATTTGCCGGCTCAGGCATTTTACCGCAGTATGGGAGCATCTATTCTAGATGATTGGCGAATTTGTCGGGTTACAGAAGAGGGGCTATTCAAGTTAGCAGCCAAAGTTTGACAGCCTGTCTTTTGACCCTGGTAACTGCGTTGACCAAGAATCGTGAGAGAATAGAGCACCAGATCAACCGTTTTTGCAGAGAGAACACGAAATGAAGAAGATTATTTCCCTGTTACTGTTAGGCATAGCCATCTTCACCTTTGCCTTCAGTGCCCCAGCGTTAGCAGCTGATACTGCTAGCGGGGCTAAGATATTCAAGGCTAATTGTGCCCAGTGTCATGCTGGTGGTAAAAATTTGGTCAACAGGGCTAAAACCCTGAAGAAAGAAGACTTAGAAAAGTATGGAATGTACTCAGCTGAAGCAATTAGCTACCAAGTAACTAATGGTAAAGGCGCGATGCCTGCTTTCAAAGGTCGCTTAAAACCAACTCAGATCGAAGATGTCACAGCTTATGTGCTAGAGCAAGCAGATAAAGGCTGGAAGAAGTAAGTACTTGAGCAGAATTAATTACACAAACTCTGGGCTGAAATCCTTTATCCAGTCTAGATCAGACTAGATATTAGTTTGTAAATATTTCTGCTCGGTTACT
>Ga0116227_10004167_pt1 | contig 31546 bp, 14 predicted proteins | sample S1TSphgellanicum_FD_89693 | JGI IMG/M metagenome (GOLD analysis project Ga0116227, IMG submission 89693) | Host-associated microbial communities from peat moss isolated from Minnesota, USA - S1T2_Fb - Sphagnum magellanicum MG | ecosystem: Host-associated > Plants > Peat moss > Unclassified... | reverse complement strand
TGTGGGGGGGGGGTGGGGGGGGAGTGGGTGGGCGGGGGAGGGGGTGGGGGGGGAAGAGTAAATAATCCAAACACATAATGCCAAATTTTCACCAAATTATGTTGTTTTAACTTTTACAAAAGAAATGAAGGTAAAATATATTTCATTATATATATAATTTTAAAAAAAAATTTGAGGATTTTTTTTCAAAGTTGTGTAATTAATAATTTGTATTAATGTACGATTATGTTGTTAAACAAATATGGTCTTGAAAATAAATGGTTATATTGATTATTTAATTGATGTTTCTTTTTGTGACCAAGTACTTTTGCTAATTTAAAGGGGCAACAAGATCAACAAAGGATTTTTTTTAAATCAAAATTTTAAATTTCAAAAATATTTATATCATCAAATTTTTACAATCATTATGTGAAAATGTGGAATCCATGACTAGGACATTTGGGACTATGTCTTCACCCTAGTCATATAGTCATATAAAGCATGTCTTTTATGACAATCAAACTTTTTTACCAAAAAATGACTACGTTATTAAGTTATCGACTATAATAATGAATTTTAGTAGGTGTGTGACTACAACTAGCCACTATAGTCACCTTGATTATGCATTAAAAATATTATTTATGTATGTAATGAATATTTACATTATTAAATATTAAAATTTTAGTGTTTTAACCTTTTAAACACCTTTTTCCATTATAAGCAAACTAAGTTTATAATTAAAATTTTGTGCTAACATTCATCGCTTAAAAAAACAAAGTATATGTATGTAGGTTAGAATTAAATATGTAATGTAAGGTAATAAATAGGTTATAAAAAAATAGCAAAATTATGCAAGTAAGTAGGTAATTTTAATGTAACTATCTTTTTATAACCTAATTATGTAAGTAAGTTACCTACATTTAAGTACCTAGCTAATTAACTACTTATCTACCTTAATTCTATTCATTTATATATTAACATGTCCAATTACCTATGATCATCTAAAATTAATTTCATGATTTCATTTACTCTTTTTCTTGATATTTTAAAATATGAATATACTATATGACCAAAATCTATTAATATTTCCAATATTCCTATTCAAAATATTTTTTAATAATTGACATTTCATGTTTTAAAATCATTATGTTTAAACATCACAATGAAATCATTGTTTTAAATGTTATTTAAAACATGTAGTGATTAGGTTTAAATAATTTGTCATCCTTATTATCTCTAATCATAAATTACATCAAATTAATATTTACATTTGAAAAATAATCATTTAAAAAATATTAATTTAAATTTTATTGGTTAAATAACATAGTTACTTTCATAACATCATTAATATTTCATATTTCATATTAAATTTATTTTATTATTTATTTTTATCATCTAGATTAATTTATAATTAATCAACATCTTCCACTATTATGAAACCAAATGATCTACAAGAAAATTCCAAATAAATAAATAAATATAGAATTTTTTATTTTTTATTTCATCAATCATTAATATTACTTTATTTGAATAATATTAAAATTTCCCTTTTAATATCTTGTATTATCAACTAGCATATTATTTGTAATTATGTAGCTTAACAAATATTTAAATATTAAAACATATTTGAGATATTTTTATTTAAATTAAATAGAATATATTAATTTCAAAATTCATTAACATAAAATTTAGATATTCTAAATATAATTAAAATAAAAATTTGCAACATATTCTGCTATAATTTCGGATTATATGAAATAATTAATTATGGTAAATAATAATAATAAATAAATATTCTACTACTTTGTATTATTAATTTAATACTAATAAATACTATTTATAATACTATAAACATACATAAAATTTTATATTAAAATTTAATTTAAACTATTTTAATATAAATTTATTTATTATATCAATTAACGATATAATTTATTGTTAGTTTATGTATAGATATTATCAATTTAAAATACAAATAATATATTATTTTAATAAAATTTTATTTTAATTCTGGAATTTTTTTAAAAAATTTTCTTTCTTTTGGACAAAGTATGAGAAAGATAATAATGGTTAAAAAATAAAATGTGTTCAAGACATTGTTGTTGAAATGTATTGAAATGCGAAATTGACACAAAATTTTCTCCAGTTCAATTTTTTATAAAATAATTTAAATAATTTTTTCGTGTATATTTTGGAAAACCATCTAGATTGAAGCTTAGATTGTTTCATTTGGACATAATATGAAAAAAATCTTACTAATTAAAATTGGCTTTTGGAAATGGTATAGTTGCATTTCAATTTAAAACTAAAGTGCAAGTAAAAGGTTTAACCCATATGTTTTGTCTTTGAGTCTCATCTCACAAGCTATATAAAGAACATGTTTTCACTTATTACTTTGAAATGCATATGCCAATTTGAAATGAATGAAAAAATGCTTGACCCATTAAATGGAAATTGCAAAATAAGTGAAACTACTTTATGGCTATTAATTCCATCTACATTTTCCCTTTCCTATCTATTTGCCTACCTACACAAGTAAGTAGGTGTTAGTTTCCTACCTACTTAGGTCGATAGGGTGAAATATAACTTAAACTTCTATTTTTTTGAAAAGTAGAAGAAAACAAAATCTAGATAAAATAATTAATAATAAGTAATTTGGATTAAATAATTTCTTCATTATCATTATATTATAATTATATAATATAATAATAAGAAATATAATATATATATATTTGTAGATGTAAAAGACACGGGCCATTACAACTAGGATTGATGACTATGGTAGTTGTAAATGTCTTTTATGGTTACAAATGTAGTCATATATGTAGTCATATTTTCCACATTTTGGCATAGTGAATAGGTTATAATAGGTAGCCATAATGTTGAAGGATTTAAATAAGTTTGCACTTCCATAACTTGTTTTTTAACAAATGTGGTTAAATTTTCTAATGGTTGATTACCATTCAAGCAACATCGCAAAAATGAGGTTTTTTCTTTTTTTTGCATTTAATCATATTGGGGAAAATAAAATTTTCAATTCCTAAAAAAATGGACATATATTTTACATAATGAAAAATAATTGAATTAAAAAATTAAACATTCATGAATTCACATTGAATTGACTCACATTTACAAATATTATAGGTCAATTTATACATAAAAATATTTTTTGATTTATCATAACAAGTTATTTTTTAAAAATTACAAAAAAATTTAAACTGATTATTTATGGATTATAATTATAATTATAATTTCCTTTTTGAATAAGTTTCAAAATCATGTTTTCATTTGTAGCATTTGAATAAAATTTGAAAATAAAAAACATAGGTTCAAGTTTGAATTTCCTAAATAGTTTCATGTTGACCATAATAAATTTTTATTTTTATTTTTATATCTAAATATTGAAATGATTTGGTGGTTAAGACCTTGGTGCGATCTCCATGATTTGTTGGGTTCAAACCTTGATGGATGAATGCATAAATGTATACATTGAGTATTATACATTGATGTATCATGTACATTTGGTGGTGGTAAACGGTGTCAATTATTTTTTCTAAAAAAAATTCAAACAAATAAATAAATACATACATAAATAAATCAATTTCACAACATGTATTTTTGTCATGCCATGTTGTGAAAAAATAATAATTTGTGATTGAACCAAAAAGAAAAGGAAAAAGATGGTGTATGATGATGTGGCATTTTAGTCCACATCATATTAATTTGGAACCTCATAATATCCATGTCAATTTTTTAAAATTAAAATTTGCTTAATGCAACATGTGATTATCCAAAATGATTAAAATAATTTTCATTAAAAATGTTTTGATCAACTAATCCTTTTTAACCAAAACCATACAAATTGCATCTATTAGTCAAAAAAAAATTATTTCACTCAAAAATTAATGAATTTTGGTAGTCGCAAAATCCATGATTTCTTTTTTTGATAGGAAATTTGGATAGAAAAGCATGACAAGATGGTGAACTGTGGAAGCCATGGAAAAATGGGATGCAAACACAACATATGAGGTGGAAGAAATTGTATTGGGTTAGCACCTTTTCTTCCACATCTTCAATTTACATATGGTCACAAATAACTTTAGCATGTCAACCATGCCATGGGTGCACAATGAATGTGAAAGCCCAACATATTGTGGTTGAAGCACCAAAAAGTGGACATGCATGTAAAAAAAAATCCAATCCCACATGAGGTCTTTTGTACACATACATATTGTCCCATTTAGTAGTAAGGGCAACTAAGGTTGTCTTGGAAAAATGGTTGCAAAATCTAAGGACCCATTTGAACTCCCCATGACACCTTGCGCACCTTGTGCTTATAAATGAAAGGTACATTTTATTCAATGTTGCCAAAGATGTTCCCTCACACATTCAATGGGAGTAGCAGTTGGACAAGGCATGGAACACTAAAAGCACCCGTGGACAATGTTTTCCTTGAAATACAAGATTGATGCAAAGGGTGAAAATCTAAACTAGTAAGACATGATATTCTAATCTCCTCAAGAAATCATGCATTTATGGATGGTGAATTTTTTATGTCCCCCGTGAGGATGACCCACCCCACATCATGGGAATTAGGTCATGGTTGAAAGAGAGGTACGATCTTGGTATGGGATGGTTTTGGCTTACCACATGTAACCTATGTTAACATTTTGTAGCAACTTCAATCTCCCCATTGTATTTTGTGTTGCATGTTTTCCTACCTACCTAATGTCAATGCTCTATTGTTGTCATTAACACTAGTAATGCATGTTGTGGCAATAAATGTAACACAACCAAAGGAACATGAATGGCACTCTTGCACCAATTGAAGCATGCAATCAATATGCATCCCATCAAATGAGATATATGTTGATGTTAAAGCTTGTCACTTGCCCTCAACTTGCAAGCATGAGGAAATGTTAAACATTTGATGAACATGTCCATGTGACATTTATAGTTGTTTAGGATAGTAGTGAATTGCTTAAAGTGGACACAAATTTAATGTTTCACATTTGTTAGTGTCAAAATTCCCATCCACATTGCCACCTAGGGAAGATGCGGAGGAAGACATACTAGAAACAAAACCACAAAATTTGGAAGGTGACTTAGACATGGAATAGGCCCTACCATGCCTTCTACCTAGTTGGGTTCAACCTTTATGGTGGATCCCTTGCATGGTGTGGGGCATGTAGAGACCAAAGGCCACCATCATCAAAGTGGCAAAAACTTTCATGGAGGTGAACATTGGGCTCAATGGCAACATTGTACACATGGAAAACATCATTACCATTTCGCATGTGGGACAAAATAACATAGAGGATGATGAAAATGAGTTGGAAATCCAAGAAATTATCCAAGGATAGGGTATGACTAAGACAAAGGTAGGAGAAAGGAAATTGCAAAAGGTTGGTGGCCCTTGCAAGATCCCTAGACCTACACCCCCTTGCTAATTCCTTGAGGTGTTTATCATATTTTGTGTTAATAATTTAAGCTTTTATTCCATTTTAGTGTGTTATGTCAATGTCAACATCAACAACTAATTTGACATGTAAGAGAGATAGGGAGTGTTGTGTAGACTATGTACTACTCTATGAGAACAAGCCTTTCCTAAAGTTCAACATGCATTTGGAGGCATTTATAGATGCATGCTTCCAAGAGTTAGACATTGAAACTATGGACTTTGCCATCCACCACTTCTTGTTCAACATACTAAAGGGTAAAATGGATGACTTTTTGTGTGTTGCACATGTATTTTTCCCAAGTCTTCAACAAATTATGTATTGTTGAGTACAATCATCATTATGACATGGTGCATTTGTGGGTAGACAAAAACATCATGTTAGTTACATCGCTCCATTGTGCCATACTTGAACCAAAACCATTGGTCAATATTTCTCTTGGAGATAAATAGGTTTGTCCTTTAGGCTTTTTGTTGAACTATTACAATACCGAGGCGGCAAAGTCATTCATGGAGTGTGTGTGGGTGGCATGAGCATGGGCTAGGGGACTATGAGGAGGAGATGAAAAGTTCACTCCCTTCACCCAAAAAAAGTTTGTGGCTTGAAATACAGAAGTAGGTGGGGAATTGGGAATACAAGTATGATATCTTGGCAAACATAAATGTCTACTTCATAGCCTATGTTGTAGAGGGTATCACCTTTTTCATAAAGGATATTGCCCTTGTTGTAAAAGGTACTACCCTTTCATCATAGGTGTATGTCATGACCCAAAAAATGTTATGAAACAACCCCTAAATTTTGTTGTTATTTTTTTCTTTTGGCATGACGTGCCAAGTAGCTCCACTACCAACCATGCATCCACCTGTTAGTTATTAGAAATTGTTAACATGGCTATCAATTCTTTTGATTGCAAGTTCAATGGCTAATTATGGAAACATGGGTGATGCAAATGGAGATTTTGTGTTGGATTTGCAAAGGAGTTGTATGTAGTTAACAATTTCAAAAGTTATAAAGCTACTTACATCACTTCCTTTGGTGGCATGCCAATGTTGCTTATCACTATGCCATCCATAAAAACAACAATGAAGGACACAAAGAACAACAAAAATGAGCACCAAAAGGAAAGGAGTAGTGGTGGAAATTATTCCCACAACTAAAATCTACATGTGTGTTACCCAATGTAAACCATCCGCTCAATTGTCCTTCTCCAAATGCTCCTAAAAAGCCAAGATTACATTGAAGAGTCTTTTGGGCCATCTAGAGGTATTGACAATGAAGCTTTGTAGGCCCATGTACTTCACAATATTGTAACATGAGATATAATAGCATAATTCATGTGAAACTTTAGGAATAGATTGATGTGTAATATCATTTGTCCTACTTGGAGTGGGGGCCCTCCAATTTGTAACATTTTAAGGATTGTTTGGTGACACACTCTTGCAATATGAACTAACAATATGTCAATTTTTTCTTCTACAAGTTGACATTTTGTGCATTTGTCTACTTGTACAATTTGTTTAATGAATGTGCACATCCACAAATGTATGAATGTATGCATCAATATGGCCAACATGCATGTTAATGTGTTGATTCTTCGTGGCATTCGAATGTTTTGGTGAAAAAATATTTTGTTGGGGGTATTAGTTGTGTAGAATGTGATGTGATGACATATTTAAAATAAAACATTGAATTTCAACATATTATGACCATCAATTGTCTTGTTAACACTTTGTTTATTTTATGTCATACCTTGTACATCCACCAATGTTGGTGTGCATGCAAGTATTTCATTACATATAGGAAACATGCATTTGAAAGTAAATAATTTGACACAAAATGTGCAACATAACAAATTTGAAATGGACGTTGTTAGTGATGCACGATCATTACAAAGTTAACACATATCATAAACCTTGCACATGAGACACTATAAAGTTAAACCATAGTGGCCTTTCTTGAGGTAGACCATGTAATTACAAGCAACGCATAGTTGCACCCATAGCCAATTTGTTGCAATCCCTTGTCAACCCCTATTTTTCCTATTCATGTGTTAACATGTTTATTACCACCTATTATCACCTTTTTAGTGTTGAACACATTATCTCTTTTAAAAGTCTCATTTGTGTTTCAAATTAAAATTATTTTCACTATAAGAAATAAGCTGATTTTCATTGGTCTTGCAACTAGGTTTTTGAGTTGCACGACCATTTGTAACTTCATTGCAATTCAACATATTTCTATAACATGAGTGTTATTGAACAAGTTGCACAAGTTGCAACAAACACAACTCATCATATTTGGAACCGTAAATGCATGTGACGTATGCAACTTAGTTGCAAATGTGTGGGAACAACTATTGTGCGACTCTAATCCTACCAATTTACAACTACCATTCTAACATTGTGTTGATGTTGTTTTCATTTATCCATCAATGGTGAACTTAATTAATTCTCATTGCAACTCCTTTATAACTTCAACTATTGTGAAAACACATTAATGGTTGCAATTGATTGGCAATTATGTGACAACTCATGTTGACACAAGGAATATTCATGTGTAACTACAATGTACCCAATTTGCAAATGGAAACTAAATGATTACTAAGTAGGTTCATCCATTGATGAACCTAATGCTTTTGTGATTTTTTTTCAACCATTGACATACTTGGAATATTGAGGGTAAAATTCACCATATTTTTTTATTGCATGTATTAATTTGGATTATTACATAACAAAAAACAACACATCCAACATGGCATAATTATTAACAACTTAACTAAATTGTACAACATCACATGTGCATGTTTTTCTATTCAAAATATATTTTAAAAAAGCAATACCACCATTTTATTTTTGAAAAAACCTTACTTTGTATGCACAATGTTGATTTTGATGGATTTAAACATTATCAAAGTTGGAATTTATAACATAAGAATAACAAAAATATCTTAAATTCAAAAAAGTAACATGTGTGTTTGAACAAACTAGTTTTATTTCAACTCTACTTTCCACCTCAAAATACCAAAAAATCTAACACAATAAAAGCCACAACATGATTTTCATCAAAAGAATTCTTCCCTTCACAAACCCCTCATCACTATAAGTTACATTTCACAAGTCAACTTTTTTTTAAAATGGAAGATTTTCAACCTTCAACCTCCAAGTTTTTTAAATAAACAAAAAACTTGTAAAGAACTATTCAACTTTTCTTTTAAACTAGATTTTAATAAATAAATAAATTATGTAACACATGATATGATAATCACATCACCAAAAGATTAAGAAATGCACAAAATGTGTAGAGAAAAAAACCTTATCCTTTCTAGTTCATATTGAGTTTCTTGACAATAGGCATAGGTGCATAAGGGTTGTTGATGCAAAGATGGGCATTTATCAATTTACTACCATGTATCACTTACTTAGGGTTTTTCTACCCAAATTTCATCTTTTCAAATTTCAAATTTTAAATTGAAATATAGTTGCATACCAGTTGTTCGTAATGGTCACATGATTGACTTGGTTGATTTGACTAATGTTTTCACATGTTGGCTTGGCTATTTTGGTCACTTTGGCTAACATGTTTATTAAATGTTAGTTGTTGAAAGGAAAAAATTGATCCTATGTAATTCATCTTGAATTTTTTAATGATATGCATAGGCACATGATCAACTTGAAATAATCGACCCTTGTTAATAAATTAATAAGATGTTTTAAGTATAAGACATTGAGGTATATAAAGATAGATCCATATGTATATCCTAATTGAATTTGTAATATAATATACACACTATTTTTAATTTCACTTCAAAAACATATTTTCACCTTGAATGATAAGTCTATAAAGTAACATGATGTTATGAATTGCAATGTAGTGGAAAATTAGTAATCAAATAGTTGAAAAATAATAAATAAATAATGAAAAAGTATTACTTATATAGCATGATAACCTAATGGCACGATTAGTTGTATCAATAGGAATCATAGTTGACATCTAAGTACCAACAAGTTGAAAGTGTCATATGTAATGGGTGGTGAAAATGTATACATGTGGCATGATCATGTGTTGAAGTTCTACATTAGTTGCAAAGTAGTTGTTACTTGGGTGCTACATTTATTGTAGTTATAATGTAGTTGTCACATGTTATTAAAATGCAACTTGCTAATAAAGTCAAATGGTTGACTACAATCACATTTACAATGTGTTCATCTTGCAACTAACTTGCAATTAACAACTACAATACAAATCCTTGATTATATGACATGACATTTTATTTAGTAATTCTTTGTATTTTCATGGGACAATTGTAGCATAGTCATATATTAATTATTTTGGGGCTTTAGTTGCATGCAATTTAATTATTGTAAACATGATTTCTCACAATGTTTTCAAATTACATTTAAAATGGGAGCTTTTGCTTGGGGTCCACAAGGCCGTTTTGATTTATGTTTCCAATGTTTTCAAATTACATTTAAAATGGGAGCTTTTGCTTAGGGTCCACAAGGCCATTTTGATTTATGTTTCCAATGTTTTCAATCGACTTTTTATATGGTGCAAATCTATTAAAAGATTTTCCAAGAACAAGGAATTATTTTGAGCAATCTCCACCATTTCTAACAACATGTGGCATATGTCATCTTCTAAATTTTTTATTGTCTTTCATGTCTTTATTGCCTACATGTTGAACACGAGGTGGGCATTGTGCTAATAAGTTGCACAACATTCATTTTTGGGCTCAACATGTTTCTATTAGATCCCCTTGTATAGTTCCCACTAGAAATCCACAAATACCTTGTTATTGTGCCTTTTGCCAATTCTTGATGTAATAACACGAGGACCTCCACCTAGTGTTTATAGATGTTGCCACATTGGGCAACTAAACATTACAACATGCCCATGCCATTCATATGATGGGTTGTAAATCTAGTATCCCTTATGCTTATGATTCATGGAGGAAATTAAAACACCCTCTCCTAGGTGTGATGTCAATATGACACATTCATCCATTCTAACCTTCAACGCATCACCTATCACGAATTGCTCTTCTTATTGTTTACAAAACCAAAGCCCTTTCTCATTGATTGATACCAACAGTGGAACAATATGTCTCATGTTAACTCATTCATTATCCAATCCACATGCCTACTACAAGCTTTTATCTTACTGGATCAAATAGTCGCCTTGAGGTGGAAATGGTAGCTTTCAATTGTTGCATTAAGTCTTGCTTAATGTAATGAAAAGTTTTATGGCCCACAACCCATTTTTTCATTTTTAATAGACCTTTGGTCTTATGTGCCTCTAGAATTCATGTGTTGCTAATAGGTTCTCCATGAACTTTTGTAACTTTGATCTTGCCCATTAGTTCATTCCTTGGTTTTTTAAGCAATTCACATCATACATTATGCAACCCATTTCTTTCAATGTCAATGCCTAGATGATTGCATCCTTGATCTTGCTACAAGCTTGTTTTAACCAAGCCCTCTTCACATGCCATAAACACAAGAATATTTTTGTGTATGGCCACATTTTCTTGCACCACATGCAAATATTGTCCATTGTTAGGATAATGGCATAAAAATATGGTGATAGGTAACAAGCCCACATTGCCATTATGTAGGTTACATACTTAAGTTGCTAATAATTTATGCTTTGGCATCATTAACAATGAACATGTTTGATAACCAATTGTCATTCTCTTGAAATAGATTTTCTTTCAAAGTGACAATCCACGAAACAAGGTTTGTTTGTTTGTTGCTAAATGTGATGATGTACATGACAAGAACACATTTGAACCTTTCATTGAATACCATCATTATATACAAGGGGAATTGCTCAAAACATTATTCTTGTTCATTATGGCCCTATACCTATCTACAATGTGCACCTCCCCATTTACACAACACATTGGAAAAATGTAGGACAATCAATATCATGAAAGGATAAGTACCTTTTTCTCGTTTGTCCCAAAGATTGCATCAACACAAACACTATTGGTGTGTCCATGTTGTAATATTTGGTCCTTTTGTAAGGGTGTTTCGATACCAATTGTGAGAGGCATGTTAACACCTATTAATTGACCTTCAACAATGAACCTTATTTTGTGGTAATAAATAAATTTTCTTGATTTTGTTGCATTCACATTTTCACATGTTTGCCTTATTGGAATATTTTTTATATGTTCATTTTGCTAGCTTCCCCAATAGATTGTGAATGTCCTATACAAAAGAGAGACCCCTTGTCATATTACCATCTTGCTTCATTATTTCTTTCAAGCATAAGCATGTTAAATTAAGCTAAAAATAATAATTGTCAATTTTGGAGGTTAAAAAGTAGGACACATTCTTTGAAAATTAGTGTTTAAACTACATAAACATATGTAGTACGCCATGAAAAAGTTTTTAAAAACTTAAGATGTTTTTTTTTCCCAACCTATTTTCATTCATATTTCTTGATTTGGTGCCAATGTCCCATTTTGCATAAAATTGTCATAAAGTATAATCCTAACCTTTCATTTTTGAAATCTATTCTTATGGCTCCTTCAAAGAATGTTTAATACATGTTTTACCATGTTACAAGCACAAAATGTAATTGTAATTCATATTAAAAAGTAGGTTCTTAATGCTTCAAACCTACGTAAGGAAAAACTTACTTTTGAAAGGCTTAACATTGTCATAATTGAAATATTCAATTTTTAAATATGTGTATCAATATGCATGATGACTCAAACATTAATAACACATCATTTGAAAATTTTGATTTGGAAAATATATCAAATATATATTTTCAATAAATAAATAAAAATATTTTGAATAATAATTTAGATTGAGGATGATCGTATATGGTTTTTTTAGTATGTTAAGTACATCCCAAAATTTATGACATTGATAAAAGGCCTAAAATTAAAAAAAGTACAATCTATTTTCCACCTACTTTTACTTTTGAAATAAGGATCCCCAATTGGCCTACTTTAGCATGCTTGTGCCCTTTCACTCTATTCTTGTGTTTAGCCATGATTTGTGACATAAATAGTTCCAACTATAGCTATTCCAAGACAAAGAATTTTTTTATTACAAAAATGTGGGTAAAAAAACACATCATTGTTCAATCTTTGCAACCCTCCCATGCATAATCAAGCATTCTTGTTCATATTTTGCTTCATTCAAAAAAAATCTTTGTGATATCTAATTTGCAGGTATAACCTTTTCACATTGAATGTACATTAGCATCCCAACTTTTGCTAATTCCTTTCTTTTATGTTGTTTTTAAATCACTATTGCTTTTCAGCAAGATGTTTTGTAGCACCAAATGCTTTGTTACTTCTTGAACTAAACCGCTACTATCACTGGGCCTATATTTGTAATGGTATCTATCCTCACATAGGGACATTACCCATGACACAAAATTGCATATGTTTGAACAACTTGCACTGTGTGCATTTCATTTTGAAAACTTGAAATTCTTAACTACTATTACTAAATGGATATTCTAGATGTATTTAAGATGTGTCTTGGGGGTCCTTTGCTTTCTACTTCTTTATTTAAACAAGTATTCCTAACATGCACATGCATTATATACCTAGAATTGTTGTCATAGGAGTTTTGCTTGGGCATCTTCATCATCCTTGGTTAATTAACAACATCCTTGTCCTTTTGAATGAAAGCACATGGCACATAAGGGTGATTTCCATCTTCATACAAGAAATTTTTGAACCTCTCCCACCTAATGTATGTGATTGTGACCTTCATTGATTTTTCTTCACCCTTTCCTCTCCTTGTTTCCATCACCCACACCAAATCTTGTTGAAAAAATGGGTTTGCAAGTGGCTCTTGCAACATCTCCCACAACAAATTTAACTACATTGCATGTTGTTCACTATACACATCCTTGTACTAATCATCCATGGCCTTCTTTTGACAACAGACCAACCTTGCTTTCATTTGATTCCAATCAATGCCATTTCCTTGCCTCTACCTATCCACTATAACACACACACAAACTCAAACAATCATCCTACTACCCTTCTACGTAGGCATATGCATTCAAACTACATTACACTCCCTTCATAGGCACCCCCAAAACCATGTTCCAATTTGAAATGGATGTGGATGGCCATGGATGCAAGCCCATGATTCCCAAGTCCATTAATGGCATTGATTGTCGTCACCACCATTGAAAGTGGGCCCCCCAACATGGCATGTTACCCGTTCCACCTAACATGTTACTTGTGACCCAGCCCCGGTTACCTGTTACCATGCACTCGATTGGTACAGGGCGTGATCTTGGGCAAGCAAACCGCTTGAAAGGAAAAAAAAGACAGGGTTGACATGGCTTTTCAAGAATTTGACACTGCCTCCATTGTTGGTCCAGGTTTCATACCTTGGGCTGAAATAGTGTGGGGGTCAACTAGGGGCTGGACGTGAAGATGTTTTTTATTAGGGAGGAATACAGGGAACCCAGAGGCATTTAATGTAAATTTTAAAAAACCAATACATGTGGAGACCAACTTTGATCCAATTGCAATTGGAGAGAAAGCTGTGGGGATGGTTAGGGAGGTCAGAAGGCAAAGAGAGGATAAATATGCCCCAAATTGCAGCCAAAAGAGACGTCCAGAGAAGTGATGTGGTGGGGGGGTGCATGAAATTTTGTAATGTTTATTAGTACGCCAGAAAGTTGTTGAATGATCCAGATTCTCAGGAAGCCAGCCAATGAGAACCTGCAAGTAATCTCTCATGATGAAACTGCTTCACATGCTTCACATGTTTTGCTGTTTTGGAAGCTTGCAGGATCATTTGCCCCTTCTCCTCCTCCTTTTCCCTGGTACTTCATCTACCTTGGTACATACAATCCTGGAATATTGCTTCTTTCCCTCCTCATTCCTCTTTGCTGGCTTTGAATTACCATTCATGTAAAGACATTAGCAGATTTTCCTAGTGTAATTGGAGGCCATGTTGCAGCCTGTAATTTTCCTCTGTGGAGGATGGGTGTTTCAGAAAAGGAAATGCCCACAGGTTTTTCACAATGCTCACCCTCCTTTTCTAATTTTTTCCCATGGTACCTGGTATCGATGGGGTAAACAGGAAAAAAGCTAAGAAATACAAATTTTCCCAGGTCTTTATGCTCTCAGCCACAGGCTTGATCAGAATTGTGCCCACACTCAGCTCCAGCTCTGCCTCACATGAGCCCTTATTCTAGTAAAGCCTGCCCCAAGCTTTACCCTACACTTCATCCAGGAGCTTTCAGAATTTCTTGCTTGCAATTGAAGAAAGAAGAGGAAGAAGCAAGAAACCCCCTTCCACCTTCTTACTGCATGAGATTGCTTTTTCTTGCATTTTTTGTGTTCACACACTGCTGTCATCTGCCTATGGTATGTTGTTATTATCAGGTCTGTTCAGTATTTTACTTTTTTATGAATTTAAGATATAGCCAGAATGAGATTATCCATAAGAAATATGGCTATAAACCATATACGAAAAGAAAATATTGAAACATACTCTCATATATTTGGCTAACTACTTGAACCACATATCGAAATGTGGCAAATTTTAAAGATTTTTTTAAAAAAATTGAAGTTTGGGGACTAAAAGAAAGTCATTGAATTTGCAACAAACACACCAAAGGAAAAAAATAAATCTGATCTGCTCTTGTTACTCCTTGTTTTCTTGGTGCTTGAGGTGTAAGTCTGTTCTCTTTGTTCTCGGAGCTCTGTCAGTAATTCCACCCACGAAAGTTTTGTACCCCAATTCCCCTAAAAATATATGAGATACACTTATAGAGTAGATACAAATCAATACCTCTGATCGAACACCCACCCTTGAAAACCAAATGGTCCAAACTTTTATACAGGGATTTGGGGTGCATTTATGGACTAGCAATAATGTCTACTATGGTGTAATGTAGTTCCATCAGATGATGATTTGCCAATATTTCAGCAAAAGTCTTTTCTTGAAGCATGATTGTTACACTCAACTGTTGTATTATCCAACAAAAAAGAAAAAAAAAAGAGGGAGCCAATGTATACACTAACAGTTGTTAGGTCTTATTCTCCCTTTCAATTGACTCATTCTCATGCTGAATCAGCCATTCACATGGGTGCCGATTCTGTTGCCTAACCAGCAGGCCTTCGCCAATTCTGTAACAGCTCCAAGGAGCAGGCAGGGTTTGGCCAATTTTGGCGATGCCACAGGCAAGCTAGGAGCCAAGAATCAGACAAACCCTGGTCACTCGCTAGTACATTTATACTGTAGCACACAGCTTCAGCACATATATGTTGAATAATTAATTAATTTTAAAGATTCCATTTCAAAAAATAAGAATATTCTCATAATATTGCCAAAGATTCTTCATTTTCCTTCACACACATTTTTTTTTTGAAAAAAATTAAAATTTGAACATTTCAGCATTTCTAAAAATACACAATTTGTGCCCAAGCCACCAAGGAGGTGCTCCAGTATTCTGCTGCAATTTGTTTATCTTGGCTTAGTTGCCTCACTTGGTTGTATATAAGTGCACCTCTAGCCTACAATTGACACCTATTCCAATGCAAACCATGTCAAACCAGGTGCTATGCACATGCCCAAGCATGGCTCTTTTCCTTTCTTTAGGATCTCTCTGCACCCCACAGCCTCAACATTACATTACTCTCTTGCAGTTCCAGGATCCATAAAAATTGTAACTGATAATATCTGCTGAAAGTAGTACCATCCCCGGCTTGTACATGATGAATGCATATGCCTTAAATAAGCTCCCTTTCCCTACCTTCCCCTCTTCCTTTCAAGTTTTTAAGAAAATACATCAAAAGAATCAAATTGACACAAAATGTTCTTGTTCTCAGCCAATTTGGTTTTTGTCAGGAATCAAGTCAATCAAAGTTCGAAAGCATTCCCACTAAGTTTCACCGTTGATGAATATGTCCTTACTAGTGGGTACCCGTGACCTTCAGACACTGGGTACCCGTGACCTTCGGACATTGTGAAGTCCCCCGGTTTCTTTAAACCAAGAGAGAGACAGAAAGGCGCAAAGCAGTTTTTTTAAAAAATTTTTATTGTTTTTGAAAAGTCCCCCATGAAAACTTCTACAGTACCCAAAATCAGCAACGACCATACCAAAAACTTTCTGAAAAGTGACTGCTGATAACTTCCCTCAGTGGGTGTTCTTTGGAGCAAAAGTTGCCGAGCTCCGTCACACACAGTCCGGACCGGACCCGGCTCGGCACCCCGTTCTTGACGTTGGCTATCTCGGGTTTCCGTTCCGCGCTAGAATGTCATAACCTAATTTCCTCCAATAGCTTTGCCCACAGACTGGGAATAGGAAATTCCGCCCTCCGATTACCGCTGAGCCCGGTCGGCCTGAAACCCGAGCTCCGTCAGGGACGTAGTGAATTTATATATAAGATGGGGCAAAGTAGATTCAGACAATTGGGTCTTGTTGCCTCACCTAATCCTATATATAAAAGCAAACATGGTGTCTGTCCGTCTGTCTGTGGCGACAAAAACAAGACGAGGTCCTGAAACGAGCGAGGTCCTCAAAACCTTCAAGGACCTGAACCAAGGTGGCCAGAATCCTCAATAAAGGACCTGAATCGAGATTCTCAGTACCTGGTCCAGACCTCGAGACGGACTTGAAACGAGGTTCCTAGAAAGAAAACCCGTCGTTGGGGACCTGAAACGAGGTCCTCAGAGAGAAAACCCGTCGTTAGGGTCCTGAAACGAGGATGCACTCCGACTGGCAGTTCCCAGTTTTGGACATATTGAAGAAGAACCAACAGCCGAACACAGGTCCGGTTCAGTGTTGGGTGGTGCTTTTGAGTCTTTAAAGAACCACCGGTTCAGGTCCTTTAAATATTTCAGACCCTAAGAGCCCCCTGCTTCTTGTTCTTTGAAAAAACAGGCCAGGGCAGCCGATGCGGGGGGCCGGGCGAGGTGCCACGGGTGGCTGGAGTGGCGTAGCCATGGGTTGCCCTCACTCGTCGAAATAAGAGATTATTGCGTCTGTAGAGTGTGTCATTTAGACAGGTTATCCAATAGTCATCTACCCACATGATAAAGCTACATAATAGGCCATAATTAGGTTATTAATTGAAGTCTTTGTAGTGTGCACTGTGCACATCCTAAAATTACGCAGGGTTCAGTTCAGTGCAGTGTTCTTTTTCTTTTTTTCTTTTCTTTTCTTTCAATTTTGTAATGTAGACAAAGTTGCCAGCCGTGACCATCCAAAAGAAAATTTAGCCAAATTTGACCAACATTAGATATGAAAATAGAAACATATAAAGATTTTTCTATATTCTTTGCTATCTACTGGAATCTTTCATAAATATATGCAGATCTGGAAAAAATCTGGGTCAAGACATGGCAAAAGAATTGGGCCGTTTTTTTCCATGAAAAATCATTTATATAGTCAAAATCATATTTTTCAGATCTCAAAATAGGAAAAAAAATTCCCCAAAGAAGTCGTTTCAGAAATTATTCAAAACATTTGTTGAAATAAGCCAAAGTTTTCTGAAGCAAGAGAAGGTGGAACGAGTCTACTCAAGGTGACTTCTACCCTGACAAAGAAGATTGAAGTTTTACATCTCACAAGTTATGTGCATCCACTCCCCTTTAATCATAACTTGGTTTTTGATACAACAAGTTTCTAATGCAAAAAGTAATCCTGGGGTGTTGAAGTAGGTAGTCATTCTTTATGGGAACCCCACTTCAGTGGAAAATGCTAACTATCATAATGTGACTGAGGTGCAATAATTGTCCTTGTGATTTAGGAGTTACTGAAAATAATACTGATTTAATTTTCGGGGATCTGGTAATGTAACCCCACCATGATATGTATTATGCATGTGTGAAATGTGTGATACCTTGACTTTGGATAGGCAAAGCTTGTTGGATTTATGAATTAAAATGAGAGTGAAAAGAAACGTTGACTTGAATTAATGTGAATGGAAACCAGTAATATCTAGTACTAAAGCCGGATTCACAGCAAGAGGGTAGTATTAGTTCATTTAACCCTCTCTTGCTTGGGGTTCAAGATGATTAAAAGTATAAGAAGCAATCTGATCTTGTTGTCCTTCACAAAAGGGATTAAATAAAACTAATACAATGAGATTTAATTTAATTTTATATTGAGATGTTCAGAGTTCAGACCTAAGGCTCAATTTCAATCTTAGATGACTTCTAAATAAGAGAGGAGAGTATTTTAATCTTTTGAAATCAAGGGAACCTCTTTATTTCATCATAATTTAAAGTCAAATTTTTTATAATTCAGAATATTTACTCATAGGGGTAAGATATCTCAAGTATTTACTCCCTCCTTAACCCCAATGACACATCACTTGCCAACTCATTTATTCTCATAGTTTATTCCTTTACTACCTCTGTACGAATCCAGCGTAAAGAGCATTGCTAGGCTTGTTCTGTTTGTTGAAGGAGCAAGGTTGAATCCATGGCATTCCACTCGAGCAAACGTTCAACACACCCATACATGCATGCACACGCTTGCACAAACCCTTCAATCCATGGTTCTAGTTGCAGAAGGCCATGATCTGTAATTAATTATCCATCCACAACCTAAGCCAATTATGTGAACACAACACATGAACGCATGAAAATAAAATCAAACAAAGGGTTGTCAATATCCTTGCTCATTCACCCTTATTTGAAGGATCAACCATTGTTGTGGTCACCCATACCAAGGCTAGGAATTCATTGCACATTGAAGAAGAGTGTCAACTGCAGTAACTTGGCAGCTTCAATACTGATTATGTTATTTATAGAAATGTTGTAGAGTTTTTTTAATCATTTTCGAAGGAAAATAATTTTTTTATAAAAATTATGAATTATTTTATTTTTGACGACGGTATCCATCAGGAGAGGCCTAAAGTGTAGACAAAACAGACAAGATGACAATGCCCAAGGGTAATGAAGGATGGGTGTCAATAGAAAGAAGCCAAAATCATACGGATAATTGAAGGTCACATGAAACCAATCCATGGGGGCACGTTTTATGCCTTCAACCTTGATTGCATGCAGCCAATCCTCTGGACACAACACTGGGATGAAGCTGTGGAATGACAAGCTTGGCTGTTTTTGTATTTGCTTAGTCCATGTGATAGGGAAGGGTTTAATGAAAGGACTGGAACTTGCTTGCTCTCCTCCACCCCTAGGACACACACTTTTAATAAACATTATTTATCTACAATGGGCCAGGTGGTCCCACATTCCACAGGGTTTGCACTTTGCACCTGCCTTGGTATGGGAGATTCCACATGGTGTTTAACAATGATATAAACTATGGTATCGAATATGGGACCAGCCTGGTAAATAAATAAATAAATAAAGGAAGAACACCCCTCAAGGGAACAAGAGAAGAAAAAAGCAAGTCTCGAGGTCCTAGGTTACTTGATTTATCCTCTTAAGGCTACCCATCATCTGTTTCACACTTTTGGCTATTACCACTAGCACGAAGCAAGTCATGCAAGGAGATGGGCAAAAAACCTAGAAGAACACCAAGCTTACAAGAGGCCTCTCCTATCGTTGCAATTGCACATCGTAAGGTAGTGGCAGCATGAACTTTCTAAAGAGCCACATACACCCTTTGTCTGTAAAATGAATGTAAAATTGAAAGAGGAGGTCTTCCTAAGCTCTTCATCGACCATGCCATGTTGGCACATTGATGAGGGAAGTCATTGACCTATTGTTGTAAACATCTAAATATCTTTATTGCAAGGGGGATAAAATCATCCTCAGGGTGTCGGTCGCAATATGACACAACCTTTGCTTAAGTTACAATTGTCATGACCACTTCCTAAGAAGAAGTGACTCATGAAACAAGATTTGCACGAGTCGAATCAACAATGACTACGTCTATCATTATGCGTATACCACTTGTTGTAAGCACAATATCCGCTTGTTAACACTATGACTAGAAAAATGAAATTGAAGAAAGATGAGTTTGCTTGCACAAAATATGGAACCTAACATCCCTAGCAATGGAGGCAAAAGAATCTCGAACTACATCATGTTTGACAATGCATTCTTCTTCATGAGCACAACAAAAAAGGTATATCAGGCTATTGAATCTATAAGCTAGATGTATATGCATCGAGAAATACCACAAGCCATAAGATGGGGGAGGCCTAATCTCATGCGAAGTTTTAAGAAAATATGTTAGAGGCCATTAAAAAAAAAGGATAATTGGGTAGGCAAACAATCAAACACTTTAACATGGGCATGCGCAAGATTTCAACCAAACACAATGGCAACCAAAAAACAAATTTGAAATGATGTTAAAAAATGAATGTTCATGCACGCATTTTGAAATATTATACTAAAAATGATCTACTCCTCTTTCTCATAATTGTTTAAATGAAAAGATGCAAACTTGAATACAGTAGAACCTCTATAAACTGATCCCCCCAAATTTTATAACCTCTCAAATTTTATCACTCCGGCTCGATCCATCAATGGGACCAAGCAAAAAATTTATATTCTTATAACTTATCATTTTTCCTCTTTCCCGACAATTTTATAATTTTATAATTCGTTTATTTCTCGATCAGTTATGGTGGAAATAGCTAGTGATAGGCCTCTCTACCGTGTATATCTAGTTTAGGGCAAAGTGTGAAGTGCGTTAGAGGGACAATACTCCGGTTACAAGCAGGTTCGGAAAAAAAGTGTTGGACTTAAGATGTTTTTCACCCTTTTTCTCTGCCAAAGACGGGTTGCCTTGATGATCAAAAATGCAAAGAAAATGGGAAAAAAGAGCAGCCTGTAGCTTTTGAACCCTGCGCCTCACAGTTCCAAACTTTCCCATAACTTATAACCTCTCAAACTTTATCACTGGCTACTAGTCCCTAGGTGATAAAATTATAGAGGTTCTACTGTAGCTATAAATAAAAGGTCACAAGCCCACTTAAGATGAGTTTGAAATGGAAGTGGTCTTAAATTGTTGGCCCCTATAGCCCCCAATTTTTAGGTTTAAAAACAGCAATATTTGTTGGAAAAAATCATTGATCAGCAACCAACACCCCTTCTTTATTAATGACTACTAGTTTCTTTATGTTAATATTATACATGTCATTCAAAAGGAAAACATCAATGAAAGACCCGATGATTATTTATTACATCAATCCCAATATTCATAATGTATGACATTATATATATCATATTATATTAGTACTAATGCATCATCAATTCATAATGCATAATTGAGTTAGATCAAACCAATGTATAATTTTCAGCTTACCAATTTCATTCTAAATTTTCTTTTTTATAAATGCCAATATATTTGATAAGAAAATAACATTAATTTGCAATAGTGTTGGGTAGGTATTTGAATTGGCATAGAACCCATGCTACTTAATTTGGTGGGTATATATGCACATATCCAATTAAAATGGGAATTTGAAATATTCACCCCAACCTTTTTGTCGTTTAAAACATTTGTGGTAACTCTTTATCTCATGCTTAATGCTTAAAAATTTAATATATGGCTCCTACCTTTATAGATGGGATTTGGTATTTATATCATGTTGTTACTTGTTGACCAAGTTGGTTATAAACCCACAACATGCCACTTAAGTTACTATTAATTTTTAAAATCACTTTCATGTTATGTTACTAGAATAAAATATCCATTAAAGAACTATCACTATGAAAAATTATTTCCATTGAAACCACATTGCCCTATAACTAAAGCTCAAAAAACAACTCATATACAACTATTATGCAACTATCCCTTGGGTATTACAATTATTATGCAACTATCCCCTTGGTAATATGGGAAATTAATAAATAAATTGTCATTAGAAAATTAGTTAGGTGTATTATAATTGCAAGTGAGTTGAAAATGGGTTTTCTACGTGGTAATTTCTATGCACCATACATACATATGTAATCAACCACGTTTCATTTGGGTTTCATGTTATTTCGCACTATGAATGATGATGATTAAATTATTTCGTGTGGACATAATAATTTTGTTGTAATCAATTTTGTCTTTTCAAAAGATAAAATTTTGTAAATTTCAATAGATGTCATTTTGTTCCATTAATATTTTTTTACATTCTTGACTTTTTAGGCAAAATGCCAATGAAAGTTTGATTCATTAAAAAAAAATTCACATTAAAATACAAAAAAATAAAATAAAATTTAAAGGGTGTAAAACAAACAACGAAATACAAGCTGACAAAAACATTGAAAGGGTGCAAGATAGACAACAAGATACAAACAAACAAAAGAAAAAAATGATTTTGAAATGGAATTTGATCTATGACAAACTATAATTCGGAATGATTATGGAATTGTCATAATGACAATCACCAAAATCCCATCCTACATAAACCAATTTCATTGAAACATCATCATTATAATTTTTTGAAGAGTTACATTGTAATTGCATGTGACAACTATCTTTAAAATATTATAAATGTGCCGCTAAAGTAACAATTATGTTGCAATTAATGTATGATGTATATACATGCAATCCTACCATGTGTTCATAGTTTCACTACCCATTATGGGATACATTGGCATCTAGTTTTTTTACTATGATTCCCATTGATACAATTAGTAAGGCCACTAGTATATCATTATTGAACTACAAGTGTGCAACTATGCTGTGACTATTGTGTAACAACTTATAATTTAATAAGGATACAAATTCATATGTAATGTTTTATTAAAAAATATTATTTCAATAATTTGATTATAAAATATTGATTACATTTAATAAACTTCATTATTATGAAATTATTAATTAAAAATAATAATTGACTATTAATATAAATAAATAAATAAAATTCATATAATTAGTTTTAAACTAAGTAACTAACTAATTATGTTAATTAAATTGAATAATATGCATGTATATGAATAATAATTAGTCATCAAATAATAATCAGATAAATATTTATTTGAGTTAAGGATACTTGATAATGAAGTAAACCAATTAATTAAGATAACTATTGTTCATCAATAATTACCATATCATTAATTATCTAATTTAATTAAGAAAATAATTACTTGGATACATATAATTAATTTAAATGTGAAACTAAAAGCAATGTGTATATTATATTAAAAATTCAATTTGGGTGTACATATGGATATGCCTATTTATACCTTGATGTCTTTTTCCCCAAATTCATATTTAATTATTAATTTATAATATTTAATTATTCGAAAAATTCATTAATTACTATATATTAATTAATATTTAATTTAATTAATAATTATGAACTAATTATTTAAACTGAATAATTGACTATTAATATGAGTTATAAATCAATTTGATTCAAATAATTATTTTTTAGTTAATTAAAATAACTAATAATTTTAAATTTTTAAAATAACAAATGATTAATTTTATGAATTTAGATGTTTAATCATCTAATGATAAATTATCTGGAATTAAATAATTAATTTTTTGAAATAACTAACTAAAAAATTAGATGCATTAGACTGATTATTTCAAATATATTTTTATTCAGTTAATTAAAATAATTAATTATCTAATAATAATTATCCAAATTTACTAACTAACTAATTATTTGAATTAGACTAACTAATTTAGATAGCTAACTCATTGGTTAATTAATTCAAATAATTTATCCAAATAATTAATTATCAGATATTTAATTCTAAATTTTAGTTTTCAAGATAATTATTTCAGATAAAATCAGATAAATTATTTTGATAATTAATTATCTGAAATAAATCAATAAATTTAAATCATTATTTCATATAATTGAATATTAAATAATTAACTCACATATATAAATATTAGATTATTTCTAATTTAATTGTATGACTTACATAATGAAAAACAAACACAAAACATGTGGGAAAATGACTTTGTAATTACAACTTGATTTACAACCAAAAAACAAATAGAAAATTTAACCCATATGTTTTGTTTTTGAATCTCATGTCACAAACTATATAAAAAAAGGTGTTTTTTCTTATGTTTTCACATTAAAATACACATGTCATTTTTGCAAATGAACTCAAAAAAACTTAACCTTAAAGGCAAAACATAAAATAAAATAAAAATATTTACATGACTATTATTTAATTCACCTATTTTCCTATCTACTTACCCAGTTACTTACATAAGTAAGTAGGTTATATTTTGCTACCAACCTATGTAAGTGGGTAGGTAAGTAAATATGTAATGTAAATATGTAAGTCTTAGGACATACCAACTTACCTACCTATGGGTATGTTCCAACCTACCTATCTATTAAATTTTATTTTATTTTTTTTCAAAATTCAATAATTTGTCATGTGGCAAAAAAATTGTTATGTTATGTGTCATAATCTTGAACCATCATTTAAAATCATAATAGACAATGGAGATCAATAATTCAAAAAGAAAATAATTTTTAAATCCAAAAAATTTCATAGTGTCACATGTCAAATTTTAATGGATGCATGAAAATTAGTAATGTTGGCATGTCATTATGGTTGTAATTGTAATGAGTTGCACCATATAAATAATGAGTTGTAACTCTTACAGCTCATGTAACTTGTCTAATAACACTCATAATGTAAAAATATGATGAGTTGCAAGTGGTCATTGTAACTCAAAAATTGAGTTGCAAGGCTAATAGAAAAACATTGTTTTTCCTCATAGTGTAAGAATATACTCATTTTCATAAAATTGATGAAACCCCCAACCCTAACCCATAAATGGTTTTTTTTTCATTTTTTCTTAATAAGGTGGATGGCTTCCATGTTCATGTGGTGGAAGCCGGATGGAATCTTTGTTTTTTGGCTAATAATTTCAATCAACTACCTAATGAATATTTTATTTTGGAACTAGTTATGCTAAGTAATTAGCTTTGCTTCATAACCAAGTAGCAATAACCCAACCAATGTTTTAGGGTCATGTGGCTACATTTGTTTTCATGTTGGAGCCAATGAGACTATTGAATGTAACAAAATGTAAAACATGGGGCAAAAAATGTCTTATTGTTTAAGCTATAAGGGCTATTGAAACTAGTTCAATATTGAAAAGTTGGAAACAAATCTTGTGCAAAGCAATGGCAAAGTGAATATACAAGTTAATATAAACTTTAATGCATGTATCATGTTTGTTCATTGTTATGTCATTGACAAATGTGCAACCTCAAGCATGGCATTAAGGACAATGCATTAAAGCATAACATGTTACAAGTTCATTGTATGTTATAGCATTTGCCCCTTACCATTCAACATTGCTAAAGAAGGGAACAATATTATTGTCTAAAAAGTTGAAAGACACCTTCTTGGGTGCCTACATCTTTTATGCCAGGTTTTAAAAATTGAACTTGATGGTCATTGATGTTGATGTAAACATCATGTCATAAAACATATCTCCCACATTGACATGGGTGCATACAATAGATTCTCCTTTTCTTACAACCCATGTTTCTCAATTGTTAAATGTAGACAATAGGGGTCTAGGAGTGCAACAATCCATACCTAACTTACAATCACCCACACCTACAATATGTACTTGATTTCTCAAAATCCACACCTTACTCTTGAATCCTCAATATGTATTTAGCATAACTATTAAACTTTACATTACAAACATGTTCAAAATCATCCCAAAGGAGAGAATTACCAAGCACCATTTTAAGTACCAACCTTCATTTTTTACTTAAGGTTATTACCATGCAAATAGCCATACTACCAAACATTGTTGTAGGTACCAACATTCATTCCTTACTTGAAAAATTACTACCATGTAGATAACCATATAGAATGACATTACAATCACATTTGGGATCCACATGGACTTTTTTGAAAGGAGTGACATTATCAAATTAATTTGCCACAATGTAAAGGTGGCTTGTATTCACAATGTCCAAGGCTTGAATTTAGCCATGAATATTCAATTTGATATGCACCTCTCACTTCATGCTCTCAACACCACAACTCAATACCAAGAAAAATTACATTAATTCGATTCATCGTAGATGATGTGAATTAAAAGCCTTACTCATTTTCTATACATAAGACCTAAGATGTAGAACAATTTGGCACCATCACAAATCTTAGTCCAAAACCATTGCATCTACTTTTTCTTTGTCTTGCATAATTGTTTTGCATCTTTAAATTTCTAACCAAGATGAATTAAAGCCCTTGAAACCCATGAACTTGCAAGATATTCAAAAGTATGAATGTTTCATGGACCAACCAACCAACCAACTCTACACACAAATTCCCATCATTCATTACATTACAAGGTGCATGCAAATATTCAAGCACAACAAATGGAGTATTACTAGTAATGTGTGTTGTGGAGGCTCACCATTTCAAAGTTGAAGCTACCATCAATGAATAACAAAACTAGATTTACAAATTTGGTCACATCAATTGTGATTTAGGACCTTTTACAATTGAACTTGGTTGTGTTTCATATAATGTTTTACAAACAATTGTATCAAAAGAGTCTTGCCCAAGGTTGCATTCATTCATTCATTGTTGTTCACACGAAGAGATAGAAAAGAACTAGTTCAATCTTGCAATTCATAACTTATCATGAATTTTCATAATCAATTTGCATTTAATTGAAACTTGAGTTGTAAAAATGAGATAACAAGGAAATTGATCAACATGCAAGCCATATAGTTTAGGTTCAAAAGGAACAAGAGTTTGCATAAACAAAGCTCTTGAGGTGATCCTTGTACAAAAATGATGAAGGGGTGGATTCAGAGCTAATGCGATCCATGAATGAAACATGAAGCTTGTGCTATTCTTTATCAATAATATCATATTATAGTTTTTTTTTTAAAATAATGTAAAAGCTTGGGTAGTTTGAAAACCATCATCAATTTAAATTTTTCCTAAAGAGAAAATATCAACAATTTCTTGAAGAACCATCATCGTTCATAGACCAAGTGACACACCCTTATGATTGTGAAATTGTATTTGGGTCAAAAACCCTATAGGTTTTTAATTCCTAATTTTGTAGTGAAATGCAAACCCAAGGCGCACTCCTTAACTCTTACAAAGAAATTGAGCACATGAACTTTGGCATGGGACCATAACATTAAAAAGTAAAATTCAAAGTGAAATCGATTTACACAAACCAAAAAACTTTAGGGTAGTTAGTGCAAATTGGAGCCAAAATGTTGCATGGATGAAGTCACATGTTCAACACATATTCACATGATTGATCATGGCCCAAACTTTCAAGGGTCACCACTTGGATTCCATGTAGTATAATTTGTACTCGGTAACATGGACTACATTGAAATGGCATAAATTCATGGGACTTTGAAATGGGAATGTTAGAAATCCAAAGTTATAAATCCTACTACTTTGCAAGATCGTAATTCCTACATATGGAGTTCGATTCAAGAACTTTCAAGGGAAAATTTGTAGCCCTTGAAATGGGTTTTTCAATAACATATTGCATGCTCCAATTGAGGATGATATAAACCTTTTTTTGAACATTTCATTGGTAAGGAGTCTAACCACTAGTTTTGATCCTAACCATCTAATTAGCCATAAATAATGTTTTAGATCTTCAAATGGGAAATGTGATCCAATTTTGGATATCTACTCTTCAAGAGCTTTCCAATGATTTAAAAACTATTTAATTTGGACAAGTTTGGTCCCTTAAACCTTGTTTTTAAACTTTTAAACATTGCGAAGCTCCAATTCCCAAAAATGGAAATCCGCTCAAGGGTGTTGGGATTCATTCATTTATGTTTTCTAGCACTTGTGGAAGTGTGTTTGAATTTCAAAACATTTCCATGAACCATTTCCTTTGTTGTCTTTAGCCTTGATCACAAGCCCAAAACTATGGTTGCAATGTTTATATACATATTTAAAATTTCACCCTTGCTTTGCAAAAATCTATATAAATAATTATTTGAGCTCCACAATTGTTGCGCACTACCAGTGACAATCAACTATTTTAATTTGTTTCTTATGTTTTCATATATTTATGTCAATGTTAAATTTAATTTTAATTTTAATTAATATACATTTCATGGACATGAAAAGACATGGGGTTTAATTTGTTTTTTATATCCATGTTGGTGGATAGGAAAAAATGTGAGAAAGTTATAAAACGGAGGTAGTTGTTAGGAAAGGTGGGAGATGGCTATTATGAAAGTTAATAGGAAAAGGAAGTAGTTATAAAGTAATTAGGCTTGAAAATGAGGTAGTTATTTTTTAATTGTCTTTGGAATGGTCCAAGGACAACCATACAATCATAATGGCCATGTAGAAATGACATATAAGACTTTTTGCAAAAAACCCCATATAAACCAATTCCTACATCGCTGGAATTATTTTAATATTGCTTATAATTGAGCATGAACCAAACATTTATAGTCAAAGAACCGTGATATTTTTAAATTTTAAACAAAACCCAAAAAAATAAAATAATGGTGTATGACCTTGTAAGTTGATTTCATAAAGGAAACAATGTGTTCCTTCTTATCAATAGAAACTTTCTTTTCTTTGGCAATACCAACCCATGCTTGTTTGTGATATGTATGTGCTAGGCCTCCTAGAGATACTCTTGGGATTAGCATAACCCCTTGTCTCCACCCTCAAACAAATAAAAACACCAAACAAATGAACCATTGTGATTTCAAACCACAAACCAAAATAATTAAAGCACCATATTTTAAGCATTGAAAACATGCATGTATGGGTTTTGTAAGAAAAAAAAACTAAAATGTTACTCAATACATGAAATACATTTGATTTGAAAATAAAACAATAATTGAAGTGTCAAGAAAAATATGAACATGAAAAAACCTATAGTTACTTCAACAACATTTGAAACTTCTTAGCTTTCAATTACAATTCACCAATAAACTAGTTTGTACAAACTTTACCAATATCCCAATGACTCTTCAAGGGGTTGCCGACCTAAAAACTAATTCTACTAACAAAAAAAAACCTTTCTATTCTATCCTAAATGTTCAAATTTTCAAAATGGCTTTTGTTGATTAAACATGCACATTCTTTGCAAAAAGGTCTTGTCAAATGGATCAAAATACTTAACAAAAACTTGCATTTTGTAGCCCAATCAACTAATGCAATTAAATGCATGATAATTCATTAACAATTTTCATTCATGTGCTCAATTTGTGAAACATTGATTAAAACTATCCACGGTACCCATTGTTCCTTACACATAATACCATACTCCTTTCTTCCCCCTATCTCAACATTCCATCCACATAAGTAAGATGTTGCACATGGTCCCAAAATCAATTACAAATTTGTGGCATTGTTGATATGAAAACCTCAAGCAAGTTATGATGATCATAGACCTACAATGCACCATAATTGTGGAAAACCCATAAAGTTACATTGACTATTTATCTAAGTTCAATTTGTTTGTTTGTGCTCACTCACATGTCCTACTTGGAACATGAAACTTAAAAATGAAAAGGTTGCGATCTAGACAAAAAAATGTGATTAATGAAGGCCTCGTTTGAGAGCTCAAGAGTGTCGAGTCTTCAATAGATCAACTAAAAATTTGGGTTGCTTTTTCATTGAAAGTTGAAATCCAAGCTTCTTTGGTCATGGCAAACAATTCTACAAGCAAATGTACTTACCATCAATGGTGAAGATATTAGTAACACTTCAAAAGCACGAAAGCGCAAATCTTACACTTTTTATTTTATTATAAATCACACTAGGGCAAGGTTCATTTCCAAGCTAATTTTTAATGTATAATCAATTTTAAATTATTAATTTGATAAGTTTTACTATTCATTACATGTGTCCAAAGAAAGGACACATTGCAAAAATGGGCATTGTGACTCAAAAAATGAGCCACCTCAATGTGCATTCACCTAGCTATTTTGAATGTGTTTTGACCCAAAATCCATAAGAACACTATGCACATAGCCACTATGTTAGCACCAAGCAAATAACAATGCACAATTTTAAACAAAAAGGTGTAACCAACAAATTGATATAACATAGCAAAGGCAAGAAATTAACAAGCACATGCAAATACCTTCCAAAAATGTTTACTTCACAAAGATTGACTAAGAACATTGGAAAATCTTGAATACTATCAAATAAGATAGACCTTTCAATCATTGCACCGTGTTGTTCCGTAGGCTAGTTCCACCATTGTCTTTTGATTACAAACCCCACAACACAAAATCATCATACAAGATTGCTATGTTTTCAATAAAAAACATAGGTAGAAAAACTTATGCAATATGTACATTTGTACATCCAATGCTAATTAGAATAAACTTGCATGTGGTTACAAAAACATAAAAAAGGCCTATGGAAATACATTTTCATTAATGAACTCCACATTGAACGCATTGCCAACCTCAAGATCACACATCACAAGGACATCTTCTGTATTATTCATCTAATAATTTGAGAAAAAAACTCCCAAAACTCATGAAAACCTAACCCAAGTTCAGAACTAAAAATGCTTATTTATGGACTTTGAATCAACATTTGCATATATGTGCATTTGCACATGCATTTTTTCAAGAATAATTTGACATGTTTGCATGCATCTATTTGAGTGGGGTTTGAACCCCAATCACAAATGAATTGTGTTCGCTATAACTCAAACAATACTTGCACTCACACCCACATTAAATTACATGCATAACAAAAGTATAATAAAATGTCTTTCAATCCATTAATGAACATGAGATCATTACCATTGACAACTTGTAGGCTTGAAGGTGCCTTTAAAACAACATAAAATATTGAGTGCACATGACATGATGAGGACCTAATTTTTTTGTATTGTGGACTTATAAACACCATGATACATTTAGTATGAAAACAACAACTTTAGCTCTCACCAATAACCCATTGTACAATGCATTCAATTAGTAACTTTGTCAAAACCTAGTCACACACCCACATTGTAGCTAAAACTCCACCCCATATCTACTTTGATCAATATTCCATTCACATATGGTCGTGTAGTGTGAGGCAATTTTTGTCCCTCTACCTCCGGTTCTACAAGGTGACTATGCTTGAAAGCACAAATGTTACCGATGAAGGACGAATGCGAATGTATGTCTAGTTATTAGGTTGCGTTCGTAGATGAAGTTAATTATTTTGCCTTCCAAGCATCATTCACAATTCAACATTGATAGATTCGTTATTTAGATT
>Ga0116227_10004164_pt1 | contig 31553 bp, 24 predicted proteins | sample S1TSphgellanicum_FD_89693 | JGI IMG/M metagenome (GOLD analysis project Ga0116227, IMG submission 89693) | Host-associated microbial communities from peat moss isolated from Minnesota, USA - S1T2_Fb - Sphagnum magellanicum MG | ecosystem: Host-associated > Plants > Peat moss > Unclassified... | reverse complement strand
TAGGTCAACCTGAATAGAATTGAGAGATGGCACTACAGTAAGGTTGAGCTTTCAGATCTGACAACACATCGGCAAACAGGAAAAGAGAAAACAAAACCATAAAAGAACAGAGAAAATCAAAAGAAAAACTAATGAGGAGGTTGAGAAACACCAACAGTAACACATGTTCAGACAACCTACCCTATCGTGGAAAAGAATAAGAAAGAAGTTCAGAAAAGCAGTGATTGCTGGTACCTACAGCTTAGATGCGGCTTGGATACATGAACACCCTGACTTTTGCACCCTGTCATCAATCCACCAACATTCTTCAGTCCTCTTGACATAACTAAATTCACATAATCATGACAGAGAATTTTAAGTCTATGAAAACAGGGGATTTTTTTCAGCTTATGGAAAAAACCCTCAGTTTGCAGCCATTCATGTTGATAAGTTCCTACATTAGAAAAGGATGCTATTTTTGTGAAGGCAAAAAGATTTTAAAATTCCATACCAGAGAAGCAGGAGGGAGATTTTTGCGGAATCGGGCTCGCACAACTCCACTGTTACCATGAGGTCGAGCCACCTTGCCCCATGTGCACCGGTAGAGTGATCCATTCTTCCTGGTCTTCGCCTTGTACACATATGCCAGCCTCTTTCCTAAATACCAGTTCACTTCTTCAGGTGTATTGACCCCTTCAATTTGGAGCAATGATGTGGTTGGGTACTGGTTGGACTTTGCCCTGCAGAGCCATCACCAAATCTGTAAGGATTCGGGCAAGCAATACCATCGGTAGTTCTTGCCACTAAAATCTGTTGAAAGCCTGTAAGGGAGGAGCATTTTCAGCAAAAGACTGAGCACACGGGGTAGGATTCCCTTAATACAATCGCAAAAGGACTGACAGTCGTCATGTACCTCTTATATCCAAGGATAGTTGCCCGCACATACAACCTGTACAAAAGAAAGTGGAAAGCAGATCTTAGAGCAACGCATGAAATGTGTTTCCGGACATGAAGATCTTAGTTCTTACTCCATAAAACCTACTGTACAATCGAAACGCTCTTCCTTTTACACAAAGAACCCGCAGGAAACCACATCAGCAGGAAAGCAGAAATAAAGAAACATAATTATTGCTCAGGAAACTGCACAAAACTCTGGAAGAAGCCTGAACAAATAGAAAACGCTTGGAAAAAAAGAAAAGAAAAAACCCACACACGCATCAATCAACTAAAGTTTCGGAGCAAAGAACTACCGGCAGAGAAGGAAGATGGTTTAAGATTACCTGACACGCTCTCCCTTGTTGGCCACCATGGCTGCGAGACGATGGATGCGCGTCGGGCTATCGATCTATCGTCCCCGTCGTCTTCCTCCTCCTCTCGCCAGCCGCTGCCGCACTTCACAGCGACCAAGAAGAACGCCAATCCTCAAACCCTAGACTCGCGCGCTGTGGAATTAGGGTTTAGGGTGGAAGAATCTTCTTCTACGGGGAACTTCGAGAACCGACAACGAAAAACACGAAACCTAACATGGGAACTCTCGGGGGAACGGGGAGCTTTGAAATTTGTTGAATTTTGGACTCAATTTAGTTTGGCAATTCACTTCAATTTAATTTGGCAAAAAATAATCAAGTTAAATTAAATTAAATTTGATTGGATTGGATTGGATTGAACTCAAGTTGGTTGAATAGCTGAATTGAATTTCATAAAATTCAACCAATTTTATCTATTGATTGAATTTTGGATTAATTGAATTTGAATTTGAATCAATTGATAAAATCGAGTAAATTTTAATTTGAAATCCAATCCAATTCAATTCAATTTGGAAAAAAAAAATCAATCAAACTCATTTCAACAAAATAAACAATTGAATTTAATATGATTGAATGGAAGTTTGTGGGTTGAATTCATTTTTTGAAAGTTTAGAAAATATGCACACTAAATCATGGATTTTCTTGTAGACTATTTATCATGATGTCATGAACATTTCTTATTTGTGGAAAAATGGTGGGAATTTATTTATTTATTTATTTATTTTTGACATTAAAAAAACAAAATTTTTTTGGTTGGTTGGTGTTTGTGTTTTTTTTCACATGCACAAAGACATTGTTTATGATCTTGATCTTTAGCCTAGAATGTTTTCTCTTTCTTTGCATAAGTGCAAAATGTGTGAAACGGTGGAAAATAAGGAAAATGTCAATCAAGTTAGTCATGCAATTTTTGTATTTGAGATTGTGTTGTTTTATGTGGAGCAACTTGAAGCTTGAATTAAAAATATTTGTGCATGTGTCTTTCAAAAACCTCTCTCTTCCAAGCCTAATTACCTCATTCATTTTCAATACCAACCTACATGCTATGGAAAGACAAAATAATAAATGTTTTTTTTCATATGCCCTAAAGTGACTTGTGTCACTAGCCCAAGTGTGAACAAGATCGTGTAATTATTCCAAGGGTCAACATAACCTTGATGGTAGAACCCAATTGCCAAAAAAAATTCATGACAAAAATTGTTCAAAACTCAATATTTCCTCCACTTTTAGGTCTAAAAATTATGAATCACACTCACGAAAGTATTTCGAAGAATAGCAAGAAATCACCCCAATTTCTCTTAATTTAAAATAAATTCTTCAACAAAATTGTTCCATATTCAATCACTCTTGCACCATAGGTGGAAACACAACCAAACACTTTAGTGCACCCCTTATTCATTGAGGGTTTTCCAAAGGTACCAAGAGCACAATGGGAGAATTATGGTTGGGGGAACTCAACATAAAAAAAAACAAACAAACAACTTTTCTTAATAAATAGATATTATCTATGTTAAAAATAATTTAATACCTTATGTCTTCGAAACATATCTACTTAACTCCTTTTGCTTGTGCATCTACATGGCCATGAAAGGAATTTTTAAAAAAAAATTATGATATTAACAATTGGTGAATTATTGGAACCATATGAAAACATAAGAAAATATATAAGGAAAAAGGGCGGGGGGAGAGAGAGGGGGGGGAGAAGGGATTTTTTTTCCATGGGGGAGGGCGTTCATCGTAATCAAAATGTCTTCACTACCAAGCTATTGAACTCACACCTTGGTGTTTTCACATTACACATTAGTGACAATTGACTCCAAAATCCCTTAGTTGAAAGGTTGAAATTGAAATATATCTTGTCAAAACTTCAAAATCTTGATTTTTGCTCTTGTAATGTTGAATGTAAGTTGATGATTTTGTAGTTAGAATTTTGTTCATTTGCTTCAATAGTCAACCAACACCTCTTTTGCTCACTTTAGGAATCAATCGTTGTTGGTTTAATATAGATTGCCAAACATTGTCTTTGTGGAAGGTTCCAAATGATGTAATTGGGTGGTCCATGTGATATTTATTTTTACGATTGTGAATGGGATGAAGCAATAAGCATCACTTGATGGGTTGCTTAATGTCATGGACAAAAAATTTCAAATATAAAAATTTCTAGAAAATATTTAGAAAATATGCTTAAAAACTTCTAGAAGGATTAGTTTGTAATCGAAGCTTTTAGAAAAAATTAGTTGGTGAAATTTTTAGAAAATTAATTGTGGAAACCTTTTTAAAGGATTAATTGGTATTTTTTTAAAAAAAAGTTGATGATTTTTATAAAAAAATTAGTTGGTGAAAGTTTTTAGAAGGCTTAATTGATGAAACTTTATAAAAAGTTGAACTTTTATAAAGTTCCATAGGATAATATAAATAGATGTTTCAAAAGCACCACCCTTCAATTTTGCCAATGCAAGATATGATCTATATGTATTCCAATTTCATCTCAAACCTAGTTTGTATCATGTATCATTCAACCAATAAAATCTTTTAATTTTTGTTCATAGCCAAATCCTTCTTGTCAAATCCATATGATGTTCTTTTTGTATCATTATCTTATCCTTAACATTTCAAAGTTGATCATGGAATTGATATTTGATTTCCCACTCATGAGGTGATGGATGTAAGATGGATTCTCTACCTGCAATACCGATTGAAAGGTGACCCTAAAACTAAGTTTGGTAGATACTTGAACATAATCAAGATTTTATATTATGTCCATTAAAAAACCAAACCTTGAGAATAGTGGGGACATTCATTCTTTAATATGTCACCAACTTGGATTGGTAGTGATTCATTTTAGTGCCCTCAATGTCGCAACCCTAGCCTTGGGCTCACGACCAAAGCAAAGGGCTTGCAAGGGTGTGAGCCAAGAGGAAGCCTGGGAGTCAAGGCAAGAGGAAACCCGGGAGTCAAGGCAAGAAGAAGCCCAGGAGTCACATCACACATTCCCGGGAGTGTTAAAAAGTGTGAGGGAGTATGAGGGAGTGAGCCCTCACACTTCCACGACAACTCCCACTTTGGGAGATGGAGTCCTGGTGGATTCTTGAAATTTCAGAGAGCGATTTCAGGGGTCAAAATTCAATGGCTTGTGATGTTTTTAATATTATTAAAAAGCTCTTGGAACATAGATGTCTAAAATGGGCTCGCATTGCTCATTTGGACATCTAAAACACAAGTTATGACCAAAGGAAAGGTCGGGAGTCAAACTGGCACCGACCACAAAAAGTCGGAAATCGACCCGATTTACTTGGCTATAGGGGGGGCGTGCGACATACTGTTGGAAAGCTCTCGACGAGAGCTATAACTTTGCTTTAGACGGCATTGCGATCCGAGGTCTGCTCGCAAAGTCATGGGGCTCCAAAGTCACGGGAATCCCATTTGGCGCGATTTCGAGACTCGCACTTGGGAGTCCCGAGAGAGAAAAACCATTTGGATGTAGGCTCCGTGGCTAGAGACAGAGTATACTATAAGAGGGGAAGGTGGTGGCTTCCCTTAAGTCCGGGCCGTGGTGAGTCTTGTGTGTATGTGTTGCTCGTGATTCGTCTTAGCACCAATGGTGCTCCAACTATGCACTAACCATTTTGTGTGGGTTGTGTGCAGGCCCATGTGAGTGAGTGAAACTTGTCAACTCTTCCTAATCTCATTTCGGAGCGCCAACACGCCCTTCCACCCCTCAAAGTGTTGTGAACTAGGGAGCTTGCCCCAACTCCTCCCTCTTCCGCTGTTTTTTTACTGGGGTTCACATTTGAGTCTTTTAAGGAGTTGGGAGTGCGTCACTTAATGAAAAACAACTCCCAAAATACCATGGCACCCATGCATGACATTAATCCATTGACTCAACTTTGTAAGGGGTTAATTATAATCTAGATCATCAATTACCACATCCCATAATACAAAAATTGGCAAAGGTTTTAATTATCCAACTCATTAGATAAGTGGAGGATGAACACTTTTTTGTACCTTTAGCATGATGAAATCAAAATTTAGGGATACACTTACCACCCACCTTGATTTAGAGATCCACATATTTTCATTTTTTTTAATTTTCATTTGATGATGCCATTCAAGGATGGAAGGAAATCATGAATGTGTGGTATGATGAGAATGCATAAAGTTTTTAAACACTAATTGTAGAAAAATATTCACAAAATTTGAAGCATTTTTAGTCATACCCTTTCAACCATGTGACAATTAGCTAGAATCAACTATATTTTGACATTTTTCACATTCTATTTCCATATAATTTTGAAGGCTTTCTTGTTTGGCTTGGCAATGGTAAGAAGAACAAGTGTCATGTAGTCTAAAGTAGAATATGATATTCTCGTGTTATCTATAAATTTCATTTATAGGTATATAAATTTCAACATTGTGCAAAGTTATCAATGTTAAGGTGCACTACTTCTACAATTTGAATACTTCTTTATGTGAAAGTGATCAATAGATTTGATTTTGGATCATTTTGTTCCATTGCAAGAATTTGGTATGTGCACAAGGACCCTTGTTTCCATGATTGGGACATGTGTTTGTACATTCATTGTGATTGAATGGTGATATTTTTTTCTATTCACATGCCAATGCAATTTATTTCTTCAAAATATTATGCTCATTTGCTTGTGTAGGACCCATGTAAGCCATATGATATAATGGGCAAGGTACTATGTGTTGGGGTTAGATTCCCCCACATGCCATGTTTGTGAAACGTTTTACCTTAGATCCATATAAATTGCTCATTAACAAACAATGAATGATTCGCATTTTCAAATTCATGTTAAGCACTACACACATAGGGTTTAATTATGAATTAAAATCCTTTTAAGGGATTTCTTTGCATACCTTATGTTGTCCTTCATGTTTATTCTTTGTGGTTAGAATTTGTGTTAAAACTTGATTTACTATAGTTTTTCACAAACTTTGTGCACATTGGAAATACATTTGTTCATGGTAATTTTCATGGTCATGACATTTGCCCCTCACTTTCCAAGTTCAATAATAGATGCTTTTTTTTTCGCACCAACGTTTATTGTATGAATGTTTTCATCACCCCCACATCCATTGCCCACTTTCCATGGCTTGTCATTTTCCAAACCAAATTTCTTTTATTCATCCATCCCTACACATTCCCCAAATGAGTTCACAAACATTCCTTGAGAATAAACATCCCAAACACAAAAAAAGTTAGAACCCCATTTACATTTAATTAGTTTCAAACAACAAATTATATTTATATTTATAAAAAATTATAATACAAACTTGATCAACTATAATCTTTTATTTAGCATAGCCAGTCAAATCAAATCACGCTTAAATGTTACTAGATTCAAAAATTGAATGGTTGTTTCATCCCAAAATAACTTTCACAAAAATTATTTTTTTGAATTATTATTTTTGCAACTTAATATTAATTGTGTTAGGGATTGACCCAATATTCCACCATTTATATGACAACCAACATTGAATTTTTATTTATTTTTTGACATATGCATGTTTCCACATTTTATTTTTAAATTGGTAAAAATTTCAAATCAAGTGAAATGTGTTCATTAATTCATGGTTCAATTTCTTCTATTGTGACCTACAACTTTGTTTCACACATTAGTTACATTAGACTCCATTCACACATGGTAAATGACTCTCTAAATTCATACACAATAAAAATTCAAATGTATTTTAATAAAATACAATTTATTCTTTGTTTCAATAGTGAATTTTGTATTTTAGTGCAACTTCTAGTTTCCTATCTCCAATTTTTTTTTTAAAAAAGCCATCAACCTACTTCAACTAGTTGATTTTAATGAAATTAAGATGCCCTTGCAAAATGGACATCATTTGATGCAACAATTACACACTTTCAACAGCGATGGACTCAAACCAAAACATAAAAAAATTAATTAAATGAAACTTTAGTTCAAAATCCCCAACATTCACATTAATCATTTAACACAACTCGCTACAATTATCATGATTTGCAAATAGTAATTTCTAATTATTTATGGGTATTCATTAGGATCCGACATGATTTTTGACTCATTTGATTATGATTGCACCCAATTGGATGAAGGGCAGAGTAACATTAGTTTTTATCAAGGTGCATCAATGATGATGAAACACGTCCTTGTTCTTGCACACCATTGCACAAGGAGGGAGCATTGAAACCATGCTTATAGGAAGGGGGCAAGGTTTGTGGACCAGGTAATGACTTCAGCCTCCCTGACTTGTGCATGTTTGTGATGAATTGATGTGAAGACCTCAGCCTCCCTAACATCTGCACATTTGTGATGAATTGATGTGATGACCTCAATCTCCCCGACTTGCACATTTGTGATGAATTGATGTGAAGCCCTCAACCTCCCTGACTTCCACACATTTGTGATGAGTTGATGTGAAGACCTCAACCTCCCTGACTTCCACACATTTGTGATGAGTTGATGTGAAGACCTCAACCTCCCTGACTTCTGCACATTTGTGATGAATTGATGTGAAGATCTCAAACCTCCCTGACTTCCCGCACATTTGTGATGAATTGATGATCTGTGAGGGTTGAATTTTCTGCCTCCTTTGAAAATTTAGCCTGCACAGCATTGGAACAACCATGCAACACTTGGTCACAGTGATATGGCAAGCTGAATCTATGAGTTTCTTGTATATTTCACAAACTTGCAGTGCTAAAATGTTCTGCAGTAAGTGGTGACTAAGGATCTGCATATGATTTGCAGCTGCTAAACATTTTCTATGGAGTTTTCAACCACCAAAAATAATGCAATGTGGTTTTGATGTTTAGAGTTTAGAGCCATACCAATATGCTGCAAATCTGGCTGGAACCCACTGAGCAAATGGACATTGTTGATAAACATCTGTCTGCAACTTTGCCAGAGCAATTTGCAGCAGGATTGGCTTCAGGGCTTGGCCTAGTGTACACAGCAGCACACCCCACTTTTAAATGGCTATGTCAGACAAAAGCACCAACAAATGACGATGTGAAAGCAACATCCAAATGGTGTGCAACAGGATCAAAAGCATCAACAAAAACAAGATGAGCCAGCAACTACCAAATGGTCTGCAATAGGATAAAAGAATTGACAGAAGATGACAAGACAGCAACTGCCAAATGGTCTGCAACAGGATTTAAAAGTATCAACAAAAGATGACACAGCAGTAACTATCAAATAATGTGCAACAACAAGACAACCAAAACTTCAACACAATTTCACTACCAAAATGAGACAAACAGCACCAACACATTAGGAATCAGCTAGAATTTTGAAATTCAAAACTGAGCCAGCAATCACCCAAAGGCAAATGAAATCCAAACCTTTTTCGATACTGAAAAAGAATATATAGGTGAAGGGACTATGACAATGTAACAGTGTTATCATCACTAAGTGCTTCCCTGAAATTTACATCTTCATACAATTCTTTCACAATTGATAAAACTGGGTCATTGATCAGCATCTCATGATGCAGTGAAAAGTACTCTAAAACCTGACAAACATGGCACACTGTTTGCAACTCCTATGTAAGAGAACAACAGCTTCATCAGAGGACCTTGAGTGAGAGATGAATGTTTCACAGAGTGAGATTTTTTTGTTTCTTGCCTACTCATGCTGCATAATAAGTTAACTCTAAAATATTAGTAGATTTAATTGGAAAAAAAATTGTTTGAAACCCTCTGATGTGAAGATGCTATTAAAATCTCTCGTGGACCGGAAGTGAAAGGGTGTTCACCTATCTGAAATTTCATCAAGAAGTGTTTTGCAGGAAGTTGTTCTGAGGTCCTCCAGTCCTATCATCATTGTGATGGTTGCCCAGGCTGACTAGTTTGCCCAGCCTGGGCCACTGTGGCAGGCCTTCTAGCAGGCGCAACTGGGCCCTGACCTGCTGCAGCTGCCGTCCGAGTAGCATGTTGTAAATCCACAGCTGAGCTTGCAGTTAGATTTCCAACTGATCCCATTGCCTGAGTAGGCAATTGTGGACTTGCTGGTCCGGCAACCAATGAGCTTAGGCTTCCAGTGTTCAGCTGCTGAGTGTTCAACTGCTGTGTTGGTAATTGCTGGGGATTCAACTGCTGCGGGTTCAATTGCTGGGGATTCAACTGCTGTGGGTTCAACTGCTGGGGATTCAACTGCTGTGGGTTCAATTGCTGGGGATTCAACTGCTGTGGGTTCAATTGCTGGGGATTCAACTGCTGAGAGTTTAATTGCTGGGGATTTAACTGCTGCTGGACATTTAGCTGCTGCTGGGCATTTAGCTGCTGCTGGGCATTTAGTTGCTGCTGGGCATTTAACTGCTGCTGTGTATTTAGCTGTGGACCACGTAACTGCTGAGCATTCAACTGCTGAGGATTTAGTTGCTGAGAATTTAACTGCTGTGACCCTGATTGTTGAGCATTCAACTGCTGAGCAGAGCCTAATTGCTGAGTATTCAATTGCTGGGCACCAAGTTGCTGGGAGTTCAGTTGCTGCTGTGGATTGAGCTGTGGAGAGTTCATGTAATAACTCGGTCCAGAAGCTGCTCCCATGCCAGATGTTTGTACTTTCGAAGATGTTAAACCTGTTACATTTGTGCGTTGAATAGGGGCTACACTGCTCCTAGCCAAAGGCTGGCCCATCATAGAAGCTCCAGAGGACCCATGAACCTGATTTGATGAGCCCCCAAGGCCTGGGAGAGAAGCCATGGGGCTTCGAGTTGTGGAATTAGTAGGGATAGTACCTGTACGTCCTCTTCCTGCAGCAGCTAACTGTTGGGCCTTTGTTGCTTGTAATGCTGCTGCTGCTGCTGCTTGAGCCTGGTTAATGCTTCCAGGACGATTCATTAAATTTCCACCCTGACCCATTGCACCCATGGTGCCTAACTGGCCCATGTTGGCTAACCCTGACATTCCTGCCATTGATGAAATTCCGCTCATGGCACCCATGCCCACATTGTTCATACCTCCAAGATTCACCATGTTAGTGAGGCTTGCCTGTCCACCACCACTGGCAGGTATTCCCACACCTCCCATGTTTCCCATGCCTGCAAGTGAGTTCCCCATGCTCCCAGGCAGCATCAATTTGCGCTGTAAAAGCTGTTGCTGGTGGTGTTGACGTTGGGCTTGCTGTTGCTGTTGTTGGTGAAGGTACTGGTACTGGTGGAGATGGTTTGATTGCACCATGTGTGGTGTTAGTTGCTGCCCGGGGTTGTGTGCCTGTTCGTGTACACATACCATTCTATGTAAATAAAATCTACATAAAACCCAGTTCATCAAACCACCACCTACACAAGAAAATGGCATGTATTTCAGAGTAGTAAAGCTTTCACCAACCAGATCTACTCAACTCATACCTGGCCTGTCAGTTGGGCAGCCAACTGAGATGTGGCTGCAAGCTGCTGCTGCTGCTGTTGCTGCTGTGGCTGCCGCTGCATTTGTTGCTGCTGTTGCAACTGGTGGTGGTGTTGTTGTTGAACTGCTAGCTGTGATGCTGTGGCTGAATCAATTTGCAAGGATTTTGATGTGGCTACCCCAACTCCAACTCCTCCCTGTTGGCCCATATGTGAAGTCATGAGCTGGCGGCTTGGAGGATTTGAAGGTGGTGGCATACGATTGGCAGCCAACTGACTTGGAGAAGATGGCTGCATTTGAGTTAGTGATGACATCACATTGCCAGGTAATTGGCCTTGCATGGGTTGCTGATTTATGGGTAAACCTCGTTGTGTGTTTCCCAGATGTCCAAGCTGTGAGTTTCCTAAAGTGGAGGCTCCTGCTGGCATTGGGCGAGCACTTGATGCAGCATTCACCACTGGATTCCGAAGAGCACTTTGTTGGACTTCATCTGCCATCAACTCATAACCTTCCTTTTTAAGCTGTCATCAACCACATACAACTCAATATCAATTAAATAAGGCTGTGCAGTGGCCCACCCATAAGTAACCAACAAAATACAATTGATCACCTTACAATACAAACCTATGAAATTGCAGAGAATTCTACACAATAACAATTTGAAGCTAACATGCCAACAATTGCAGTCATAACCTTATGAGAGTTACTCACAAAGTGTCAGACCACCACCTTCATCACAAATAACAGTGACAAGCTGCGGTGACTACCCACTGGCTGCATCATGAACTCCCTATACCAGGTGTATATAAGTATATAACAATCAGCTCAAAATCTGGGCAAACCCATTATACAAAATCTGTGGCATGAGATTCTGTCACATTTCTGGAAGAGATGGGGAAACTTAGTCATGGTGTTGGCTATGAGTAAACACATGACTAGTCTACACTGAAAACCAATTAGCCAGAAAGCTTACCAAATCACAAAACTGCTTTGCAAACCGATCTGCAACATGCTGCACAAAAGCAAACACAGCACATTCTTAGGCTGCCAACTGACACAACAAATACAAATGATTCCACTGAGAGATGCCATGCAGCAAATTTTAAGTAGATGAGCACTTTGGCAAAATTCACAATTCTTCAGTTATCAGGCACATTGCCTAGACAAAGGAGACAGGGTTTGAATCATGCAGAGCTACCGCTGCAAAGGATAGTGCACCCACAATGGTGCTATGTGTCTCATGTGAATGTTCTGACAATTCATCAAAATTAAGTTGCAGTTGAAATGTCAGGCTGACAACAGTGATGGTTATGATTCAAGTGCAAGTGCAATGATATGTACAACATCAGACATGACAAAAGAATTACTCACAGCATTAGCCATGGTTGGCAGCACATGGTGTGGAGGCATGTTGGTGGACCCTTCATCATCTTGATCATCCCCAATTTGTATGATAGCCTCCACTAGACTATCCTTTGCACGTCCGCATAACACTAACCGCTTCCTCATGCAATGTACAGTTGGTGGAAAGCCTGCACCTGCTGGTCCCATTTCCACAAGTCACAACCTACTACAGAAATGACCAAACAGACTTACAATGTCTTCATGGGATTTAGGCATCATCATGTCTTATGACCAATATATTGTCACACTGACCCAATACAAGTATCTTTGGCAGTTTTGTGAATGAGACACCTCAGGAGACAAGGTGTGAAATGCACAGAGCACAGTAAGCTAGATGTACCTGGCGAGGTTGTCTCAGTTTTCACAAAGTGTAAAAACCTTGTCTTGCGTGAGTTAATGTTGCCACCTACAAGAGCATTAGCCATACTGCGTTGCTGTCCTTTGGGCTCCTTCAACTCGTCTTCTGAATCAGACAATGCCACTGATAGTAACTGCCATGATGGTGGTGTTTTATTTGTAGATGGCACAATCTCCACAAGTCTCTTTCTTTTGTGCAATCCATGCCTGCCCACACAGAAATGCAGTTGATCGTCTGGTTAGTATTTTACACCTAATAATGCAGGGGTCTAGGGACAGGAACAAAAGTTGTTGAGAATATATCTTCCTGCAAAAATCCATAGGTTTCTGCATCCTGGAATATGACATTAGAGCTTAACGTACCGTTGACTGACTTCAAGCAGGGCTGCATGACTGTCCATTGCAGGAGTTCTTTGTGGTTGTTGTTGCTGCTGTTGCTGAAAGCTCAGAGATTGCAACTGTTGACTGACATTGATTTGTTCCACTTTGATGCCTGTGCTTGGTAAAGATCCACTTGCCACCCCACTTGTTGGACTGTTCATACCTGGAGATGGCATTGATCCTGTTGTCAAACTGCCAGGCGAGGCTATATCCCCTAGTGGATTTACCTTGGGAAGTGAATTTGACCGCCGGCGGGATGGCTGGAACATATGCTGCATCTGTATCACCTAAATAGTCATCCAGTGGGTAAAACAGTCACACAACAACAACATGAATACACAGATGGTAGCAAATGTTAAAATCTGTACTGGAGACCTTGACAAAGGGTGGAGATATGTTGAGAATCAGAAGCACCTCAAACAAGCATGATAAAACATAACAGTACCTGTTCTATGTGGCCAGGCCCACCTCCAGAAACCAAATTTGAAGCCATTAGAGCATGAGTGTTTTCCATTGACATGGCCATAGATTGCGGTGGAGGAGCTAGACCAGGATTCACTCCTGGCAGCCCCAGTCCTGAAGGCCCTGGACCTGCACTCAATGGCATTCCTGAGAAGGGATAAGATGATGGCTGCATCAGAGGTGACTGAGGAACAAGTCCCGGTTTCACAAGTCCAGGTCCAGGTATCTGTTGTCTGGGATCAGACTTCTGAAGCATGTTCACAGGTTGTTGGACATGTTGACTTGCATAGAGCTGCTTGCGTTTCAAAAGATCTTCGTTCATCCTGCGTTCCATTTCGGCCTTAACATCAGGCTTCACATCAACACCCAGTCGGGGAGAATCTAATGGTTGCCACTGTGGTTGAGTTGGCATAGGCATGTGCCTTGGCAACTGTTGTTGCTGTGGGGGCAACAACATCCGCTGCTGCTGCAAAGTCTGCTGTTGTGGTGATTGCATCACTTCCTGAAACAATGGAGGAGCTTCTTGTTGTTGTTGCCCTTGCTCTTTCTCACCATGAAAATTTTCTTGATCTTGAACACTCTGGCCTGCTTCATGCTTCTGTGCCTCTATCTCTTGCTGCTGCACCTTTGCCATTTCCTTCAACAACCCACCGATCAAGTCAGAAATGACAGCTCAAAATGTTTGCCCCTCAAGGTAGTGCTTCCCTATTCACCAAGTGCCAAAAGGAAGCTAGAAGCAGATGCAACTCGACTCACCATTCCTTTTGTTAGAGGGTGATCAAGAAGCACACTGTTGTCTTGTTGCTCAATCTTGGGTTTTGCATCAGCAACCTCCATTGGGTCACCTAATGGGTGCCCACTTATGTTTTCCTGAAGAAGTTGATGCATTCCGTCTCCCTGTAACAAAGATCCTGACTGCTGTGATACTAGAGGCACATGGCTATTGCACTGAGACATTTGTTGCTTGTCCATCTTGAGCTGATGCTGTTGCTGTACCTTCTCCTTACGTTGCTTCTCTTTAAGTTCCTTCGCATCTTGCTTTCGTTCGTGCTGCTGTAGCTTTTCCAGCTTTGCCTGCAGCCACCAGTTATCAGACCTCATCCTCACCTCACTACCTCAAATACTCCCCAACTTTGCAGCAAACACATGGCAATTATTATATTGCACAACAATGACAAACTGCCATCCTCATATAAAGCACTATCCTGAAAACAGGGAAAGATAAAGTTAAATTCAAACCACCTGTTCAGCCTTAAGGCGCTTTGTCTCTGCTCGCGCCATCGCAGCAGACTCCTTGCTCTCTCTCCTTCCCAGCATTGACAAGCTGCTGGTCACTTCATGCCCACTGGCAGACGTGACAGTGGAAGGTGTTGCAGGAGTTGCAGGTGTGCTTGAGCTTGGAGAAAGGGGCACTGAAGGAATAGAGAGTGCCGACAGAGAATGTGTAAGCCCTCCCGGGTGAGGAACTGCCATCTGATGTCCAGGGGATCCTTGTGAGGAATTTGCTTGCATTAGTGGAATCAATCCAGGAGCTGCTTGAGCCGACAATCTTGACTTAATCATGCCTGCACGGAAATATCAACATCAATCAGAATGTGTACATGCATTCAAGGTTCTGATGGCATGAGTGCAGCAGGATTCCAGTTTTGTATTAGACTTCCTCCAATTGTCTATTGTAGCTATTCAGACAATTGGCAATCTGCAGCAGAACCCATCCAATCATTTCTGTAACATCTTTCACCAAATCATCAACTGGACCACATGTACTCTTCATTACAGGCAATAGTTTCCTTGAGACATTACCTGGTGACAGGGAGGTTGCTGCTGCATCATGACCAGCTGGAAATGATTCTCCAAGGGAGGGTGGAGGAATTGCCAGCTCTGGTATAGCCTTCTCACTGCCTAAATGATTAAGACTGAGTTTACTGCGCTTCACCAAACCCTCAGCTAATTTCTGGGCCTTGAGAGCAGCAGCAATACGTAGTTGACGGTCTCTTAAAGCTCCCTTAGGTGTTCGATACCTCCCTAGTGCCCGACAGCCTATGTTCCACTTCAACTGAGCATGAGACCCACTTCTGTTGTGAGAGGCTTGAGAGAGACTTCACATACTCAAAACATCCAATTAGGATTACAACCATGAGACAACAGAGGATACCCTTTGGTCAAGAGCCTTTCTAAATGGCATGTAGTAAAGGGGTTAACATGGTGTCTGGGTCAACAGGACTTCATGAACAAATAAAAAGCACGGCAGCTTATCAAGGACACATGTTATCAGAATGTACTCAAATACCAAGGGTCATGGTGAATTGGCAAGGAGGACCGACCTTATTGTAGTTGATAATGTAGGCTTGTTTTGCAACCTCAGGAGTTGGGTCAAGGCATAATGGAGGCCGCACTGCTTTCAACACTCTAGCTTCTACCTCCTGCAATTACAGGTAATGTCAACAACATCAACCTCTCGTCAAAGTCTCTAAAATGCACCACTACATTGCGATCCAGAAATGAATTATGTAAGCTCACCAGAAAATCCTTATATGTCCAGGTGTCATCAGCCATTGAAGATATGTCTTTTACAATTGTTTCAGTTGAAGGCTGCAGAAGCACCCGATGCACCAAGGGCACCCACTCCCTGCCTGTGTCTTTCCAAGTGAGTGACGACATTGAATCTCCTGTGACTGACAGGATGCTATCACGATAATCACGAAGCTGCAGTCAACATCATTCCAAGGAATGGATATGAGGGCAGATTTTATAGAATTGTAAAAAAGTGTCAACCCATGTGAGAAGGTCATTGACAAATGGTGAACATGGTCAACAATCATTGAATGCCTCCAAGAACATGGTGCATGAACCACCATGATGCACTGTGAAGGACCTTGCTTAAAGTTGCTAGCAAGACCAGGTTGAGAGGATAACCTCACAAACCACACAACCATTGATGTATTTGCATGGTATTTCCTCCAGAAGATCATCGGGCAACCAGCCACCATCAATTGCCTGCACAATGTCAACAAAGTCAGTAGATGTGACAAATATTAATTTGAAAAAAAAAAAAAAAACCTTAAAACTGGAAGAATTTCACTCATAGATACCAATGAAAATTAATCCGAAGTGCAAAAATGACAGCAGTAACATGGGGTGGTCACATTCCAGGAAACAATGATACCCGCAAAAAAGTTTCACTGGTGCGATCATAGGGTAGTAGCAGCTCCATCACTTCAAATGCAAGGGGTGGCTGTTTCCCCTTCTGCAAAAGACAGATCAATACTGAGATAAGCCACCATATTGAGTTACACATTTCAGCAGTACACATGTTTTCAATCATTCAAGGCTCCACTGCCAATTCCACTGGCAACAAGATATTCTGAGGTGCAAAGGAAAACAAAGTATCTTTCATAAGAATAGAGAAATCTCCATTCTCACGATGAAGAAGAAAACAGCAAGGTTAACACTTCTTCAGGAAGCCACAGAAAGAACCAGTTAAGGGGAGAAACAAAACAAAACACGAAAAACACACAGCGGTATGAACGAAAGTGCCAGTCTCACACCTGTTCAGGGACCATCAACAGGAAAACGAAAACCTAATGTCCATGCACATGACAAGAAGCATCAACTGGTACCTCAGTGGGTTTGTCAATTGCAAATCCATCAGGGAAAAGGTTCACTGCAAATGAGGCTTCAGCATCTGCCACACACAACCCACCAAAAATGAACTTGAAGCTTAGAAGAAGCAAAGAAACCCAAGGGAACTTCTCCTTTGGTGAAGTTATTGAATTTGTTAACAAATTCTGGGGTTTGGTTTTTGTTGGGTATAGTGACATGCAGATGAAATGGTGCTAATCTGCAGTCCAGCTCTTTAGCATTCATTTTGCTTCTTTGTGTGCTATGTGGCTCCACTTGCACATAGCAAGGGGGGGTTTCTGTTTTCTGCCTTGTACCCTTCTTGCATTTCAATTTCTCTTTGCAATGAATACCAGCTCAATCATCATCCCAAAAGGAACAGAAAACTCATATACAGCCTCCCCCCAAGGCATAACTTTTGTGTGCTTGAAGAAATTAGAGAGAAAACAAAGATCACATCTTCTGTGTTGAAGGCACAAAATTAAAGGAGGGTAATCATGTGCTGACCATTAGGAACTTGAGCAGTTAACGGGTCAAGAAATTGTGAGTGTCTCAAAAGTTCTGCACTTCTTGTCTTGGACAGTGCACCCTGCAAAACAACTCTCCCCAGCACACAAATCACCAAAATGACTAACCCCAGTTGACCCTCAGAAAACATGAACTTTATCTACTATAATTCGGACAGACAATGGTGAACGCATCACTGCTTTCCCATCCACATCTCCCATATGCATCTCAAACTTGCTGCAGGAAGTATCCGCAACTTGTGGAACTTGCAAAACAGAAAAAGGAGACTTCATCACAGCCCTAAAAACAACCAAATCAAATCTGGGTATTTTTCCAAAACTGGATAGTAGTTTCAATGACAAGAAGATGATACCATCTGATCAATTAGGTCAGGCAACAAATCCAGTTCCTGAATGCATGAAAGCTGGTGATTGAGAGTATGCTCGGTCTCTCTTTTGCTGATTTTATTCTAGATATAAAGCAAAAGCTTGCAAAAACAAAGAAGAAGTGGTACATAATCCTTCTCACAGGGAAGAAAGAATGGGAGTTGGATGCGGTGCCAAAACTGCAGTCATCATTAATGATCTCCAATTTTGCAAGACAGAAAACTGCTGAAAAACCCTACTTGAGAGAAAATGAGGAGTTTAGGGTTTTTGTTTTGAGAGGATTTGTGAACAGAGGAAAAGGACTAGAAATTGGAAGGCGTGAGGAAGAAAGGAAGAAAACCCAAACAAAAACAACGAAAGGAAAAAAAAGAAAAATCACCTCCTCGCTGCCTCGTCTTTTCTTGAATCGAGGATTTGAGGTAGCATCAATCCCATAGCCATCATCATATAGTTGAGGTAACAAACGCTTGGGTGCACCTCCATTCAAAACTCCTCCTCCTCCTCCTCCTCCTCCAACTCTTCCTTGATTACGTGATTCCCCAGTTGCCTCCCATCGCTTGGAAATATACCGAGTTCCAGTTTTTGAAATCTTGAAAGAGATTCCCACCATGGCTGAACTCTCTCTCTCTCTCGGGGAAATGGAAAAAGAAATCACTTCATCCCAAACCCAAAAGATTAATAACAATACCAAAACACCAAAAGAGCAACCAAATCTAAACCAAACATACAACAAACTCACATCAAAACCACACATACACACGAACGAAAGGAAGAAGAAGAAGCCCGACTAAATAGGGCTGGAGATACACCAACACCACCACCACAAAAGACGACTCTTTCTCCAAAAACATTCATTCTAGGGCGATCGATCATAATTTCCAACTACAGAAAAAAAAAAAGGAAAAAAAGAACAGAAAAATTGTGTTTGCGAGCTCGATAACGAGCATGCCACAAATTACTCCTCATCTCTTTTGCGATCAAAAGCTTAAAAAAATGGAAAGAAAATTCAAGAGCTTGGAAGCTTGCGAGCCTTGGAGGAGAAAGCTCGGGAACAAACTACGGACGACAAGAAGACCCAAGAAACTAACCCCCCCTTCGAAAAGCCCCGAAAAAACCCCCCATTTTCATAGCTTCGTACTGGGCAGCACTCACTGGGCAGCTCCCCCTCTCCCCTCGAAAAATATTTAAATTAAAATAAAATATTGTTTTATTTAGGAGAGTACAGTGCCAATGTTTTTTTTTTGGGGGGGAGGCGCAATTTCGCCAAATTTGGACTTGAAAAATACGATTTTCACCTTTGCAAAGGATTTTCCATTAAAAAAAAAATGGTCCAAATTCGCCAGATTTCAAAGAAAAATAAATGCCCTAACTCATTCAAGTTTTATTGGGCCATTGATTTCCCCAAAATAAAATGGCCAGGGATTATTAGCTAGTTAGGTAGATTAGAAATGTGTCTTCAATTCATGGAGTTGTTTCATTAGATTGCGAGTGAATTCATTAGTCACATTGCACAAGATTTAAGGGGAATACAAGAAATGATTTTGAGTGGATTCATTAGTCGCACTAAATGAAACCTTGCAAGAATACAAGAAATGTGTCTTATGTTTGTCAAGTGGTTTCATTGGATTTTGAATGAATTCATTGTGTCTTATGTTTGTCAAGTGGTTTCATTGGATTTTGAATGAATTCATTGGTTGCATTGAATCGTGACCTAATGAGAATACAAAAAATGATTTTGAATGGATTCACTAGTTGCATAGAACAAGACCTAATGCGAATACAAGAAATGTGTGTTTTGTTTGTCAAGTGTGTTTTCTACTTGTCAAGTGGTTTCATTGGATTTTGAATGAATTCACTAGTCGCACTAATCGAAACTTACTGAAAATCCAATGAATTCATTGATCCATTACATAGAGACTAGTGGATTATACTCACATTTCGTAGTAATGCATCTAAGAAGGGAGTTGGTCACTTTGGTGATCCTCATCACATTTTGTGATCACAAGTTTTTGTTTTCACATTTATAGACTTCGCATTTAGAGTTATTGTTCACTAGCCCCTTAACACCATCACCATTGGCATGCAATCCATCTTTCTTAGAACATTTCATCACCATTGTGCATTGAAGCACCTAATGTAATTCATTGCCTTGTGCATAATAACATTTAGTTTAAGTCATTGCCTCTCATAATCTAGCATGATTCATTGGAGACTAGTGAAAGTCCATTGTTGCTTAACTTGGTGAAGATTAATTGTTGGTTGCACTTTGTATTTTAGTTCAACTAGTAGCAGTAAGTTACAATGTTTTCAATGCACTATCAATGAAATGAAATGGCAATATGGGGTGTGATTACATGCATCACAACATGTCTAATTTCAACTTTCAAACCTATAAATAATTGTTGTACTTATTTTTGTATGCATGGAACACCCAAATATGGTATCCCAAGGCTCTTTTAGTCTTTACATTATGAGGTAGGTCTTCAATTACAAACTTTTTAACAATTGCACACACAATGCACTTATTCATAATGTGTTATTTTGGTCTCAAATTGTTTGAAAGTGTTTTTTTTACAATTGCTTCAATGTTTTGTGGCATTGTTGTATCTACCAATTGGTTTCAAATATAACTTTTTGTCATATTAGAATCTCTAGTGTTGTCAATGTTGTTTCATCGAATCAAGTTACTAAATCAATTGTTTTCAACATATTTATTTGTATTGTAATCCTTTCACATGTTAATCTAAAGGTTGAAAATCAACATTATGTTGAAAAAAAGTTCAGAGGTTTTGAGTTTAGAACCATCACCTAATTGTAAGCCAACAAAGAAAAAGAAAAGGCAAAGGAATGGAAAATTAATAAAATCTTTCAAAATGTTTAAGCAAGAAAGCCACCATGTGTAAATTTGTGGTTGATCTTAATGGTAAGGTGAACATGACCATGTGTTGTGTTTGCCTAAAAACAGAAGGAAGAAATAAACTTTTAGTTCCCAAATTCAACAACCTTTAAACACATATCTAGAGGTAAAACTACAAAGTAACAAAACTTAATTACTTCTTGGGGCAATACTCATCTATATTAGTTTCAACACACAAGAAATGAACCCCTTTTCTATAGTAGAAAAAGAGATTCAATGGTAGATATGGTGGTTGCATGGTAGTTGCAGGGGATGTGGTTGAAGAGAGGAAAAGGAAGTTTGTTTAATTTGTTGTTACTTTTTTGGTCTTTGAAGCAAGGTCATTCATTCACTAACTTTGAAGCCTTATAATTTAATATTTGATTTCATGAAAGTGAAAAACAAAGGCATAAACATTGGAATGACAATATTGGATGGGAAATTACGACAACAATGCATTACATTATTTTTGCAATAACTAAAATTTATGTTCATGAAGTGAGATACATTGCTATTAGTTGGGATGAGGTGACAATGATCAATAATCAATCATGGGCTAATGTTCACACATATTTTATAGAAAACTTCAAATGCATGTATCGTTGAACTTGGAAAGGTTGATCAATGGTGGCACATCTAATTATTTAAACTTGAACTCACTGTTAGTTTTTGGAGGTTTGATTATAAGGATATTAACAACAAGTTAATTTATTTTGGTTTACATTGTGTTATAATGTTTAAATGTGTTCACATTAATGTGACAACACAAATTCACAAAAGAAAAATTCATTTCATGTTTGATGTCCAACATGTTACACATGGAACAAAGATGGTTATGAAAACACTTTGTGAAGCTTAAGGTTTCTTGTAGACCATACTACACCAAAAATATGGATCTATGACTACATTCAAAAATATGGCATGTAGTTGCATGAATATAGTCATAGTATAGATCTAAATTCTAATAATGTAGTCAAATAAAACTTGTCATTTATGCCATGTAATTGCATGAGTGTAATCATTTTCTATTATTTTTCTAGTGGCATTTCCTCTTCACCTAATAGACACCTTGAGCAATGTAACCTTGCACAATTGTTGGAAGTAAAATGGAATAATTTTTTTTGTAATTTAAAGATTAAATAGATCTATATGTTGTCCCTTGCTACAAGAAACTTAACAAATTGCAAGTCTTTGGTTGTGACAATGAATGATGATCTCCATATTGTCAAAGTTATGAAATTAATATTGATTAGTTCTTATGTGATGTAAGGGTTGTCATGAGCCTCATTTGCATCATGCCCATGTTGGAAGTAATGGATGAATTCATCAAATTTGCTTAAAACCATGACATTTTGTGTGATTTGGTAAAAATTATGAACTAAATGTGTTGTGTAGATCTATACACATTTACTATGATCCCAAGAAGCATGATGAGAAGTGGTTCAAGGGTTTGAAGGTTCTTGTGGACTACAACAATGACAATCATCTTGGTGGATTGATCTTTGAGGGAGGTTTTTCTTTGTATATTTTATCAAACACATGAAATGAAAGAGTATTTGTTGTATGGAATGATGTAATACAATATTAAGGGAATGTTTCATTAAATTAAGAATATAAATAATATATTCAAATCACATTTTCATAATCCAATTCTTAACACTTTATTTGCATTGAAATGAATTTTTTAAAAATTCATTAGTTGCACCATATATTTCCTTGTACATTATTTGGAAAAATATATAAGTAATTTCCCCTAGATTAATCCATCCACAAACATTTAATATGCAATTCATTATTCTTTATTTCTTGGGTCAACAATACCATATCAACATGAAATGCCCTTCAACATGTGCATCCACGATGAATGTTATGTTATTGTTAAAAAGGTGAAGGTGCAAAATTTAGATGAAGTTGCCAACCTCATTGAATAATTTATTCAAGGATTTATTAATCAATAATTTGTGAATCATATCGGGGTCATATATCCTCAATATTGGTTGAATTTGATGTAGATTGCATGCCCATCTAGACTTGTGGAAAGCATGATACTATTAAATGAAAATGAATTTGGTGATGAAAGCTTGTTTAAGTGTTGTCTACCATATTTAATGAATAAAAATTTGAAATGGTAGTTTTTTTTTTTTCAAGATCATTATCGCAACCAATTGTAAATAGGTTTTGGAGCCTCCAATTTACAATCTTGTGACCAACTTTGTGGTCAATTTTTTTTTAAAAAATTGTTGTGTTACAATAATGATTGTCAAAATATTTCAAATTGGTGGGTCTTTGTAATATAGTGATGGTATTGAAGAGCATGGAAAAGAATTGGTGCTTTTCAACCTTATATTATGAAATCTAAGTTGAAGAATAGATTGACAACTCATTTTGACTTGGTTGTTAATAAAATTGTTCATGATTATTATTCCTTGTATATGTTCCCATTTGGAGATGCCACCAACAATTAGCAAGATAAGAAGCTAAAGTATGTAATGGAGGCTTAATTCTTTTTAAAAAATTATGTTGTATACATGCATGGTTTATGGCACATTATTTTGGGATATAATACAACTAGCTATTTGCATATTGTATGCAAGCAACTAGGCAAACAATGAAAGAATTATAAGTTTTATAACTATCCAAGCATGAATGTAAACCACATGGACCCAATTGGATTTCATCTTTAACTTGTTATTTGAATGATCTATTATAATTTTTTTCAATTATTATTTGGGTTGTTGCCTTGTATTTCATTAATATGCATGTTGTATCCTAACATTCAATTTGCAATACATGAAGTGATTAGTTTTGCATGTTAACTTACGAATGCATGGAAGGTTTTAATGTGTTTTGTTTGTGCAAATTTGACTTGGGTTGCAATGATCCAAAAGGATCATGGTTCAATTCAACCTTCTCAAAGCCTTCAAATTAATACTTATTTAAAACTTTACATGTGCATACTAGTTTCATGAATCTATGTAAAATTTCACCAATTACAATAACTATTGAAAAGATCATTAATTTCTTTACAAGTATTTTTGCATATGGATTATTGGCAAACTAAATTAAACGTATATTATGTTATGGCATTCAAAACAAATACATGAGAGGATACATTTGCAATACATCAATATGCCAAGTATGGCAAATTTGGCTACATGGTGTTTTGATTGCATATAAAAGTGAAAAGGTCACCTAATGGGTGTTGCCATTTAATTCCAACCTTCGTGATATTGATGTTTTAAAAAATGAAGAACTTATTAAATGTTTATATGTTTATTTCTACAAATCAACACATGTGGTCTTATTCACAACCATAACTGGAATTGCATAAAGATAAAACACTGTGAAACAAAATGATTTTCATTTCAAACAAAATAATAATATTATTATTAAAATATATTTTCTTTAGAACTCATGGAAATCATCTTCATGGAAATATGTATTGCATGTTAGGAGGAGTAATCAACACACAAATTCACCTTGGAGAAAAATAAATGACAACAATGAATTTAACACTAAAAATAAATCATACCAAATTACACATAGCCTTTTCGGTCCTACTACAAAGTTTGAAGAAATGTCATCCATTGAACATTGAAAGCTTTATCTTGTCTCAAAACATTTATAATCAAATTCACCCAAAAACTTCATTCCTAATGTTCTTAGTAAACAACAAAGGTTAATACAATATATGTATACATAAATTGCAAAGAAGACAAGGATATTCACGAACATTCAAGCATGAGCATAAATAGGCACACATGAGTACATGAGCAAAAGTGAATCTTTTTTTAAATATTTTGTCCATGGATAGAATATTAAGAGAATATTTGTTAACACATAGGACAAAAATTTTGCTAACGTGGAGGAATATTTTGTCATGTGTCCATGGATGAATGATTTTTATGGATGAAAAAATGGATTAAATTTATTTTGAATGTTGCCAACAAATGCTATTTTTTCATAAATTGAACAAAAAAAAGGGTCGAAACAATTTATGTTGGTCTCTTTCAACACAAATCCACAAATGAAATGTTGAAGTCACAATTTAAAGCCATACTACATTTTTTTTAATATGAAATATTTTCAAGTTATGCAACATTTAAACCAAGCATAATTTAAATTGAATCCAATAGACCCACTAAGAAATATGTGCTAATTAGGAATAAATACAATATGAAATTGCCCACAACACTTCACATTGCATAGATTAATGAATAGGTTTTTAAAAAATTCTTTCATCCATTCTTTCAACCTCTAACATCTAACATGATCCTTACTACTTACATAATCAAATTACATTTTTTTCCCTATACTACTAATTTGTCCGATCTATACAACAAATGTCTATTTTACAATGGCCAGAGAAAAATTCTCACCAATTTTCACACCAAACACATTGGAATCAATGATTGAATATACATTAATTTCAAGCATACTTGAGAGAATATGTGAAATGACAACAAAACCTTAGGAATGTCAAAGAGATGATAGTCGGTTACTCCCTCTCCAACATTTGCTAAAAATCAGAACATGGGGAAAAGAATGGAAAAGAGCAATAGACAAAATAAGTGAATGGGCGGCCTGGCGAAGGTAGATAAAAAAAATATTACAATACTAAAACAAACTAGAAACATTCCAAAGGTAGACATGGAAGATTACCATTGGGCAATGTTTACACATGCCATGGATTTTTTTATAAAGCACGCAAGTTTGAAAAAAACCCATTCCAAAACATTTTTTCACAAGTTTACTCAATGATTTATTGACAAAGGATTTAGTAACCCTTGGAAACCTACTATCAATATAGTTCTTGAAACCCCAAAAATAATTTAATGCAACTCTAGGCAAGCAAGCCTAGTTGCCACATGAATTAAATAACAAAGTTTTTAAGCCACCGATGAATCATCAGATGACAAGGCCGGCCCCGAAACCATAAAACATGTATGATAATCGAAAAAAACACCGAATCAATAACTAAAGAAGGAAAAAAAAAATACCATTGTTTGCAATAAATTGTGGAATAATATAAATGTTAAAATGAATATTGGCTGAAGTTAAACACTGAAATTGATTATTGAAAAAATCATTTCAACTAATGTTGAGACAAAACGTCATGAAATTGAAGCAGCCACTAAAAACTCTCACGAGCACCACTAGATTTGGATATGTTCCTAATGGTAGAAAGAAGAAATTTCAAGACTATAGATGTAAAGATGCATGCAGTGAATAATGGGGATATTCTAATTGCTTGCAACACTATAAGATATATGGGATGGTGATGAAAATGTTTTTGACAATGTTTTTTTGAGCAACCTACAACGAAAACAATGTATAGGTATGGAAGATGTTCATAAGGAAATTCACCAAGCCATCAAACTAGCCATGTGGTTTTCACAAGGTGAAAACTGCACCAAATAAAATACATCCAATATGTGTAATCTTCCATCCGATTTTTTAAATACACATTAGTTAAGATATAAACATGTTTAGATTATCCACATGATTATTTAATTACACTCACTACATATTTAAAGATCTCTTGTACATCCAAATATCAATTGAAACTTGGAAAATGGTTAAAGTGTTTCCTACTTGAAATGAGGGTCTTTGTAGGAATGTAACGAAATATAGGAATAATAATTGCAAGAGGGCATGAACTAGACACATGGCATGTATAAAAAATGCAAACATAAAATGGCATGAAGCCACATCAGGCCCAAGGGTGAATGAGGTGATCACAATTATATGTTACACACACCACACATGACATGAGTAAAAAACACAGTTGTTCTACCAATTATAACATTTCAATGAAATCAATCCCATCCAAACAGTCCAAAGAATGTTAAATAGTTTTGAAAATATCATTGAATGAAATAATTAAAAACTGGTTTTATAAAAATATGGCCTTTGGGAGATGTTTATAACTTAATAACATTGCACGAATAAAGTTTAATATCTTTCAGTGAGCTTCCAAGTAGCAAACACTGAAAATGAATTCATAGTTGAATTGTTTATTTGCACAATGTCACGATATCCATATTCCAAGCATTCTTGTCGAACATTAAGAAATTTGGACTATTACCCATCGATAGAAAGAAGAGAGCTTAAGAATATAGATGTAGAATTCAAGGCCGAAGTTGGGTATTAGACATCTTCTAACCACTTGCCGAATTACAAGATATACGGGACAATGATAAAAATATTTTGCTTGGAGTTTCTAAACAACTTACAACAACCTCCTAAAGACAATCCATGGCCAACACATCCAATGAATCAAAATTATAGAGCATGATTTCACTAGCAGTGTGATTACATGCTCAAATTTCAAGCTAATACGAGAATAAGCGAATCAATTTTGCTATGAAAGTGGCCCAGGAACATTTCTAACGGTGAATAAAATGCATATGAAACACTAGTACTTGTTTATAGCACAGAGCTGGATTTCTTGTATTGGCCAATTTTATTACTAGAAACGATGTTGAAGAGGGGAACTCCCCACCATACTCAGAGGATGCAGTGATGGACTCAAAAAAGGAAATGACGAATTTGGAAGACACAACCCCGAACTACACCACAATCTACAATGAGTTCCAACAAATTAAACCACCCACTAATGGAACCCAACTCAATTCAATATGTCAGGAAAAGGGTTTGGCAATGCATCTAAAATTGGCAACAACTACAGAGCCTAACAAGAGAAATTAACAAGTCCTTATAGGTAGGGTTCTTTGAGGCTTTGATGCACTAAAAGATATATTTTGTATGAAAAAAATGTTTTTTGAACTGATATGCATTTTTTGAATTAATAAAGTAATATGTTTAGTATCTTTGAATAAAGCGTATGGGGGAAAAACAACTTTTTAAAATGTGTAGGTTACTTACGGTAGATGATACAATTGATTTCAAAATAGGTGTCACATTTTGAATTATTTGACAAAATGATCCCAAATTTTTCATTTCATTTTTTCTATAATAAAAAAAAAATTTAATAATTGAATGTCATGTAAAAGGTACAACAAGGCATTGCATGAATTTTTTTAAAAAGGCCTAGGAGGACGAGCCAGCTAAAGAAATGACACGAATATAAACAAAATATTTAATGACAGACATGCTTCCAAACAACACAAAAAGTTGAAAGAACTTTAAGGAAACCCAAAAGAATTCTTGCATTGAATCTAAAGCGCTTAACCTCAACCTAACTTCTACAATCAATTGTTGTAGAAGATAGTCAAATTGAATGGGACGACCACTTTAAACCATGAAAATTCCATTGTAAAAGATTTCATGATGGAGGACATCTAATATGCATTTTGCAACAACACAAACCATTGAAAAGTTATAAGAACACCATTAAAAAATGACAAAACATTCCACAAGCTTAATCAGGAGAATTGTGGAAACTGTTTAGAGAGACATTGTGGTAATATTATGGGAGCCTTGAAACAATAAATCGAAAGAGATAAAATAAGAAAGATGGAACAACAAAATGCAAAAAACATTCCCAAGATGTGTATCAAGTAATGAAGTATTGCACAACAAATGCTTATGTTGTCTTTATAAGAGAATCCATATTTCAATTTTAATTTTGAAAGGATTAATATCCATGTTTGAATATTTATGCAGACATTGAAAAGGAGGGAATGGAGCATATCATAGAATGTAAGAAATTAGAGAATCACAAATCCTACTACTAATAAAATGAACTTGTCAATCGAAGCACCAAATGAGGAAGAATTAAAGGAATCATAGTTATGACATTCTTGGTGCGAGAATGTTATGGAAGCCCAAAGAAGCAAGAATTTTAATGAATTTTATAGATCAACCAGTGTAATTTGGTAAACATTCGCGGGTCAAGAATGTTTTGACAAGGTGGTAAATGAAGAATTTTAAAGAATTTTAATGTGCAAAATGAAGAATGTCATCACTAAAAAAGGAATACTTCACTCCTCCTCAAAGCTTGGATTGCAATGACAATCATGGATTATGAAATAATAGGGAAGATCAGTATTCACATAGGAAGAAATGGGAGATTAAATGTCATAGAAGACTTAGAGGAACAATTTAATGAAAACATTTATTTGAGTGCACAAGAGCAACAATTAAAACATGGAACCAAAAAAAATTGATGAAGTCATTAAAATCGACCAAGGATCACATGATTTGCTTCATAACGCTCTCTGTCATAACCTTACTTGGGAGAGTGTGAGGACGAGAGTCGCATTCCCGAAATGGGGACTTGGAAGTCCTTTGGGACTCTCAAAACTTCAGAGTTCGATCGCAGGGGTCAAAACACCTCACATTTGGGTGTTATTTATATCATTGGAAAAGCTATTGAAGTGTAGATGTCGAAAATGGCTTCGCATGGGCCATTTGGACATCTACAACACAAGTTATGGCAAAAAGAAGGGTTAGGAGTCAAACTGCTAGCTTGACTCCTGACCACTAAAAGTCACGAATCAACCCGACCCCGATGTGTGAAGGTGAAGTGCGACGACACACCATTGGAAAGCTCTCAAGGAAAGTTACAAGTTTGCTTCAGACCTCATCCCAATCGAAGGTTTGAACAAAGAGTAATGATCGCTCAAAGTCCCAGGAATCCAAACCGAAATAGTTTCGGGACTCCTCCTTGGGAGTCCTGGGACAAAAAGCCATTCGGATGTGGGTGCCACGGAGAGGCACATAGTATACTATATGGGGGAAGGTGGTGGCTTCCCCTGAGTCCGGGCCGTGGTGAGTCAAGTGGGTCCAGAATTGCTCGTGGCTTGTCCTAGCACCAAGGGTGCCCCATAATGTGAACTATCCAACTTGTTGGTTGGTTTGATGTAGGTTCGAGTAAGTGAATAGCTTTTCATTCTTCCTAGTCCCATCCCAGAACTTCAGCATGCCCTTCTACCCCTTCTAGTACTGAGAGCTAGGAGCGTGCCCTGAGTCCCCCACAATTCCGCAACTCGAGTAAATTAGGCCCAACTTGGGGCTAACTAGGGACTTGGGAGCTCGTCACTCTCCTTGAAGATGAAATGCTAATCATTATAAAAAAAGATATCATAGAATTTAATGAGAGACAAACAATGTAGCAAAGGAATATGTTGAAATAGAATGTGGTGCACTAAACACTATAGTGTTTTGGTAGTAAGTATAAATAGCTTCGTAGTAGTTCTAAACTTGTTGAAAAAAAAAAACTAGATTTGAAATTTTTTCATGTTTACATTTCTACAAACAGAACTATTGAGATTCTATCAAATATATACTCACTTGATTCACCACGGCTCGGATTCGGGGGAAGCCACCACCTTCCCCCATATAGTATTCTCTGCAGCTCTCCGTCGCACTTACATCCAAATGACTCTTTTTCCCGGGACTCCCAAAGTGGAATCCCGAAATTGTCCCGGTTTGGACTCCTGAGACTTTGGACGCTCATAACTTCTCGCCCCAAACTCGGATCGGGATGAGGTCTAAACCAAATTTGTAGCTCTCCTTGAGAGCTTCTCAATAGTGTGTCACACTTCACCTGCACGCATTGGAATCGGGTCGATTCCTGATTTTTAGTGGTCGGGAGTCAAACTACCAATTTGACTCCCGGCCCTTCTTTTGATCATAACTTGTGTTGCAAATGTTCAAATGGCTCATCAAGGCCATTTTGGACATCTACACTTCAAGATCTTTCCAACGGTATAAAGAACGCCTCAATGCAAAGTGCTTTGACCCTTGCAATCGCATTCTAAAATTTTGGGAGTCCCGGAGGACTCCCAAGTCCCATTTTCGGGAGTGTGAGTGGCGACCTCACACTTCCTTCAAAGTGGGGTTGCGACAAAAAATATTGTTGGATCAAATATTAAAAAAATTTTGAGTATAATTTTTTGAAAAATAAACAAAATGCAAAAGATGCACACAAAAAACAAGATTTGAAGAACTCATGCAAAGGGATTCAAAGAGCTACGACTTTAGGGAGAAAAAGAAAATGGAAAATCCATGTTTGAATTAAATATAAGCGAAATATAATCAAAGGCAAAAAGAGTCCATAAGCATCCTAAACAATAGTTTTTCTCGTTTCATCATCAATGAACATCTCAACATCGAGATGGTAATGGGTCCCAAGCTTTGGAGATGGGGGGATGGACCATAAGTCCGCCAACACAATTGTAGACACCTCAACATATGATGGGAAGATAAAGCTTTGGTGGGGATTCTAAAGGAAATCAAGATGAACAAAAAATGGAACATGTTGTCTTCTTGATATGCCAACCTCTCTATAGAGAAAAACAAAAAACATTAAAATGAACTTAAAACATTAAAAAATTTAAGTCACATATCTAGAGGGGTGCGGCCAAACTTATTCACAATTGAGATTAATTCTAGCTTTCTTTTGGATGGGAGAATTGTCGTCAAGGTTGAAGCAAGATTTAACAATATTTTCGCCTAATTCTACGTCAAAAAGTGGTTTGAGAACTTCATCAAAGATCTCTGAATCAACCTCTAGAGCAAGGATTGGCCTCCCTAATGCCCAACAAGCACGAATATTATGCCTTGTAAGAACAATCAAATGCAAAAGTAAAAGACACAAAAGGTTGCAAAAATAACTTGGAATATAAAAAAACAAGAGAAGGATGAAAACAAATACTTGTCCCATAATTAAAGTTCATAATCGCAAAATTCGGTGGCGAACAAACATCGATAAAAACTTGTAGTGTGATCACATGGAACTCCTTCATTGCCCTAAAAGCTCGTCTAGTTTGGGATATGGTCATTGAGGTCACATTCGTGTAGTTGTCATAGTTATGACATTCTTCATTTTGCACATTAAAATTCTTTAAAATTCTTCATTTAGCACCTTGTCATAACATTCTTTACCCGCGAATGTTTACCAAATTACACTGGTTGATCTATAAATT
>Ga0116227_10004163_pt1 | contig 31563 bp, 21 predicted proteins | sample S1TSphgellanicum_FD_89693 | JGI IMG/M metagenome (GOLD analysis project Ga0116227, IMG submission 89693) | Host-associated microbial communities from peat moss isolated from Minnesota, USA - S1T2_Fb - Sphagnum magellanicum MG | ecosystem: Host-associated > Plants > Peat moss > Unclassified... | reverse complement strand
TTGGGACTCCCACTTAGGAGTCCCGAGACAAAAAGCCATTTGGATGTGGGCCTCGTGGAGAGGCACAAAGTATACTATAAGGGGGAAGGTGGTGGCTTCCCCCAAGTCCGAGCCATGGTGAGTCTTGTGAGTCCGAGTTGCCCATGGTTCGGCCTAGCACCAAAAGTGCTCCAACTATGCATTAACCACTTTGTGTTGGTTTTTTGCAGGTCCGTGTGAGTAGTTAATACTTGTCATTCTTCCTAGTCCCATCCCGGAGTTCCAACACGCCCCTCTACCCTTCAAAATGTTGCGAGCCAGGGAGCATGGCCCGACTCCTTGCTTTTTCGTTGCCTTCAGTTTGGACTCACATTTGAGTCCATTAAGGAGCTTGGGAGTGTGTCGGTACGTTTGTACATTTGTATTTTGGAGGGCATTCCATAACATTTTTTTGGATTTTGGTATTTAAATGTTTTTTTCACATGTACAAGGATGTTGGGCATGGATACATGGTGGTATCACAAATGTTAGGGTAATATTATCAATGAACATTCAATCAAATCACACTAAAAAAGATAGCAAACACTAAATCATAGGTGGCATTTGAGTTGGCACCAATGGTAGGTTGTAGTTTCATGGCAAAAATAAATGTTAAAATAACATTTTATTTTTTTTAATGCAAGATTTTGCACTTCAACAACAATGTTACAAAAAATTACAAAAAATGGCAAGTGTATGTTAAGGTCATTGTTTATTTATCCCTTTCCATCCCCTAGCAAGCCAACCTACAAAGACAAGTGGGGAGCTATCTATAGATATTAGAAGAAAAGTTTTTATTACATGAGTAACATCCGCCCCAATGAAAAGTATTGGAAAATTGTCATAAAAGATAATATTGAATTGGGATCACTAAAACATTTCACCAAAATAAACTATGACATGATTGACACATTCATGAATGCCACTAAGCCATGCAAAAGTCATCAACACTTGAGAAATTTAATGAAGGTACATGATAGTGTATACCATGTGCAACCATGCATTTGCAACCAAATGTTAAAAAAAGGTGATGAACTCAACTTCTAGGCAAATGATTATGACATAGAATCATCTCCATTTACTTGATGATCCATGTGTACAACATTGTCCTAAGGTTGTAAAGGAAAACAATCGAGTTAACCCCAAACACATTGCAAGTCTCATGTTAATGAAAGTTGCAATCATAAAATTAGCAAGTACCCCTACAATTCAAACCTCACATCAATTTATATTTGTGAATACAATTGTAGAAGATGGATGGACTACTCCAACACTTTGCATTCCAAGGAGAATCATTCCTACATTGCCAAACAATGCAAACGAAATTACAAAGCTAATTGACCAAATAAAAAGTGGATAATTTGGGCACCAAGTGATTGGAAGCACAAGAATGAAAAAGAATTGTGCAACATTGCAAAGTAGTTATCCATATTTCAACTATTTTGAAAGCTCAACTTCTAACACAATTAGATCTTTTAGACTAATGCATTCTAGTCATGTTCCTTCTAGTCCTTTGTGCCTAAATGTCTTGCATGGCTTCAAATTGTGTCACCCTCATGACTTGTTCAACATCAACTTCCTTCGTTCAAAATGTTAGGTTATGGAAAAGACAACACACAATAGAGGCAAATTAGGAACAATGGTACAATGCAAACACACTAACAAGAGTCATGCTTACCACTTAAGGTGATATTTATAAAGTAATCAATTTGTTTGCTAATGATGCGACAAACAAAAATTGATTACCAAAAGCAATGGACTAGAAATATTCCATGATTTTTACAATGACTAAAAATACTCACAACAAAAAAATGTGATAATATATTATTGTGTATAGGGTTATATGTGACATGTTAGTCCATCTAACACATCACATCAATTTTTGACATTGATGCGCCTTGATGTTGCATTTATATTAAATTTTGTGCAATAGAATATAAATATGATTTGAAATAAATGAATCTTATCTAAATTTTCACTATTACAAGACGTGCCCTCATTTCACTCACATTCCACCTAACATCGAGTGGGAAAAGCCTTGTAATAATGTTTGTATCATAAATTACAAATAATTACATAAAATAGCATTATATTTCCATTTTTTTTAGGGCATGTAAATAACCTTTTTGGGATCTAAATTCGGGTTATAAATCATTAAGTATTTGGTCACATAATATTTTTTAACATGTGACCAAATTTTTTGTAACAAGTAAATTTTGTTGCATTTAAATTGTAAATGCAACCAAAATTTTAATCCCACTCCAATTGTAATTTTGGTCCCATGTGAATTTTAGATGGAACCAAAATTTCTAATCCATGTAGAATTACATGGGACCAAATCTTACATTGGACCATGTAAATTCTACATGGCATGTAGAATTCATGAATTATACATGAGACCAAAATTTCAATCACATGTAGAATTACATGGGACCAAACATGTACATGGGATTGAACTTGGGACCAAACTTATGTAATTTTACATGTGACAAAAATTTTGGACCCATGTAAAAATTTAGGTCCCATGTAGAAATTTTCCAAATAATTGAACACTTGGGGATTGAAACTTCAATCCCAATTTTAATCCCATGTAAATTCACCATGGGACCAAAATTTTAATCCCAATTTTAATCCCATGTATAATTGAGTACATGCAATTCCAATCACACATAAATTGAACATCGGATCAAAATTTTGGTCTCGTTTTCAATATCATGTACAATTAAACATGGATTTGACAAATGACATGAAATTATCACAACATGTCCATTTGAACAACCCTAATTGTGGAAAAGTGTGGATAATTTTTTTTGTGTTTATGTCATTTTTAATGTGTTTCAAGTCATTCAAAAAATTAAAAAATTAATGAACAATGTTTTAGAAGTGCTTTGGAATAATTTATATTCATTAAATTCATTCCAAATTATCAAGTGCATGTTCCAATAATATGTTAAAAACCTTGTCATGTAAACATATCAAAACTTGTAACAAAAGTTCATCATTTTAAAGATTAATATATGAAAAAAAACCAATGCCAATTATATTTGTTGCAATATGTGTTAGAATGGTTAAACCTAATAATGTGCAATTATATCTTTTTGAGAAGTTTTACACATTTATTTCAAATTATTGAAAGCATTTTCAACCACTAATTTCCAAGCCTCTAGGTTTGTAATTATATAGAAATGTTCACCACAACCTTTTATAATTAGATATACATTGTATCATCAAAAAATTCTTGTCACCAAGTAAATATACATCATTGTATTGTCCTTTGAGGTTGTGAATAGAAATAATAGATAAAAATGTCATCTCCTTCTTTATGGGGGTCATGAGCCATGGAAACAAGGGGTAATACCATTTGTTTTTAAGTAGGTAAAGTGGTACAACATCTTGTAAACTTACATGCATGTCAAATAGTCCACCATATAATGCACCTTGGTATAATCCAAACTTTTTATGCACACATAAATCATTTACAAAAAAAAATCAAAACAACATGTAAATATTCATAAAAAACAATTTGTTATGAACCACAACCTAAATGATAATGTTGTAGCCTCCATTTTTGTAATAGAATAATCCTTTTGGTATGTTTCAATTTGGAGATAGAAATATGATCACCAAATGTAAGATTGCAAAACTAGTAGCTTAATTATTTATATCATGAGGAAAGGGTTATAGACCAAGTATAAACTAAATAAAGACAATGAAAGAACACTTTTGAAAATGCATTTCCTTGACAAAATCAAAACTAAAAATGGAAGGTTCAAAGGTAAGTTACCTTCCAATCCTTAAACAATACCTTTGTCATAGAAAATACATCATTAGCTTACTACTTTCATCTTTTGTAATGTTACCTTCTATTGGCTACCTTCCTATTGGAGCTACCTTCTTGCTACAACTACCTTTTTGTTAAAATTATTTTCCTACTATAGTTATTTTCTTATTGCAAGTATTGTCTAGTCAGTTTTGATTTTCAAAAAGCATGTTTTAAAAAGTGAAACAAATAAAAGTTTAACTATAGTGAAAATCAAGGTAACACAAAAAAGAAAATATGTCACTTGACCTTCAACTAAAATCCATTATATATTTTTTTCACACAAGTACAACCTTCTTACCCCACTTTCACACACCAAGTTTCCTAGAATCACACACATAAAATGATCAAATGAAAGAATAACATAATGATAATGAATAAGGAACGAGAAAATGAGTGAATGAGCCCAACAAATAGTAAAGAACCAAAAATGATTTCCCACCACACATGGGTTTCTTTTATCTTCTTAAATTTTCTCACCTCATCTTAATCTCCTTCACATGTCCTAGTTAGTGGAAAATTACCTTATCTTTAGAAACTAACTATTTTAATGGCTTCATCCCATAATAAATAAGGGAGAATAAATATGAATATACCATTAATAATTAAATTATTATTATAAGGCCTTCTAGGCTAGCTAGACTAGGAGATTTACCCATTAACAAAAGAACATTATTGAAAATTTATCCATGAATTAAATTTTGATTATTCTACCCTTAAGGTTATTCACTAATGGTACTATTATTAGATTCCATTCTAGAATTAACTTTTAAAAAAATTCCATATGATGATAACTACCATTAATTAATAGCTATCTATGCCACCCCATCACAAGCTTTTAATATCACAAAATTTCAACATAAATTATGAAAAAACCATTAAAATATATTCATGCAAAATTTGTGGGTTTTGAAATGTAAAAAAAAATGAAAATATATACGCATTAATATTATATATATATATGATGTGTCTTTTCTAGTTATGATGTCTTGATGTGATGTACATACAATTTACATTCTACCTAAATCTATGTAATCATTTTGTTATAATGTTACATAAAATTATATAATTTTTGCATATTAAACATGAACATATGTCATTCAAAAACATGTCTCATATGTTTGAATATTTAAGTTTTTTAATACATACAAATGTTATTCATATTAACCATAACACACAATTCACGTGATTTTTGTACAAACCTATGAAAAACCACATTTCATACAAAATTATATGAAGTTATGAACATATAAGATTTGTAATGCCATTATATTTTTGGCATCCCACGCCAATTCTTGAAATTGAACATCATCACTTACATGATATCACCCCCAAGCCATGCAATTAGTTTTCAAAATACGATGTTGATAGCCATGACCACTTTTTAGAGCACAAGATCCACTATTGATCACCCAGTCATAGATAGTTCACTTTGTGTGCAAGGATGTTTGCAACATGCACAAGCTTGTATTTAAATCAAATTTCAACAAGAACAACCTTTTATGTTTCATGTCAATCTTCAAGATCAAATGCCTTGCTTGGTTGTAGATGTCAAGGAATGTTTCCTTTGGCATTTAAAAATGTTCAATCCATATATCATTGTCATAATTTTTCATTAGGAAATGGTTGAACATGTCATACCATGAGGTTTCACCCAAATTACATTTTTTTTGTTAATCACCAACAAGCTACAAAGAAATCTTTAATCATAAAGGGTGGCAACTACAACAACATATTAAAACCTAATATCATGGATGCCAACAATGGTTAACATCACCATTAGTAGCATCACAATGGCTGAATTTCATCCATGAACATTTTTTTAATCCATAATCGATGAAATTCATCCATTATCACCCACTTTTCATTCCTAACTTGTAATTCATTTATAATTTATTTGTAATTTACTTATAGTCAACCAAGGTTATCATAACATCTGAACCTTTGTCAAAACACAACCTATCTATTTGGACATTGATGTTATTTAACGTCATGTCGAAACAAAGTCAATAGAGGTCATAACCCATATTGGGTTGTCCAAGGTAAGATTTAAGGCAACCAAAACTCTTGTTTTTCAATCACTTGAAACCTTGTGATAACCAAAACAACATTCAATCACCAAATAATCAGCTATTAACTATGGCAATGAAAAAAAACTAACATGGCCTCTTCAAGGTTTTTTTGAGCAGATTTTCATTTTCTTAGAAAAAAAGTTGGGAAAATTCATGATATTCATTGGTTGAAAGTGCAAATTCAACCAAATTTCTTATATTTTGGTTAAGTTTCACCAAAATTTTGACACTAAAAAAAAAGAAAAAAAAGATTGTGGAATGCTTCCATTTGCATAAAAAACTATTGCTTCAAATGAATATCTATTGATTATGTTCCATTATTTGATATTTATGAACTTTCATTTGAACATTTTGTATTCTGATGTAGAGACATGATTTTTCCAATATGTCAAAATATTGGCAACAAAATAGTTTGGGGGCATGAAATGATAGGATTTCATCACAAATTTAACATGCGAAAAATTTAAAAAGGAAAATTGTGTGAAGTTTGTTCATTCATAGGTTTATACATTTTACACATGAATGTCATGTGTGGAAAACATGTTTGACACGTGAATAAATGTGTTTACAAATGAGGTAGAAACCTATGAATGAGAAAATGTTGAACAAATTTTGCATCTTCTTATAAATTTGTGTCAAATGTGTTTTCAATGCACAATATCAATACATGAAACGTACAAATTATGAATGAAATTTTTTTGCACAATCTCCCTTACTAAGTCATGAGATGTTAAGTTTGTGATGTATGCTAATATTTATACCCTTAACATGTGCACAAGGAGAATCACAATATCAATGCAAGTGAACCAAAACTTGTGAAATTTTAATCATGTTCAATGAAAAGCCCAATATTATTCAAATTGTTAATATAATAACACATGACATCATGATTCCTTAAAAAAACTTAATTTCATTAAATCAAAAAATCTAAAACACATCACCTTCGACATTTCATATAAATTACACCAAATTTCATATGCAAATTTCATATGCATTAACTACAAAATATCTATGGTGGTTCCCTTTAGTAACATTCTTTAGGTGGAGTCTAGTTGTGTGGAGGCTCCATCAACATGCACATGACATGTTGGATGGTTTTTCATGCCTTTAGATTCACTTTGTACATATAATGAATCACCCTAGCAAATGACATTTTGGTTGAATTGTCCCAAAAATATTTTGTATCCCACTCCACCCCATATGACATTTACAAGTTTGCTCACTAAATATGCCTCAAACCATAAATGTGTTTAGTGTCATTTCACCATACACCAAGTAGTTCCTAATTCGCCATGAACAAAAAACAATTATAAAGCCACCCACTAGTGTGTTTTCCTTGCATTAATGGCATTATGTTCCTTGGCAAAAAATATGTAAAGATGGAGTCACCTCTTGCATGCATCCATCTTCACCCCAATTGCACACAACAATGTACACAATATCTAGTTTGTTGAGCAAAAAATGTAACAAAATGTTGTCCTTCCACAAATCATTGTGCAAAATCCCATTATGGTGCATTGCATTCATGATGTTCATTTATGCCCATGCCATCTTCACACAATTTTGCCTAAAGGTGACAAGTCATTTTTGCCCTTCCATATTTGGGCTCGATTCCTATAATAACATTCAATTCTCCATAATGAATGAATACTTTATGTTGTAATCTAACATTTCTTAAAGCATGCCCCCATTTCATGACAATGTGTAAGCCTCTAGAGTTTTTGAATGGATGGTAAGGAACTTGATGACACTTATATGTTCATATGGGTAAGCCAATGTTTCTTATTTATTTTGGGTGTTATATTCACCAACTCAATGGTGTTCAAATTGCAATCAAACTTTTCAATTCGCACCTTATGCACCACACCATAACCATTTTGATTGTTTAGACCCAACAAAGGAAACGCATTCATTGTGCTTGGAATCCATATGCTTGGAATTCATTGTGCCTTGATTTCCTATTTGGGAAAGAAGATTTTGAACCTCTTCTTCCATCCATGGTGCCAATTGTGCCTTCTTTTTCAAATAAATCTTGTTAAATTTGGCCCACCATGTCACCTTATCACATAATTTCACCACCTCCATAGGTCAATTTGCCTTATCCTTTTGTTAAATAAAAGACTTCAAACCATTGTGCCAAATTTGATGTTATGTTCTTAACCTTGCATTCAAGCCACTCCAAAAACCCTTGAGAATTTTGTAATTCAATGTACTTTGGGGAATTGTTTAGTTCCATAATTTTTTTTCTCTTCATGACCTATTTGTATTTGTTTAGGCCATATGCTTGCTTGTTCACAAAAGTGGACTCGAGGTAAACCATTATATGTTCCTTTAAAAAGTCCATAACAATTTCTTGGGGTCATCACATGTTAATCCATTTAGGGTCATTTGTCACAAGCCTCTAACGCTTTTGAAATGGGTTGATGAAGTGTTTTCACCTTTAAACATCTTTTATGCCCTTCGCTTTCGCATGGTCTATGAAGGCACACTAAAATGCCTTCCATGTGAATTATTCAATGTCTAAAATGAAAGGTTTAAGGGTTTAGGGTCAAATTGTCCCCTTGAAGGTTGATTAGATAACATCATTTTAATTTGGGATGCCAAATTTTTTCTAAAACCTTCCAATCACTAATTGTTATGAACAACTTGAGTTTCAAAAGGTCAAGGACTAAGGTTTTCTAAATTTTGTGAAAAGGCCAACAAAACCTCCCATGTATTCAAGGTTTCAGCCTCCTTAGGTCGCTTGAGGTTATAATCAATGGTTGTAAGGGTGTAACCAGAACACAAAATCCAAAGGGGAAAAAAGGTAACAAAAAAATGAAGCCAAGATTTTTAAAAAAAACTTCATATAGTTTCAACCCAATTCGAATCACTATTAGACAGTCATATGTTAATTCAATCGCCATTAGATGGTCACATGTTCATTCGATCACCATTTTTTGAATTGGTGATAGAACATTATCACAATTGTTTAATAGTGACCACATTGGTCACAACCATTTAATGGCAACCAAAAATGGAATAGGTCAACAACTAAAAATTTAAAGGGTCGGTTACCAAAAATGGAATGGACCATAGCCATCCAATGGCAATTGAATCAAGATATTTAGCTATGGTTGCCATGGAGGCCCTTTATTTACAAAAATGTCTATTTCTACATTATTAACAAAATTATGCACTTCTATCATGGACATTGTTCCTATTTATGGTTGTATTGTGTTCAAGTGGTCATGTGTGTCACCAACATGAAGTTTTTTGGGAATGTTTTTGTATAACAAATCTTTTAACATATTGATGACATCCAAAACCTATAATTTTTCAAATGCACACACCATATCTTTAACAACTCCACCCTTGTAATCTCAAGTTATAAACACTCACTCCCCCTTTGTGACTTGTTCATTGTTGACATACAAGGTCAATGGGATCTCCTTGTATAACAAATCCTTTGGTAATCAAACAATATCAACGTGATATTCTCCTTTTTTCCATCTTGGGAAATACATGACATCTATTTTCTCATAATCCCATGTAATGATGGTGTTGTTGTTCCAATTGTGATTATCATTAGGTGCAATGTTTAGTTTGACCTAGTTTGTTCTCATGCCCTCATTTTGATTACTTGACATGGTTGGTTATGCCTAAAACACAAGGATAACCCAAAACTTTGCAAGGACTAAACACTTTCTTTTAAGTGTATTGCATTAATTGTAAAAAAAAAATGACCATACATAAAAAAAGAAAGCTTTCAAATTATGTTTTCAAACTTTTTATATATAAAATATATAAAAAATGATGATTGAAATGGATTTTGATCACCATTGAATGGCCGAAATGAATCAAGGTCATTTTAGTCGCCTAACGGTGATCGAAATCAATTTTAGTCACCTTGAAGCTAGTTTAGTGTTCAAGATGATGACCAAAGTAGGTTCAATCCCCATTGATTTTGGTCAAATGGTTGCAGGTAACCAAACCTCTTTCGGTCACCATCCGATATTGACATGTCATTCTTTTGACATCATGGCCATCGAATGGTGACCAAATTGTTTTGGTCACCATGTGATCGCAACTAATCATTTAAGACTAAGTTTGAAATCCATGTTTTTTGGGTGACCAATGGAAAATGAAACTAATTTGAACCCACACATGCATTGTTTTAAAAGGGTGGGTCCACTATAAGACTCACACTTGGGGTTATTGTCAATATTTTCTTCTATGACGTGTGAGGGTTTTATTTGTTTATAGTTATCAATGCCACACATGAAAGAAAGTGGATCACTTTTGGAGGATGGTGAAATTCACAATGCCACTTGTGAAAACAATTATGTGTTGGACTTCATTGTTGAACCTCTAGAAGATGCCAACCCCTACTACATTATTATTCAATCCTAATAATCCTATGTGGACTAGAAAAATCCCAACCCTATTAGATTTAGCATAGGTCTAAAGGATCCCAACACCCATTAAATTAACATAAGAGGATTATTAATAGGGTAACATGGCAGATTGTGGGGACCACATGAGAGTAATAAGGGGGGCATGGGGAAAATGGACAATGACACGACATAAAATTTGAGGCCTTTCAAGATTTGATTATGTTAGCAAATGATGGATGGTGCAACATGCCTTAACCATGGACATACACATTGTGTTCCAACTATGTATAGTGGTGCCACATTGACAAAAAAATGGCCAATGGCTCAACATGAAGCTCATCACAAGAATAATGTTGCCTAATTTACAAATTGCCAAGATGCTCAATTGAAAGCATGCGCGTTGGAGGTGCATAGGGCAATGATAAGGAGCCTAATATTTATAAACAATTAGGTGCATTTGATTATGGTAAAGGTGGCACTTGAGGTTCAAATTGATTGGAGGATCATTTCAAGTAGTTGAAGGACCAATGTGCCTATGTATCGAACACAATTGGGTCCACCACATCTCGCGAGTACTCCTCAACCAATACCACGAAAGTCAATTGCACCCATGTTGATGGTGATTAGGGAACCACATGGCAATCAAGCTTTAGTTTCCATGGTCATCAACCAAATTGTTGAATCCCCATGGGAGCAAAATCCCCCCCATTCACATGGGCCAACATCTTTGTCAAGTTCAAGCACATATGAGGCCATAGATGGAGACCTAAGGGCCCATGAGCAAATGGAGGTGAATTTGAAAGCTACATGGTTGAAATGGCATCGTATGATTTATTTGACATGAAAGTGTGTCAAATGCGGTAGATGGAGGGGGCAAACACACATAAAATGCCTTTATATTCTAAAGAAGTGAACTAAAAGGCCAAAATTGCAAAACATGCCCTTGAGGCATTACAAGGGGAATTGAGGACAATGCAAGCCACATTACATGAGATGGAGTTGTCCAACATTATTTTTTGTGTGAACAATTGGGCATAATGTAAAGAAAGATTGAAGTTTTAAAACGTGAAATTGCTTACAAACAAAAATAAAGGGAATTGAAGCAAAAAAAGGAACGCCTTAATTCAATGGATGGTGTCTAATGGTACCATCAAATTTTGATTGATATGAAAGAACAATATCAAAAAGATGTTGAAGTGTTTACTAAAGAAGCTTAATTAGCCTCAAATAACATGTAATTAACATGCATTTTGGGCACATCTTGGGTTGTGCAAATGGAAGTGGAATTAATGTGCATTGAAGTGAAATATTGTGATGACCAAAAATTTCAATCACACAATTTAACATCATGGCCAAGGATATTTGAGATGTTTCTAGATAACTTGCCAAAGACGCAAGATACCAAAAACATAAATTGGTCAATGCACCTTGAGCTTGACTTGGAATATTTCACCTCAACTTTCGAAAAGATGGGGAAACATTTTTGGCCTTAACCTCAACCCTTCACTAAAACTGGGGACCAATGGATTATTTGCTCCAACCCATATGAACCAAAAGGAGTGTGGCAATTGGGCACTTATTAACACATGCACCATCTACAATGCTTAATAACATTGATGGTGTCAAGGAAAAGGTATCAACAATGTAGGGCCCCATTCCATTGTCATCTATATGCACAATTTAACTTTCAAAATGTCATGGCAAAACATTGGGAATATAATCAATATAACACGCCTAATTGACCTCAAGCACGTGGTGCAAACATGCAATGGATTTGGCAAATGGGCATGTCATTTATTACATTTGGGAGTCAATAGGACAAATGGTAGTTGGATGAATCCCAAATTCAAAAGGCATGTGAGGCCTTTTATTTTATATCCATTGATGTGAAAAGCAAATGGTTTTACCAAAATTTTGATGGTGGTTTAACCCAAGGACCAATAAGTTTGAATTTGGTCTAAACCCATGTGGAATTTGGTACAATTCCACGGGTGATATGGTCTAGCAAGTGTGTAGTTTACATGATCTTTTGGGAAAAGCAGCACATGACCATTTAATCAAGGAGATTAGTGATTCCCAATGTTTGAAGGACGAAGTGACATTTGCATTTTTTAATTGAAATATCATCACACGATTGCCATGGTCAATGAGATAAACAATCTTCTTGGGTTGAATGTGATTTTGCACGGGGTGAACATTGGGCAACAAGGTCCATCAGTGCAATTGCCAACAATCTCAACCAACTTTTCAAACACTATTTGGGGAAGGTAATAATAGAAAACCAATAGATTCCTAAGTTAAGGGCAAGGAGGATTTAACATAAGTATTAAGCACATCATATGTACATCACTTTTCCAACATTGAAACAAAATTATGTATAGGTTCATTGTCATATTTATGAATGGTGTAAAATGGGCAAAAAAAAAAAATTCCCCAATTGATGTAATGGTTGTGATGACTTGTACATAATAAATAAGAAACAAAATTCTCCACCTATTTAGAGCTTTTAAATGATAACATGATAAAAAAACTCATGATTGTACACCAAATACATCTTTATTACATGTTTGAATATGTTCAACACTTAACTTTGGGTTGAATCAAGTTTTAAGTTATGGGTCCAAATTCTTTAAGGTGTACCAAAATCTTGTTACAACATCACCCTTTTTCTATCTTTTTTACTTAATCTATTTTTTCCATGTAAAGACACATTTATGGATGATTATGATGGATTCTAGAATTGTAACGGTTTAAAATATGGTCCTTCCAAAATATTTGACAATTTTTAACTCTTTATTTTTTATGGGGATCAAAATATAGGGTAAAAAAGGATTGCAATATGGACTAAGTCCCTTTTTTTCTATGTGGTACACCTTAAATGAATTCACCTTTCTAAATATTAATTACATTGATAAAATGAATAGTTCAAATATTTGGCAAAATTTGATAAACACCAAGTAGGGTTCAAAATCAAATGGTAACAAATTTATTTACACAAAAGCATACAATTCAAACAAGCTATGTGGACCTTCTTGTGGATGGGAAAATTAATCAATTTTTATGTATTTTTTAATGGTTAACCCTTTTAAACAATGTGAGGCTGCAATGCCCTAGTGATTCTAGACATGGAAGCACAACCAATTATGGATTAATATCTTGGGGTTGAGGTTCATGATAGTCATTGTCATTTGGTGCATCGCCACCATCATTGTTAATGTTTGTGTCTTAGTCATCATCATTGCATCGATCTTCCATTTCTAAAATGTATGTCCCATGCAAGGTCATGATGATATTTTGCCCCACTTGTTTTGTTACAATTCATTTGGTGGGATGATGTCCATCAATATCCATGATGCCATCCATATGTAGTTAATCATAATCATGTTTTCCTACAAAAACCATTGTTGTTTTATTAGCTAACATTTTTTTCGACTAATATATTGTGTGGATGAATTTTAAATACATAGATGAGGATGGTTCGTGGAAACAACCAACACAATTAGATTTTATCCCACCTAGGGTTGAAGACGTGTTTGATGTTATAAGTAATCAAAGATTCATGCATGGTCATAATTTGAATCATGTTGTGCCAATGGAACTTCAATTTCATGAATGGGCATGTATTGATGAATGGCTTGGGGTTCAATTTTGTAAGTGGTGGTATCTAGGCCCACTAGATCCGATGTCATTTACTACCATGGTTTTGACTATAGGATCTATAGGATTGACCGAAGGACCCACTTGTGTGTTCGGTGTGTCAATTAATGTATCTTAGGTTACCATATGTGCAATGTTGATTCCTAGGCCCATTGTTAAATCCATTATTGCTAATGGTGTGTTCATGTTATGCGGGAGTACAATATTTATGGAACCTATTAATTGCAAGTGAGTGATTTCATCGTCAACTATCAAGGCATGTACAACCATGGTGGATGCATGGGGGGCTTCAACTTGACATTTAATGGATGAATTTAAGGTGGGGAATTCCACTTACTGCGAAGCCACATTGGGTGGCATGCCATATTTGTATTCCCATTATTAGATCGTAGTTATTTCCAAATGTTAACATTAGACAACAATCTTGAAAATGGAAGGTCTTTTGATGGGTCATCAACAAGGAATTCAAAGGGGTAATACTAGTCCTCATCACCATTTGACATTAAAGGATCCTCCTCTAATATGTCTCCTTTGTCTGAACTTTCATTGACATTGATCTTTAAACAACATATTCTTCTCATATAATGTAATGGGGTTAGCACTAGGTCATTATTGTACGAGCTTACTATTATTGTAAATGTACACCAAGTCTTCAATTCAATGTGAATTGGTGTCACAGTTTGCTATGGAAAATGAATAGAACTTCAATTCCGTTTGCACAATGACAAAGGACACACTTGTGCCAGGATGTGGCAAACAATGGGTGTAAGCATGCATCCACCAATTCCAATTAAATCCCACCATTCATATGGGAACAATTTGAGGTCATCAACTTGGGGGTTGTCAAAAAAAGACTTTTGACTTTCAACAAAGTCCTTTAATTCTTGGGCATAGGTCATTGAGTTACCAATGTTTTTTCATAACACATAGTTGAATGTTTCCTTGGCATCTACATCATCATGGAGGTGTATAATTTGTTTGAGACACATTAAACTCAAATAAATATGGATTGAAAAAGGCTCATGCATAATGTAAGTCGGTCATCAACATCCTCCACCAATGGTAAAAGTGATGTTTGATCACATTTGCAAGGCTCAATGGTAATGAGAAGGTTGATCTTATAATGATAAAATATGTTGTTCCAATGTCTTCATGACACGCCTTCCCCATGCAAGGTTGTTTACCATTGAGTGCTTTCAATTCCATTGGAATTGGTTCCACCATGTGCACAAAGTTGGCAGAAGTATTGCAAAACCCATCTTTCTTTATGTTTGCTCGAACATATTTCACCTTGGTTGGGGACTTGTGTTGATGGCCATTACACAACATGTTGACAAAAGTTGTCCATTTAGGATTGATGATAGGTTCTTGACATGGTTGGGTGGACCAAAACCTAGCAAAAAAAAACTTGGCCAAAATCCATTTTGCAAGCTTTAACAATGTGCATAGTGTTGACATAAGATGATGACAAGATGATATCTATCCATTCCTAGCAAATTGTTTTCCATATGTGATTTGTCCATTATAGAGGCTAGTGATTTATATTAATTTTAAAAAAATTTAAACTCAAAACACCTTTGTTTTTAAATGTTATGGACTTAAAAAAATAAAGTGTGGCATTCAAAAATTCATAGTGTAATACTTGCAATTCATATGATGCAAAACTCTTTTGCATTTTTAAAATTTATACATTTCACCTTGAAACCAATTCCTTAAACAAGTTCTAGATCCATCATTGAACCAAATTAAAGTCCATTATTTTAAATTGTAGTTGGTGTGACACCTTAATTTTTCAATTTCAAAAGTCCATAGCTCTTGGGATTTTATGTTTTTTGCATTACAAAAAATTTCACCAAGTAAATATTAAAATATATTATTTGAAAATGAGTCCATATTAACCAAACCCAACATATGTAGTAAGATATAACACTTTTAATCACACCCACTATGCAAAAAAAATACCCCCGTGACACCAAAATTAGTCCACCCTACCATGCCAACACTTGATAGTTTGTTGAACAATAGGTATTATATCACTTTCAACAATCACTCAATCATTAAGAAGTTGGTTGCAAATCAAGTCTCAATGGGGTTTTGAGGCATTAAATTGGTTTTGTAATGATAGAAGATTGCAAGTGGTGCATGGTGTTGCCATATGAAAGAAACAATAACTTTCACCCTTTTCACAATTTGTTTCACCCATGTTTTTTCCCCTCAATCTTCTAGTAACAAGTCCAAACAAGGCACAACCTTGAAAATAGAGGTTTGAAAAATGACAAATTAAAAGGTTAGTTACATTTTGCATGTTTGAAATATTGTTTGTACAAATTTGTATAATGTTGTCCACTCCAATGGTTTCAATGTATCCAATCAAAGCATTAATATGTAGCACTTGGGCATCCTTATGTTCCCCTATTGTGTCAATGACACCTAAGAATACATTCCCATTAGGACAAGTGAACATCACATTCAACAATCAACATTTTGCAACATTGTCCCAACCATCAAAACAAATGGTGGTTCCATACTTGATAATGGAATTTTATATCCTTTCAACAGTAAGTTTGGATGCTTCAACCTTGGATTGTTTTTGCAATTTTTTGCACAATCCATGGTATGATGAGGCTTTATAATAGGTTTGGGACTTTGAGGTTGTTTTCACAACTTCTATGAGCATCAAATGTCATGCAATGTTGAAAAGGATATTCACTTCATAAAGGAATTCACCCACTTTTTATCCAACTCCTATTTTTTTTAGTTTAATCCCTCTTGTAATGAGACCCATTAAAAGGTTTGGGTGTTATTATTTAGTATAACCCTTTATGTTATTTGTAGGTGGGGTGGAGATTTGGAGGTCGAAGTAGATTCTCCCTCGTTTGAAAGGTTTGGCATTTCAATGGTCATATTTTCTATTGTCCCATCATGGGTTAGTACAACCATGTCATTTAATGGTTGAAGGACAATTCCCCCACATGGCAAATAATGCTTTCATTTGTGCCCATGCTTTTGAACCCATTGCAACACCAACTTTTCCACTACCATCATGTCAATAGCCCAAATGGAAAGGCATTTAATCCTTGCAATATGAAATGACATTGTTCCAAAACCTACATTCCATCTTGCCCATATTGTTTAAAGTTATCAAATACCATGGTTCCCACATGTTTCACCTATCCTCCATTACAAAACACCAAAAAAAATTGATTAGAAAAAATAATATATAACAATAAGGTTTGATTTCATTTAAAAAATTATACAATGAAATTTAACACCAATTGTAAATGCAATATGATGATTTGAAATTCATACACCCATAAAGTTTTGCCCCTCTCTCCCAAGACACATGGCAATGATTGCTTGTTAAGTAACACAAAGCCCACACATTTCAAAGGAGAAATTAATTTAAGATTGATGCTCCACTTTTTGTTATTCAACATAAGCAAAGTGGGTTGGTTAATTTTTTTGGGAAAGTTTCTTTTTTTCCAACTATGATTTAGATTAATTTTAATCACCAATAAATAAATTATCAACTATTAAAGAAATTTGCTCATGTGATAACCAAAAAAGGGGCTGAATTCAATTGTTGAACAAATGGTAAAAATTGATCCATTGTCGATCAAATGATTGAAATCTATTTTGGTAACTGCAAATTGAATGGGTATTAATTGTTGAACCTTTGGTAATAAAAAAAGTTTAAGTTGTGAAAATTGAGGAAACCAAAAAAATTTAGTTGCCAAAATTATGATGATCAAATTTGTTTTCATTTGCTAAGCGTGCAAGGGGTAGACCGAGTGGAAAAAAAATTGTTCACATCCAACTTAACGGATGAGACCAACATGTTTATACGATTGTTGATGCAACAATAGATGCAAAATGGACATGTGACATCATTTTTAACAACCTAATAATTGATCAGTAATAAACTTATATTTTAAAATGGTTTTCAAAAAGGTTTTGTCGATAGTAGGCATATGGAAGCCTTCATAGAAGTTTTTTTGAACTTGGTCCCAAAGGGGTGTGATTAGAATTAGGACCCCTCATTACCTTTAGTATGTTCAACACTAATTTAAAGTATGATATTGCATTATAGCCTTGTTTGTTTCATTTCATGTTCATGTTTTCATATGTTATGAAATAAAATTTTATTTGAACTATTGTTTTGCATATTTCATGATCTTATTTCGGTTTTTACATTTTGTGTTTGGAATTAGGTTTAGGCCTATTATTGTCATAGTTTTTTGGTTTTTATCTACCTTGGAAATCCCTTTGTTTTTGTAGTTTCCATGTTCATAACACAATCTTTCCTAAATACAATGTGTACCTTGGAAATCCCTTTGCTTTTGTAGTTTCCATGTTTGTAACACAATCCTTCCTAAATACAAGTGAGGTAGGTAAGCAAAATCAACCTTAAACCTAAATATTTTTTAAATTACTTATTGTTACAATAATTACAATAAATTTAACCTTTATTCTTAACATCATTTTGTCATGCTTTAATTTTGGTTGTGATCCCAAAGCTAGGGTTGCAACAACAAAACAATGCAAAATGAAAAGAAGAACAAAAAAAAGAAAAAGCAAACACAAATTTGTGTTGTTTAAGATGTTTGTGATGAATTTACGATATTGAAATTTGCAAAAGTTGTGAAAGAAAATGTGTGTTGTTTTATGGAATGAAGCAAAGGATTGGTGATGTGAAACAAAAGGTGCTACAAGACAATGGTGTTGTTTAAGAAAGAAAAATTGCAAAATGAAGGTTTTGAAAGACAATGGCAATTCAAAACAAATGCATTGCAAGAAAATGTGACATTGCACAAAACAAACACATTACAAGATGCAAAATGAAGAAGACAATATTAGACATTAAGCAAAGATGCAAACAAAAATTATTGTGAAGTGAAAATGAGTTGTAAAAAGAAGGCATTAGAAAACAATGGTGCTAGGAAACAAAGCCATTGCAATACATTGCGATGCACAAAACAAACACATTGCAAGAAATTGCAAAACAAATGCAAAGCATTTAGACACAAACAAAACAATGACATTGCAAAACACAAAGCAAAGACAAACATAAATTGCAAGACAAGGGTAAGAGAGATCAAATGAACCTATAAGGGAGTTGAGATGAAGATGCAAATGACGCCTTCACCAATATGATACAATTGAGGGGGAAGACATGTGAAAGAGGAGATAGAACCAAAAGTTGGTGTGGAAGTTGGAGAAATTCATGTCATGGTAAAGGGGTTGTAGACATCTATAGATATTTGATGTGGATGAAAGGTGCCAATGTTAGGCTTAGGGATGTTAGGGTCAATGCTGATAGACTTCCACGCACTAGGTTAGTGGTGTTAGGTTAGTTTTTGCTGATAGGACCTAATACTAGGTCTGGTCCTCCTTAATATGGTCACAGTCCTTAATTTTTTTGTACTAGAGAAGCCACCTCATAGGCCATGTTCTGGACCCTAGTGTAAGCCTTTAAAGTGAGGCTGGTAGGTTGAGCCCAAAAGGCACACTAGGGGGCAGAATGTGCCCTAGGGGGCACTTTCCTTGACCTAAAGGCTGTTTAGGGCAGATTCTGTTGTAATTAGCACTTCAATTATTTAGACAAAATGGCACATCACTTACAATCAGAATTTCCTTCAACAAGGCCGAATTTTGCAATCTAAGATGCCTGAAAAGTGGCAGAATTTGAGGGTTTAGGGTTTAGGGTTTAGGTGAATCCATTTTGAAGATTCTTATTTAAGCTCAGCCTTAAGAGGGTTAGGTACACCAATCATCATGCAAATATGATTCACAAACCCCAACCTGTGAAGTTCCAAATATTTCTGCATCTCTAATGTTGAAGTGTGGCTGAAGGTTTAGTGGCCTGCCAATACAAGCAGGCCCTTAATGGGGTCCTAAAAATCTGGTGTTGTTTTGCATTTCTTTCTTGCAGCATTTGTGCAGCAGAATTTGTCTCGGTTTTGAGCACTACCCATTAAATTCATAAGGCCCCTTGACAACAAGCAGATCCTTAATGGGGTCCTAAAAATCTGCAGTTGTTTTGCATTTCTTTCTTGCAGCAATTGTTCATCTGAATTTTTCTCAGTTTTGAGCACTACCCATTAGATTCATAAGGCCCCTTGACAACATGCAGGCCCTTAATGGAGTCCTAAAAATCTGGTGTTGTTTTGCATTTCTTTCTTGCAGCATTTGTGCAGCAGAATTTTGCTCAGTTTTGAGCACTACCCATTAGATTCATAAGGCCCCTTGACAACAAGCAGGTCCTTAATAGGGTCCTAAAAATCTGCAGTTGTTTTGCATTTCTTTCTTGCAGCAATTGTTCAGCAGAATTTTTCTCAGTTTTGAGCACTACCCATTAGATTCATAAGGCTCCTTGACAACAAGCAGGTCCTTAATGGGGTCCTAAAAATCTGGTGTTGTTTTGCATTTCTTTCTTGCAGCAATTGTCAGCAGAATTTTTCTGGGTTTTAGCATGACCAATGGACGGCCATTAAAATTCATAAGGCCCCTTAACAGCTGGACTTTACCGTTTTCATTAGTTTCAATTGGTTTTTAGTTTTTGCACATGGTGTAAGGCTCCTCATTGAGGCCATTATGGTTGTAAGCTATGCCCTCAATGGGGGCAGCCCTTACCATCTGCAAGCTTCAGGGACCAACTGGGAGAAGCTAGCCAGGAAATTGCCAGGACAAGATTCAAGAACACTGTTTTTTTTGGTGGTGAAATTATCACATTTCTTCGACCTGGAAAATATTGATTTTGAAGCATACAAACACACACTTCAAAAAAAAAATGGCAATAAAACTTTGCCAGATTTTGAGATTTAAAAATAAATAAATTCAGCAGATTAATTTCTACAACAGTTTTCAGCAAGTAGGCAGAATATCAAAGGATTCTTCAAATTCCTACTTTCATATCTGGTCTATAGCCAAATTTGGATAAAAAACATCTTGTGAATGATTGCCAGTTTAGCTACATCACAAATGAAATTATCAAAAAAAAAAAGAGAAAAAAAAAGGGAAAAAAAAACCCCTATTCAAAGGCTTTATGCACATAAAGAAATTGGAATAGTTTATGAAGTGTTTTGAAGCAAACTTCTTATGGTCATCAACCAAATAAATAATTACCAATTATCCCCCAATTTGGTCAATAATGAGAAAAATCTCTTTCTTATGTACCTAGTTTGCAGAGAGAACATATTTCTCTTACAAAAAAAATTGAGATTGAATCAAAACCCTTGAGGCTACTCCGACAATAATCTTGGTAGTCATTTAGCCACAATGAATGAATCATGTGTACCCAAATGTTTTAACCTCTGGAAAACATATCAAGATATCTCTCTCCAATTCAGTAAAAAATATACGATTTTGATTATGGATAGAAAATGTTTTTGTTAGCATACTAGGTTCACCGACTTGATTTTCGGTGAGCCTACTACCTACCCTTTCCCCTACAGGAAATGAAGTTTCCCTTGCCCCCTGGGGCCAGCCCTGATGACCCTGTTGTTTGTCACCTTTTGCCGTGCAAGACAAGCAAGGGTGGGGAAGAGGGGAATAGTGTTCTATGGATCACCATGTTGTAGTAGTAGTAGTAGCGTGGGCAAGCCCACAACATGACCGAAAACAATGAAAAATTATTTACATACGACTAGTAGTTGTAGTAGTAGTGAGTAGCAGCGGTGAAGTCTGAAAGATATATACATATTAGTCGTGAAACCTATCCCATGCTGATCTAGCCGATGCCATGTTGAGCACAAATGCTTAGTTTAGTTACGACTTGAATGGCAGATATTTCAAGACCTTAAATTACAGAAAATTCCACTAATCACATGTTGTGTCCAACTTTTTAAGACCTTAAATTACAGAAAATGCCGCAGACTTTTTAAAGTATAGAATGGTACGTGTGTGTATACTCATTCTGATTCTGTCCAAGGTCTTGGAGAAAGCAAAAAAGCTTAGCTAGAGAGAGAGAGAGAGAGAGATTTTTGGGATAATCTGGCTGGCTTTCATAAGACCTTGGAAGTTGCAGAAAAAAAGATAATCTATTTTTAAGCAAAACTCACTAGTGGCAACCACTTGTTCCAAGTCGTGAGATACAACTTGTGGCCCAAAAAACTTCACCTCGAACATGCTTCACCAGAGGCAGGTGCAGCACAATTACCAATGCGGTATGTGGCCTAAGATCTAGTGGTGCAGCCAGAGTTTGTGATCTCAAAATGCAGGATCAGGAGTGGGGCTTTTGTTTGCTTCTTTTTAAACAAAAATATGTAAACAAGCTGAGAGAAACAATTGCCAAATGGCTACATCGCCACCAATACTCCATCAGACTGCGACGTCACGACACCATGCAAGGGCAAGGTCAAGGGTGACGAATAGGTATCTTCATCTTCATTCGATACAAATTTATACAATATGATGCAAACCTTCCATCCAGCCTTTTACATAGGCTGTCCTTTTTTCCAGGTCCCGGTGAGTCTATGGGCATTTTAGGAAATCCAGTGCTCTAGCTCTAGTCTGCTGCACTTTTTCATCAGGTATATCAAGGCTGCAGCAGCTATGGAGGTTTCATATGATTGAAACTCAGTTGCAGCCTGCATGTGATTTGTAGTCAGCTCTTTATGATTGTATCCGTAGCCAACCCACAGGGTTCACAAAGACTGAGTCCCCTTTCTTCCATGTCTTCTTCCAAGATGCTCTTTCTTCCATATCCTTTCCACTTACAATTTGCTGACATTTTTTTTCCTTTTTTTTTTTCAAAAGCTTGTTAGAAAACTTCATTTTTGCATGGTTCTACAGTACACACACAAATGCACGTTGTTCATTTATGGGTTTTTGGTTGGATGTGTAAGGAATCTGGAAAGTGATTGCTCTTCAACATGTTATGAACCCTAGGAAAGACGTAGAGTCTAGAAGTACAAAAGCATCCTTGGTTGGTATAATTTTCTTTTTTCGGTCGATATTGGTTTTCATGTATTCTTGGTTCTTGCCATTGAAAAAATGGACATTGTTAAGTAGTTAACACATTCATAGTGACAATATTATTCATGAATGATTTAGAAAATGGTTGTTCTTAGACTCAAAGTAAGTGTTCAAGGTGTTGAAAAATTATAGCAACTTATCTTTGCATTGAAAGTCTTACAACATTTTAAAGCTGAACATAGGTATAATCTTATGTTAACTTGTTATGATGTAGATGTTGTTAGCTTAAATTTGTTTTTTGAAAATCTTACATAAAATTATTGACAAAAAAAATCACATTTGAGTTTAGTTGTAACTACTATCCTTGTGTCTAAATGATTTTACATGGTTTTATTTATATTATATATACATATGATTACAATTTAGTAATGATTTTCACTTTTGAATTAGTGATGAGTCTTTTGAGTTCATATGTTGAAAGAGCAGTTACTTTTCAGATACTTTACACTTTAAATCAAAACCTATAATAAGCATTGTTATAACAATTTTATGTTTTTTACAGATGAACACATTTGGAAACATTCACAACATCAAAGGCGACATCAACTAGGTGTGCATTGTACACTATCTCGTAATAAATTTATTTCAACCATGTTTTTGTAACTTTATTTAGGTGTATAACATATATATTCAATATTTTATATTCATTTCAATTATTATGATATGTATGTTGGTCCAAAACTTTTATTACAAGCTTGAAAATTTTGTAATAAAATATATGCTACATTGTAACGTGTCATGCAAAACATCATCTATCATTATATGTTCAATGTAAGTTTCATGAAAAGATTGTGAGAAAAAAACTTCAATTTTTTAAAGTGTTAAAATAAAAACACCCAACCAAAAAAAGGGGATGGTAGTAACATTAACCAAGAGGCATTGAAGTGAAACCAACCACGGCAAGGGTTCCATGCAACAAGCATAACTTGAAAACATTATGAAAATTGAAAATTGTGCAAATCTCATTTTGTTCTTGAATTTGTTCATGTATACTCTCCATTTGGTAAAATTCGATAGTTGCAAGGAAGGTAATGTGCATTGTGCTATCTAGAGATTACCTTTTGTTTGGCTATTGTTATTGTTATTCGAATATGCAAGTTTTGATTATGGTAGTGATTGATTTTTTAGAAGATTGGTTATCTTGGACACTCTCACATGAAATCATTTTCATCCTTTTAAGGTTGTATTGTAAGCCCAATGCCAACCAAAGCTAGATGGTTATGCATTCCAACCAAAGCCCAATTTTTAATACGATCATTCACTTCCACCATACCATTTATACTAAAGCTTTTGGTAGAGTGTAAATTGTAACATCTCATCTAATGCTAGCATCTCTAACAATGCTTTAAAGGCATAGTAACATTTCATAGGTATAAATATTTTCCTTCATGTATATTTGTTTGCATGTTAAAAAAATTGCAGCTCCATGATTAATGATCTCAGACTAGGAGTAGACCCTGCAAATTTCTAACTGAACATCAGTTAAGTCATTTACAACCTCCTCAACCATCTGACTCAAAAGTGTGCTTCCAATTTCTAAAGCTATGTCTCCAATTTCCTGCTCATAGTAGCTCCACCTGTATAATCCACAAGCCATGTCTCTATCTATCAAGCTATCTATGGCATTTGAGGCCAGCTCCCTCCACTTGCAAATTGTTCCATACACTTTGTCCACTAGTTTGCATCCACCTGGCCCAAGTGCAAAATCTGAAACCACTGGAATGCTGTTCATCCATGGCTTCAACTCTCCACAAGAGTCAATTTCTGCAACCAAAGCTTCATTCATGCTGTCAAAGAGAAGCTTGCGGTCACATTGCCATAAGGCTCCACATTGGTAATAAGAACTTGTCCGGGACAAGCTGACACTTGCACCTCCAAGATTTATTCGTTCAGCATCATCACTTTCTAGTCTATTGAAAAGTGTTGGGTCCATAAGAACTCCTTGGACAAAGCTCTGTTCCTTTTCTTGGACAAGAAGATGTGCCTTCAATAATCTGCCATGTAGGTCCACATTTTGAAAGTTGGAGATTTCTAAGATAGCTTTGCAATTTTTCTCCTTCTCCCTGATGCTTTTTATTTCAGCCACAGGACTGCTGCTGCACTTAATTTCCTGCAAAGAGTCACATGCTTTTTTGACGTCATGTGAAGAAGGTTGAATACCCACATGTGTGTTGTGAAGCTCAAGCACTTTATCCAGGTGTTGCTCTGACTCTGCAATCACAAGTATAAGCACACCATGTTTGGTTAAAACTCATGAATGACATATAGAGGGGTCCCAGGAAGTGCCAAAGTAGGCCGAATCAAATGTGTTGCATGGACTTAAGAGAAGGACCATAACATGACCTGCAAGGCTTGGTTCAGAAGTGGTGGAAACTTCATCATGCAAAGGGGAGTCCAAGACTGACACAGGGCTTAGTTGCTGACCCTCTTCAACACCTGTTGAAAAATCATCACTCCTCTCCACAAACCAATTCATTAGAATCGGTGACAGGCATCCTTCACCAGTCCCAGGATTTGAGGACCCTAGATCATGCTGCATTTCACCAGACACAGACAACATGAGAAAACCAGTTGGTTCACTTGGCTCCATTAATAAAACAAACTTGTCAATGTACCATGTCTGCAAACGAAGAAAAATGGCAAGTGGAGAAGACTGGTCTCACAAGGCATTCACATTATACCTCTGGCATTTCAGGTGTGCAATCTGCAGAATCCTCAGCTGCAGTAGTACTCCAGGCACCATGAGTCACAGCATTAAATGTGTCCCCTATATTTGACAAATCATGTGTAGAATCCACTGTGCTGTTACAAGCCTGGTTCTCTGAGACTAACCCCATCAGTGAAAGACTTCTCCTCCACTTTTCAATCTCATTCTGTGCATGTAGATCCTCTAAAACTTTTGCAAACAACTTCAAATTTGATTCTTTACGTGGAAACAAAACACCAACATCACCAGCCAAAGTGTGCACCACTGGACAAGTTTCCTGATTACAGTCAGCTGAAGCACTGTTGTTTGGAAGCGCCCCTTTCTTATGACCATCGGTTTCCCACTCATCACATGGTGCTGTAATTGCACTTCTATTGATGAAGGGAGCCATATATGAGGCTAGGCCCTTATCAAACGTACATTGAGCTGGCCTCTGACCCTGTGCTCCAAGATCCTGGTGATTCAGCTTAAACACATCGAATTTGCAAAATACTCCATTTTCAGCTGTGTGGGATTTTGATGCTGTTAGATCTGAGTCCAAGGGAAGCTCAGGAAATACCTCATCAATGCTTCTTGCCCTACTGTGCAATGGAGTGACCCTACATTCAAACCGCTTACTCTCAAGCTTGACACAGGTTGCTGAGTCAAATATTTCTTCCCTAACCCTTGCTGCATTTTTGTCTGTTGGGCATTCTCTGAAACACCCTGCACTGAATTCCACTGATGTATTTTGAACTACTGCTGCTACTCTTTGATCTCCTGTCCCATTTGTTTGATCTAGAATTGTCTTGAACTGATGGATCTCTGGTGTACAACTCTTTGTGCTTGACACCTTTGGATTGACAATGTCCACGATATCAACAATTGATTTTGTAATGCATCTTGGAGGAACAGTATAAGGGACAGATTGTTGCTGAAGAACTGACTGGACTGTTTCACATCCTTTTGGTACCACCACAGCTTTCTGACAGGGAGATCTGTTTCCATCCCTTCGAACACCAAACAGTTTATTGTAGCTAATCCTTGTCAACTCTGCTAGTTTATGAAACAAATTTTCTTCCTGAGTTGCTGATGACAAACACTCTGGCACACACTGACCTTGTAGACCTGCATGGGACAAGTCCAATCTCACTGTGCTCTCTGTTGGGAACACCTGTTGTCTTGGCAAAGTCTCTTCCTTGTCTGGTTTTGCAACAGTCCCCCAAAGTGCCCTGACTGCCTGCATTCCACCATTTGAAGATGGTCTCCTGTCACATGGCATTTCAGTAGGACCGGTAATTTGCTTTTGTGCAGGAGCCTGGGACAATGTTGGACCTTGTGGTTGCAGGTCCCTTGTGAGAACCTCTTCCTTTGTGGTTGATTGTGATGCAAATTCACTCGCTGCAAGCACAGGATTTGGCATAGTGGAAGCAAATGCCTCACAGTATCCACAGCGTCCATTCCTACTCACTGCAATGCCAGAAAGCATGTGTTTTTGTGAGATGGGAGGTATAGATGGAACTGGAACCTGAGGACTAACAGGTTCAGGTACCTTGTTGAAATCTGGACAGTCTGCTACCATGCTCTCTGGCTTCCCAAAGGAGAAAGACAGCAATGGTCTTGCTTGGTGTTGCACGTTTACCTCATATGTTTTCTGATAGTCAGGGTTGGCTGCACAACTGGAAGTTGTGGTGAGCCTCTCTGATGCCCTGGCAGACCATGGATCTGAGTAGTTTCTCACTTCAGATTTGAACTTTTGCATGGAAGCCTCATTGGTCTTGGATGTTGCCAATCCACTAATTACCTCCAGGTAATTGCCACTTTTGATGTTTACTGCTTTATTTGAGCAAGCTTTGCCAGGAGGTGGGAGACATTGTGCCTGGGTTCCTAGAGCACTATCAAAACATTCCCTACATTCACAGTCATATCTGCAAGACTCAAGAAATGAAACAGAGCCATGATTGTATTGTGATTCATCTATCCCAGCACTACTCAATTCACTATCTTCTGTTCCATTCCAAATTCTACTCATTGATGGGCCGCAGGGTGCTTTGCTGGCACTCAAATTGGAAAAGGTGGCACTGCTATAACCACTGCTTCTCACTGTCCTTGGAGTCTCACTGGCCACTAGATGTGAGACTCCTTCACCTCCAGAAGATGTGCCACCCCTATTGTGTGGATGAGGAACAGGTGGAACACTTACTGGTGGTTGCTGGGCATTTGAAGCTTGAGCACAAACACATGATTGCATGTCAGGCTCCAAGATTTTCACAGCAGCTTCCAGAAGACGGGCCATGCCCTTGTTAGCCAATGGACTCTTTAGGGGCAATGACATTTGGCTATGTGAATTTGAAGAGAGCAAAGAAGGGTCTAGTGGGCAAGGGGGCAAAATGCAGTGTGGCACACTTGATTGCTTGTCATCCTTCCTTTCCAGCAGAGGCTGTTGTTGTACACTGTCCTGAGGCCTGGGACAATCATGTGGAGCTAGAGACTCCTCTTGACTAAACAACTGTGATTTCTGTCCTGCATCCTTCTCTGGATCTCTTCTCTCCAGCTGATCCACAATCTCCCTTCCAAACCCTGGCAACTTGGCTTTCAGTGCCTTTTTTGAGGTCCTCATGTCACACCTTAGCAACTCCTGAAGCACTGCAGGGGACTTCGATCTCACATCACTTTCTTCTAAGGGAGATATTCTGATATCAATAGAGTCACTTTCCATCTCCATAGTTCTGGTGTGAGACATTCCATGGGGAAGAGACTCCAAGTCTGTAGGTTGAGCCACCATCCCAGGCACTTTGTTGTTGGCAATAACCATAGATGAAGCAGTTCTCCCAGTCTTGGGCAATGGAAATCCTTCTCTGATTCCAGCTTCACAAGTCTGATCACAAATTCCAAATTCTTAGCAGATGACATACACATGGCCAGGAGAGAATAGACATAAGCAATGCACATTGATGAAGGTGCAAGAATGACCATTATTGGATCCTCTAATAAAGCATTCGAACGAGTTGCCCTAAGGCACAAACAGCAACTCCACTCCAATCCAAAAGAGTGGAAGGATGAGCAACTTCACCAGGAGATGCAAAGCTGGTGCAGGGTGATCCTCCAGCTTGACACTTCTCCTAGAGATTTTTCTGCTTCCATCTGTTCCCACCATAGAATTAATATGAGAGAAACAGAGCAGAAAATTATGAAGGCGAAAGATAGAAATGGGTCTGCAGACTGCGATAACCTGTTGGTATTGCAGACTACAAGTTTGTCCAATTGGTACAGTATACAGCATGGGTACCAAGAAGTGCAGCTAGATGGGGTTTTCTGAAGGAAAGAGGAAACTTCTTTCGCATCATCAGGCAGGAGAATCCAATAGCATCGTCAGTACATGCCTAAAGCTTCAAATTTCCCAAGTGCTGCATCCCCAATCTACAGTGCTTTTTAGCTACACCTGCACGTCAAGATCAAAACCACAAGTCCCTGAAGAAACCAGAGCAAATTTGCGCTCATCTGCAGCAACTTGTGAGCCTTGATGAGACCTATAATCTGACAGGGTAGATGCCTGTCCGTCCGGAAATGTAGTGGACTTTCATGACTTGCATCGATCAAAACGGATCCTGATGAAACTGCTCCAGGGCAGCGACCTTTTGAGGATGCTAGCGCGGCACAGTTCTGTTGTGACGCACACATGAATGACAGCATGCCGTAGCCATTACACTAGTAAACAACGTACAGGCTGATGAATCTTCTAGATGCCATCAAGGCGAACTTCCAAAGAAAACCTTGTCGTAATCACTTGTCAAGCATGGGATCGTCATGATACCATGCCGACGATGATCAGTGCATGACAAAATGGTGTGCATTTGCTGCAAATGATATATACATACCTCTCGAGAGGCGCTGATTGGAAGGAGTTAAGGAGAAGCGCTTGCTTGAAGAATTCCGTTCGAACAGCTGCAAGAACGCGTTCATACAACTGCCAACTGTCACCACCGGAGGAGCGTGCTGCATGGTGTGGAAATTAGCTACAGGAGTAGAAGAAGACCTGCTGCCCTGATCGACATCTGCCATGATCTTCTTCTTCCTCTTCTTCTTCCCGCGACTGGCGCCGCAACGTCACAACAACACAATGCAACAGAATCAGTTTCTTCGCTTTTACGTCGAGATGCTGCTCGGTTTTCAAGCGCTTCAATAATCAACGAAATCCCGCAATGCCTGCAGTTGAGCTGCAAAAACTCCACACGAAACTTGTAGATGCTGCTCATATCCTATAACCAAGCCGAGCCAATTCCAACAACATCAAAGAGAAGAAAGATCGAGATGAGAGATCGATCAGGAAGCAAAGCCACGCACATGGGGAGATGCAACAGAAGAAGGGATGGGAGAAGGAAGATCAAATCTCTTTTGGCTGGCTTTATATAGCCAAAAAGATAGAATAAAAATTAAAAACAGATAAAATCATGTGGTTGTTGAGATTTTCAATAGCCATAATTCTACCAAAATTTAAGAAAGATTGCCAGATTTCTATACATGCTTCATGTAGAGTAGCCACAAATATAGAAGGATGTTTCAAAATTTTACTTTCATATTTAGCTTGAAGCCAAATCTGATTAAATCTGCCTGTTGATCATCGCCACTTTGGCTATAATACAAAATTGACAAAAATTAACACTTGACCGTCACTAACGTTGCAGTTCTAGATCCGACCAGGGAAGAAGCTGGCAAAAAGCAATAAAAAATAAATTATATATATATATATATATATTCTCAAATCATCACATATTCTTCATTTATCCTCGCACTGTAATTGCCAAAAGGTGGGGGCTTAGAAAAAAGAATATGTTGGATTTTCTGACTTAAAAAACGAAAAACTGCAGCCTTCTTTCTCGTTTAATGGATTATTTTGTATAAATTTCTTATTATTTTTTACAAAATTCCTTTTGTATTAGTAAACAGATAAGATGGATCATCAAAAAACCCAATCGATGATATCAAAAAAATAGAAACATTCAAAAAAAACTCATGCGAAAAAAAAAAAAGCACGGTATTGCACATGTTCGATCAACTTTAAGTAATACCATTATTACTGTAACAGATTTTAAAGGAAATACAAAAACTTGGTCTCCCTCAGGTTCATTGGGGTTTAAAGGATCTCGTCGCTCGACCAATTATGCTGCTCAAGCCACTGCAGAAAATGCCGCTCGAACTGCCATTCAACTGGGAATTGAGTCGGTTGAAGTTAGAATAAAAGGATTAGGTTATGGAAAGGAATCTTCGCTACGTGGTTTACGACTAGGAGGTCTTATTATTACCAGAATTCAAGATGTAAGCCCAACGCCACATAATGGATGTCGACCCCCTAAAAAACGCCGTGTTTAAATATCATCACAAAGTTATTCATTTTCAATTATTTGACAACACATAGTGAAATTTGAGGATACAGGTCCGGTTTCACTTTTTTTAATGCTAATGTAGGGGGACCCTCGGTAGTATTTAACAGCAGGTCTATCACATCTGAGAAGATAACAATAAGTGCCAGTCCTTTCAAGCCTTATTACGAAAAACAGCCAAGTTTGTTGGCTTCCCTTTTATAAGGAACAACAATAACTAACATTTTTGAAAGGATCAATAGATCACAGAAAATTGCTTTTTTAAGGATCGAATTAATTCGAGAGCAAAACCAGAGGCTACTTTACTTGGAAGAAATTCCATAAACGCGATGAACGCAATAGAGGGCGGCTGCCTTGAGCAAAAAAAAAATGGATTTTTTGCTGTGCCCTACTCTCTAGCAATTACATAGTAATTGCATTATTCATGAAACTAAGTATAAAATGCAACTCTTAGCCATACGACTCCAAAAAGTATCTTTGCTCTACTGGTACACTAGTGGAGATTATGTAGATAAAACACATCTTCAAGCCTTCATTTGTGTTCCAACCACATGAAATGGGCATGACATCACCCCTT
>Ga0116227_10004162_pt1 | contig 31568 bp, 23 predicted proteins | sample S1TSphgellanicum_FD_89693 | JGI IMG/M metagenome (GOLD analysis project Ga0116227, IMG submission 89693) | Host-associated microbial communities from peat moss isolated from Minnesota, USA - S1T2_Fb - Sphagnum magellanicum MG | ecosystem: Host-associated > Plants > Peat moss > Unclassified... | reverse complement strand
TGGCGTAGGGGTTACATTCATGCAGCATCGTTTGCAACGACTGCATAATGTCCCTGTTCAGGCCGCCAAAATTGCCCATTTGGCCATCAAGCTCGGCATGTGGATCGCTAATGTATAGTTGGGCAAATTTTGGCGTCTCGCTAGGCTGAGGAAGTAGAGTCCCCATCCTATGGTAAAGCTCACCACGAAGACGATAAGTATAGTTGCCAGGTTGGGCAACACTGGTATTTAGGTTGGCCCCCACAGACGTGAAGGCCAACGCATTGTTGTAAGAGCGAATGCGCTGACAAAAGTTTTTTGCATCTGCTTCGTTACTTATAAAGAGCCACCTGAGCGGTTCTGGTGGGGGTGCCAACGAGGGCAGCGTCATTTTACCTTGTGCGCAACGCAATGTAAACTGTGGATTGGCACGCGAACTTGATGCAACACACTCCTCCAAAAAGTGTAGGGCGTCGCACTTGCCACACATTGTGGTCATTTCACCTAAAGTGTGGTGAAGACCATGATGGTTGCCGTCAAATTCACGGCGCGCCAAAGGGATCACTTGGTTCCCACCTTGGTTTACATGATCTAGTTCACGCTGGGCACTACGTGCCCTTTGACCTTCTCGTTGGCTAACATCCGCTGCATGCTGCTCCTTAGATCGAGCAACGTGCCTCTCTCGGGCAAGACGATTTCAGCGAACGCACGGGCCTTCCAAAGGGGACTCTTCTTCCTCTTCATTCATTGGTTAATTATAAAACATCAAAAGTTACTTCTGAAAATTTGTGACACCTTCTGCATCCAAAAGCACCATTTCCAATAGGATGATAGTACCTAAGCAAAAAAGATGATATGTTGCAAACTCTTGGCTTTATCAAAAAGCCTAAAGAGAAAATCCTATCTAGAAAAAGGATCCTCATAATTTCAGGAGGCTTCTGATCTTAGAGAGTCTCATTCAACTTTGTCCTCCATGTCTAGATGGCTTAGCTCACTTCACAACCCCTTGGCAACAACTTTGGCACAAATCAAACGGGTGTTGAAGACAAACCTTGGTTTTTGGTGCACGATGAGCCATGAAGGCAACTGCTGCATTGCCATCATTGTTTTCCTCAATGAATCTTATAGTAGAGTTCACAATCAGCAAGAATAGGATCCCCAGAAAATCCTCCCAATCTGGTGGGTGGCCTTGGATATGTATTTCGCACAAAACTGTAATCAAAGCAAAAAATGAAGAAGACAGGAGAAAACATAAACAAAACAAACAAAACAAAACCAATGATAACATCAAAGCAGGAACCAAATAAAAAAGATAGATCACCATACTTGTCCATTGGCCAATAGAATAGCCATCAGTGTGGCAACTTCCATAACCCATGACATGGGCTCCACATGAAACCCAAAAACTTGAGGAACTTGTTTTCCTGCATAAAAGCATTAAGAAAAGTCACAAAAATCTCAGCACAGAAGCCTGATCCAGACTGTGTCTCAGAAAAAAATTCCCAAAGAATCAAAGCAAGAAGGGAAAAAGATAGCAAATCTGTAGAAGAAAAATAAAAGAGTAAAGATGTCATTCTAACTACACTCATGGGAAGTTGGTGTACAACCAACAATTGATGTCCCTCAACTTCAGTGGTTCTGCAATTGGGTTAGTGGAGATATTATGATTTTACCATTCTGAAATAAAATTGATGAAGGCAAAGATTTTGAAGATTCTAAGAATCTTTTCAAACAAAACCCACTGTTTAAGGATGGCATCATAGCACAAACCCTTTGGGGATTATCTGTTACCCCCAAAATTTCCCGAATTTGAAGTCAGAAATTATGCAATGTAGTGGTGAAATTACTAAGGAAAAATCTTGACATCTTGGATCATTTCCTTGAAGCTTCTTCTATATGCCCATATATCCCTCTGGAAAAAAAACAAAAGTTGAAGTGGCAAAGGAAGGAAAAATTTGTAGACTGTACCACTTTCTCCTCAAGCTTGTTGGAGCCAAAGATGGCAAGGCGGTTGTTTCCTTCATCTGTGGTGAGACCTTCCTTTGTACATCTCAACTGCTCAAACACCTCCTCGATCGGGATGTTTTCCTGTTCCCCGTCCCTAATTGAAGTTTAATAAAAACATCCCATACCCACACACACACACACACACACACACACACTCTCTCTCTCTCTCTAATCTTATTTTACTATCTACAAATGTGTTGTATTATGTGTCATAATCATAGCTCTCTGAGCTCATTGAGTCAGCCAGGTAGTATATTCTGTTGCTTCTTTTCCATTGTCTTCTCGTTTCTTTCTGTCCCCATCTCTCTTCTATTTATCTTTCTTTTGTTCTTTCTCTCTCGCTGTCTCTCATATTCATCATTTCTCGCCACATGACCATACACCCACGCTCCTATTCAAAGCTACCAACATCAAAACCAAGAACGCACTTCCACAGTGAAGGAGGGACCGGATCCAAACGAAAGACCAAATTTGAGCTCCAAAAATTGTCTATTACGCGGGCGCTCTCTTTTGCTGGCTTCATCGTGCTTTGTGGTTGTGTGTTCGAAACAGCAGCGACAACGCAATTCAAAAAAATTACTTCTCTTTGTTTTTCATTTTTTTTTCAACAATTTTTAGTTTTTTAAAATTAGTTCCTAGCTTTTGGCAAATTGCAAGACTACAGGAGCACATATGCATATTGATCATCATCTTCTGCCTCCATTAATTAAGAGAAACAAACCTTGTTTGAAACTTCAAAATCTTCAATTTTAAAAAAAAGTGATAAAATAATCAAAATTGTAACTTTGGAAAAACAACTTGAACTTTGTTTTCGGCCACTTGTTATACCCAATAAAACCAAGCCCCTTGAATCATTATCAGCAGCAAGAGTTGCCATTTCCTTGGCAGTTGATGCATGGGGTACTAACATCATTGTTGTTAGTGCGGCCCCAAGACTTACACTTACTGCCACAGCCTTGATCCCCCGCATTCTGTTGAATTGGTTTAGACCTGACCGTAGATCATTGCTCAAATCATAGTGGATGAAGACACGGATAAGGTCTAATGTTCTTTCTGGAAAGAGGCATGTGTGCTTTTATTAAGATGCGTGAAACAGATCGATGTTGATGGAAATGTTGAAGGCAGTATCCAAGAGCTTGATGAGGATCACAGTAAGAGCCCATAGGTGATCCTTTGGGAGGATCAGGAACTGCAAGGCTTTGTCCTCTTTGCATCTCCTGAGCTCATGCTACTAATTTCCTTAAAGGGGCCAGAAGTATTCAAGAGCTGCTGGAGATCCTTGGAAACTCATTCTCAATCTATGGGGAGCTCTAAGCTTGATGTCCATGTTCGTGTATATTGGCTTATCAAAGTTATGAGATCACTCAGCCTTCAATTTAAAGTTGACTCTCCAGATTTTGATCTTGTCAGTGTTGTAAAGATGCATACTTGTGTTGGTTCTTTTGGTAGCCAAAGATGTCTGAGTAAAGGATGTCAAGAACTTCAACTATCCAAAGTGACGCGCTCCCAAGTCACGGGGTGAAACCCACTTGAGGGTTTCACAAAGTCAAGTTGCGAAAGTTGAAACTTGGTAGCACGCTCCCGGCTTCCAACTCTAGAAAGGGGTAGAGGGTCGAGTTAGGAGCCCCGGGATTAGACTAGGAAAGGGGACTAGCTTAGCTCGTGTGAATTTGCATCCAAAAACCAACCAAATCGGGTTAATTTAGCATTCAGGACACCCTTTGGTGTTGGGACTTGTCACGGGCACTTGGACACACAAGACTCACCACGGCCCGGACTCGGGGGAAGCCACCACCTTCCCCCATATAGTATTCTCTGCGGCTGGTCGCGGAGGCTACATCCAAATGGCACATTTTGTTGGGACTCCCGAAATGGAGTCCCGAAAGTGTCCCGGCTGGACTCTCGGAACTTTGAACAATCGTAGCTCCTCGCCCCAAACTCGGATTGGGACGAGTCCCAAATCAAAGTTGTAGCTCTCGTCGAGAGCTTTCCAACGCCGTGTCGCACTCTTCAAGGAAACGTCGGGAAGAGGTCGATTCCTGACTTTTAGTGGGCGGGAGTCAAATTGCCAATTTGACTCCCGGCCCTTCTTTTGCCCATAACTTGGGCTGCACATGTCCGAATTGCTAATGCGAGGCCATTTTCGATATCTACGTTTCAAGAACTTTCCAATGACACCAAGAACACCCCAATGCAAGGTGTTTTGGGCCTTGCTGTCGAGCTCTAAACATTCAGGAGTCCCGGAGGACTCCAAACCTCCAACTTTTCCAAGTGTTGGGCTTCACCCCCGCACTTGGCCAAAGTGGGGTTGCGACACAAAGACTTTGAAAGATTGGCTTCAAATGAACACAGGGAAGTGAAAACCCAAGCTCCATAACTTGTGAATGGGATGGCTCGAAATAGCTTATCAGAGTGTTGTGGCAGAGAGGATTTTGCTTTTGGCAATGGTAGGAAGGAGACTTAGGAAGTAATGATGCTCACATCCTCAAAGCAGGTTGTGGAAGTTCTATCAAAGTCTAGTAATGTTAAGGATTCTGTCAGAGTCTCCACTTTGTCAGTCTCAGATGGAGTGAATGCAGCAATGGTGATTGTGGGTCCCTTGATCTTGAAGGATTGTCTTGCTGTCTCCCAGACAGCTCATGCTATTGCCTCCCCTCAAAGAGATTGTGGGATTTCCATGTCAGAAAACATTCAACATCCTGTTCATTTGGAGACTACTTTGTGCAATAATCATGATAATTTGCATCTAAAGGCTGTTCAGGCCAATGACATTGAACCAAAATCCCCTTCGAGTCCTGCTCAAAATGTCCAGCAGAAGACAACAGATAGTAATGGTCTCTCAGCTGGTTGGCAAGTGTTTTCCCTTAAAGACTGGGTGGGCTGTGCTGCTGGCTCAAATGACCTTTCAGGCAAGGGATTGCCTCTAACTAGTTCAACTTCAAAGAAGCGAAAAGCTACATCACTTTTGTGTCAGCAGCAAGCCTTTGAAGAAACCCAGAATCTTCTTCTGCACACTGCAAACCCTGAGGGGATTCCAGATGCTAAATCAGCAAGGCTCTCAAGTCCTCTGACTATCACTCCACTACTTCAACCTACAGATGTAAAGTTGAGGCAAAGTTTATGCATTGCAAAGAATGTGGAGTTTGTGAAAAATGCTTCAGGATTTGGGAATAAACCTGTCAATCCATTTGGATTGAGAACTATAGTTGCAAGGAAAGACATCCTTCTAAATAATCTGAATGAAGGTGAGCAATCTAGAGAAGCACATGGTGTGCAACATATGCAAATTCAGGATGGGATTTTTGGGCATCCAATATATCAACCTTGTCATTGTTCTAGGCAACTGTCACACCAAGACCAAAACCATAGTAGAGAGATTCTTTCCTTATTCGGCCATCAAGAAGAGAACAAAGAAGAATACTATAGCTGGCTTGATACCTACACCCATGTGAAACCACAGGCTTTGGAGAAACTTAGGAAAGCAACCATGAAATCATCTTTTTCATTTGCTAACTTTGGCATTTTCTGCGAGTTTGCAGCCAATGCAACCATCTGCAATGAGGGACATGGTTTTCAGCCAAAGGTAAGCTTCCTTGACCACTTCCCTCCAGGTGCTTCCATGTACTGCCTTAAAGTTGTTCATCTCTTACTTTTGAGTTCCTTTGGTGTGACGATCCCCCATAAGATGTCTCCCTTCTTCGGTAGCTTCGGACTGGTACCTTTCTTCTCCCTGCTTCCATTTGGTTTCTGTTGTTGCTAGCCTTCCATTGCTCACTCTACTAAATTCTTGTAGACCACACAAAAATAATTTCACAATGCTAAAACGAACTGCGCTAATAGGATCACGTGAACATGTGGATAAACTGTCGTTGCCATGAGTCGTCATCCTCCTCCCATTCCATCATCTTCTTCTTCCAGGATGAGGAACTTCCGGGACGGATGATGGGACGGATGGATGGAAAGGACGACCACCCAAGGATATTATATAAGTAGATATGCATTCAAAAACAACAAAATGAGAATGTTACATTATTGTAACAACCAAGACATATAAAAAAGTCCAATATGTAACAATATTAAATAAATTATAAGGTAAACAATGTTCACAAAAAAAATTAGATATTTAATTCCTTTTCTCAAAATTTACAAAGGAATGAAAATGATTATACTAAAAGAATTACATTTTAAACTATAAATTGTTAATGGAAGTATTAACTATATTAAAAATATATCCCTCACAGATGTTAAATGGATAAAAAAGATGTAACCATGTGTCCCCCTATCAATATTTTAGTTAATTTTAATTGAATTCATTAAAATAACAAATCAATTTACAAAACATAACATTCAAAGGCCTTTCTCAAAATGTCATACCAATATCAAGGACTTTCAATATCATCACCGCATATAGGAATCACACTCTTTCAAAGCATTCACAATCAATAAATATTAATTAATAATTGGCCTAATTTTTTACCTAACATATTTCGAAGCACACAGACAAACATTTGACCATTTATCAAATGATACAATACAATTATCAATTAACATAATCAATGTTGAACATCTATTGTACAAATATGCAAATGGCATGCAACAAATAAACAATTCATCATGTGGGGTTTTCACAATAACATATGTGACCGATATAACATTCAAACTAAACTACAAAAAAATCTATACATAATGTGCCACAAATGTGATTACATTTGTATAACAACATAAACAATAAAAATATATCTTGATTCTCTAAACATCGATCATACTTGTATGCAACCCCAAACACACTCAGATCCTAACACAACATAATATGACCACATAGTTGATTGTCACTTGTCATGCACATGGAGCCCAAGTTTAAATTTTTTAGGGTTTAGGATTGAAATTGCAAAATCTAATAACCTACCCACACTGGATGACCTTAATATCATCTAAGTAGGTTATCAATCTTTAAACAATAACAGAAAAAAAAATTAAAAAAAAAAAAAAAAAACCTTATAGGCTATGAATAACCAACAAGTTAACCGGTGGCTCTCACCCTGATATTGGAAAACCTACCCTTATGTGTAAATCGACGGTCATTGCTGAATTTTATTGGATAACCTACCCGGAATCTCATTTTGATATTGATAACCTGCGAGGTCCCCAAAAATTCCGAAATATATACCCGGAGGTTATTAAGAAAGCAATATCCGGCCAACACTGGTCCGGACGCATTGATCACGACAGCGGTGCCCTAATCGCCGTCGCCGACAAGGTCGCAAAGTTCCAAGGGAGAAGACATGTGAAGAAAAGAGAAGGGTATTCCTATTACCTTCTCTTCTCTTGCGCGTGTTGCTCTTGCGTTTGCGTTAGCTCCGTCGCCTTTTTCTTCCTTCATTTACATCTCCGTCGCTTGAAACCCGCATCATAGCTATGGCCTCACAAGTCCCGCCTGGTGTTCCTGTGGACAGAGAACAGGCACTTCTCTCACTGTGTCTCTCTGTCACGTCGTCTTGCTTGGAGTTGTTTCCTGCTGAGGTTTACACAAGGCAGTTCTGATGGACCTCATGTGTGTGGTGTCTGGGATGGGGGGAGTTGCAGATATTTGGAATGGCACAGCAGGAGATGGAGTATAGAGTCGATCTCTTCAATAAGTGAGCTGCTCATACTCTGCATCCTAGTTTATGTCCTACACTGGGCCAGATGTTTTCCCTTGTGAGTGTTCTTCTAAGATTTCAGTTTTGCCAAGAGAATAGGATGCAGCGGAACTGCGTGCTGTTGCAAGCAAGCTCTCATTCGGCGCTGAGTATGATGATAACTGATCAAACCTGATGGGAGGGGGCGCAGGCTTACTCAGACGTGCTTCGACAAGTGCGTTGAAAGAAAGTGAGTGCACATTACTCCTTTTGCTTGGAAGTCTTTCGTTTTGCGTTGAAGGCTGTCTACATTTCTGCGTGAAGTCTCAACGCCGTTTCGATTAGGGTTTTCTTGAGACATGAAGTTAATAAACAGGGATAACAGATTAGCAAGGAGCATGCTGCATATGCTTAGTGTTAATCAACAGGGATAGCAGGTTTGCAAGGATCATACTGCTAAAGTTTAGTGTCTTATCCAATTTTGCACGTGTTAAGATCATCAGTGCGGTGCACATGAAGTGTATTGCAACGGCCAACTCTTCTTATTATTACTCTCTTGAAAGTTCCATTGACCCACCCACTTTGTAGCAGGCAGTAGGATGTCGAAAATGCAATCATGTATGTGTGAGGATAATGTGTGGGCAATGAAGTTGAAAACTGTCTTTTTCTTTGGTTTTTCCTCTAGATGAAGAATTGGTTTTTGGAAAATTACAGGTACAAGGAGGCAGATCTGAATGTGGGAGAGAACAGCTGCATTGATCGCTGTGTGGCAAAATACTGGCAGGTACATCCCATCACAAAACCCTGTTTCTGAGAACGACGAGTTCTGTTTCCCTACATCCCTGTACTGACAGAACATGTCAATTAGCTAGTTTCTGCACACAATAGAGGGTGACTTGGTCTGAGTCCAGTAATGTACAAGGCCAAAAGTTTTATCCAAATGGCATTTTTTCTCAATATCAGCATGCCAGAGGATATTTGCTTTCTGTTTGAGCAGACTGGAAGTCACCATTGATGTGATGGGGGTCTGTATAGTCAAATTTCTAAACATCAGATAACTCAAAACTGTTGATTGATCCTGTACAACCAAGAAGCCTTATTAAACCAGACATGTTTGACAGCTTATGTCAATTGGTTTGGATTACACCTCAATGTTGGATATATGCAAGTGAAGAGGTCCATGAGAAGTATCAAGAATGTCTGGAATTCACAACATGCGACAGAAAACCTTGGCCAAGGACTTGAGGGCTAAGGGGCTGCTCTGATCTGGCCTGAAGTTCAAAAAATATGTCCTTGAGACTTGAGGCTTGAGATCCTGCTATTAGCAAGATCTTTTGTACAGTCTGATGTAGAGAATAATGTACTGCTGGACGGATAGGACACAGTGGATCTGCTCAGTTGATGTTTGATGTTGGATCATGGTAACTTTTGTTCCAATGAGGGTCTCGTGGAGTAGTGTGCTTGTTTTACTGCCCACAGCATTTAACCTCTTTTGTCCAGGTTTTGATATCTTCATTCTAGCTGCAGCATTTAAAGAGAATTGTTGTCAGTAGTACATTCACCATATGTTAGTTTGACTGTCCTGTTTGCTATCTCTTATCTTTTCTTTCCTTTTCCTGACCTTGTGTGTCGTTGTATGCAGGTGACAGGCATTGTTGGACAGATGCTGGGATCAAATAGATCTCCTCTTGGCTAGCCTAATAGAAATGAGCAAGTTTTCTTTGCACTTGCATCACCAAGGTGAAGGCCTTCCCTCAAGCTTAGTGTGCAGGAGGCTATAAGGGAGGAAGTTTACTACAAATTTTCTGTTTTAGCAATTTGCAGGCTCTTAAATTTTTGCTCAGATAAACTGTCTTCAATAGGTGTAACAATGTAACTGGTGAAAGTGATTGAACATGGCTCCATGCAAAGTGAAAATCCCTGGTTGTGTGCAAGACATTTTGTCAATATCAGCATATGGTAGATCTACTTTTTATTTCCATGAAGCATTGGATGCAGTTGCTCTGGATTCAGTGTGGCATCTTCTTCTGTCAAAATTGTTGGATAATAGGACTGCAATGGGAACAAAAGTGAGCATACTTCACATTGTCCAAGTCCCAATCATTAAACAAGTGAAGAATCAAACGGATCAACAAAGTTTTCAACTCACTTTTCTTGATTGCAGTGGTATTGAAGACTGTTTCATCAACTGAAGACTCTGTAGGGAACCAAAGGCAAACTGACTGCTGCAATGGCCACAATTACAGGTATGCTGGTGGTGAGGCTGCAGCATGGTGTTAAATGAACTCCCTAAATATTGGTGGCGGGCTATTATCAGAAACAGAAACAGACTGCTGGTGGTTGTCAGAGGGGTTCTTAGGGTTCATAACCATGGTTCTCTAAAATCAGAGAACTGGTGGTTCTTTCAGTCTGAATTCCCCCCCTCCACCACCCCCGCAAAACTGGAAGCAAGTGGTGTGATTAAAAGCTCAAGTAACCTCTATCTATATCTGCTGCCTGGTTAACATATGAACATATAGAAGAAACATTGGTGAACTCAAACCTAGGTCTACAAATACGATGATTTGTATTTTGATCTATTGAATACAAAATGTGACAATTCAAAGTTGGTGACAACACATGAAATGAAGGCAAAGTGCAAATTTGTGTGATGGATGTCATTACCAGATGCAGAGTCATAACAGATTCAGTGTAGTCAAAAGTTTCGAAAAGCTCAAAATTGTTCAAAGAAAGTGTTGGGCATAACATATTTGGGCTACAGGTTTCTTTGGGGTTGTTTATAATGATAATGATACAACTTTTAGCATGTTCAAGTTTCAAGAAAGAATTTTACTGAAATGACTTGTCTCTCTTGATTGTAGGCAAATTTGTACAGTGTCCATTGTGACTGAAAAATCAGTCATAAAATCCAACATATAAACACATAAATGTAGTGGTGTTCAGCTAAATGTTCTTCCCTTTTTTGTTTTTGTTTTGGAATTTTGAGTTTTTTGCTTTCTTTCTCTTTTGTTTTGTATTAGTTTCTTTTTAAACTTTTTTTTATGTTTTATGCTTATTTTCTTATTTTTTAATTTTTTGGTTCATCTTTGGATTTTTTGGTTTTGTTCGTTCCCAGTTCCTTTTTGTTTAGGGTGTGCAAGATTTTAATGTAATACAACAAATACCATCCCTTATACATTCCTTTTTTTTCATTGTGGTGATGAGAGAGAAAAATGAGCGATTTTTTGATTAATTTTTCTAAACCCTAAACCCCATTTCTTAAACCTTCAAACCCTTTGTTTGTAAATCTTTTATCTCTATTTGTAAATAATCTCTCATTTTTTCATGATAAACGTGATTGTAAGTTGGTATAGAAAGTAATTGTTTTTGAATTAGCTTTGGACATGTTCTTGTGAAAATTGTGGATGGGTCAGTCTTCTCAGTTTTGTAAACTTAAATAAGTAGAAATCCAAAGAAAGAAATTGAAAAACTAATGAAACTGAATTAAAAAAAATTTCATATTCAAAGAAAATCTTGGGAACCTCATGGAAGAACATTTTTATGGTGGGGCTTTTATTGTGTAAATGATAATACAAAAGTTGATCTTGAAAATGCACATTGCATGTTTTGTTATAAAAACTCAATAACTACAATAAATCTAAGAACACAAGTAAAAAAATGATTAATTTTTTATTACAAAAAAATGGAATAATCACTCTTGAAAAATATGTGGATGTAGATCATATTGTTATTGCAAAGAGAATTGAAGAAGAAGTGAATAGTTTATTAAAGAAATAAATGAAATAAAACTTGTAAATTTTTTTTTATAGAAGGTCAATTTAAAAAGTAATTTTTATGATTTTTCAAAAAGGAAAATGTGCCATAGAAAGAATTTCTTGGGAACTTTAATCTTTTGATTGTCAAAAAAAATTTACTAATTCAATTTGTGAAAAGTATTTGACTAAAATTTTTGGTTCTACATTTATGTCCAAAGTTTTTCTGATTTTTAATATTTTTTAATTAAAAAAATTGAACTTTTGAATTGAATAGTAATACTAATAATTTTATTGTTGTTTTATTTGTAGGTTTGCAAATAAGATTTATTATGTTTCAAGAGGCATTATAATTTTGTTTTGTAATTGTGCTTTGTTACAACAAATAGAATATTGTGAGGGTCATTAGTCAAGTACCTCCACCTTTGACTTGGCAAATCATTTTGATTTTTGTGGATTGTCTTTTTTCAATTGTTTCTATTTATGTTCTTAATTAATCCTGTGGACATTTATTGCTTAGTGATGCATTACATTTGCAATTTCGATGAATTTAAAACTTAAGGAAGAAAATTAACTTGTTCCTTCATTTGAAACCTTAATGGATGATGATTTAGTTGTTGTTAATGAATTAGTTTTGATGATTTCTAACATTAGAAAGGAGGTTTGTGGTGTGTTGGATTTCAGGCCTTTCATTTTTAACAAAATATGAAAACAAAAAATTTTATAATATGATTTTTTTTATGCTAGACCTTAAGTTTAAAACTTTTATATAATATCTTCATTTGTTCGAAGAGAGCAAGGTTTTGTTCTTGTTGAGGAATATGACAAGAAGTTTTTATATCTTATGTTGGTCAAATGTCATGAACATTTGTATCCTTTGGTAAAGTCAAATAGGAATTATGCTTACCAAGATATTTTTGATCAGGATTGCAGTTTGAATATTTCTAAGTAGATTGCAAGTACAAGTGAACTAGTAAAAGAGCTTGTTAAAGAGTTGTTGATTTTAAAATAGTAACAATTAGATGTTAAAGATATCAAATGTCTTATTCAATGGTGAGAGAAATATGAAACAATGTTTCTTACTATTGGTTTTTTGGTTCATTGGATTTTAAGTAGTGTCGGATCACAAATTAAAACCCAAAAAAACTTGTTATTGGTTGAAATACTTATTAATTATAAGAAATGTTGTTATTAAAAATTTAAAAAAGCTGATATTTGTCAACAAAAATTGGCCTAATTACCTTAAAATAGGATGTAAATTTTCATCTAATTTAGTAGAATCTTATATATTAAAGCTACAGTGTCTGTCTGTCTGTCTGTCCGGGCAGTGCCTGAAAATTTTTTCCAGTCATTGCCCGTTCCCTGTCATGTGTTTTGTACAAAGGGGGGGGGCCCGGGTAAGCTGAGGAATTTTTTGATTTGGGAATTTCGATCTCTGTGACAGTTATTACTCAACGGATAGTTGATGGACCACTGTTGCTGTCTTTTATTTATCTTTTACTTATTTTTTTTTCTCTGATGTCATTTCGCTTGCATTACCTTTCTAGTGTAATCCCATTGGCTCTCGTTCCCTGTGGAGTGTTTTGGGGGGTGGGGGAAGGGAGAGCTCGATGAAGCACGGGGTGAGGGGGGCCAATAGGGGGGGCCAGCACGGGCGGGGGGGCCAACACGGGCGGGGAAGGATCAGACGAAGGAGGAGCACGGGCGAGAAAGAACCGAGCGAGGTGGAGGGCACGGGCAGAAAAGGACCGGGCGAGGGGAAACTCGACGGGTGCATTATGCACTAGGTTCACACTAGTTCTTTAAAAAGGATAGAAACTTAGAAGAGGATTTAGAAAAAATTAAATGTGATCTTGAATGGGATGAAGTTGTTGAAGTATAAAAATCGAATAAATAAATGATTGATTACTGAAAAAAATTTGATTTTTAATTAAAACAATAAAATCAACAAATTGTTTGTAACTTTGGTTATGATTTTTTAAATTTTATAAATGTAATAACCAGTTTGTTAGAACCACCAAATGATAACTGACTGTTGTCAAATTTATGAGAACTGAAATTGTGAAAACCAATTCAAGTTTTGTTACAAAAATTATTGTTACCCTGTCTCGGTGTATAATTTCAAAAAAAATAAAAAGTGAAAACTGGAACCTTTTGTAAGTTATTGTGTGAAAACAAGATTCAATGGGTATCAAAAAAATTCTGATACCCGCCCAACACTGGTTTGTTCCAATTAAAAATTTTTTTTGGAAGAAACTTTGGTTCTGGTCTAAGCTACTTTTAAAAATTCCATGCTCGAGTTCCAGACCCGGTTTTTCACTTTCAGTAACTGGACACTCTTCCATTCCGTGCAGTTTAGGGTTTAGGCTTTTCCGATTCTCAGAAAACCATTCCATGGCAAATCTGATTCCAAACTGGCCCCACTTTTGCCTGCCAACACATAACCCAAGATTGAAGATTTTTGTGAGTACTTTCATTATATAATATATTAATCAATAAAAAAGTACACCTACTTGAAGCTTTTATTGAAAGAGTAACAAATGGTTACTTTGTTCTCAAAAACTTGTAGCCAGCAAGAACCTGAACCTATAAAAAGGGTTTGAACTTTGGAGCAGTGTTGGCTGGTTACTGTTTCTTCTTAACAACTGCCCGGGTAGTTATTTTTTGAAAATTTCTCTGAGATCACAGAGCTTTATCGATGTCAAAAATAAAATTTGTTACCACGTAAATTATCAAAAAATTTGGGCAATAACCATTGGAAATAACCAGTTATCTTGTTATTATCTGGATATGAGGTTGTTTTAGAAAAGAATTAAAATCATTTAGTTTTCTGTTTTTAAATTTTTTTATTAGTGTTTAAAGATTGATAACCTACCTGGACAATAGTTGGGTCATTCAAGTACGTTATTAGAATTTGAAAAATTCAATACCAGGTGGTTATCAATTTAAGTGGTTATATAAAAAAAACTAACTAGTAGGTTATTAACAACCAGGTTGATAACCTGGTCAAAAGTCAACAATTGGCCATGGAGGTCAATTTTGGGTTCAATTCTACTTCTAGTAGGTCTGACCTAAGAGGCCAAGTCTCGGTTTGGTTCTGTTATTTTGTAGAAGGCAAGTTCAAGGTCTAGTTCTAATTCTAGTAGGAGGCTGGTTTTTAAGTCCATGTTCAATATCAACTTTCATAGGAGGTCAGTTCTAAGTCACTTGTATGTTCAAAAGTCACTTGTTGGACATGTTGGGTATCAAAAGGGTATCATTGGACTCCCATAATATATGGTAATGAAATTATCATAGGAATATTACATGCTCAAAGTTATATAGTAGTTTGGTTGGTTTCTTGATATAAAAGATCAATATCAATTTTTGTACTGCTGTTTTGTTGATATGCTTGGGCCAATGTAAGCTACACTAGACCAATTTATGGATGTCAAATTGACATGTCCATATTGTGGGTGGAATTTAAATGGGTTAAATTTTATTTCAAAATTGAAGTTATCAATTTCGGGACGTAATTTGAATTATTTACTCAAGTTTCTATGTGATGCATGTATTTTTAATGCATAAATTTAAAAATTTATGGACACTTAAAGTGAACTTAAGGAACTTTATATATACATGGTTCAATTGTTGATATCATGATTATTAAGGACTCAAATTTAGTTGGATAACATAGCAATGAAATTAACTTTCCAAGATTTCACACCATATCAATTGTATGGACTATTATTTATGAATTCTTTTGTCATTGAAAATATTGGGTTTTTTCGAAAGCTCATATATGTTTCTAAAAAAATATTTTATGTTAAATTTGTGCACACATGTACAAAATAATGGTATCTGTGTGAGATCTTTTCAAATGGAAAAAATGACAAAAAAAACGTATAAGTTGTTGCTTGACCATTAGTCATCTTCATCATTAGTCATCTTAGGCTTGAAAAAAATACAAAGGAAATTTGCCTTGGTTGTTTTTTTCATCTCCCACTTTGGTCTATGAGGACATTCACAATGCCAAGATTGCAATGGATCATCTCTTGAGCTTCAATTTGGCCCCAACTGATGTTTGATTGTTAGAATGTGTTGTATTATTAACATGCCAAGATGTCAAAGAAGTTTGGCCATTGCAATGAGAGGGAACTCACTAAATTTCAAGAAAAGTAAGGTTTCGTCCAACCTAACAAGTAGAAAGGAGCCTTAACCAAACAATTCACAAAAGAATGCTAAGTTCTGAAAATGATTTTGGGCTCCTTGATTTTTTTTTGGCTGGAAGTTTAAAGAACCACTTGTACAATTGAGAAGTAAATGGTTGCTTCTTGTCTTTCATGGTTTTCGGTTTTCATCACTTCCAATGACAAAACACTTAAAAGAGGATGCCAGGAGGACATTTCATTTGGTCTAGCTCAACATGTTTTGTTTTATTTTGCTATTGTGATACATGACTATGTTTTCTACTCTTCATTGTTGGAAAACAAAGTGGTTCAAGGATGTTTGTAAACTCTTTGGTAGATTTAAGAATTAAAAGAGATATCAATAATGTGAGAAAATGAAAAAATTGCATAAGACTTTCACAATTTCAATAAAAAAAATTTAATTATTTAATATGTATTATATGCACATAACATCTATGTGCAAAAATAAATAAAATAAATTCACATAATTTTCATCATCGAATCATTGAATGGAAAGGTTTGTCAGCAACCATAAGAAAATTGATAGTTCAAAGAAATTGAACTTGCCTTGGAACTCACAAGTTTTATTTTCTGAAAACAATAATTGGACTCAAAACCAGGAAAGAAAAACCCTAAACCTGGAATTGATGATTTTTTTAAAGTAGCGAACATTAGGGAGAGACAATTTTAGTTTTTCAAAGGAATGTGTTTATGATTTGTGTCTTTACCCTTGAAAAACAGTAATTAAAAAAATGGTCATGCTTTGCATACCATAACAAAGGCAATATAGTCACACAACTTTCTTTGAAGGGTTATTGTCACATAGTTGTCAAGCAATTAAGAAAATTCCTAGTGAATGTGAAAGGCACCTAAGATTCATCAATAACCTTCATAGAGAAGAGGAGCGATCTTGCACCTACTATTTGTGGATCAAGATCAAGTAGATGCAGGGTCCTCCCCCATTCTTACACAATAGGTGTATTATAAACTGTTGATGGAGGAAGATTGCTAGTACTCCTATTGCCTTGTGGTCTACATGTGTTATAGTGTTTGATAAGATTTGTCTTCTGCTTTTTGCTGTACTTAGTCCTTACCTATGTTCTAACCATGTACACATGCATCTATTTAGTTGGTAACCACCTATCAATTTACCTACCTACATAACTACCTATCAACAAAGCCTGTTCTTTACAAGACAGGTTACCAATCTTTTGTTTTGATTATCTACTAACAATTGGTTTTAACCCTCACCAATGTATTAACTGGTGTTAGCCAGGTGTTTTCTTTCTTAAGAAACCTTGGGTTCTAGTTCTAAAAAATAAATTAGAATCATCTGAATGCAGGTTTCAATACACATAAATGGAATCAGGAATTCGATTTTAGTTCTAAAAAATAAAGTAGAATCTACTCACTTCCAGTTCCACACATAGATGGGAACTGGGAATGTGGTTCTCAAAAAAAAAAAAAGTTCCGATTTTGGTTTTGAAATCAGACCCAGTTGTGGTTCAGTTCTTACTAATGTGGACCAGAACCGGCAATTAATTACTCGTTAACCCTGGTTCTAATCACTTTATATATATAATAATAATAACAAAGACATGAATCTGGTTCCAGTTCTACACATAAATAGAACCGGAACCCGATTCCAGGTCTGGTTCTTAAAAAAGTAAAAATTTGATTCCGGTTCAGAAAATCAGGCCCAGTTCCGGTAACAGTAACTGGTGGTTCTGACCTGCCAAAGCAGATAGCTGGCCAACACTGGTACTAACCATCTACATGGATCTAGTTACCTAGTACCACCTATTCTCCTACCTACCGTACCTACAGAACCTCCTATGGTTCTTTACACAGAAGCAGCTGTCGCTCATTCCCACATGTGAGAGTGGGTGGCAGATCAGCTGTGAAGACAGTTTCAGGATCACTGCAAAACACTTCTGCCAACAAGAAATTGAGTCAGAAGAAGAAGAAGAAAGACGAAGAAGAAGAAACTCTCACTCATGGATGATGATCTGTGGAAGTACGCTGCAGCAGCAACTGATCAATTCTTTTTTGTCGCAAAGGCATAATTATATCCTGCAACTGACGTAGCAGCTGCAGCATTAGAATACTATTGTCAAAGAAATTCCACAATTATATTATAAAAATGTTCACACTAGTCTCGAGAACACTGCAATAAGAATTCCCAGTAGTAGGAGGAGGCAATTACTGCAGTGATTGATTCAAGCTGCAAGCAAGCAAGCAAGCAAGCGTAGAGGTTGAAGCTGAGGATTTCTAAGACTTTTGTCAATTAAAATATTCTGACATGATGCAGTATGATCCAGCTGCAGCTGCAGCTTCCTTCATACTAAATTATTCAAGAGCTGAAGTCACACTGCAAACGCACATGTCTCACGTTGTTGATCCAGGCTCGAATGATGTTACGAATTAGGGATGGGTGATTGCTGCATTGGGGTTTGAATAGAAAAGTCGGCGGTTTCGAACTCGGTGTGTGAACAGATTGTCTCTCAGTGGGGTTCCAATAATTTTCTGCAGACTAATTGCTTCGGATGCAGATGCTTCAGCTTCCAGGCTCTGGCTACAATCCTCGTGTTCTGGAGCCAAAACAGGATGGGTGCAGCTGCAGCAGCGCCATCAAGCTCTAGAAACGCATCAGCGGTTATAATAACTGTGCATCAGCTGGTTATGCAGTTATAAGATCATCAACTACAGAGTCGAACTCATGATCATGGTCTACGTGGGTGTTAGCTTAGTCTCTGCAGTAGTCGCGAAGATCATACTAGACAAGAGCTTCTACCAATTGATCATGAGGGAGGATTGGTCGGCTTGGCCCCGGTACAAGCAGCAGCGTATAGGTAGTTAGTTTGCATAAATCAAATTGAAGCTAGGGTATAATGCCAGCTGCAGCGCCGAAGATCTCTCAAATCTCTCTGCTTGTCGGACCCACACTGCAGCTTTTGGCATCTCTTGCAGCTTGGGGGGGACCTACAGCGGCTACCTGAAAAGCCTTGGCCATGTATTCTAACTGTGCAGTAATTGGTAGTACTGTCGATGATGATCAGTAGCTACTTGGGATGTTGGGATATGTATATAAGATTCAACTGGAGCTAGCAGCTGAAGATCGCTAGCTGCAGTTTCTGATCAGATATTCTCTCTGCAAAAGGTGCTGTTAATATTGATTGTCCAATTGCTTGGCGTGGCGCAGTAGTACTAGCTACTGGACTGATTGATCATCCGTTCTGTACCCGATAAGCCCACGCACTTCGACTTCCGCGTCTTGTAGTACAATTTTTATTACTATTCCCGGCCTGCTGCAGTCATTACAATTCGTAGCTAGCTCATCATGTAGTCCTGCTAAATGACGTCCGTCGTCGTCGCTGCAATGCTGCACAGAACTGTAGTCACGACTTGCGCAGTGCCAACAAAATGATAAATCTCAACAAGCACGTGCACGCGCGACCGTCTCATATATATGAATGCCGGATATGAAGTACACGCGGACATTGTAAATCATAACAACCAGAATTCATCGATCAGTCATGATGAGCCAGGCTCCAGCAGCAATCTCTTGAGTTTACTGAACAGATCAAGATTCTGATTCTTCCCTAATCATCTATGCATGTATGTGCCAACTTCTGGTGGATCAATGCTTGTAGCCTGTCAAGAATTGAGAAACCAGTTTGTACTCGGTTGGAGCAGCAGTAAATGGGTCATCATCAACAGGAGCTGCGAGATCTGTAACGGAATGTTTCAGATCTGTGTGCCAAGTAGCAGTTTTGTTCTCAAAACTTCCAACTGCAGAATCACACGAGACACTCCGAGACACGGTTGCTCGCTCACAGCTGCTACATTCATGCATGGCCAACTAAACTTCTTAAAGATCATGCTCTAGCTAGCAGTTGCGTAACATTTCAAGGACCTGCAGTTTGCAGATCTACATACAAGCGTTTGAAGTTATATTAGCTTCTGCGAATCAACTCAACACAAACATAAAAAATCATGTTAAAAGTAATACAGTTGTTGGAGATACAGAACATCGCGGCGGGCATGGTCTGCAGCAGCAGCGGCTAATTCTACCATGCTGCAACTGCTCGTCTTCTACTCTATCATTTCAATTCTAGATGATGATCAGAAAGCAGGGAACTTATATGCTGCTGCTGCTGCATGTATGCAAGTATGTCAAACTCATATGGTGCTTCTTCGATCTCAGCTGCTGTTATGAGCCTCCTGGGCCGAAGTACTGATCCCGATCTACAGTTTTCGCGAAACACAAATCTAAGCTCTCATGGGATTGATTTCTAACTTGTATACAGTGGTCGGGAGTCTGTTCCAATTCAGCTATGTGCCAAATGGAGCTAAGCTCGTGATTGTCCTCAAGGAAGTTTAGCTTCTCCGGGGGGCTGCTTTGAGCTGCAGAAGATCGAAGATCATGGCTTCAGGAAATTTTAGTTTCCTAGTCATGATATACATGTGCCGACGGACTGCAACATGGAAGAAGGTCGGTGATCTGCAGCAAGCTGCAGGTGTAGCTATAAGAAAGGCGGCTGATCAGATCATTAAGGCATGAAAAGCATATTCCCGCACTGACATCTCCAAACCTCAGGGTAGTACTCTTGCTCAGTCATGGCGACATGAGGAATACCGATGACAACATGGACCGGTGTACAAGGCTGGCAAAGACCACAGCTTCCTCGACATGTCGGAGGAGAAGAACCCACTAACAATCTGCTCCTCATGTGCGCATACGTCGCGCCGCGGGGACCACGTTCTCCAACTGCTGCTGCAAGACTAGTCGACGACGCAGGCAGCTCCTGTTGCTGCTGCTGCTGCTGCTTTTTCTCTTTCCAAATCGTGAAAGTAGGGTCAGCGCTCCGGATTGCATTCTGCTGCAGATACGTTAGGACCCAAGAAAGACGCGGTCAAGAAAGTCTTCTCGAAGGAATAAGAAGATGATCCAGATTCCACACTACTGGACTCATGTCTGCAGCTCTGTTACAGGTTGCTACATTACGAATTCTGGAACTTGTTGATCAAACCTGCTGAGGAGGAGGAAAGCTGCAGTACCTGCTGCAATTGGTGAGAGACGACTTTGTGTTTTATCATCTTGTTGTTCTCTTGCGCCGTAGCTGCTGCACCAATTTGCGCAAATTTGTAAACTGGGTCAGCACAGAGAGTTACAGTCAAGCTGATCAGCAGCTTTCTGCAGCATTCAGCAGATACAAGTTGCATACCTAGTAGAGGAAGCGAGTTCAGGATCTTCCATGCTGGATGTACATGCATTTATGAGCACTGTGCGACTTACAAGGATCATGGCGTCCTGCCAAGGCCAGCAGCGGGTTTGTTGTCAGGAGGAGGAGGGCCCAGCAGCCTACAAGAGCCATTGCCGAAATCCTCGACTGCAGCCGGCCAACTTTCTTCGACATTCTCCTTCGCATAAGAAGGGCCAAGCAAAGTGTGAGCTCGCAAGTTCAATGCTGCCTGCAAATTGTGAGCTCACCTGCAGCTTCAGCCTCTCTAGTGTTGCGGATTTGGCTCGAGCACAGAAGATCCTAGCTGCACCCTTTGCTCGATAAACTGTACCTTTCTATCTCTCAGTCTCATCTAAGGAATTTCCCAAAAGACAATTGCAGCTCTTTTGACAAAGAAGAAGAGACCAGTCTTCTACTGCAGTGCAAGCTGTTGTGTTGCAGGACCTTGGAGTCTCCATAGAACTATCTGCAGGCGCCAATATTCTCTTCTTATATCTCTCAAATTCAAACAGGCTTACAGTGCTGCATCATGAGCCTCACACTAGTTCTGCTTTCGATTCTCGCCTGTCTGTCCCAATATGGGTGTAGAATCGCATAAGCTATCAGCTTCTGCAGGCTCATTACCTCGCGAGTAGCTTGCAACTAATTCTTCCGATACAGCCGAACTCCAGATGATGAGTTCACTCTTTCTTTGGAAAACTCTTCCACACCCAAAATCCCAACTCCAGATCTTTCACAGATTCACCTCTCAATCATATAAAACCATGTATCCTCAGGCATCCTCAGGCAAAACTTGCCCAGAAAACCACACCTCCGCCGATCATCGACGCTTCCATGAATCCACTGTTCTTGCCCCTGAAGCTCTCCCACCCCTCCTCCTATTCTCTCTCAGCACAGCAGCTACTCTCTCTCTCTCGTACAAATAATGTCTTTATGTCGTCACGCCCGTTTGCAATAAAAGCGCAGAACACTCGATCTCACGCGAGCAGCTCAAGATTGATCATCACGCGGTCGCTCATGTAGTTGCAGGACTTCTTTCCGGACACGCGGCTGCTCTGACAAAACCACTCAGAACCTGCAGGCTCAGCTCTGAAGTCTTCTTCCTCTTCTTCTTCTACCTCCTCTCCTCTCTCTCCTCTCTCCTCTCTCTCCTCCAACCAATTGTACGACAACACAAGGCTCATGACCACACACACAGAGACAACAACAGCGCCATGACTACATTGAACATTGCATCATCCCAGCATCCCAGCTGCTGCTACTGGAGGCAGACCTGCTTGCAGTAGGTCTCAAACTTTTCTCCTCCTCCTCCTCCTCCTCCTCACATACACAGACACTCTGCAACCTCGAAAGAAGGAAACTTCTCATCATTCTGCAAATTCTGGTACTACAATGCATGAGGCTGACCTATCTATCTATGTTTCTTTGGTGCCACTGATCACAGCTGTTGCTCATTTTTGGGAGCTAGTGCCGTAGCTTTAAATTGTTACATATCATGTGTGCCTGCAGCAACTGACAATTTCTGAGCTTCACTGAGTAGGAGATTGAAAAAAAACCGCATAAGGAGACCAACTGGAGCTCTAGGACGATGTGCAAAGAGCAACTTAGTGAGAACCTGGTGCACTGGGCGGGTGTTTTTCTTTTCTTTTTTTTCCTTTGGGTTTTGTTTTGGAGGGGGCTGCTGCTGATGCGAGGGTGGTGGGCTTGGGATTCAATGTTTTTTTTTTATCAATCTTGCAATGTAGCCACTTTTGTGATGTAGGCAAAGTGGCCAATCATCTATAGGAAGATTTAGCCAAATCTGGCTACAAGTTAAATATGAAAGTAAAAATTTAAAAAATCCTTCTATTTGAAGGATGTTTTTGCCTACCCTACTTGAACCATGTATAAAAATCTGACAATTTTCCTTAAATTTTGGTCGACTTCTGGCTATTGAAATTTCCAAAGAGCACTTGAAATTTGTAATTTCTCTTGTTGGGCTACATATAGCCAACAAAAGAAAAGGCTGCCCAGGAACCCCAGATGTTGTTGATGTAGCCACTGCTGTGATTTAGCCAAAGTGTCAATCATCCATAGCAAGATAAATGTGCAAGTAAGATTTTTTAAACATCCTCCTATATATTTTTGGCTACCTTCTACTTGAACCATATATAGAAATCTCACAAGTGTTCATAAATTTGGGTCAAATTATGGCTGTTGAGAATCTCAAAAAACACTCGATTTCAGCACTTTTAATTTTAATTTTCTCTTTTTGGCTATATATAGCCCCCAATAAAACCAAAAAAAAAATCTCCTTGGGTGGTCCAGGATGTTGTTGGTGTTTTGTTGCTGTACTTACAGAGGGGAAGTACTGGACAGATCAAAGCGAGCAGGCGAAATTTTATTACGGTCTTATGGTCGGTCGTCGAAGCCAGCTGCAGGCAGGCAGGCAGGCAGGCCGCCTTCTTCTTCTTCTTCCACCGATATTTTCTCCATCATACTGCACGATCATCGCCCGACAACAACGTCTAACGGATCTCTCTTTGCTTCTGATCTGCCATCCATCTGCATCAGCGTTTTCTTTTTTCACTGGCGAAATTTCTCGTCAAAAGACGAAAATTAAAAAAAATTAAAACTTCTATAAAGAAGTGATTTTGGAGGTTTTCAGTCGCCAAAAGTGAGAGAACTTGAAAATAAAAAATGAAATCGCCAGATTCATATACTTGACTTTCATCATGTAGCCAAAACATATAGAAGGATCATTAAAGACGTGTGATTTATTTCTGGTTTATAGCCAGATTTGGCTAAATCTCCCTAGTGATGATTACCACTTTTTCTACATCTTCTTATGGATGATCACCACTTTGGCTACAAATAAGAATTCTTTAAAAATAAAAACCATGATTTGCACCTCCTATTTGCTTCTAGTCAATTTCCTTAGCTGCTGCAAATTTCCCAACCACACACCTCCTCAACAGTGTTTTTAATTTCTTTGAGAATTTTTGTTTGGAGCCAAAGTGGTGGTCGTCCATAGGAACATGTAGAAAAAGTGGCTATCATCCCTATGAAGATTTAGCCAAATCTGACTGCAAACCAAATACGGAGTACAAATCTTTAATCATCTTTTTATAAATTTTGACTACACACTGCAACCAAATGTAAAAACCTGGCGTTTTTTACTAAGTTTTTTCCTCACTTTTGGTGATTGAAAACCTCTAATATTACTTAATTTTTGAATTTTGAATTTATCTTTTTGGCAAAAAAATTCCAATTAAAAAAAAGACTACTCTCCAATGCTTAGTTTTTTCTTGGGGTTAATTTTGTGATATAATGCAAGTGGTGACCATCCCTAGGAAGGTTTAGCCCAAATTTGGGTTACAAAAGAGACACAAAAATCCAATAAAAGATCAATGGCTGGAACCATCACAGGGGAGACAAAAGTAATTTTTTAAATTAAAGTATCCTTCTGTAATTTTAACTATCTAGTTGAACAAAGTGTAGGAATCTGAGGATTTTTTTCTTTTTCAAAACAATTATGGTGTTCAAAAATCACAAAGTTCACTTTCATTTTCACATTAAATTTTTGTTTTTTTCTTTATGAGGAATTTTCGCCAATAAAAAAAGGCGAAGTTTCCTCATCAGCTCCTGCACCTGCTTGTTCTGTAGGGAGAAGAAGATGAAGAACCAGAAGGTGTGTTTGTGTGTGTGTTTTTGGAGTGAGTGAGTAAGAACTAAATTGGACTTGGGTCTGAGTTCTCAAATCAGAGTGGGAACTGAAACCTGATTTTATTTTGTGAAAAAATCGAACCTGGAACTAGTTTCCCAATACTATTTAGGCGTGGAACTGGAATCAAGATTTTTGAAAAAAATTGTTTTGAAAAAGAAGTGGCTGGAACTCCCAGTTGACCAAAGCCTTAACCATGCAATTAACTGTTGGTTACAGTCTGGGTTAGTAAGAACTAAATCAAAATCGGGTCTGATTTTTATAACCAAAATTGAAACTGGAACCAAATTTTAAAATTTTTGAAGAATCGAATTCTCTAATTTGTTTATGTGTGTGGAACCAAAACCAAGATAGTTCTAATTTCATTTCTAGAATTGGAACTGGGGGTTCTCACTTTTGGAACCTGGGTACAGGTAGGGTATATGTATACCCTTGTGCCGGGGTTTCCCAAATCAGAGAACAGATCCAGACCCTTGGACCCCTGATTGAAAAATCATAAAGCCAGTTCTGATCCCTAACTGAGGGGTTCTCTTCCTTCTAAAAACATTAAAGAACTGAACCCTGAGGTTCAGAGATTCTGAAAATTTTCAGGAAACCGATTACAGAGTTTCTTCGATTTCTAAATTTTTAGAAAAGTTTTGAAAACTTTAACAAATCAAATAACCACCCAACACTGGTTTGAACTTTGGTCTCCTTGTCATAGATGGAGGAAAGATGGACACATCCATCCATCCATCACTGGGAAAAAACAAAGCTAAAACAAAACTTCCTTCATGTCTGAAAGTGTAATGTAGGTAGGCCGATGAGCGAACACTTAAGAAGTCAAAGGAGGTCGAATCCTCACACATTGTTCCTCTGCTTCTGATGCTCCAAGAACATTTGTAGCCCTCCACCTAGTGCTTCCAACATTATGGGATGTTTGGGGTAAGGGGGTTTAGTGTTTGATGATGGGTGAATTTTTTAAAAAATTATTTCAAGCTTAAAATTTTTTATTGTTGCATTTTTGCTTTTGAAATACAAAGAAGTTTTTAAAGCCTTAATTGATGCACCTACAGGTTTTAAGTCACTCAAAACAGACTAGGAAGATATGGAGCTGGAACTAGAGAGGGGTCTAGAGCAATTTTTCAAATTTTTTGAAGCAAACTATTACTCATTCTCATTCTGTGTTTTCTGAGTTTCCCCTTTATTTCTGATGCTAAAAGAATATTTTTAGCTCTCCAATTTGTGCATTCAATGAAACAAAAATGACTCAATTTGGTTAAAGAATGAGGAAAATATTAGAAGTTGCTCGGTGACAGGTATGTGCTCAATGATAGGCAATTCTACCTTACACTAGGTCTAGTACAGACAAACCAGGTGTTTTTAACCCTGGGCCAGCTGCCAGGTTATTGTAGCAGGCCATCTACCTAGTCAAGGTGGCAAAGGAGCTCACTAAGAGTAGGTTGATGGCATGCTACTCCTGTGCCCACCAGATTAGGTTGATGGCATGCTATTCCTGTGCCAGGACTAGGTTGATGGCATCCTGTGTCTCAACTAGGTCTATGGCATGTCGTATAAAACAATATGGTTTTGCCTACAGTTACCAAGAGCAGACCATGACTCATGACACATTTGTGAGTTAAACTTTTGTGGTTTCATCCATTACAATGTAAGGATTAGTGTCATATGTGTCACAATTAACATCATGTATTTCACATTGTTATGGATGAAATCAAAAAGCATATGAGACCAACATTGGACAATATCATTGTTAGGTTTGGGTTAGTAAGAACCAAACTAAAACTAAGTCTGATTTTCACAGCCAGAATTGGGATTGAATTTTTTTCACAAGGGTTGTGTCACACTGTGGCCTTGCCATTTACATTAAAAAGTATCTGAAGGCAAAAGAAGAATTATGGAAATTCAAATATTTCACCATGCAAAAATATAGTCTTCAAAAAAATCCTCTAAAGAAACCAAAATCCTTCAAGATATCATAACTCTATAACTTATCTCAAGTTTCAACACAAGCCAAAATATCATCTTTCAAAAATCCTCTTATAAAAATAGACCTACTACCTAGGGGCCAAAATCCCTTAAGTTACTATACTCTATAATGAATCTAAACACAAAATCCTTGCCTTGGTAGGCAAAGAATCAGAATCAGGTTCCTGGGTTCTAATGATATGTGGAACCGAAACAGGAACATATGTATGAATTGGAAACAAAATACATGTTTCTGGGTTCATTTTGCAAAATGAATGTTAAATTTAACATGTATCAATAATCTTGGCAAATACTAAGAGCTCGAGCTCAAATAGTATTTCATACGGTAGTGCCGCTGTTGCTTCTCAAGGAAGCAAAAGCTTGGAAGAGGGAGGTGCTTCTCAAGGAAGACTATTGCACATGTTTGCAGCTCTCCCCATGAACTTTGTCGCACACACACATAACACATATTAGACGATCTGCTACCGTCTTCCTCCATCACGATACCCATACCTTCTGACACACAACTCTCTGAGCCTCAACAATCAAGGCTGCCCAACACCTCTACAGTCTACTTTCCTGAGTCCTCAACTAACCCTCTAAATCCCCTCTTGTCTCCCTCCTCTCAGGTTTTTTTTTTTTCCCTGGCTAAATTTAGTGAGTTGGCTACCAAAAAAAATTCAAAATGGCTGAAAGTATGTGGTTTAAAAAAAATTCTAGTCATCAAATTTTTACATTAAAAAATTATATATCCATATTTCTCTATTTTGGGTTGTAGCATGTTTGCAAAAAAAAATGAAGGGATCTTAAACTATTTTTACTTTCGTATCTTGTTTATAGCTAAATTTGGCTAAACTTTATTATGTATGATTGCGAGTTCAGCTACACTACAAACATGCCAAAAAAAACCAAAAAAAAAAAGCTCCGTCTCAAATTTTGTGTTTCGTGTTAGCTCGTGTCCCACGGAAGAGTACGGGGACCACCATACGGGCGGCTGCACAGTGGGGACCACTTGGGAGGGCGGGCAGGCAGTCAGTCCACTTGCACCCATCCTGTGGGCCTACCAACTGGGTGAACACACAGTCCGCCATCTCCCGCGTGCGGTGTCGTCTTCTCCAGCCGCTTACCCAGTTGTTTTCCTTTCCGCTGCCCCACTTCCAGTGTCCTGCCCCCACACACACACACGAGTTCCGAGTAGTAGTATTAGTTGTGTACCTACCTGACTGACTCCAGTTCCACATAACCGGAACTCTGTCCTGCAGTTACTAGTGTAGGTCCTACCCTGTCTACATGCTTCAAAATTTTGGCCCAGACTTTTAAATTTTTTTGCTTGCCTGCCACTTTCTTTCAGTTTTTTACCCTGTCTCTGTGCCCTGCTCCAAGGGTATTACCCAACATAAAACACGGGCAGAAAATGGTCTTTAGAAAAAAAAATCCCAGGATATACCCACCAGTTTCATAGGAATTTTTTGTTTAAGGTCACAGTGGGCATTTCAGTTTTCACAATGCCTCACCCTTTGCCAAGGAGAAATTCCACTAGATAAGGTGCCCGCCATATGCACTGGAAATTTTCAGCCAGTGCTTTATTTATACAGCCAAGGGTTGTGGTATTAGTGTAAAAAATATCCGCATTTATATACAGGGTTCATGGAATAGGCTTGTGGAAGGGTCTTAAAACATGCCTGATGCATGGACAATGAGATTGTTCCAACTGGAGCCTTGAAAATTGTAATAGCCTTGTAGGAGGCATGTGCTTAGGTGTGAAGAAAGGATTTGTGGCCAATGAGATTATTCAAATTGGTGCCTTGAATACTTTTCCAAGAGTTGCCTTGGTGAACTAGTAGGTACTTAAAAGTGTCGCACATTGCTGCAAAAGACATGCAGATTGTGCAAGGGGGTTGTAAGAAAGATTTGAAGCTTTTACTACCTGTTAATCAGGGGTGAACAAATGGTAACATTTTTGTATTAGAGCAGCTCTGTTGATGCTCAGTATGTGGACCTTAAAAAGAAGAAAAGTGAAACCATGCCGGTTTGGCTCATCAAAATAGTTTCAAGCCTGCATTTGAACTTAGGATTCAGAGGCTGGTAATAGACACAGCAAAGCTAACTCCTGCTGATGACTGGCTAGATAGTTAGATCGGTCCAAGTGGGAGGCAATTAATTAATAGCCTCTCACTAATTTTTTGTTTGGGGTTAGAAAACAAGTAAATAACTAAACTTAGAAATGAGAAACATTTTTGCAGGGTCACTTGCAGAGCAGCTCTGGAGATGCTCATGTTCTCAACCCTGTAACCTCCTTCTCATACTATTGGATAGATAAGGTTCTGGCAGGTTACTTGTGCTCATTATTTTCTTGGGTTTTTGAATCCTACTAAAAGTCAAGAATTTGTCAACCAATTTGCATTTCAAGGAGACCAAGTTTGCTTGCCACTTATTGCTAAGATACTGCTTGAAACTCTCATTGCTCTGCTGATTGTCCTTCAAACCCAAGGACTGATGTTCCTACAACTTAAAAGCAGTTGACAAGGCTACCTGCCTCCCACATGGATTCATGTCATCTATTGTACTAGTAGTCAATATAGGGGTGTGTGTAGCAATGAGAGAAAGGTATCCCTTGAAAAACCAAAGGAAAACTAGTAACTACCAGTGTCTGGCAATTTTAATCCAAATCATCATCCAGGGAACTCCATACCAGTGTTGTCAGGTTATATGTTTTTCTTTAGGATATGAACACACATAAGTGCTGCATATGGATAGAACCATATTCGAAACTTGTGTGATCTTCAATATCTGACATTGTATGTAACCAGCCGATTGCATCTTAGCTGTTAACCTGATATGTATGCATGTCCTTTTTTAATGAAAGTTGCATATTATTCATATTGGCTTGTTAGAGTTTGAAGGTTCCCAGATATGGAAACTACAGTTCTGGTGCCCGTATTGGCTTCTAAAAGAGGAGTGAGAAGTCAGAGGGAAAGAATCATTACCACCAGAATTGGACACTACAATAGCATATACTACCCAATGGCACACCAACCAGAATTTGGTCCACGGAATATGAAGTTTGGCTTGTAATACCTTGATTTTGTCTTATGATAGAATATTCATGATGTTTAAGAAGCAATCCAAAAAAATATTTGGGGTCTTGCCATGGTTCTAGCATAGGTGCTGGTTCACCCAAGACCAATGGGAGAACCAAAATTTGAAGGGTGGCATATCAATAACTGTTGTCCATATTTGGAGTCAATTTGTTTTTGAAAATTGGCACATCCACATCCACCAAAAGGAAGAAAAAATATGGATTGTGTATATTAACCTTATTGACATAAAACTTCCTCTAAACCTTCAATCCTTATCCTTTCATTCGATGAAAAAAATCTAAATGGTGTGTTGGCATCTAGGGCTGAAGTCTAAAATACCATAACTCGACAACACTCCTCCGTACTCACTCAATATCTTGGATGAATGCCAATTGGCCTAAGGTCAAGAGTGAATTTGGTTGAGGACAGGCATATAGTTTGTTGATTATTATGCAACTTGGTATAAGCAATGGTGTTAAGGATAGATCTGCCTAATATTTGATCATTAGGGTCAATAGTTGAACTAGTTGGGTTTTGAACTCTAGTTGGGTATGAGAGTTCAAGGGATAATATTATATTGGTACCAAACCCCATGATATGAGGATGTGGTAACCTTCCATATTCACAACAAATCTCCTTTGTTGTTCCAGATCTGGTATAGGTTGGAGGTGAAGGTACATAACGAGGGGGCGGGAGTTTATAGGTTTTCAAATGATAATACTACATACTCTATAGAGGAGTTTGATTCCCAACATGTGTCATCATTAAGATATATGTAATAATTTGTTTCAGAACAAAGATGTGATGATTCTAATGTTACTGGGACAACCTTTTTTTGCTTTGAAATGATTATTTGTTGTAATTGACTTCGTAATTCAAATGGAGAACATCTTAAGATATAATCAGTTTTTCACATAATGTTGATACTGATGTTCCATACACGCACTAGTATTGGTCTCCTCATTACTTATATTCATGACATCGTTTCAAATTTATAACTTTGGTTATACTCATACCACACCTATATGTGAAGTTGACCATTTTGTTTAATACTTATACCATCCTGATATTAAAGTTTTTTTGATGTCTATATACCATTATCATTTTGGTATATGATAAATCATATACTTAGCCAACATTGGTTGAAATCACTGTTGAGTGGGTATCTACTAGGGCATAAGCTTGGGTATGTAATGACTTGATCCACAAGCATTGGCTGAAAAAAACCAAGATGACCTACTTGGGTGGGCGTCTCCCCTCTCATACACAAGTCATGCACCAGACAAGCTTCTATTTTGTGAAGCTCATGGGAATGCACAGGTGGGGCAGGCATCTAGCCTTGTATATATACATATACTTGTATAGAGTATTATTAGGGTTTTAAATGTTTTAGATGTTGGTGATAGTTAGAAACCTATCTGTAGTATCTAGTAGGTTGTACTCTTTAAGCAACTTTTTTTCATAAAATCATCCTGTGTTACACCTCTCTTCATGTTACAAGATTCCATCAATTCTTGTGATTTTATTTGAAAGGGGCAGAGCCATTGGTTATGAATTGGGACAAGCTTTGAGTGGCATGTGGAGACTTTCTTAATTTCATTATGCCTGCAAGGTTGCCCATTGGATTGCGCAATACTCCTCTTAAGCTAAATTCTCGGCTTCTTAACCTGATATACCCACAACCATGCCCAAACAAACAATATATGGTTAAGTTACAAAAACAAGCAGACAAATAATGTTTCTTTTGATTGACTTAAAATCAAAATTTCATGTCAAAATCCCTTCTTCTTGGATTGGGCTGGAATGACCCAGCACTCACCAATGCACCAATCCAACGGAACCCGTTGTTAGTTTCGTTGGTTGGATGAAGCTCTGTTTTTTTTAAACTCTCCAGTTTTTCACTGCCCCTTTTTTTTCTCATTTTTTCAAATCTTTTTTTTTTCTTGCTTTTTTTCTTGGTTGTTTTTTTTTTTTTTTTTTTTTTTTTTTTTTTTTTTTTTTTTTTTTTTTTTTTTTTTTTTTTTTTTTTTTTTTTTTTTCTTTTTTTCT
>Ga0116227_10004161_pt1 | contig 31580 bp, 30 predicted proteins | sample S1TSphgellanicum_FD_89693 | JGI IMG/M metagenome (GOLD analysis project Ga0116227, IMG submission 89693) | Host-associated microbial communities from peat moss isolated from Minnesota, USA - S1T2_Fb - Sphagnum magellanicum MG | ecosystem: Host-associated > Plants > Peat moss > Unclassified... | reverse complement strand
GTGGGGGGGGTGTGGCGGGGTGTTGGGGGTGTGTGTGTTTTTTGGTGTATTTTACACGCAACTTTTTTTTTTTTTTTAGTGTCATCGGTCAAGTTTGATCCTGTTTTTGTCGTTTTTTTTTTTTTTTCTTTTGGTTACTCTTTGGGTATTATTTTTGTGAAATTATTATTTTACAGTCCCAACACTCAAACGGTAGTGTTCCAGTTTTCTGCCGTGGTGTAGGAGATGCCGGTCTGAACACATAAGTTTTTAGAGATCTTAAAATCTTTAGATTTAGCTTTGCTTGTCTTTGGACTTCAAAGAGGAGGAGGTATTGTGAACTTCCACTTCGCATACCATCATGAAAAACACTCCAAATGGATTAAGGATGAGATAAGGGCATTTGGAAGTAGTAGTGTTTAGTTTGATGTAATAAGTGTGTTCAATTTGCCATGGTAAGCATTTTGAGCTTAAGATCCTTAGACATTGGTCAATTGCATCAAGAGTTTTAAACGATATTATAAACCTCGGCTTGAAGTATCAATAACCTTGAAGATCACTAATTTATTTTTTAAAATTTAAAATATATTGTTATGTGTTCGGTCATGAACTTGTCTTTGGTGATTAGTATTTGTACCTTAACATTATTTATAATCGTCTCCCAAAAAACAACACCTTAAGATGTAAGGGGGGTGGTTTTGGGATTATACAACTTAAGATCCAACCTGAGAACCACTTAAGCATAATAAAAACATCTATAAAGTGTGTCAAAGGGGGGACGAAAATCTAGTGGTTGGGCACAAGAACACAAGGTGCAATGTGCAACTCTAGGCAATTTTGGTGCATTTTTTACTTGTGTTTTTGTGTTTTCATGGGTGAATGAATAGTTATCAATCTAAAACCAACAAAGTAAAGTAGCCCCTCCCTCTCTCCCCTCGTTTCTCAACTTCTAAATTTGACCCTTGTTTCAAATTTCATCCCTAATTTGTCTTACTTCACCAATAAATAATTATCGGATATGACACTATGGATAAGGGGAAGACAACGGGTTGAAACTTGAAACTAAGACTGACTTTGCAAATGTCGTGGCAAGTTTTCTTTAAATAAAAATTATATATATATATATATCTCAATTGTGAACTTGTGTTGGTCAAATTAATTAAAAGAAAAATTATCTTTTGTGATTTGTTTTATGTAATTATATATGTCATATGCAACTAAAAAATGTTGCATGCAACTATATTTTAGTTACATGTGACACATGTAATTGTATAAGACAAGTTGTAAAAATACTTTTCTATTAATGATTCAAGTTTTAAAAGCATCTCAAAATAAAAGGTGAAATTGGAGAAGTGCAGTCAAATGAACATGAACAACTCAAAAAGAAATTAATGTTTAGAAATTCAGGAACCTCTTGGAACAAGAAATGAAAAGGTGACTTTATGAATCAAGTTTTGGTTTCCATAAAAGCAGTACCCAAACCCTAAGGGTCGCCTTGGATGAACCTCTTTGGCCCACTTTAGACAAGGGTCCAGGGTCCAATTTCCTAGGAACCAATTTGGACTCATTTGAAGCAAATTGAATCCTTGAATTGGACTGTACCTTGGTCCCTAGCCTGATTCTTGGTTCTCCAAATCAAGAGCTCTCCTTTTAGCACAGTTTTTTGGTCTGAACCAATCGATTTTCCCTCCAAAACAGGTGCCATGTAAGGTTTTGATAACCTGATAATAATAAACTAATCACATGGTATTGACATTTAAAAATCTAATAACATACCCAAAATGGCTCGGTTATTGATTTTCCTACTTAAACATCTTAAACTTGTTTTCAAAATTGATTTTCCACGGTTCCAGTTCCAATTCCTAATCTAATGAAAGATTGTTTTGATGAAAGATTAGCATGGTTGGATTATTGTGTTGCTTCCAACAAAAGGACGTCAACTAAGGTTGGCGTCACAAGAACTCGAACCACCCCCGATTGTTACTTGCAAACACTAGTTTGAACTTGCCATAAAGCGCAGAGCCATTCTGCACCCTTCACAATGGGCATTGTTCAATATGTGACCCTCCACTAGAAATCTTTTCATAAGTGAATCCACTCGCAAAGCCTCATGGGACCCTCACCTTTCAGAGAGCCCTGGAGCAGCCCTACAATAGTCTAATAAACACAGTCAAAATATGTAGAATTTTTTCACTATTCCCTGTGTTTCTGATTGGGTAAATAGTTTGTGATTGGTCCAAGTGGTTTGCTATTAGTAATCTCCCACTCACTTGCAGTCCAAAGTTTCAATTTTGTTCACTTGGGATTGGGAAACCGTTAGTAACTAAAACTTGGATGTGAGAATTATTTTTTGAAGGGTCACATACTGAACATTGGTGGAGCCCTAAGACCTCTGCTTGTTTACTCTGGGAATTGTTATCCATTGTTCGTCCTTTTTTTAAAACTGGGTCAATCATTTTGTCGAATTGTTATTCATTGTTTGTCTTTTTTTAAAAACTGGGTCAATCATTTTGTCGTTATTCTGGCTGAGAGCTGGGAGCGTGCTTCGAATTCCTCACAATTTTGCTGTAGAGCCAAGTGACCCTACATTATTTGAGTGACACGTCATTACTACTTAAGAATGACAATTGAGATGGCCTCAAGCCAAAAGAGGTCTTGGGGAGTGTGCCCTTGTTCAACCATGTTTCAAGAGGCACATGTTTTGACCTATATTGCTACAATGGGGGTTGGGGAGGGTGGAGGAGGATGCCATCATGCCACCCATAATGTATGTCCATGTCTTCATGAATTCATGTACAATAGTCTACATATGCTTTATGGCATAATGTGAATAGGATTATGTAACTATTTCAAGTGTGAATTAGTGTTTTCTGGTTCTTGATTTCAAAAGGAACCTCTAGTCATGTTTCTAACTTTTTCTTCTTTTTTTTTTGTTGGGTTTTTTTGGAAACTCCAATATGGTTTTAAGACCAATTTTTCAAAAGCTCTAGTTCATGTCTTTACACAATGAATTTAAAGCCAGTCCAATTTAAAACAAGTTAGATTCCAACTCCATTAGAACAAATAAACCAAAAAAATTGGTGAAATATTAATTTGTTTAGTTAGTGCACATTGTTCAAGATAGAGAATATGTAATATTAATTATGTAAAATGAATAAATGCAATAATAACTAGGACCCAAACTAGTTTTTCCACCAATTCTGGTGTTAAGTTGAGTTTCATCCTGTCTTTCCTTTTTCTCGAGCGCCTCCACTAATGCTACATATATTTTCACTCCTCTTACGTGTACAACTACTTTGGTACCTTGGGCCATTTCAACACATGTCCAGTGAATATTAATTAATTTTGAAATTTTCATTTCAACAAATGGAATATTCCTAAATATTCACTATTTTCCTTCACAATATTTTTTTTATTTGAAAGAAGTAATTTTTGAAAATTTTAGCATTTTTGAAAATAACATGATTTGTGTGGAATTGGCCAAGGTACTAAGGTATTATAATTATTCTCGAACCTTATGCATTAAATGTTGAGTTTCAGAATTTCATACCGAGATTTAATAACATTTCCTTACTTGGTGGGTACCAATGAAAGAGGGTCGGATGATAGTGGGTGAAAGAGAGGGTGAAGACAAGGTGACTTTACAGGTGACTTTAGTAAACAGAACAGATTTTGTTCAATTTTGGTAGGGTCATAAGTTGCCACAGGTGTTGAAACTTGATAGTGTTGATATCAGGCGCAAACCGACAACACTCACAAAAAGTGGTGAACATTTTCCTCAAAATGTGAGAGCAAATGAAAACTACAGTGCATTCCAAAAGTTGTCTCTGTAGGTCCGAGGAAGAAGACTAGAGAGCGTGTGATGCTCAAGAGCTCCCAGGTGTAAAAAGCAAGCTGACTCAGTCTTCCCTTGTAAACTCCCCTTCTCCTATCCTTATATGTTCCCATGTTCCTATCATTATAAAAAAAAATGGAGTCGATTTACTTCTTAAGTGGAGGTTCCTGTACTTGTGGGTTCTCTTGAGGTTCATTCGGGAACAACCTCACGCTCACCGTCCTTAGGTTGCCCTCCCTCAAGAGAACACCCAATCATACAAGAACCTTAGGTTGCCCTCCCTCAAGAGAACTCCCAATCATACAAGAACCTCCAACCTCAGGCTCACCGTCCTTAGGTTGCCCTCCCTCTCAAGAGAACTCCCAATCATACAAGAACCTCCGCGCTAGCTAGTCTTCTTATTTATTTCTTTGTGTACAGTTTTGAGGGATCTCTGCCTTGAAAAAAAAAAAACCCTAGGTCATTAGATCCTCCTATTCTTGTACTTTCTCATGTTCCCATAATAAGTAATTTTTTATAAAGAACAGCCGTTTCCTTGCATGCATGCAGGTTCTTGCAGGTTCTTGTACTCGTGAGGTTTAGGGAGACTGTCAGTTTTACACCTTCGGGTTTAGGGTTTAAGGTTTAGGAGAATCCACTCACTTGCTCATATACAGGAACCTCCCTTACAACTTCCTTGTTGGCTCGAAAAGGAAGTCTCCAAAGGCAAACACTAAACAGGAGCAACCTAAAGAAAGGGTATGGGCTCAAAGTACTGGGAAAAAACCCAAAACCCAAAACCCAAGAAATTCTTTCAGGCCTACAACTACAATAAAGTTGACTAATTGTCCATGTTTGAGATATGTAAACATCCTTGAAATTACCAACTTTCCGCACACCAGCAGCAGCAGCAGCAGCATCATGATCTAATATTAGCTAGCTAGCTAGCTGTACAATTTAGCTTCTAGAAAGTTATGCAGGAAGGTTTGACAATTTATAGCAGCTAGATGAGGTGGAGATGCAACAGTTTGTACAATTTTTAGTATATACTTTGGTCGGTGGATCACATACCCAATTGACAGAAATCTGAATTGATCCCAGTTTTAAGATTTTACCACCCAAAAAATAAAAAATAAAAAAAACACTCTGGAAAAATACCCAAAGATTACAAGCTGCAGCAGCAAATGAAGCTTAGAATTCATTCATCTGCAGCGGCTACAACCCATGATTTGAACAAAAGATGCTAAGTAGTTCAATCCCTTGAGCAGTACTTGTAGAGAGTCAAGTGAGTACACCAGATTTGAAGGAAATTGGACATGGACTGTTGTTGCAGCAGCAGCAGCAGCAGTGATCATGAGTCAGAAAATTCCAGTGAGCTTCATGGGCTTGATCACCCTGGTGCCGGGACAGCTGAAAGTAGGTTCTATACACCTGTGATCAATCCACAAGCAGCAGCAGCAGCAGCAGCTTCAATCCAAGTACTGCATCTTATCAACACCAATTGCAGGCAACAAACAGCTGCTGAATATATATACACATATATATATCCATGTTCCTCTCTCCTTGTGATGATCTAGATAGAGGTAGCAGAATTGATCCCATGTTGGCTCCAGCTGCTGCAGCACCTTACTAGTCGAGTGATAGCATATAACTATTGTTCATAATTAGACAAGACTGCAGGCTCCTGTGTTTACTAGTACTGTGTGTGCAGCTAGAGATTAGCTACTACTAGTAGTCAAAACCATAAATTTTTGTACAAGTTTTTGGAGACACAGCAAGCAAGCTAGCTCTTGAAGTTTGCAGCTATGGCCTGTGAGCTTGATCTGGTACTTACATGCACTAGAGGAAGGAAGCAGCTGAATTTGATCAGCTCCTCTTTGATGATATCCACGTGTTTCCTTATAATCTCTGCCTCACTACTTGTTGCATCAGGAGGTATGTTACAGACTCTTTCTGGTATTTGCTCTGATACTGAGATTCTAAGAATGAATAACTTTCTTCTCCATGCAGTAATTAGGGTAGAAGAAGATCAAGATGTATGTATCTATGTGTTATTCCTGGCCTGAGGCTGCAACAAGCTACATGATTTGCTGCATCCTGCTCATGCATTTTTTCATCACAGTTTTTTCCTTCTCTAATTGCTACCCCAGGACTGGATTGCTTTGTTTTTTGTTCATTACAGTACAGTGTATTGTGCAGCTGCTGCACATGAGGATCATGCAACAGCAAAAAACTGTTTGTCTTCTCTTGCTTATACCAGCTGCAATGGAATATTGCTTTGTTTTTTATTGCAGCAGATGCAGCCACAGATCAAAAACTGTTCTTTGTCTTTGGAGATTCATACGCAGACACAGGAAATCTACCCAAGAGTGGACCGCATGTAGACTCATTGTGGCTGTATCCTTATGGCATTACATGGCCTCATTATCCTGATGGTCGCTTTTGTGATGGAAAAATTCAAACTGATTTTTACGGTAAAAGGGACTACAATCCCTCCCTAAATCTCCAGCCTGCTTCCTTCCTTCTTTATGGAATTTTAGGGTTCAGAATCCTTATCCTTATCCAGTGTTAAGAAGACGCAAGGATTGAAATCCAAATATATAATTCATTCAGAAGAGCTGATCACCATCACCCATGTATTGTAGATGCAACTACTGCAAGGATCTTCTAATTGATCCCAACAGAATCATCAATCATGAGTTCCTATGAACTGTGGTTGCAGCAGTTGGACTACAGATTGATGCTGATCATCATCACCCATGTCTGATAGATGCAACTGCAAGGATCTAATCGATTCCAGAATCATCTGTATTCTGTGGGTCAAATTACATGAACTTGTGAGCTCGTGTTTTTGACAATTTATTTATTTATGTTTTTTGCAGCGGAGTTGCTAGGGATTCCTACCCCTCCACCATATCTTTACTTAACAGGTCAATCAATAGCACATGGAGTGAACTTTGCAACTGGAGGCAGCGGTGTTACTTATGCATTGGGTACAAATCCATTGGGTACCCAAGTTGACAATCTTGAGTTCTTCCTCCGCACAGATCCTTACTCCAAAGTAGCTCTGGCAAACTCGATATCTCTTGTGGCTGTGGATGGCAATGACTACACTACCTTCAATGGCAACATCTCGAATACTGTAACCATCTTCTTTGCTCTCAATAGAATCCAAATTCCTTTTTCTTCAGTTTCTGATTCATACAGAATCATGTTTAGTATCAAAAGAATTTTGCAGATATGTAAGCAAGCACTAGTCCAGTGACAATCAAGACTCTCAGTCTGGTTTCCAAGTGAGCAGACAAACAAACTAACGAACAATTGTTGCAGATTATTAAACCACCCAGCTGCACTTAGTTTCATGTACTAATCATCATCACATCATTTCTGAAGTCAAGTTTCGTTTCTTCTTATTTGGATTAGTTCTGATTCAATCGAAATGTGTTTGTTTGCTGCAGGAGGAGGACTTGGTGTACATAAACAGAATAGTGGCAGGAATTAGTTTTAACTTACAGAGATTGTACAATATTGGTCTCCGAGATGTGATGGTATCCAACCTACTCCGCCCCGGCTGTACTCCTTTCTACTCACAGAAATACAACTACACAACATGTGACACTTCTGTAGACAGTATTGCGCGAATCCACAATGAACTTTTGTTAAATGCTGTTGAGAAGATCAATGCCCGAAATCCTGGTGCTCGCTTCATCATCTTGGATCAGTACGCTGCATTTGATCAGATTTACACACAAGCCAAAGCTGCTGGTATGTCAAAAATTGGTGTTCCTCCCACAGCTTGGACTCAAATTCTGTCTACAGGTTCACACAATTCTGTCCAAGAAGAAATCTTGAGTGTCACAGCTTCTACACAATACAACGGAGTTCAAGTTCACATGATAACAGAACCAGGAATTGTTGTACATTCCGTAAGGAACTTCTTCTGTGCAGGGAGATGAAGCTAGAAAGAAGCTGGCTTGTTTTGACATCACTAACTACATGCTGCTGCAATATGATGGATATGAACTGCAGGTTTTTCAGATGGACTAGTTCCTTGTTGCAAAGGATCAGGCAACTACAGTTGCGCAGACACAGATCCAGCTACAGGAAAGCCTCTCTACACAGTGTGCAAGCGTAGAGAAAAGGCAGTGTTTTGGGATCTCCAACATCCAACCATGGCAGCTTGGGAATACATTGTCAACTTGTATGCTAAACCCGGATTCCTACTGCTAGCAGATGCACCTACTCTCCTTCAATGGTGGCAAAATGATGCTGCTATCCAAGAGCCTGTTGCTTCACCTATACCTCAGCCTGGTATGTACATGACAAAACAATAACATTCAGCAGGTAGTACTTGAACTAAGTTGCAGCTGGACAATATATAAGGGAGTTTGATAATCATGCACAGTTCCCACAATTTTGTAACATGCCCAATAAAATTTTCATGATGTATACAGATACATCTTTGGCAGCTGGAGAATTTCAGCAAGCTGTGGATGCGATTCTTCCCCATTCAGTCAACTATTCGGAATCTCTTGGCCTTGTCGAGTCGGTGGATGTGGCAGCTCTTCTTGGGCAATATCCAGCAGGTGCAGTCACTGTTTTCCTTCCTAACAATGGAGCTTACAATAACACATATGTCCCAGTAATTGATGCCATTTTCTCCTACGACCTGGTTAACGAAGTGGCACTCTACCACGTTGTTGGCTCCTTTCTTGATTATAACACCCTTCTATCATCACATCCTTCCAGTTTGACCACCGCATCGGGCCTGCAACTGCCAGTCACAATTCAAGGAAATGAAATTTTTGTTGGCCAGGGTGATGCTACTGCACAGATTTATCCATCTGCTGCACAGATTGTACAACCAAATCTTTATGTTGTGCCAGGAGAAATTGCTGTACATGGTATTGACAATGTTCTTTTTCCTCCTGGCCTTGTGTTCTAGAGAGCTTAGATACTGGCTGACATCCATGAGTAATTTGATGCGAACTGCTACTTCAATAAAAAGTTTTGAAAACAACCATTCTTCTCCTCAACACAAACTGTGACATGAACTCAAACAATCATCCTACCACAAGACCAACCCAAATTCATAAACAGAAACCATGATTTGGCTTGCAAATTACCACTGATTTCAAGCCAATTACTAGTAAACGAATGAAACCCTCATTTGATCAAGTCTCTGCCAGAAGCTCTGTTTGCATGAACAATGTAATAATTATCTTCTGAACTAGTACATGACTCTCTTTGAAATTGCAAAAAAAGAAAATTATATGAAGAACTGGAAGAAGAGGTGAGAAACTACAGACTTCTACCCATTGGAGACATTTTCAGGAGCACAAAAAGATTGTTTATTGTCCTGAACAGACAATTGAGGAACATAACTGCATCAAACTAGCACTTCTCAAAGGAGGAGACATACAATGATAGCTACATCTGGAACCAAAAACAAGAAGATGGGCAACTCATCAATACACTGATAGCAAAACTGGCTAATTCCATCATAAATACATTCCCCAAATCACATGGGTTTGGTTTCACATGTGCAATGCTTTTCAGTCACCAGATCTATAAAAAGCATACCTATCTCTGAAATTTCTGATCAGGCAATTACTCTGAAAACTTACCCACATCGATACCATCCACAGTTTGGCTCCTCTCTTTTGCCTCTTCAAAACCAATGCATTGTCCGTGGCATCATCACATTGGCCACAAGACCATAGTCCGCAAAACCTCCTTCTCCACTTAATGACAATTCAGGACTGACACGCATGTGCAAAGAAAATTCATAATGCAAAGAAAGTTCAAACTGCTGATCCAATACCACTCAAGTTGAGTGTGAACATCTATAATGGGTGTGCACTGATCTCAGGACTAAAGGCACTCCAATTCTTTTTGAGAAAATACAACGGCATCTCCATCTATCAGACATTCATTTTGCAGCATAAGGACAATAGCCATTCAAAGAAGGAAAATGTCTGCATATCCAGGAAGAGGCTAGAACAACAGTCATGAGCTCAAAGATGATTGCACAAAAGTTTGAGATCCAGGAATGATTTGATCTCTTTGTACTTGTACAGCTAAAATCAACAACATGACCAGGATCTCCCCTGCAGTTAGTTACCTTCCCAAACGGATTGCCTATGACTCTTCCGAGTGATCTGAAGCAATGCAATTTGTAGGATTTCGCACGTGAGTAATTATACAAATGAGGCACAATCCAGCGTCCATCCATGTCGTCTGCAGCTGAATACCGGCAATGAGATTGGAGAACACTGATATGATAACTGATTGCACGAATTTCAATTGTAGATTTCATTACCTTTCAGGAAAAATCAAACTACTGTCAAACAAAGATAGATGGTGTATCTGGCAGAGTATATAGTACATACCCTAAGGCATCTATCATCATCACAAGGGTATGGCCATGATCAGGTAGAAGAAGAGAGATAGAGACCATAGCAGAAATCCTAACCCTAGACAGGCCACATGACAACTTTAGCCTTTGTGGTTTACTCCCACAAGAGCAACTCACCTCTTGCAAGAATTTTTTTAGGGAGGGAAAGGGAGAAAACGGATGCAAAAATGGGATCGAATTTTCTCCCTATCTGTGGAAGCAAGGAAACCAAAAATAAAATAAAACAAAATCATCCAACTCCCATAACTTTCAAAAGCAGCACTCGCAATCGAACGGGCATAGAGGAGTGCCACCAGCTTCCTTCTTGTTGAATCCAAGCTCTGCCTCACTGTAAACAGGAAGCCCGTCGTCTGTCTTCTTCCGCGACAGACCAGAAATCTTCTCCACAAGCTCCAAAGATTTGCCTGCTGTTTTCTTCGTCTTCGTCTTCTTCTTTTTTCTACTAAGAACTTCTTTCACATCTGAGTTCTCATTGTCTGCTGCCCCTGCTGCTGCTGCTGCTGCTGCACCTGATTTTTGATCTTCGCCACTCCCAGCGGTTCCAACTTCTTTCTTCCTCTTCTTTCCGCCGAAGATTGCATCGATCTCATTCTTTGACGACTCCTTTGCTACCTTCTCCACAACAACAACAGTAGGGACCGAATCAGACACCACAGTTGAAGGAGGACAAAGCTTCTTGCCCTTCTTCTTCTCATTACCCATGCTTGATCACAACCAGTAGACTAAAGCAGAACCCTGCCCTTCCGCCACAGAGCAAGCAAGAAACACACACAACCACGAAGAAGAAGAAGACGAGTAGAATAACAGACACAAGAATGTATGCACAAGTTTAGGTTTAGGGTTTAAGGATTAAGGGGGAAAAAATGTCTATACAACTATGAAGATGAAGAACAACAAAAAGAAGATACCAGACACAAGAATGTATGCACAAGTTTAGGTTAAGGGCTCAAGGACTAGGCGGGAATGCCCACACAACTGTGAAGATGTTAAAAGAACAAGAGGAGCAAGATTCCAGACACAAAAAAGCATGTTCAAGTTTAGGTTTAGGGTGTAAGGATTAGGGTGAATTCCAATAGAGCAGTCATTTTAAGTTGAGGGTTTTAAGGATTAGGAGCGAATGCCCACACAACTGTCGAGATGATGATGAAGAAGAAGAGCAAGATTGCAGACACACAAATCTATATACAAGTTCAGGTTTAGGGTTTAAGGATTATGGTTGAATTCCAATAGAGCAGTAATTTTAAGTCAAGGATTTAAGGATCCTCAAATTTAATAGACAAGTTTCCTGATCGCAAGTTTTCTTTCTGTGAATGGCAGCAATTTTACAGTGTTTGGCTATGCTCGGAGCAAGATGACATCTGAGGAGTTCCACAACACAATCAGTGGAATGCTCACATGTGGGATTGATCAAAGGTACAATAACTTGTTCAGACACAATTTATCTGCAGTATGTTCATTTGGCTTCATGTATGATAGCCTAGTTAGTTGTCACGAGCAACATTAATTGTGCTATAAATGCATAAACGCACACCCTTCACCATTTTCAAGCCAAAGTCTCCTTTGTGTGGCATGGGACTAAGTTTAGGGTTTAAGGATTAGCGGATAAATGCACATGTCCAGTAGCAGCTTATTTTCTGGACATGTGCATTATACCACTGTTCAGCTTCATATTTTCTGAAGACTTTGCGACTGAAGGCAGAGGCAGGTGAGAGGCTCTGCTCTTTCTCCAACTGTCTTATTGACTCTGGCATTTAAACTGTGCTCTTGTAATGGGACAAGCTCATCTTTTGGAATCTATTGTGGAGATATCATATGGCTGTTGCAGAAATTGGGCAATCACTAGTTCTTCCTGTGACCAAAGTTGGGTGGGTCTCTGGATTTGGCTCCAGTTGAAGTGTCCTTCCACAGAAGATTAATTAAGTGCTGCCTGAAAGTCAGGAGGTGGCACCCGGGGGCGGGCCTCATCACTCATTTGTAGGTTCTGTATGAAGAGAAGTTTGATGTGCTGAATGATTGAATTTGGGTACATTGACAACTATGGCATCATTCATGACATCATGCAGAACCATCTGCTTCCAATTTTGGCACTTTTTGCAATGGATCAACCTGTTTGGATTAGTGTTCAACCCCCTTTGAAGAAGACACATTCAAATTCCATACTCACACAAGGAAGCAGTAGTAGCACACACAATGTAGTGGCCATAGCACTCTGTTAGGCTCCAACCCTGATGTTTGATGTGCTGCCCTCCTCCTGTTTTTGTTGCCATAGCTCTCTTCTGAGTCGCTATGGAAGCTCCCCATGCTCTTCCTTTTCCTCATCAGCTACTACCAAAACCTCCCTGTATACTCATCTATCTACTACTTTACATTAGGCAGGCCTTAACACGTATGTGCACACACATGTACATAAGCAATCATCAAAATAGCATATCAGATTTTACTGCAAAACAATCAAGTGCACTGTTCTACCACAAATGCATCAAACCTGACTAAAATAATCAACTCTCATGAGAAATCAAGAAATCGCTATCAAACCAATCTCAAATCAACTCTCATGAGAATCAAGAAATCTCCCTTAAAAAGCTCAACTCAGAATGGATGTGCTTACCTCTCATAAAACACTTGAAGAAATTTCCTAGTGTATTTGGAAGGCACCTTATATCCATGAATTTCCCTCATTGAAAATAAGAGGGATATTATGCCTACTCATTAAGAGTGGGAGGGATCTTACACCTACTTGTAGGCATAAGATCCTTCCCAATCTTCAGAGGAAGAGTGCTATATCCCTCCCCTTCCTATGCCTTGTAAATCTCCATATGTTTAGTTTCATGATAACCTTTGCCTCACTGTGCTTTACATTGGGGTAGGGAACTTTCCAAAAATTCAGGGCAGGACTCAGCGACCGCCTCATCCTAGGCTCCTTCTTTTGAGAATGCCCACCCACCCTAGGGGCTTTACCCTACACATGAGAATTGAAAAATCTCCATCAAAACAGACCAAGACTCAAACTAACTCTCATGCAAACTGAGAAATTGCTGTCAAAAAAATCCACTCAAAATAGGATGTGCTTTAACTCTCATGAGAATCGAAAAAACCTCTCCATCAGAACCAAGTCAAAACCACTAGATGTGCTTTGACTCTCATGAGAATCAAGGACAAAATCTCCATCAAAAACCAATTCAAAACCAGATCATGTGCTTTGACTCTCACGAGAATTGAGAAGATTATCTCCATCAAAAACCCAACTCAAAACCAGATGTGTGTTTAACTCTCAATTGAGAAAGAAACTGAGAAAATCTGCATCAAAACCCAACTCAAAACTGGATATGTGTGTTTAACTCTCATGAGAAAAGAAATCGAGAAAATCTGCATCAAAACCCCAACTCAAAACCAGACATGGTGTGTTTAACTCTCATGAGAAAAGACATTGAGAAAATCTGCATCAAAACCCCAACTCAAAACCAGACATGTGTGTTTAACTCTCATGAGAAAAGAAATTGAGAAATCTGCATCAAAACCCCAACTCAAAACCAGACATGTGTGTTTAACTCTCATGAGAAAGAAATCGAGAAAATCTGCATCAAAAACCCCAACTTGAAACCAGATGTGCTTAACAATAATAGCTAGAAAAGCTGCAGTTTCTTTGGTTTTTTGGGGTATATGAATTACCTGCATTTCTGCAAGACTTGCAACATCCACATTTGCATCTTGTCAGTTGCATTCCAAGAAGTACTATGTTCACTCTTTGCCCTTCTTCTTCTTCTTCTTCATCATCATCATTCAGTAGAACATGCAGAAGAACTACCTTGATGCTCAAACGCTTCCAAGCAAAAAACCTCAGAGCTTCGTCTTCTGTCTGTCTGTCTGTACAGTCGAGAATTCTGCTCTGCTTTCGATCTGTTTCGCTCCATCTCCCACCAGCAGCAGCAGCAGCAGCAGCAGTTTTGCACCTCTTGATGTGGAGGAAAATGGCAAGGGTTGACTATGAGCTGCGAGTGAAGTTTAAGCGCCACCGTCAAGCATTCTCTTGGTCGACCATCTCTCCGGAGGTTGTTCCCCAAGTGCAACAAAGCTTCATCGGTTCCTTCTTCTTCTTCTCTCCCTCCTCCGAGCTGGCTGGCTGGTTCCATCTCCGGTTCACTCAATCAGATTCCTCGGGAGAAAAATACACACACAAAGAGGCAACAACCAACTTGTCGTCGTCGTCGTCATCAGCTTGAGTAAGTAGCTAGGGGATCCATCCTCGCTCGCTCGCTCGCTCGCTCGGAAGCTGTTGCGTTTGTTCTCTTCTTCTGGAAGACGTGAAATTCTTTCGCCGCCGAGTGGGGTCGGGATCCTGAATCGGGCCTTTGCCGTAGTTGCGACAGCGAAGCCACAGAAAAAGAAGACACACGCATGAACAGAGCGAAGACACACACAGACAGACAGACAGACAAGAGAGAACGCGCGCGCGTGAGTGAGAGAGAACTCGAGAGGGAAGAGAACCATTTTTTGCGAGAGAGTCGGTGCGTCAGTCCGTGTGCGTGGAAGCATGAAAGGCAGGCTGTAAGTGACGGAAGCAGGCTAAGAGGAAGCAGCAGCAGCAAACATGAGCCTGTCGGATTCTTCTTCACATGGCGCTGGAGGATTTCGCACCTTCCGCCAGACATCACGAGACCGTAAGTCTCTTGTCCGCCTCTTCCTTCTCCTCCTCCTCCTGCTTGCACAACAACAACAACAACAACAACAACAAGAAGCAGGTTTCCACCACCAATGCAGAGAATGCAAGGTGGAACCACCTGGGAAGGAAGGAAGGAAGGAAGGAAGAAGAAGAACCCTCCCCTCCCTGCCTCCCTCCCTCCAGTTGCTGCTGGAAGAAGAACACAAGGAGACTTTGACAATAATTGCAACAGTGATTTTTGGGCTTGTTTGATTGATGCAGGTCTTCTGCAGGAGATGCTGCATGCGGCAAGGACAGGAAAAGGCTCTGTAGAATGGAAGGTGTGTGTGTGTGTGTGTGTGTGTGTGTGTGATTTTTTTCCCCCCCTCTCTTTTGCTCCTCCTTCCCACAGCAGCTTTCAGTTTGTTCGTTTTTTTCTATTATCTACAACAAATGGGCAACAACTGACTGGCTGATGAATTGCACTGCAACAACCAGCTGATTGATTATGCAACAGCAGCAGCAGTAGCTGATGAAATTGGAATTGTAATGGCAGCTGCTATAATAATACCCCCTCCACCACTGCTGCCATTACCATGCCTGATGAAGAAGATTATGTGCTGATGATGATGATGATGATGATGCAAGTCGTGAATGACACTGACAAGCAAGCCTATGATCACTGCCACCAGTCTTTTGTGATGTTTTTTCCTTTGGATTCTTTGCAGGTTCTTATCATGGACGAAGTTACTGTGAAGGTGATGTCGTGTACTTGCAAGATGGCGGACATCACAGATGAAGGCATCTCCTGTGAGTCATCTAGCCTTTTTTTTTTTTTTTTTTTTCTTTCTTTTTGTTTGTCGTAATGGCATCATGCCTCACTCTGCTGCACTGCTCCAAATCCCTTTTTTTCTGTTGCACTTTCTTAGGTTGTTGGCAACAATAATAGAAAGAAAACCTTGATTCAACAAGCATAGAATTGAATTCAGAGGCAAAGAGGAGAGAGAGAGAATGTACTGTGTGAATTTGGACATTCTGTGCTTTTTGATAGTTGCAATTTCTTCTTCTGTGTATACCTTCACCAATTGCAGCAGCACCGATTTCAGAAGAGAGAGAGAGAGAGAGAGAGAGAGAGTGTGTGTGTGTGTGTGTGTGTTTGGTTTTTTCCACCCCCTGCCCCCCCTTTTTTTTTGCAGTGGTTGAGGACCTCAACAAGCGGCGGCAGCCATTACCTGCTCTTGATGCTGTCTATTTCATCCAGCCTTCTCAGGAAAGGTGGGTTTGCTGTCACTTCAAAATCCTATCAATTGTGTTTATGAATGTTGAACCAAAGATTTATTTGCAGGCAAGAAATAAATCTGGAAACCTGATTCTTTGTTGACTCCTGATTCTCTTTTTGTTCTTTGTTCCTGTTTTTTTTTCCCCCTTTCGATGCAGTGTGAGGAAATTCATGCAGGACATGTCTGGGAAATCAGCTCTGTACAAGAAGTGGGTGCTCTTGATCATTGTTCACTTTCAGCAGTTTCAGTTCCTTCATCATTGTGCTTTTTTTAGTAGAGATTTTGGTTTCCAACTGGTTGTTGGGTTTCATCAAACCCTCCTCTTTTGTTATTGCTGCTGGCTGGCCACATTCCAATCTCTCTCTTGCAAGCAAACTAGAATTGTCTACTAAAGGGTGCAGTTTCAGTACTCTGCTGTGGGCAGGGCATACGTGTTTTTTAGCTCACCCATTAGTCGGGACTTGCTACAAGCTATCAAGAGTGACCAATCTGTTCTTTCACGAATTGCAGCTCTTCGAGAGGTAAAAAAGAAAAGACTAGTAGCTCATTTGCATCATCATATAAAGCTTGCTTGCACTGAATTGTCAGTCAGCAGCCACAGTCTAGTTTCTTCACATCAATTCAGGTTTCTGCTGTAAAATTGTTGTTAACAAAACTATATGCAGAAACCTTGAATGAAATATGTGACACCCATCTGTGCAGATGAACTTGGAGTACTTGACAGTTGACACACAGGTACTTACCTTCTTCCCACTGTTGTTGCTTTGACAATGCTAGGCAAGATCCATTTTCTTTGCTTCCGTATCTATCCACTTTGCTGTAACTGTCTCTCTCTCTACGCATGGAGATTGTGGGGACAAGATCACAACATTGAACCATGCAAGAGCATTCAGTGAGGTAAGAGTGATAGGACTAAGTGGAGTTTTTGGGAGTCTACTACCGCAGGGGTTTATCACAGACAATGATGAAGCCTTGGAGCTTCTGTTTGGAGGGAGTAACGAGGGTACTCGTAAGTTTGACAAATGCATTGAGACAATTGCAACACGATTGTCTACTGTATTTGCATCAATGAAGGTAAAACAGATAAATGATTGTGTGCCTCAATTCTCTATCCTTTTCTTAAAAAAGGATGTCAATCAAGATCTCTGCTAGATGGAATGAGGCAAATGTATTGAGCTCATTCACAATGTCTGAGGGAATGGGTGGCTCCAGGAGTTTCCATATGTGCGATACCGTGGAGCAAGGTCAGCTGCGACGGATTCCACATCAACAACAACAGGTCGTGACCTTGTCCCAACAAAAGTGGCAGCTGCACTTTGGGACCGCCTCATGAAGTACAAGACGAATCTGCTGAACTTCCCACAAGTTGAGACTTGTGAGCTTATAATTGTCGATCGCTCAATTGACCCAGTATGTATGCAAACAATCATTTACTCCTTTTGTGTTATTCAATGTCCAAGAAAAATCAAAGAAGAATCTCTTAAAAGGGTTTTACGAATATGATTTTTTTTCAGTTGAGAGGAAGAAGCACAATCTAGAAAGAGGATTGTGAGACCCAGAGGATTAGGCATTGAGAATATTGGGGGGAGGAACCAAATGACACCCAGTTGGTTTGTCTGCAGATAGCAGCAGTCATACATGAGTGGACATATGATGCCATGTGCCATGATCTCCTGGACTTGGACGGCAACAAGTACATATATGAGGTACTTAGACATGTCTATCCCTGGTCCTTCTTCCCTGACAACATTGTTCAGTCATGTTTGTGTTTGGTTTTGAGAAGTCGGAGGTTTTTTTTCTTGGGGGCTGTGTTAACTGCAGACAACTAATGGAGGCAGGAGAGAAAACAAGGAGGTGTTGCTGGAGGAGCATGATCCTGTCTGGGTGGAACTCCGTGACCTTTTCATTGCTGATGTATGTATCTCTACTCTGTTTGTCCCTTGAAATGTATCAGGTTTGGAGGCCTTCGTTCCTCTGCTTTTGTTTAGGACTATTCCTATCCCTTTTTTTCTTTTCTTCTCTACTCAAGCCTCACAGTTCCACCTGTGCGCTTTTTATTATGCCTTCACATCATGGGATTTCTTTCCGAGGACTGACTGACTGACTCCTCGACCACCTTGAAACAGGCAAGTGTACGCTTGACAGATAAGATGCAAACTTTTGCATCTAAGAATAAGGCAGCTCAGATTAAGCTGGGTACAAGGTAAACCAACCTCTTCCCTCCTCCTTCAGCTGCTATTCTAGTTTGATCATTGGAACAACTTTTCACTTGCAAGAGGGTTGCTCTACTGATGTGAAGAATTTGAGACTTGGTCATTGGTCCCCTCTATGTGAGACCTGAATGGGAGCACCACTTGTTGTTTTCAACAGAGAGGGACAAGAGTTGTCAACCAGAGACATGCAGAAGATGGTGCAGGCACTTCCCCAGTATCGTGACCAGCTTGATAAGCTCAGTCTTCACATTCATGTGAGGTCTTCTTCTTAAACAAACTACATGGTTGTTCCATCAGCAGCAGCAGCAGCAGGAGTATAACTGGAATCTTAAAGGCCTCAACTAACTTTGAGATTAGTTGTGATGGAAGGAAGGAAGGAAGTCTAATGGGACATGTGGGTTTTGTGCAGATTGCAACATTGCTGAATGCCAAGATTAAACAAGATGTTTTGAGTGATATTGGCAATCTGGAGCAGGATTTTGTCTATGGAGATGCAACTATTAAGGAACTTATCAACATACTCAATGTGAACCAGGTGCAAAACAGCAAAATGTGGCTAGATCTGTGTGATTCTGGTCAGAGAGAAAAGTGGGGTTTTTTTCGTTTTCTACATCTGCAATTCTTATTTGTGATCTGAAAGTATCTCTTCGTTGCTGATCCCAATCATGATGATGGATAGCAGGAGATGAGTTCAGAAAACAAATTGCGACTCTTAATGATCTATACTGTAACACATCCTGAAAAGTTGGATGAAACAAAGCAGATGCAGTGGATGAAGGTCTTTCTTCTCTTCCCTTTATACCTGCTTCTATTTCCTCATCATAGTAGTACTTACTGTCACCATTTGTGTTGTTCATGAACAAAGGTTATGATTGCAAGTATGTTTTATTTGAATGACTCAGACCCAAGTATATTTTTGTATACGATCAGCTTTTTGTGGCTTGCTGTGCTGTTACAATCAGTTAATTTTGATCAATCAATTTGAAATGATCAACTTTTTGAGCTGCAGAAATTCCTTGATAAGATTGTCTTGTTTTTTCGTTGTGTGCAGTTGGCCCGACTAAGCAGCACTGAAATGAATGCTGTCACTAATTTAGAGTTTTTGGGAGTCCAAGTGTCAAAAAAGCCACACTCAGGAGTTGAGAAGCTTGCACTGAAATTTGGTGCACGGAAGGTAAAACTATTTATGCAAGCATCCACCCCAAAACAGAAGTATGAAGCAAAAAAAAAGTTTCTTTGGCAACACATGATATTTATTGGGTAATTTTTGCTGTGCAACTCTGATGGGATTTTCTCTTGCAGAGCAAGCGACCACTCAGAAGGACAAAAGAACAGGATGAAGAAAGTTGGCAGCTGTCAAGATTCTATCCCTTAGTACAGGTAAGCCCCTTTCTCTCTCTGTATATGATTGTCAAAGTTGTCATTTGCAAAGAGCACAGCAGTTCATGTCTATGGGTGGTAGGAGTAGATCTGAACAGGATTACAGTATCTCACAGAAATGTTTGTTTGGAGCAATGCAGGATATTGTGGAGGATATGGACAAGGGAGTTCTTTCCAAGGAAGAGTATCCATATCTGAAAGACCCATCTGGAAGTTCCATGCACGCTTCCTCTCCATTTTCACGACCTCCAACAGCCCCAAATTCTAGACTAGTTCAATCCAGACGCACTACTGCCAAAGGCCCTGGTTCCACCTGGGCATCCAGGGGTCGAGCTTCATCTGATGATGGTTACTCCAGGTTTGCATTTTGCTCCCATGTTTGTGACACCAGTTCTTGCTGTACTTGAAACAAAATTGTGTGTATAAGACTAGGACAAGCTCCTCAAGTTGAGCTCACAAACATGTCAAACCATACAAACCAAACAAGAGGGCAGTTAGTGCATTTTCAAGCCAAAATAATGCACGGATGAGCCATGGTGAGGGAGACAGAAGAGAGTCTTACATAGACACACACATACACTATCATGTACTTAGATAGACATAGTTATGATTTCTCATGATAGGAATCAAGAGATAAATTACTAAGTCATCATAGTGCTCTTTGATCATGTTCTCAAGTGGCTCAGCAGGTTACAGTGACTATTCCTATTTTCCAGAATTTCAATTCAAATGTATACCTAATGACTCTAATGGTTGTCTGTTGGGTTGGCAGCAACTCTGTTCTTAAAGCCGCTGTCAGTGATCCCAAAATCAATGGAAAACGCATTTTTATTTTCATTGTTGGAGGCATGACCCGATCAGAGGTGTGGTCCCCCTAACCAATCACACACATGCCTGAGTCTAAACACAAGAAAATCAACATTTGGGTGTGTTGTTGCTTGGTTCTGATTTCTGACTTGAAACATTTTTGTGCATTTTTGCTTGATTCTGATTTCTGGCTTTTCAGTCTAATTTCTCCTCGGTTTGATTCTTTCACAGTTATGTGTTGCACATAAGCTAACTCCACAATTGAAAAGAGAAGTGGTACTTGGCTCCACAAACATTGACAATCCCAAACAATTTGTCCGGGTATGGTGACCTTGCCTTAAAACAAGTGATTTAAAAGGCTTGAATTTGCAGGACAATTCTGTGGGGTTTTTTTCCATTTTTTTTCTTGCAATTTGTGTGTTTTTCTATCTCACACACATACTGGGACCAGAGTGTGACATCCAGTACCAATATGCTTGGTCAAATGTGTGCAGAAGCTGAAGGAGTTAAACAGTCCAGAAATCGTTGATTTCTAACTTCTTTGAAAGCAAACGAAAACAGTCATGGATTCAGAACTTGCACAAAGTGCTTTCTGGAAAACCAATCCAGAGCTCATCATCAGATTCTGTTCCCTAGATGAGAGTTTCATGCACACTTCAAGGTTTCCCCATCCCAGAAACCTTTTTGCTGTTGTTCACCCATTGTAACATATGGAAGTTATATTGGAAAATCTGGAACCAATCTTACAGGATTGAGATGATGTTCATGTAACTCATGGCATTGATTGTCAGTGACATTCCCTACAATTTTGCAAACCTAATTGTTTCTGTTTGTAATTTGATCCTGTACAAAACTATAGTCCTAAACGTCAAATTGGAGTGTACAAACATAATATTGTAAAGGAGTATGAACTGCAAGTGGAAAGCTTACAAAGGTCACAAGAGTGTTTGCTCCAGAAGAAGTGCATAACTTTCCACATTGTCAGATAACACTGCAGAATTTTCCCAACTCTTCCTACTTGCACATGTCAACAACAAAAACAACAAAACATCTTCTCCTGTGTGCAAAGAAAGCCTTATTTAGACTTGTAATTGAATTCTGAATTCCCAAGGCAGCAATTAGTGAAACTGTGAGAGTGTGTAGATGAGAGAGAATTGTGACATGCAGTAGATGATTATGAAAGTCAAAAGACTCATCATAAGATCAGTACAGTAATTCACGTTGCAAGGAAACTGGATAACGTACGTACCATGATTAAAATGGAGGTCTGGTATTCGTCATCACAGTGACTGTGTGTTACCTGTTCAACCATAAAATGTGAACTATCAGCTGAGTTGTATCAAAGAGGCGCTGAGGAAAAACACCTTCTTTGTAAATTTACCTACTGGAAGCCCTGGATACCCTGGATGCCAATGCTACTCCAGCCACACTGACAGGTGCAATCACAGCTGGAGGAAGCTTGACTTCTTTCAACTTGCTCTTTCCTGTAAGCAGCCATCGCTGCAATGCCAGCATCACTACCCACGTACTATGTGCCACCTTCTCCTTTATCATTAACATAAGAGCTGCAGAGAGCACCGTTTTTACTATCTGTGCCTGAAGTCCTTTGTAGAATCCTAAAAGCCCTTCTTTTGTCCAGATCTCATGAACTACCTGCAGCATTCCCTTCTTGCTACTGGACCTGTCATGTTCACCTGCCTCACCACCATTCATTCGAAGGAGTTTGTCCTCTTGCGATTCTGCAGCTTGTAGCATCACTTTCGTCCTGCAACAACAGATGTCTACAATCTCCGTGAGTAGCAAGCAAGGACCTGAGATAATTTGTTAGCCCATCAAAAACTCAAACAAAACACGAAGTTTGATTGCATCTTACTGATGACAGCAAACCCGTCACTCCCACTCTCTCTTCAAATGCAAAAGACAGTAAAACCCCAAGATGCCTGATAAGCCAATACTAACTTCTATTGAAATTTTTGATTGATGCAGCAAGCAGAAACAAAATATTTTTTCAAAACACATTTTTGGGCCATGTGGAGTGTGATCAAGGCTTTGAATGGCATGCTGACCAGGGAAGTTCATGTCAATTTAAGGCATGGTTAAATGAAAATAAGGCATGCAGTGACCTCTACAGGGGAAGGGAAGGAAGGGGACTTTCCTACCCAAAGGCAACAAGGAGCCAATTAGGTGAAGGCATGTATTGGCAGCAAAGGTTGCAGTTATATTTGGGAGGAGACAGCGGGGGCAGCACTTATTAATGCTAATCCACCTGCAATTGGCTGATTTTCCTGTCTGATGCATCAGTGAGGACTTTTTTCTAAAATTTTGGTCAGACCAATTGTATGAATTGACCTTCAAAATGTGCTAGGCATCCAGTGGGTAACAGGTCTAGCCCTATGCAGTCACATTTTCAAGATCTGGAAGACTGGGAAATCCGCCACTTCACCCACATGAACTGCTTCCATCGTCCAGCTGAAAGAAGAGAGGCAAGAGGAGGAGAGATTCTCAAAATGACGTACCGAATGGCTGGATATGTAAGAATCGTGGCAACTGTCTTGGAAATAGCCCCAACCAAGAAAGCCTGAAAGGCTGACAACAGGATTGGAGAGGGTATTTCCGCCTGTCCTTTGACAACCACTGCAGAATTAACTTTGGGCTGAAGCAGATGCTCCTTTAACTGCTCAAAAACTGTATACTGCACAACCCAAAGACAAAATTGACAGTGAGAAATGGCAAATGAAAATACAGAAACAAAATGCTTTTTCCCAGATATTGAAGAACATGTTCAATTCAAAATAAGCACATAAACTGAAAAAAGCTGTCCAAACCAAGAATGTATACAGAAAAGTTAATTAGCTCATGCAAGAGAGGGTCAAAACAGATTCATAATAGTGTAAAACCACAAACACAGGCAAGGTATTAACATAGTGGAGAAAGTAGAACACCCATGTTAAAGGAGAACACAACCTGAATGGCAGGATTGGAGACAAGAACAAGGGAGGCACCTATGCCTGCAAAGGCTTCCTTCCAATTACCCTCAGTCAGTGTTGCTCGTAAACCTTTTGACTTCCCAAAAGTGCTGGTTTGCATTCGTGCTGATGCTGTATCCAAGGGCTACACATTGTCCAAACAGAGTACATGATCAGCTCACTATAGTGTTACTCATCACAAATTTCATGACAGAGATGCCAACTGTAGACAAAACTACAGTTGGGTGATTGGAAACTTCAAGCAGAAAAGAGTAAGACCAAGGAGTGCACTATGAGCAAGCTTCATAGGCACTGAAATGGGAGGATCACAAAGCAATTCCCAGTTAACATCCTAAAAACAGCCACACTGAGGACAATAACAATAAGGCAGCAGATCACAATTATGGAACAAATAGTCAATGTGATTGCAGAAAGAAACTTTTTACCTATCTATGAGATTGCAAAGAAATTTTCACAACAATGCTTTGAGGTAACAGGATAATGAGTGCTGCGGTCATAACCTCATGAGATTCATTCACAAAGTGTCAGACCATCGTCATCAGCTTCATAATGAATAGCAGTGACAAGCTGCCATCACTACTACACACGACTTCCATCAGCTCCCAACAGTGGATCTAGACAATTGTACCATAATCAGCCCAGAATTTCAGGCAAATCAATACAAACAACTCCATCCCCAAGTTTGTGTTGCACTTCTGGATGCCACAAGAAGACTTGGTTATGATGATGGCTAGCACTTAAGAGGCATCACTAATCAAAGGAGTCAATAATATCCTCATTCAAGCTGCAACAAAGCAGATCTCCACTTGATCATTGTGAAAAAATGCTACATTTTACTCAAAAAATGGCAAGCCAATCATGAGTAGATGAACCAACCATAACTGTCTTGAATTTTCTAGAGCCAAAAGACAATGATCTCTCCCCAGTTACAAGCTCCAGTTCAACAGGAACAAGTAGTACATTGGCAGATTCGACTCAAGAAAGATGATATACCATGTGGTGCTGAAAGGTCAAAGAACAAGGTGGTACCAAATTGACAAACAATGATGCAGGTGTAGACCATGAAATTGTCATAAACATTTCCATACACTGACATGAAAGGGGGGTCAGTCAATCCTGACATGTGAAGTAGAGATTTAAACCTGAGTGAGAACTACTGTGCATGTGCCTGCAGCAGCAGCAATAATAAGATTTGCCCCAGTGCCCATTTTCTTTAGTGATGCTCGTTGCAAATACCACTGCTTGAAGAAGCTGTAGCTGTAAAAGTAGATGAACTGGGATACAACAGATTGCAAGTTCTTGGTGCCAAGGCCCTGATATAACGAGAGAATCTGGCGGGACTCTATAGCCTCGCGTAACACATCCAACAAAGACCTATACAAACACAAAAAAATAACACTGTTATGTGATTCACATCTTGGTTTCAACAACAACAAGCCCCCAAGAATTTTTCTGAAACACATGACATCCTCACCCACTTTGAGTAGCTTCTGGATGCAGTAACACAAGATTGACATGCAGACAAGCAAGCAAGCACCTCAGCATTATTTTTAAATTTGATCAACTCAAAAGGTTGGACAGGGATCATCTTGCCAGTATTAGAACTTTTTCAAAAAATCTGCAAAAAATTCTGCTCCAAACGAACTCTTTGAAATATTCACTCAAAAACCCATTCACCCCAAAGCACAGATCTGCTGTGCAAAACTCTCACCCAGTCTTTACAAGCCCTGCAAGGGTCTTAGGGTTTCAAGATGCTCTAGCTTGCAACCCCTGCAAAGATGTAATGTCTCAGTTCAAGATACCTTTTGTATCATGAAAGGGACCCGGGACCCTCCCCTTCATGTGTGTATTTACTTCTGATGGATTGGTTGGTTATACCCCCCAAGAAACACAACAAAGCTCCCCCTCTCTGCACATCAGAAAAACCACGGGAGACATGGGGAGGAGGGCAGATGAAGCCCTTTTTAAACCCACAAAAACAAACTGTACACAAAACAAAAAGCTTCAGACAAAAAATGATGGATTCCATACCCATACTTGCGAGAAGCTCCTGCACGAACTTCAGCTTGATACTTGGTCTTGCACGTATCCAAAGGGTAGAGAAAAGTTGTACTCAAGAGCCCACCTACTGCTCCCGACGTTGCCTCCGTCAAGGACTCAAAATCGAACCCCATAATAATTGCTGCTTGCAGCTGATGATTCTAAACTCTCTCTTCTTCAACCCCAAATCCTCCCCACTACTACCCACCACCGTCTATGTGTCCCACACCCACAACCCCCAATCAAAAAAAATAAAAATAAATTCTTCAACTGCCAGACCCACTTCCACGATCTCCCTCCCTCCCTCTGTCTGTCCCCTACTCTTTGCGCTCTCTCTCTCTCTCTCTCTCTCTCTCTCTCTCTCTCTCTGATGTCTCTCTGTCTCTCTCTCTTCTTGATCTCTCTCTGATCTATCTCTTTCTGATTTCTCTCTCTTTGGGTCTTTCTGATTTCTTTCTCTCTGTCTCTGTGACCTCTCTTTGGGTCTTTCTGATTTCTTTCTCTCTGTCTCTGTGACCTCTCTTTGGGTCTTTCTAATTTATCTCTCTCTGATCTCTCTTTTGGGTCTTTCTGATCTCTCTCTCTCTCGCTCTCTCTCTCTCTCCGATCTTTCTGATTTCTCTCTCTCTATCTGTGATACTCTCTTTGGGTGTTTTTTTTCTTTACTTCAGCTGCTGCTCCTTCTCTTGTGCAGTTGGAGAATTAGAATGAGTGTACACCTATGATGGTTTGGGATTGTGCGCAGTAGGTGGTGACAAGAATGATGCAAGAAGATCGGAGGGATGGGTGTGAAGCAAAACGGTGATGAAACCAAAAACAAAATTAATGCCAAAAAAAAGAGAAAGAAAGAAAGAAAGAAAACAAGCAAGCAAGCAAGCAAACATCATCATTTATCATCATCATCACATGATTTTTATTTTTCATTATTTTTTTATTATAACATCTTCTTCTCCTTCTTCTCCTATATGATTGTTGCTCCACTTGCTGGCAACATCTGACGAGGCCAATTTAGCAATGACTCATCATCCATGCTGTATACCACTTTTGCTCCTTTGACTTTTGTGACAAACAACCAACCAACCAAATTTCATTCCACCAACAACAACAACAACACTCCCAATCTTTTTCTTCTTCTTCCTCTCTTCAAATTTTTTTTTCAAATTTTTTTTTGGTGTGTGTGTGTGTGTGTGTATACATTCATAACTCTGGTGACAACCTCTCTCCTTCTTTTTCTTTTTCTTTCTTTTTTTCCCTCAGAAGTAGAGCATCAATTGACAAGAATCCCAAAGAACATTGTGTTGAAAAGTGATGAATTCTTTTTTCCAAATCTTTCATACTTCCAAGTACTTTTTTATTCATTAAATCTTCCTTTTCTTCCCCCCCCCAAAAAAACCAATTTCTCCTTCCTCCCCCAAAAACATCAAACCAAATCTTTCTTTTTTTTATTCACTACCCATGATACTTTTTCTTCATCCAATCTATGCTTGGCACATACATGCATCCATCATCCATCAATCATCCCATACATACTTACATCTGTCACAATGATAACACCTATGGAAACCCAAGAAACTTGAAAAGTCCCTCTCCTTTCTTCCCCTGCTGCCATCAATTGAGTCAAGGATCCATCTATGTGTTATCCTTGGTTTCTTTTGAGAGAGGACCTGCATGCATGGGGTGTTGGATTTTCTTGGTTCCCAATGTGTTCCTCAACATGTTTCCAAATAGCTCCTCACTTTATCCCATATCTTTTTTTGGCCTAAGTTTTACTCTTGTGACCTATATAAGAAGCTCAAAAAAAGGTTTATAATGGGACTATTTAAAGCTTTTTTTTCTTTTTTTTTTCAATGATGAACCAATCAAAACTTTCCATCATCAAAAAAAGGAAAGAAAACCTTCAGGGGAATTCACAACTAATCAATATGAGTCAAAATAAAGTTAACCATAAAGTAAGGAAAACAAAGCGTCAAGAGCTTGGTCATACACGGGGTGAAATTTTTATTAAAACCTGCAAAAGAGTACATTACCATTCAATGGGGGTGAAACTTAGAAAACCATCAATTTTAGTGGTAAACTGAGTTTCATCTTGTCTTTCCTTTTGCCTGACTGACTCCATCCTTTGTTGCTACATATATTTTCACTACTCCTACCTGTACAACTACTATAATTAATTTCAAACCTTGGGCATTAGATGCTAAGTTTCAGCATTTCATACTAAGATTTAATAAAATTTGCTTACTTTGCAGATACCACTGATAGAGAGGATCGGGGGTGAAAGGAGGTTCAAAGACAAAATGACTTTGCAAATAACTCTAATAAACTACTGTGATTACAATTTGATAATAATTTAATTAAGGCTGGTCTTATTGTTTTTGATGAATAATGGACAACTTGTACCTTTCAAGTGGATGATGTGATAGCTCAATTCTTTATGCACAAATTAGGGTCTATGCACACCTAGAGTTAAGGTGGATAGTGTTAAAAACCGTAACATCTCCTTACTAGCCCTAACATAATCAAACAATTAAAAGTAAGCTAACACTTAACACTAGGTTATGATTAAGAGTAGTTTAAAATAAGGTGTTTTCATTGAGTCCAAACTTGTTGGTGATACGTGCAACAACTTCTAGCATCAAACTTTTGTGCACACCATCCACACATGAACCAATGATGAGATGATATGTTAAAGGTACATTTTTTCTACTCTCACTTATTGTTAACTATTTTTCTTTTCTTTCATTCTTCTATGCTTTCATCACTCCTCTCCAACTCTCCCTTCCCACTTTTCATGTATTTCAGCTCATGATTTTTTATTGTTTTTAATTTTTCCTTTGAAACATTCTTGTTATATTTAGGTATGCATTTTTTGTTTTCCCAATGTGCTCTCACTTTGTGTTGCTACATCAAAGTAGGTTTTGAAACTTGTGTTTCATGTTTTTTATTGGTTTTTTTTTTTGTTCCTTTGTTCTTTGGTCTTTTAGAATATGTAATGCATCTATATAGTTACATTATTATTTTTCTCAAAAATTGTGTTATAGATGCAATTTTTTCATTTGTGTGTTCATTAATTTCATCATCAAAAGTTTTTTTTTTTCAAGATGTTTTCTTGCACTTTGTTTTTTCCTATGTTTGTTCTTGTTTCCAAAGTGTTCTTGTCACACTTGATTATGGATTCTTTTTTTCCTTCCAATGTGCTTTCATGTCGCATTATCACGTGAACACATTTGTAATCTTTTCACTTCATTGTTTTGCACACTCCACATATGTTTCAAAATTTATGTTTTGTTTTTTATTAGTTTCTTTGTTCTTCTATTATTTATTCCTCTTGAATATGTAACAGATTTGTATAGCTACATTTTATTTTTTTCATATTGTGCTACAACTATAATTTCTTCATTTGTTTTCACTCATTTTTTCATCAAAATGTCTAAATTTTCAAAATCACAATCCTTTAACAACTTTTTTGCAACTTGTGTTGTAATTCACTTGATAGGTTCATTTTCCTCCCACTTTGTTGATACTTCACTAGTACAATTCTAGGTTTGTTTTTATTTTTATTTTTTTGGTTTTTTTTAATTTTTAATCCACATTGTATAGTTGTTTGTTTACATGGATATAATCAATGAAGAGAATGGTCTTTCGGCATGCCTCCTTGTCTTCCTAGTTAAGATGTTTGAATTGTTGTGTGATATGCCAAACTATTGGTTGCAGTCTAGTTCACGTCAATTTTGAAAACTTCACTTATGTGTAGTGACTTTAGATACATATAACATGATGTTGTTTATGTTAATATGGACATTACTTAGAGGATTTTTTGACATTGGACTATTTGTAATGGCTTGGATGTATATATATGTGTTGTTGAAGTCAACATGGACATCATTTGAAGTATTTTTTGACATTGGACTTTTTATTGCATACATCAATTTCATAACTTAGGTAAGCCCAACAATTGCCTCAACCAAGCATTTCTATGTTTTGTTGATTTCTTCATCTCTCAATTTGTAATGCTCCAACTAATGATTCTAAAGTCTTTCTTGGTGTTGTAACCTTTGACTCTCAATCTTCAATTTTATCTCTTGTATTTTCTCAATTGATGTTATGAATTTATTTTTTCTTTTTTAGTCAGCTCAACCTTGCCATTGTTGGTTGTTAATGTTTTTTTTTTTGCTTTTTCAAGGGTTGTTTTGCACCAACATGGGGACGAGGCTTATCAATGACTCTCATTGATGAGTTTGAATCCTTTTTTGCAATCAATTTGTTTAGGAAGTTTTGAAATCATACATGCACTAGTTGTTCTAGAGTATTAATTGTTAGTATGTGAACAAATGGAGTTTTTAATGGGAGTGTGGTTTCAATTGTATTTTGTTTTGGTTGGGCAAATGGCAATGGGGATGTAGGAGTGGATATTGTAAATTCATGTGATCAATTTGAGATTGCCACATTAAAGTGGAAGAAGAATGTAGATGCAATAGATTCAAGTGGCCACTCACCTTCGCCAAATAATGGCATGGCCTATAACGACAAATGGCAAATCATGGCAAATCATGTATGAGAACTATTAATAGTTGACTGATTACATGATAGGAACATAACAAAGAGTAATGGGAATTGACACCAAAAGAGAAAGGAACTTTGAATCTTCCTTGTCATTACAACAAAAAATGGTATGAACTTATTAAATCTTTTATGGACAACAAACCAATGTTGCAACTACTTCATGATCATGATTTGATGGCTTCCAATGATAATGCCTATGTGCATTTTGAGCCCTTTCATGAACAAATGCAAAAGGTGATCATGAGGCCATTGAAATTTGAAGTGGAAAGTAGAATGGGTTGAAGAAGGTAAGGATGCTCATAGTCTTCATTTGAGCCAAAAGCAAACAATGCAAGTGCAAGAGAATGTTCAATGAATTTTATTTTTTTTGCGTGTACAATGCCATGACCTCTTAGAACCCCAATTTGGTCATCAAGGTTTTTTGTTTGTGACATTGCAAGTGGATTCTGATACAACTACATAAATTTGTCTTTTTCCCTTTCTAAACTCAAGTACCTTTGCCTCAATTTGTTCCACAACCTTTTTCAATAGGTGCAATTTTTTGAACATTTAGCAATTTCTATAAATTTTTAGTTCAAATTCTTCTATAGTTGTTTTAACAACAATTTAATGAAAAAATGGAATTCATTTTCTTGGACTTGAACACCTTTGCCTCAATTTGCTCCACAATCTCTTCTGCAATTTCTTGAACATCTAATATATTCTATTTTTTTTGTTCAAATTCTTTTAGTTGCTAGGAAGAATCTATCGAAAAAAAGAAATTTCATTTAAATCAATGGCTTCTTGTTGTGCATGTTCACATTCATAATTGTTGTAGTCTTTTCCAAGTGAAGACATTATATGCATCTTTTGTTATGTCCCCTCCAAGTCTTCTTGGTTCTTGCATAATGTCTTCTCTCAATGGTTCTCACATGCATGTCTTATTGTGCTTATAACTTCTAAGCAATATTCACAAGTGACATTTCTTTCAATGTTTGTTTCTTCAATTTTTTTGTTGGGGTTTGTTTCTTCAAATTGTAATAGATGTTCATTTTAAAAACATGAAAAAAGCACGAGAGAAAACTTGATGACATTTGAACTTCTATTGTTCACTAACTAATTGATAATGCACTTGATAGATGAAAGGAAGAATTTGGTGTCTATTTCTTCAAATCACAGTACATCACAAACTTGCCCCCTCTTTGTATGAGTGCTTTTACAACACCTTAATAATATGTTCAATGTTCAATGTTGATACAATCATTGATATGATGTTAAGGTGACATTGTAACAACATGTCCTGAAATGGCATTGATATAATACTAAAATATTTGACAAGTTATCAATATTAAACCAATGAAAAAAATATGACCAACATTGGTACAATATACATTAATAAGTCATCAAATTGATGACTATATGTTGAAGATTCAATGCTAATATGGTCATTGATACAATATGTTGATAGCATTATAACAATATGT
>Ga0116227_10004160_pt1 | contig 31588 bp, 30 predicted proteins | sample S1TSphgellanicum_FD_89693 | JGI IMG/M metagenome (GOLD analysis project Ga0116227, IMG submission 89693) | Host-associated microbial communities from peat moss isolated from Minnesota, USA - S1T2_Fb - Sphagnum magellanicum MG | ecosystem: Host-associated > Plants > Peat moss > Unclassified... | reverse complement strand
TTGGAGATTTGCAGTGAGTCGAGGGTCTTGGTGCCTTCATCAATCATGCCGAGCGCGAGCTTGGCGGTGCCGGGTTTGGCCACGCTGTCCGCGGCATAGCCAGCGTCGACGATCAGGTTCATCTGCACGACCGGCACGTTGTGCCGTTCGGCCAGGACGATCTTGAGCCCGTTGGAAAGCGTGTCACGCGTCAGCGGCGGCAGCTTGAGTTCCGGCGGGGTGCCTAGTGCCGGCAGCTTGCTGCGATCCGCGCCGCTGCTGGCGGTGCTGTATTCGGGGAAGGGGCGAACCTCCAATGCAAAAACGCCATCGGAGAGCCATTGCCGTGCGGTGTTGCGCACGTCTGCCGCGCTGGCTTCACGAATCCACTTCTGTACGCGCTTGTACTGCTCGGGATCGTCGGCATAAACCTGGCCTTGCGCGAGGATATAGGACTTGCCACCGGAACCATCGATGCGTTCCACGCCACGGACCAGGGCCGCGTAGTTGGAGGTCTTGATGCGGCCGAGCTCTTCAGCCGTCGGGCCATCCTTGAGGAATTTCGCCAGCTCTTGATCGATGGCGGCTTCAATCTGTGACAGCGCAACACCGGGCTTGGCCGTCGCCGTGATCTGGAACTGCGAGCCGATTTCAAAAGGACCCATCGACGCGGAAACAGCGGTCGCAATCTGGTCGTCGTAAACCAGGCGCTTGTAGAGGCGGCTGTTCTTGCCGCCGGTCAGGACATCCGAGGCGATGTCGAGCAGGGTGAAATCACGCGTGGTGACGCCGGGCACGTTCCAGGTCTTGTAGAGGCGTGCTAAAGGCACGCGATCCTCAAGCACGGCGCGGTGTTCACCGGTCATCTTGGCGACCCAGGCTTTCTGGTGCTTGACCACCGGGCCCGGCGGAATGTCGCCGAAGTAGAACTGGACTTTTTTCAGGACCTCCGCAGGATTCACATCGCCGGCTATGACCAGCGTGGCATTGGCGGCGCCGTAATAGGTCTTGAACCAGTCCTTGACGTCATCCACCGAGGCGGCGTTGAGGTCTTCCATCGAGCCAATCGTCGTCCACGAATAGGGATGGCCCGCGGGATAGGTATTGGCCGCAATGATTTCGTCAACCTTGCCATAAGGCTGGTTTTCGCCCTGGCGCTTTTCGTTCTGTACCACGCCGCGCTGTTCATCCAGCTTCTTCTGATCGATGGCGCCGGTGAGATGGCCCATGCGGTCGGACTCCAGCCACAGCGTCATGTCCAGCGCCGAGGTCGGCACGTTCTCGAAATAGTTGGTGCGGTCGTACCAAGTGGTGCCGTTCATCTTGGTGGCGCCCGCGGGTTCCATCGCGCGGAAGAAATCGTCGTTGTAATGCTCGGAGCCGTTGAACATCAGGTGCTCGAACAGGTGCGCAAAGCCGGTGCGGCCCGGACGCTCATCCTTGCTGCCAACGTGGTACCAGACGTTGACCGCGACGATGGGCGCCTTGTGATCCTCGTGAATGATCAGCGTCAGCCCATTGGGCAGAACGTGCCTTTCATAGGGAATCACGATATCCGGATAGGCTGTGTTGGCGCTCGCTTTGGCAAAAACCGGCGCATTGACGGCAGCCGCCATGACCAGCACGGCAAAAAATGTTCTTTTCATTGGTGGCTCTGACAGGAATGGCCCAGAATATATAGGCAATGACTCCTCAGACGCTAAAAGCCGCCCGTGGTTCCGCGATGCCTGCCCGCGTCGATCTGCGCAGCGGCCGTTTGAGTCGTGCCCGCTGGCTGCCCTCGCCCAACCACGATGAGCGACCGGACGGTAGTGGCATCAGCTTGCTGGTGATCCACAACATCAGCCTGCCGCCAGACCAATTTGGCGGTGGCTGGATTGATGATCTGTTCCTCAACCGCCTCGATTACAACGCGCACCCCTATTTCGATGGCTTGCGTGAACTCAAGGTATCGGCGCACTGCTGCATCTTCAGGGACGGCAGCCTGACGCAGTACGTGTCGTTCAACAAACGGGCATGGCACGCCGGCAAGTCGCAGTTCCAGGGCCGCGAGCGCTGCAATGATTTTTCGATCGGGATTGAGCTGGAAGGCTGTGACAGCAAGTCGTTCACCCAGGCCCAGTATCAGCGGCTGTTGCGAGTGACGCGTGCGCTGCGGGTGGCGTATCCCGACCTGACATCTGAAAGAATAGTGGGGCATTCCGATATCGCACCGGGTCGTAAAACCGATCCGGGACCGCATTTCGACTGGGCGTTTTTCAAGGAAGAGTTAGGATGACCTTAATAGGAATCTTGCTGGCACTCGCACTGGAGCGCGCGCTGGGGCATTACCGCGGTTGGGGCCGTCCGGTTATTTTCCTGGGTTATGTCCATACGTTTGAACGTGTGCTGTCCTTGCGCGCGTTCTGGAGTTCATGGCTGGCGCCACTGGTGTTGCTGGCCCCACCGGTTTTTGCGGTGTACTACGTTCGCGGACTCATCGCTAGCCCGTTCCTGGAAGTACTGATGTCGGCCGCTGTGCTGCTGCTGTGCCTGGGCCCACGTGATCTTGCGGAAGACATCCACAGCCTGCTGGAAGCGCGCGCGCGCGGCGATTCGCACGCGGCCAATCACCTCTCGCGTGCCTTGCTGCGCGGGCCGCACTCGAATGATTCGCGCCGCACCTTGATCGGCGCCTTGTTTGTGCAATCGCATGAGCGACTGTTTGGCGTGCTGTTCTGGTTCTTCGCGGCGGGGCCTACAGGCGCGGTGCTGTATCGCCTTGCCAGCCGCCTGCCACGCGCATTGAACGAAATCGCTCCGGATTCCGCCTCTTCACGCTTTGCTGAAACCATTCACGACATCCTGGCCTGGGTTCCGGGCCGCGCCACGGCTTTGCTTTATGGCCTGGCAGGCAGCCTTGATGACGCCTTGAGTGCCTGGCGCGATCTGGGTTTCACCTCCGGCCGCGAATGGCGCGCGGGCACCTGGGCTGTGCTGGCGACAATCCCCGCGGCATCGCTGACGATTGAAGAAGCGGATGGCAGCACTGCGGCGCCTGCAACGCTGGACGCGAGCTTGAGTGAAGTGCTGAAGATGCAAGCGCGCGCATTGCTCATCCTGCTGGCGTTCTTCGCGATCTTCACCACCGGCGCCTTGATGCAATGATTCGTGCAGCGTTCCTCATCGCGGCCAGCGTCTATGTGGTGGCGGCTGGCGCGGCAGAGCGCGTGGTGGCCTTGGCGCCGCATCTGGCTGAATTGAGCTGCGCCGCCGGCGGCTGCAACAAGCTGGTCGGCGTGGTGAATTTCACTGATTTTCCGCCGCAGGCAGAAAAGCTGCCGCATGTCGGCGATGCTTTTGCCGTGAACACGGAAGCCCTCATTGGCCTCCGCCCGGATCTGGTTCTGGCCTGGGATGGCGGTACGCCACCTGAAACTTCCGAGCGACTCACATCGCTGGGCCTGCGGGTGGAAGCGATCAAGATTCGCACGCTGGCCGATGTCGCAGTGGCGCTTGAGCGCATCGGGCAATTGCTGGGCACGGCAGATGCAGGCAAGGCCGCCGCGGAAGCCTACCGCAAGCGCCTTGCCGCGTTGGCAGCACGCTATCGCGGTGCCAAGCCCCTGCGTGTGATGTACCAGATCGAAGCCAATCCCGCGTTCACCATCAACCAGCAAAGCCCGATCAGCGAGGTGATTACGCTTTGTGGCGGCGTCAATGTTTTTGCCGGCCTGTCGCAGCTGGCGGCGCCGGTCACCAAGGAGTCCGTGCTGGCGGCCAATCCCGATGTGGTGATTTACGGCGAGCAGGACATGGGCGCGGAGATTCGCCACTACTGGGCCGCGTTCCCGCAGTCGAAGGCACAGAAGCATCACAATCTGTATCCGGTCAACGCCAGCCTGCTCGGACGTTACTCGCAGCGCATGCTTGATGGCGCGGAGCAGGTCTGCGCTGCGTTGCAAACCGCGCGCGGCAAGCCGTGAGCATGCAAGCCGATGTGGTGATTGTTGGCGGTGGTGCTGCCGGATTGATGTGCGCCATCGAAGCCGGCAAGCGTGGCCGCAGCGTGCGCGTGATCGAGCACGCCAACCGTGTCGGCAAGAAAATCCTGATGTCGGGTGGCGGACGCTGCAACTTCACCAACCTGCATGCCACGCCCGCGAACTTTCTCTCGCAGAATCCGCACTTCTGCAAATCCGCGCTGGCGCGTTACACGCAGTGGGATTTCATCGCGATGGTGGAGCGTCACCGCATCGCCTATCACGAGAAGGAACTGGGCCAGCTGTTCTGCGATGAGTCGTCCAAGCAGATCGTGCGCATGCTGCTGGATGAGTGCGAGACGGCGAACGTGAAGATTGATGTCGAACGCGAGATCAGCGAAGTGCGTCGTGACGAAACCGGTTTCGCCTTGCGTACCTCGCAGGGACCGATCCATGCGACATCGCTGGTCGTCGCAACCGGTGGGCTGTCGATCCCGAGCATGGGCGCGAGTGGCTATGGCTATCAGCTGGCCAAACAGTTCGGCCACACGGTGCTGCCGACGCGCGCCGGACTGGTGCCATTGACGCTTAGCGGCCGCCACCTGGATGACTATGCTGATCTGAGTGGTGTTGCCATTCCGCTGGTCGAGGCAAGCTGTGGGAAGCAGAAATTCCGCGCGGGTTTTTTGATCACGCACCGCGGCATCAGCGGTCCGGCGATCCTGCAGATCTCGTCGTTCTGGCAGCCCGGTGCGGATCTGCGCATAGACCTGTCCCCAACCCAGGATCTGGAAGACTACCTGCGCCTGCAGCAGCAGGAGCGTCCCGCGTCCGAACTGAAAACCGTGCTGGCCGACGTCCTGCCCAAGCGGCTTGCGCATCGCCTTTGCGAGCGTTGGTTCAAGAGCCTGCCCATGCGCCAGTACCGCGTTACCGAGTTGCAGGATATCGCCAGCCAGCTGCACAGCTGGCCGATCGTCGCCAGCGGCACCGAGGGCTATCGAACCGCGGAGGTGACCCTCGGCGGTGTCAGTGCCGACGAGGTTTCGTCCTCCACCATGGAATCACGCAAGCAGCCCGGCCTGTACTTTGTCGGCGAAGTGCTCGACGTCACCGGGCACCTCGGCGGCTTCAATTTCCAGTGGGCCTGGGCCTCGGGTTATGCGGCGGGGCAGGTGGTTTAAGCCTTCGTTGCCCGGCCCAAACTGGCCGAAAATCCCACCATACGGTCTAGAATGGTCAGCCTCATGCGTTTGGGGTAGCCTTGCGCGCCTTTTTCGTGGATGCCACGCTGCATCCCTCCCTTTTCTAAGCCTTTTTGGAGAGTTTTATGGGTCAGTACATCGCCCCCCTGCGTGATATGCAGTTTGTCCTGCACGAACTTCTCGGAGTTGATCAGGAGTTCAAAGCCCTGCCTCAGCATGCCGACCTCGACGTCGACACGATCAACTCGATCTCTGAAGAAGCGGCCAAGTTCACCCAGAACGTGACTTACCCGCTCAACCACTCCGGCGACAAGGAAGGCTGCCACTTCGACAAGGTCAGCGGTGCCGTCACCGCGCCCAAGGGCTTCAAGGAAGCCTACGCGCAGTTTGTTGAAGCTGGCTGGCCGGCACTGTCCTGCGACCCCGAGTTCGGTGGCCAGGGCCTGCCCGAGTGCATCAACAATGTGCTCTACGAAATGCTCAACAGCGCCAACCAGGCCTGGACCATGTACCCCGGCCTCACGCATGGCGCCTACGCCGCGCTGCTGGCCCACGGCACCGACGAGCTGAAGAAGACCTATCTGCCGAAGATCGTCTCCGGCCACTGGACCGGCACCATGTGCCTGACCGAATCGCACTGCGGTACCGACCTCGGCCTGCTGCGCAGCAAGGCAGAACCGCTGGGCGATGGCAGCTACTCGATCTCCGGCCAGAAGATCTTCATCTCTGCCGGTGAACACGACCTCGCCGAAAACATCATTCACCTCGTGCTCGCACGTCTGCCGGACGCACCGGCGGGCACCAAGGGCATCAGCCTGTTCATCGTGCCGAAGTACATCCCGAATGCGGATGGCACGATCGGCAAGCGCAACGGCATCAAGTGCGGCAACATCGAAGAGAAGATGGGCATCCACGGCAACGCCACCTGCGTGATGAACCTCGACGGCGCCACCGGCTGGATGGTTGGCGAACCGAACAAGGGCCTCAACGCCATGTTCGTGATGATGAACGGCGCGCGTCTGGGCGTCGGCATGCAGTCGCTGGGCCTCGCTGAAGTCGCGTACCAGAACTCGCTGATCTACGCGAAGGACCGCCTGCAGATGCGCTCGCTCACCGGCCCCAAGTTCAAGGACAAGCCGGCGGATCCGATCATCGTGCACCCCGACGTTCGCCGCATGCTGCTCACGCAGAAGGCCCACGTTGAAGCCGCACGCGCCTTCACCTACTGGACCGGCCTGATGATCGACAAGTCGCATCATCACCCGGACGAGAAAGTGCGCAAGGAAATGGACGACCTCGTCGCCCTGCTCACGCCGATCGTCAAGGGCTTCATCACCGAGTACAGCTACATCTCCACCACCTACGGCATGCAGGTGTTCGGCGGCCATGGCTACATCCAGGAATGGGGCATGGAGCAGTACGTGCGCGACAACCGCATCAACATGATCTACGAAGGCACCAACGGCGTTCAGGCACTCGACCTGCTCGGTCGTAAAGTGCTCGGCGACATGGGCGCCAAGCTGATGAAGTTCGGCAAGCTCGTCACCGATTTCGTCAAGGCCAACGCTGACAACGAAGCGATGAAGGAATTCACCGCGCCGCTTGCCGCCCTCGGCACCGAAGTGCAGAAGGTCACGATGGAACTCGGTCAGAAGGCGATGAAGAACCCGGATGAAGTCGGCGCCGCCTCGGTGCCTTACCTGCACCTGATGGGCCACTTCGTCTACGGCTACCTGTGGGCCCGCATGGCCAAGATCGCGCTCGACAAGCAGGACGAAGGCGACTTCTACAAGTCCAAGCTGCTCACCGCACGCTTCTACTTCGCCAAGCTGCTGCCGGAAACCGCGATGAACCTGCAGCAGATCCGCGCTGGCGCGGGTTCGCTGATGGCGATGGATGTTGAGCTGTTTTAAGCAGTACGCTGCAAATAAGAAGGGCCGGATGAAAATCCGGCCCTTTTGTTTTTGTAGGGTGCGCCATGCGCACCACTTTCAGCAACAATCTCCAACATCGGTGCGCACGGCGCACCCTACACGGTTCATGCGGTCAGGCGACGCCCCAAAAATCAATGCGACCAGCTGACTTCCTTGCCGCCATTCGCACGCGCCAGCTTGCGTGAGATCACGAACAGTAAATCCGAAAGACGGTTGGCATAACGCGGCGCAAATTCGTTGAGCGGTTCTTCCGCGTGCAGCGCCCACAGCGAGCGCTCGACACGACGCGCGACGGCGCGGGCGAGATGCGCAGCCGCAGCCGGGGGATTGCCGCCCGGCAATACAAACTCCTTGAGCGGCGGCAGATCGGCGTTGAGCGCCTCGACATCTTCTTCCAGCCTCGCGACATCCACTTCCTTGATCAGCTCCGCCGGCGGCATCGCCAACTCGCCGCCCAGGTTGAACAGCTCGTTCTGGATACGAGACAGCGGCGCGCGGATCGCATCGGACAACTCATGCGTCAGCACCACGCCGATGTGGCAGTTGAGTTCATCCACCTCGCCAATCGCGTTGATGCGCGCAGACGATTTGTTGATGCGATCGCCGGTGGCAAGGCCGGTAGTGCCCTTGTCGCCGGTGCGGGTAACGATTTTGCTGAGACGGTGGCCCATGGTGTTCGTGCTCTGAAGATTTCGTGCAGTTTACCGCCAAAAAAAAGCCGCCCGGAGCGTTGCAAGCGCAACAGTCTCCGGACGGCCGGATATCGCGCGGCTTAGAACGCGTAGCGCAGCGTCACGTAACCGTTGGCGCCGGGCTGGTTATAGCCGAATGCGGTTTCGTACTTCTTGTCGAGCAGGTTGTCGATGCGGCCCTGCAGGCTGAAGTGATCGTTCAGCTGCAAGCCGCCAGACAGTGCCAGCAGGGTGTAGCCGCCGTCGTTGCCACCGGCATCCTTGCGCGGGCCGCTGGCAATGACGTCGAGGCCGACGAAGTGCTTGCCGAAATGGCGTGCGAGCTGCGCGGTGGCGCTCTTCTTGGCGCGGCGCAGCAGCAGGGTGTTGGTGTCGCGGTTGATCGGGTTTTGCAGGATGCCGGTGACGTTGGCCGACCATTCGGCGACTTCCACGCGATAGCTCAACTCCGCGCCCTGGTTGCGTGCACGCCCAACGTTCTCCACGTTATAGGTGGGCGGCAGCCCCTGGATCAGGTTGGTGATGTCGTTGCGGAACAGACGCAGATCGAGGATCTGGTAGGCGCCAATGCCCTGCTTCAGGCCCAGTTCGTAGTTGCGCGATTCTTCCGGCTTGAGGTTGGGGTTGCCGCCATAGCCGTAGCGTTCGCTGGTCTGCGGTGCGCGGAAGCCGGTGCCGGCGCTGGCGATCAGGCGCGTGGCGTGGAACAGGTCGTAGCCGTACTCGGCGTTCCATGAACCGTGATCACCAAAGCTGCCGTAGTGGCTGAAGCTGCCGGCGACCAGGGCGTGGTGTGCGCCTGCGGAAAACTCATCCTGCACAAAGGCGTTGAGCACGCTTTCGTTGTTGTCGATCAGGGTGCCGAAGGACTGGGCCTGGACTTCGTTGCGCGCGGCGGTGACGCCAAAGCTGAGCTGGTTGGCGCTGCCCAGTTGCAGCACGTTGTGCCAGTCCAGCTGTGGACGCGAGGCGCGGGTGTAGTCGATCTGGCCCAGGTAGTTGGCATCCAGCTGCTGGATATCGTCGAGCGCGCGGCTGATGCTGAAGGTGCTGTCCCAGATGGCAGCCGGCTTGAAGGCCGCTTCACCTTCGAGAACCTGGTTGCGGAAGTCTTGCGACAGCGGGCTGTTGAAAGCGCCGCAGAAATCCATGTACTGCGCGTTGCCTTGCACGTTCCAGATGCGCGCGGTGAGTTCCACCGGCCCTGCGTGGGTGCTGCCCTTGGCGTTGACCGTGGTCTGGCGGAAAGCGCGATCAGGGCCGCCGTTGTTGCAGACCGGGATGCCGTCGGTGCTGCTGTTCTGCGCGTACAGCGAGAGGCTGTTGCCCTTGTCGCTGTAACTGGCGTTGCCGGTGACTTCGCGGGTGTTATAGCTGCCTACGCGGGCACTGACATCAGCGCCGTTGCTGCCGGCGCCGTTGCGGGTGATGATGTTGATGACGCCGCCGATGGCGTCCGATCCATACAGGGTTGCGCGCGGACCCTTGACGATCTCGATGCGCTCGATCATTTCCGGCGCAATGTTCTGTACGGCGGCGCCGCTGATGGTGTTCGGGTTGATGCGCACGCCATCCACCAGCACCAGCGTCTGGTTGCTGTTGCCGCCGCGGATGAAGACTGAGGTTTGGGTGCCGGGTCCGCCTACGCGGCCAATATCGACGCCTGCGACATAGCGCAGCAATTCGGCAACGTCGGTGGCCTGGGCGCGTTCGATGGTGCCGCGGTCAATGACGTTGACCGCGGACAGCGTCTCGGCCTCGGTCTTCGGGGTCCGCGTGGCGGTGACGACCATCGGGTCCAGCGGAGTGGGGGCCATGGCGCTGTCGTCGGCATGAGCCGAGATCGCAGGTACGGCAAGAAATGCAGCCAGAACGGCCGCGTGTAGCGGTGTTTTCATTGTGTCTCCCTCACCACGTCCCCGTGGCGCTATGTAGCGGTAGGTGAACACAGGCCGGACTCCGGGCTCATGGACATTTCGCTGGCGCCTTCCCGGATTGCTCCAGTGGCGGTGTGCCAGTTCTTTCCATTTACCGTTGCGGGGGCAGCGCGAGCATTGGACTCGCTTCCCGTTTCACCTCGTCATTACGACGAGACACCTGTGGCGCGCGGATTGTACGCGTTTGGCCGTCAGAATCGAACGCTGCGTTTGGGGTAGGCCCGGCAAGCCCGGTATCATTCGCCCCTGCCTTTTGAGTATTAGTCATGTCCAGCGAATTCCTCTCTGCCGCCCTCGATGCCGCCCAAGCCGCCGCCGAAGTCATCCGCAAAGCCTACCGGGGCAATTTCGAGGTCAGCTACAAGGCGGACGCCAGTCCGGTGACCGAGGTGGACGTTGGCGCGGAGAAGGCGATCAAGGCGGTCCTGCAGACGCGCTTCCCGGCGCATGGCTTCTTCGGCGAGGAAACCGGCCGTGATCAGGCCGACGCGGATTACCTCTGGCTGGTGGACCCTATTGATGGCACCAAGGCTTTCGTGCGCGGCTATCCGATGTTCTCGGTGCAGATTGCGCTGATGCACAAGGGCGAGCTGATTCTGGGCGTGTCCTATGCGCCGTGCTGGAACGGCGGCCGTGGCGAAATCATGTTTGCCGAGAAGGGCCGTGGCGCCTGGCTGGGCGAAGAGCGCCTGGAAGTGAGCGCGGTCAACACGCTGGCCAAGGCTACGCTGTCGACCGGTAACCTCGCCACGCTGGCCAAGTCGCCGCAGTGGGCGGAGCTGGGCCGGCTGATCCCGCAGCTGCATCGCATCCGCGGTTATGGCGATTTCCTGCATTACCACATGCTCGCCAACGGCAAGCTGGATGCGGTGGTGGAGTCGGATGTGAACATCCTCGACATCGCGGCGCTGGTCGTCATCGTGCGCGAAGCGGGTGGCACGTTCACTGATATCAATGGCGGCCCGATCGGACTCGACACGACTACCGTGCTCGCCAGCAACGGCAAATTGCATCATCTGTTCTCGCAATTGGCACTCGGCTGAAGCCCCCGCAATGCCGCCATCGGCGGGCGGTATAAAAATACTGTAAATATCTAAATTCATACAGATATTTACTATTTCGGCGCCGCAAAATGCGGTGCTAACCTTGGATCTCACTATATCTACCGCGCATGCCCGTTTCGGGCGGAGCAGCGGAATCCAGGGGAAGGCTGTGAAACATTCATCATGCGCGCGTGGGGTTCTGTCGATACTCGTTTTGGCCGCAGTGCTGCTGCTGGGCAGTTGCAGCCGCAGCAGCTCGCCGGGTGGGGGTTCGGTGAGTGGCACGGCTGCCGCCGATTTCTTTGCTGGCAAGGGCGGCGGTGGCAAAATCTACCGGGTCTGCGACCAGAGCACGTTCCAGAAGGATGCGCTGATCGCGTTCTTCGACGCGCACGAAGGCGACACCATCCAGTTCTGCGAAGGCGTCTTCAATTTCACTACCGGCCTTACGCTCACCGGCAAGCGCGGCATCACGATCATCGGCGCGGGCATCAACAAGACCGTGCTGTCGTTCAAGAACAGCGATGCGCAGGACGGCATCAACATCAATCGTGTGACTGGTATCGTCGTGCAGGACATGACGATTTACGACGCGCCCGGCAACGGCCTGCGCATCTTCCGCTCGGATTTCGTCACCGTGCGTGGCACCAAGGTTGGCTGGAGCGTGAGCGACGATCACTGCCCCACCTATCCGACCTGCCCGAATTACGATGCCACGATGAAGTCGTGGACCAACAACGGCTCCTACGCGTTCTATCCGGTGTTGAGCCACCATGTCTTCATCGAGAACTCGGTTTCCGTGGGGTCATCCGACGCCGGCGTGTACGTCGGCCAGTCCAACGACATCCTGGTGCAGAACACCGAGGCGTATCACAACGTCGCAGGCTTCGAGTTCGAGAATACTTTCCGTGCCGAGTTCATCCACAACGTTGCGCATGACAACGTCGCCGGCTTCCTGATTTTCGATTTGCCCGGTCGCGCGCAGTTCGGCGAGAAAAACGTGGTGCACTTCAACGAGTCGTACAACAACAACGTGCCCAGTTTTGCACCGCGCGGCGCCATCGTCGGCGATGTGCCTTCAGGCACCGGCATGCTGGTGCTGGCTTCCGACCAGCTGGAAGTGCACGACAACAATGTGCACAACAACAACACCTCTGGCCTGATCGTTGTCAACTATGGCTTGATTGATAACGCCGAGCCGTCGACCAACTACGATTTCTTCCCCGAAGGCATTCACGCCTACAACAACACCTTCACCGACAACGGCGGCAGCCCGCAGCTTCCGGATTTCTCGAAGTCGAGCTGCCATGGCGTGCTGCCGGATCTGCCGGGGCTATTGCCGTCGTCGACCTTGGGTCCCTTGGGTGGAATTCTTTCTGGCCTGCCGGGCATCAACGATCTGAACAATCCGATGTGCATCACCAACAATGCCTCGCTGCTGGCGACCATCCTGGTGGTCAAGAACGGCGGCAAATCGGCGCAGATCATCTGGGACGGCGCGCGTGACACCGAAAACGACAGCTGCACCGACTATCCCAAGGATCACTACGGCGTGCCGCTCAACCAGCCGGATGCCAAGGATGTAGACCGTTACGAGGCGCGTGTGGATGAGCGTGGTCGTCCGAATCTCTACATCTACGATCCGGCGCCGACGTGCAAGTACAACAAGTGGAAGTTCGACGACAAGAAGGCGCTCAAGCTGCCGCAGAACGGCATCTGCATCGAGAAGAACACCTTCAAGAAAACGCAGCTGCAGACGCTGCTGGTGGATGACTTCCTTAATGTGAAATTCCCGACGGCGGACCTCAGCAACATCGCCACCGGCGTCGATCACACGCAGCCGCAGGAATGCCCGACGCTGTCGCCCACGCTGATCGCAACCGAACTGGCGCCGCGACTTGGCAGCTTTACGCCGAATCCCGCCAACGATCCTCACCCGAGCGACGCCAAGCTGTCGCAGGTTTGCGGCGGCGGTCGTGCGGGCCAGATCAACTACGCGGCATTGGCCAGCTACAACTGCCCGTTACTGAGCAACTATGGCCTGTTCAAGGACCAGACGGATCCCACCAAGGGCGCCAGTGGCCCGGGCATTCCCTACGATCTGAACACGATCCTGTTCTCGGACTACGCGGTGAAATACCGCTTCCTGTTCCTGCCGCCGGATGGCAATGGCAAGGTACAGAAGGCGACGTATATGGATCACCTCAACTGCGAAACGCTGACGATCTATAGCTGCTACACCGCAACGCTGGGCTTCCCGGTGGGCACGGTGTTCGCCAAGACGTTTGCCTTCCGTAATGGCGCCAACGAAGACGTGGTGGAAACGCGGTTGCTGATCAAGCGCCAGGATGCGAGCGGCCGTATCGAGTGGGTCGGCCTGCCATTCGAGTGGCAGCTGGATTCAACCACAGGAAAGCGCACCGATGCCGTGCTCAAGCTGGAAGGCGATACCAAGGCCGTCACCTACGACTACGACGATCCTGATCCGGCGGTGGTCGATTCCACCGGCAAGCGCGTGCACTACACGGGCAAGGTCGATGCCTACGGCATTCCGAATGCGGGCGCCTGTCTGCAATGCCATTCTGGTGACGACCGCGAGCCGGGCGCCGCGCCGATCGGGCCGAAGGTGCGCAACCTCAACAAGGATCACAGCTACGAAGATGGCAGCACCGCCAACCAGCTGGCCTATCTGCACAGCAAGGGTCTGCTGGATCTGCCGGATGATCCAACCAAGCTGGAGAAGATGGCCAAGTGGAATGTGCCGGGTGACACGGGCGAGACACCAAACTCGGCGGCCGACATCCACAAGCGCGTGCGCACCTTCATGGAAGTGAACTGCATGCACTGCCACAACCCGGCGGGCGGCGCGCAGAACTCGGGCCTGTCGCTGGATGCCTTTGATGCCATCGACAACCAGAAGATGGGCGAGGGCCACGGCATCTGCAAGCCACCGATCGCGGCGGGCAAGGCGGCGGATGTGGGCAACTACGACATCCAGCCGGGCGATGCCTCGCATTCGGTGCTGCCCTACCGCGTCAGCTCGGTAACACCGGGCATCCGCATGCCACCGCTGGCGCGTACGGTGCAGGACTCGGAATTCGTGACCATGGTGAATAACTGGACCAATTCCATCGTCAGTGGCTTTGCCGATCCCAACGCCAATACCTGTGGCACGTCCACCGGCTTGCCGATTGGGTTGATGGTGCCGTTGGCTACGCAGTAGGCCAAGGTCTTGTAAGGCTTGTATAAAAAGGCCGGGGAGACCCGGCCTTTTTTATGCGCGGCCAATCGGTTTGACAGCCTTTGGTGGTATCGTCGCCGCCTTCGCAGCCGCTCTGTCTGTACGACCCTATGCACGACCATTCGCACGACGATCACGATCACCAGCACGGCCATGACCACAAGCATGACCATCAGCACGATCACGGTCATGCCCACGGGCATGCGCATGGACACGATCACGGGCATGGGCACGGTCATCATGTGCACACCGGCAGCGAGCGCCGCCTGCTGGCCGCGCTGACGCTGATCGGCGTGTTCATGGTGGTGGAAGTGATCGCGGCGTTTTACTCGCAATCACTGGCCCTGCTGGCGGATGCCGGCCATATGCTCACCGACACGGTTTCGCTTGCCTTGGCCTGGGTCGCCATCCGCATCAGCCGTCGCCCGGCCGACCATCTGCGCTCCTACGGCTATGACCGCGTGCAGGTGCTGGCGGCTTTTCTGAACGGCGTGACCCTGCTGGCGATTTCAGCGTGGATCGTGGTTGAAGCGGTCATGCGCCTGGTCAATCCCGTCACCGTGCATGGCGAGCCGATGTTTGTGGTGGCGGTGCTGGGGCTGCTCGTGAATATTGCGGCCTTCGCGATTCTGCATGGCGGCGCCAAGGACAACCTGAACATGCGCGGTGCCCTGATCCACGTGTTGGGGGACATGCTTGGCTCGGTGGCTGCGATCGTCGCCGCACTGATTATTCTGTGGACGGGCTGGATGCAGGCCGACCCGCTGCTCTCTGCACTGGTGGCGCTGCTGATCGTGCGCGGCGCCTGGCAGATTACCAAACAGTCCGGCCACGTTCTGCTGGAGGGCGCGCCGGAGGATCTGGATATTGCCGAGCTGCAGCTGACGCTGCCCAAGGCGGTTGCTGGCGTGACCGATATTCATCACGTACATGCCTGGATGCTGAGCCCGGAAAAGAAGATGCTGACGCTGCACGCGCGCGTGCATGGCGAGGGTGATGCCGATCGCGTGACGCGGGAGATCAGTGACTTCCTCAGCCAGCGCCATGGCATCGCGCATGTCACGGTGCAGATCGAGCGGGAAGGCTGCTCGGAACCCCATCACTAGCGATGGGCAGCATCCGCGTTAACATGGGGCGTCTGCTCCCCGGTATCAACGTTTATTGAGGTTCGTCGTGAAAAGCCTACCCAAGTCATCATTGACCGATTCCCTGGTCGGCAAGTTCTTGCAGCGAGTGCCGGGCGGCAACTTTGCGCAGGAGCAGCTGGAGCGCATCGAAGGCCGCGTGATGCAGGAACTGAAGGGCCGTCTCGACCAGATGGACCGCACGCCTTCGGTGGCGGTGCTGGCCTTGCAGGTCAAGCAGAACGGCCGCGGCAAGCCGCGTGCACCGGCAGAGCTGCTGGAGGATCTGCTCAAGGCCTCCAACGAGCAGACGCGTGAGCAGGCACTGACGATTTTCTACACCCGCGCGCTGGCCAGCCTGGTGCCGGACGAAGCCCGTATTCTCTCAACGCTGGCCGATGGCCGCAGTTTCCCCCTGATCAGCGTGCAGGCCGGTACCCGCATGGGCCTGTCGACCCGTATGGTTGAGGAGGCCTTGAGCAGCGTCGGCAAGTACGCTTCGGTGCACTGCCCCGAGCTGACGCCGGTCTATATTCAGCGCCTCAAGGCTTGGGGCCTGGTGCAGATTGATGCCGAAGATGACAGCCTGGAAACCGACTACCAGATGCTGGAGGCAGACGACACTGTCCGCAAAGTCATTGCACGAATCGAAGAAGGCGGCGAACGTGCGCGTATTGCGCGACGCCTGCTGAGGATCTCGGGCATCGGCCGCGAGTTGTGGAATGAGTGCAGGGTGAGCAAAGAATAAAGGTTTGCCGCATGCGTGCTGCAGACCGTCGATAAGAACGTAGGGAAAGCACACATGCTTGATTGGCAGGAAATTTTGCTGGATGTGCAGCGTAACTGGCTGCTCTATCTGTCGATGCCGTTCGTGGCAGCGGCGATTGGTTTCGTCACCAAGATCGTCGCTATCCGGATGATGTTCGAGCCGATCGAATTCATCGGCATCAAGCCGCCGTACCTGGGCTGGCAGGGCATCGTGCCGCGCAAGGCGGCCACCATGGCCAGCATTGCCTGCGACACCATGACCACCAAGCTGATCAAGCCGGAAGATATTTTTGACCGGCTGGATCCCGACCGGATTGCCGAGGTCATCGAGCAGCCGATGCTGCGTGTGGTGGAAGACATCACGCGCGAAGTGGCGAGCCATTATTCGCCGGGACTTTGGGAAGTCGCGCCGGAATCGGTCAAGAAACTGATCATCAGCCGCATCCAGGCCGATGCGCCCAACATGATTCGCCAGATCATGATCGACATCAAGGCGAATATCCGCTCGGTGTTTGATCTCAAGGACATGGTGGTATCGAACCTCGTCCGCAACAAGCCTTTGCTGAACCGTATTTTCCAGGAAGCCGGCGACAAGGAATTCAAATTCATCCGTAATTCCGGCCTGTATTTCGGCTTTGTAATTGGCTGCGTACAGGCGCTGACGTGGGCGGCAACACACTCGCCATGGGTGATGCCATTGTTCGGTGGGTTTACCGGCTGGTTCACCGACTGGCTGGCGCTGAAGATGGTGTTCAATCCCAAGCAACCGACGCGTTACCTCGGTATTTTTGAGTGGCAGGGCCTGTTCCTGAAGCGCCGCAAGGAAGTGTCTGCGCAGTACGGTCGTTTGATTGCCAAGGAAATCGTAACCTCGAAGCAGGTCATTGCCGCCGTGCTGCGCGGGCCCTTGTCGGATCGTTTGTTCAATCTGATCCAGAAGCAGGTTCAGCGCGTGATTGATGAGCAGGCCGGCATCGCCAAGCCCTTCGTCGTGTTTGCCGTCGGCAGCAACAAGTATCAGGACATGAAGAAGGCCATTGCCGAGCAGATGATGGAGCGCATGCCGGAAACGATGGCGCACATCGAGGAATACGCTTCGCAGGCGATGGATCTCGAGAACACACTGGCAACAAAAATGCAGGAGCTCACGCCGGAAGAATTCGAAGCCTTATTGCGCCCTGCGTTTCAGCAGGATGAATGGATTCTGATTGCCGTCGGCGCGGTGCTCGGGTTCATGGTGGGTGAGATGCAGGTTCTGGTGATGGAGCATTTGGCGAGGTAAATATTCCTGCGCCCGCGACATAAAAAAGCCGCCGAAATATCGGCGGCTTTTTAGTTAACGCAGCGCCATCAGCTTGCGGACGGCAACTCACCCATCGCCGACTGCGAGTAGTTCTGGATGCCCAGCTGTTCGATCAGGCCGAGCTGCTCTTCAATCCAGTCAATGTGCTCTTCTTCGCTGTGCTGGATTTCCAGCAGCAACTCGCGCGTCACGTAATCGCGCACGGATTCGGCGTGGGCAATGGCATCGCGATAGAGCGGGTGCGCTTCTTTCTCAAGGCGCAGATCGCATTCCAGTGCTTCCTTGACGTCTTCGCCGATGTAGATCTTGCCGAGGTCCTGCAGGTTGGGCAGGCCTTCCAGGAACAGGATGCGCTTGATCAGCTTGTCGGCGTGCTTCATCTCGTCGATGGATTCCTCGTACTCGTGCTTGCCGAGTTTCTTCAGGCCCCAGTTATCAAACATGCGGGCATGCAGGAAGTACTGGTTGATGGCGCCGAGCTCGTTTTTGAGGGCCAAGTTGAGATATTCGAGGACTTTTGCATCGCCTTTCATGACACTTTCCGGTTTGAATTATGGCGGCAGTTTACCTGCCAGAAATCCGGATGGCCAGCGTAACTTATTGTTACGTAAAGAAAATTAAATGATTATGCGACTGATTCGCAGCGCAGCCAGTGACTCAGCCGACGGCTGCGGCCCACTGTGCCGGAGCAGGAACTGCCTCGGTGGCTTGCGTAGCCGACTGGCGCATCAGGCATGCGCCGAGAACTTCGCGCGCAGCAGGGACACATTTGCCGCAACCTGTGCCCAAGCCAAACTCACGCGTGAGATCGCGCAGGCTGCAGGCGCCTTCGCCGACGGCTTGTTTGATTTGGCGGTCAGTGACCGCTTTGCAGACGCAGATGTACATGCAGTAACGTTAAATTGAATGAGAATGATTGTCAATAAATAAAGAGTTAAGAAAATCAAAGGCCCGCAATGGGCAATAAAAAAGGCCCGCAGAGCGGGCCTTTTTTCAAAGCAGAAAAGCGTCAGACCGAGGTCTTCATGACGATCTTGATGATCTTCATGGTCCACTCGGTATACGGTGCCCAGAACATCTTGGCCAGCATGAAGCGTGTGCGTACCACGGCGCGCTCGTGCGAGAAGGCCTTGAAACCGAAGTGGCCGTGGCCGCTGCCGATGCCGCTGTTGTTGACGCCGCCGAAGGGCAGGCCCAGGTGGAGGAAGTGCACCACGCAGTGGTTGATGCAGGTGCCGCCGGCGCTGGTGTTCTTCATGACCTTGGTGATGTTCGACTCGTTGCGGCTCCAGACATAGAGCGCCAGCGGTTTCGGCTGGCTATTGATCGCGCTCAGCACTTCATCGAGGTTGCGGTAGCTGATGATCGGCAGCAGCGGCCCGAAGATTTCTTCGGTCTGGATCTTGGCGTCGGCCGGAATGTTCTCGATCAGCGTCGGGGCGATGAAGCAATCCTGTTCGCTGACGTCGCCGCCAAACACCACGTTGGCGCCGCGCTGCTTGGCATCCTGCAGCAGGCCGTTGATGCGCTGCGTATGGCGCTGGTTGACCACGCGGGCCAGGTACGGGCTGTTCATCTGCGCCGTGCCGTTGGTGCCATAGGTGCTGGTCAGCACGTCCTTGCAGCGCTGCACAAAGTCGTTCTTGACCGATTCGTGCACGAAGATATGGTCCGGCGCGATGCAGGTCTGGCCATTGTTGGTGAACTTGCCCCAGAGAACGGTCTTGGCGGCCAGGTCCAGGTCGGCCGATTCATCAACGATGGTCGGCGACTTGCCGCCCAGTTCCAGCGTGACGCTGGTGAGGTTCTTGGCGGCGGCAGCCATTACCACCTTGCCGATGGCGGGCGAGCCGGTGAAGAAGATGTGGTCGAAGGGCAGCGACAGCAGCGTGGTGGAAACCGAAGCGTCGCCTTCAAAGATCGCCACTTCGTCTTCGCTGAAGATTTCCTTGATCAGCTTGCTCATCAGCGCCGAGGTGTGCGGCGTCATTTCGGAGGGCTTGATGATCGAGGTGTTGCCGGCGGCAATCGCCGAAATCAGCGGGCCGAAGCTGAGGTTGACCGGATAGTTCCAAGGCGAAATGATCAGCGCGCGGCCCTTGGGTTCGTACTGGATGTAGGCCTTGGTGCCCATCATCATGCGGGTTGGCCACACGCCCGTCGGCTTCATCCACTTGCGGATGTTGCGCATGGCGTCGTTGGCTTCCGCCACCACCGGCAGGATTTCGGTGAGATCGACTTCCGCAGGCGGCTTCTTGAAGTCCTTGTAGCCGGCTTCGCGGAAGGCTTCCTGATGCATCAGGAAGGTATCGCGCAGGCGCTTGATCTTGGCGATACGCTCGTCAGCGGTGCTGCTGCGCAGGCGCAGTGCGGTATCACGCTGGCGATCAAATACACGCCGGATTTCGGCATCCGATGAGACATTGTTGGCGTTCGGCAAATAGGAAACGGCGGTGTTCATGGAGGCTCTCCGGCACGGGATTTCAAAAGCAATTCAAGAGGGGGAGTATAAGCCGCTTTTTGCCTACGCAAACTACCCACGGAGCGGGCTTTTTCCAGAGCGGACGCGCAGGCAATAATTTATGAATTAAATGATTATTTAGTTTTATTATTTAAAATAAAACGACATGCAGCGTGACCATGGCTGTGCTGCAGAAATGCGGCTGGCTGCTCGGAGCGTGCAAGGGCTTGTACCGGTGAAGGGTTTCAGGGGCTTGAATGCTTATAATGTCCGCCCCTTTATTCTCGTGCAGAGCTTCCAGGTCCATGAGTGCTCACTGTTTTGGCATTGCCGATCAACAGGACATTGCGTCCTCGGCCATGACATGAGCGCCGATCCGGCAAAAAAAGCGGGTAATCCCTGGCTCGCCGGAGCGCTGCCCAAGCAGCTGAGCGCAGGCATCCGTGACCTCGGTCTGGATCTGTCTGTCGAATGCCAGCAAATGCTGCTGGCCTATCAGGCTGAGCTGCTGAAGTGGAACGGCGCTTACAACCTCACCGCCATCCGTGACCCCGAGGAAAGCGTGACGCGGCATTTGCTCGACTCCTTGAGCATCTTGCCTTTGCTCAATGATCCGGCGCTGGCGTTGCCCGGGCCGCGCTTGCTGGATGTTGGCGCCGGCGCGGGGCTGCCCGGTCTGGTGCTGGCCATCGCCAAGCCTTCGCTGCAGGTGACGACGCTGGACAGCAACGGCAAGAAAACCCGCTTCATGCGCCACGCGGTGCGCGCATTGAAGCTGGACAATGTTGAAGTGGTCGAGGATCGTGTCGAGGCTTTTCAGCCGGCCCAGGGTTTCGACTGCATCGTCAGCCGGGCCTTTTCCTCCCTCGATGATTTCTTCGACAAAACCACACATCTGCTCGCCGCAGGTGGCGTCTGGGTGGCAATGAAAGGCAAACTAGACGCCAAAGAAACTGCCGATATCCCGGCGGACGTTGAAATAAGGGAGTCGCAGCGCCTGCGCGTGCCCGGTCTGAACGAAGATCGCCATGCCGTCGTTGCTACGCTAAAGAAATGACTTACATCATCGCGGTAGCCAACCAGAAAGGTGGCGTGGGTAAAACCACCACCTCCATCAATCTTGCCGCCTCCCTCGCGGCGACCAAGCGGCGCGTGCTGCTGGTGGATCTTGATGCGCAGGGCAATGCGACGATGGGTGTGGGCGTCGACAAAAGTGCGGTGAAACTGACCGCGCGTGACGTGCTGCTGGAAAAGGCCAAGCCAATGGACGTGATTGTCCACCTGCCGGAGATCGGCATTTCGCTGATGCCCGCCAACGGCGACATGACCGAGGCCGAGATCAAGCTGCGTGATGTGGCCGTCGGTGATTTCGCGCTGAAATCCGCATTGAGCGAAGTCGCAGATCAATTCGATTACATCCTGCTCGACTGCCCGCCGGCCCTGTCCAAGCTCACCGTGAATGCGCTGGTGGCCGCCGATGGCGTGCTGATCCCGATGCAGTGCGAGTACTACGCGCTGGAAGGTCTCACCGCGTTGATGGACACCATTGGCAAGATCAAGCGCGTGATCAATCCGCGCCTGGAAGTGGAAGGCCTGCTGCGCACCATGTTTGATCCGCGCAATAACCTGGCGAATGACGTGTCGGCGCAGTTGCTCGAACACTTCAAGGAAAAGGTTTACCGCACCATCATCCCGCGCAATGTGCGCCTGGCCGAGGCTCCAAGCCACGGCCTGCCGGTGATGACCTATGACTCACAGTCTTCTGGTGCCAAAGCCTATCTCGCGCTGGCGGGCGAGGTTCTGCGTCGCCACGACGGCGGTCAGCTGCGCTTAAGCGCCTGACGCCCGCGGCGTCACGGCACATCATGAAAATCATCGTGCCGCTGCCACGCCGGGATTTTGATCCGACCGAAGCCGCGGTGAGCTGGCGCGTTCTCAAGGAAGCTGGACACGAGCTCGTGTTCGCGACACCGGATGGGAGTGCGGCTGAAGCCGATCCGATGATGATCACGGGTGAAGGACTGGATGTCTGGGGCTTCATCCCGCTGCTACGCAAGCTGCCCCTGATTGGTTTGATGTTGCGCGCGCAAAAACCTGCGCGTGAAGCTTACGCATTGATGCGCGCGGATGCGCGATACGCAGGGCCGCTGCGTTACGCGCAACTGCGCGTCGAAGATTTCGACGCCATGTTGCTGCCGGGCGGACACGCCAAGGGCATGCGCGAATATCTGGAAAGCGCGGAGCTGCAATCATTCGTGGCCGGTTTTTTTGATGCAGGCAAGCCCGTCGCAGCGGTTTGCCATGGCGTCGTCCTGGCCGCGCGCAGCATTTCCGCCAAAACCGGAAAGTCCGTACTGTACGGTCGCAAGACCACGGCGCTGACCTGGAAGCTGGAAAAATCCGGCTGGATGCTGACCAAATATTTTGCGCGCTTCTGGGATCCCGGCTATTACCGTACCTACGATGAGGCGCCGGGCGAAGCGGTCGGCTATCGTGGCGTGCAGCAGGAAGTGACCCGCGCGCTGGCCAGTCCTGCGGATTTTCTGGATGTACCGGCGGATGCGCCGAATCAATTCCTGAAAACCGGCGGCATGGCGCGCGATACGCTGAATGATTCGCGGCCTGCGTGGGTGGTGCGGGACGGGCATTATGTTTCCGCGCGCTGGCCAGGCGATGTACATACTTTTGCGCGGACTTTTGCCGCGTTGCTGAATGAAGTTGAAAAGACGTAGGGGAATTGAGTGAGCGCTAAGAAAAGAGGATTGGGTCGTGGTCTTGAATCGCTGCTGAGCAGCGTCGGCTCCGCGCCGGCGGACGAAGCGACCGGGTCTGGGGATGATCAGCGCGAACTGAGCCTGGCCAGCATGGGCCCAGGCGCGCATCAGCCACGTCGCCACTTCGATGAAGCAGCGCTGGCAACGCTCGCCGACTCGATTCGCGCACAAGGCGTGGTGCAGCCCATTCTGGTGCGCCCGGTCGGCGCCGATCGTTACGAAATCATCGCGGGTGAACGTCGCTGGCGTGCTGCGGGCATTGCCGGGCTCAAGACGATTCCTGCCGTCGTGCGACAGATGGATGACCGCACCGCGCGGGCCGTGGCGTTGGTCGAAAACATTCAGCGCGCAGACCTCAATCCCCTGGAAGAATCGGAAGCCTTGCACAAGCTGATCGAAGAGCATGGCCTCACGCATCAGCAGTGTGCAGAGTCGGTCGGCCATTCGCGCGCCACCGTCAGCAACCTGTTGCGCCTGATGGAACTCAATGCCGATGTGCAGGATCTGGTTCGCAGCAACCAGATCAGCCTGGGTCATGCCAAGGTGCTGTTGGGCACCGAAGGTGCGAGACAGTCGTCGCTCGCCAAACTGGTCGTATCGGGCCAACTCTCCGTGCGTGCGACAGAAGCCCTGGTGCAGGCCAAGTCCGTACCCGCCGACAAGCCGGCGGCAGCGCCCGCACCGTCGGCACTGGAGTCGGATTTGCGTCAGCGCATTGGCTTGCCAGTGACCTTGCAGCAGAACGACAAGGGCCGCGGCAAGCTCACCGTTGCGTTCAAGAATCAGGCGGAACTCGACAAACTGCTGAAGGCCTTGCGCTAAGCGGAAAAGCCAAATGCCAAGCTGCAGGGCTGCATATTGAGTGCGGATGCGGTAGTTGAGGCCCGCCTCAGAGCGATAGCGGGGCAAGCGCAGTAAGTGTTGTATAAAAGTTGATTAGTTGAACAATTTACATTTTTCAAAACAAACACCTGCGCGCGAATAACGCAGATGGGCATCACCTTTGGGCTGCAAGCGTACTAATTGCCCTCGCAATTAATGCAGCGCGGCTAAATGCGTTGACCTGAATGGGGGCAATCAGTAAACTGCGCGCCCGCTGATGGGCCTGTGTGTCCGGATTTTAAAAAGCTCTTGGGTAGTTCTTAAAACATGACCCAAATGACCGGATGGAAGAACACAGTCGGTACTGCCATCGCTCTGCAATGGGCGCTGGTCATGATCTTCGCCGGCGCAGCGTGGTTGATTGGGGGAAATTCTGGGGCGCTGTCTCTGTTTGCTGGAGGCGCGGCAGTAGCACTGCCAAATGCAGTGTTGGCACTGTGGTTGACGCTGAGGTTGCGTAGCAAGGGTGCGGTTGGGGCGGCCGGCATGATGTTCGGCGAGTTGCTCAAGCTCACTTTCACCCTCGTCGCCATTGCGCTGGTAGCAGTAAGGCTCAAGCCCGAACTGTCGTGGTTGGCGATGCTGACCGGAGTAGTGGTTGCGCTAAAGGCGCAATGGCTGGCGCTCTGGGTCACACGTCGGTACTGACAGATATACGACTAAATAGTTTGCAGACGAACATATATGGCCGTTGAAAACGCAGAACAGATTGCAGAAGGCGCCGAACACGCGCTGACGCCCGCGACGTATATCGGGCATCACCTGACGTTTTTGAATCATTCGGTGGGTCAGGGCAGTTTCATGACCCTCAACCTCGATACCCTGATCACCTCGGCCCTGCTCGGCGCGATCGTTTTTGGTTTCCTCGCCTGGGTTGTCCGTGGTGCCACCGCTGGCGTGCCGGGCAAGCGTCAGGCCTTCGTTGAACTGGCCATCGACTTCGTCAACGACCAGGTCAAGGGCATCTTCGACAAGAGCTTCTCCTTCGTTGCTCCGCTGGCGCTCACCGTGTTTGTTTGGGTGTTCATGATGAACGCCATGGATTTCCTGCCGGTCGACATCATTGCCAAGGGCCTCAAGGCCGTCGGCGTCCACGAATTCCGCATGGTCCCCACCGCTGACATCAACGCCACCTTCGCGCTGGCCCTGTCGGTCTGGATCCTGATGATCGGCTTCGCGATCAAGGCCAAGGGCCTTGGCGGCTTCATCCACGAACTGTTCTTTGCTCCTTTCGGCGCCCCCAAGCTCTCGGTCAACCCGATCAGCTGGATCCTGGTGCCACTGGCGATGACCGCCAACTTCCTGTTCCAGATGATCGAGTACATCTCCAAACCGCTTTCGCATAGCCTGCGACTGTTCGGCAACATGTACGCCGGCGAAATCATCTTCCTGCTGCTGTGGATGCTGGCTTCGACCGGCCCCCTCGGTACCTTCTTCGGTGCGCTGTTCGGCACTGGTTGGGCGATCTTCCACATCCTGATCGTCGCGTTGCAGGCTTATATCTTCATGATGTTGACGATCGTCTACATCGCGATGGCTCACGAGCATCACTAACTTAATTTTTTAACCAAGTATCACAGAGGAAATGCAAATGGATCACGTCCAACTTCTCGCCATGATTCAGGCTAGCACCAGCATCGGCATCGGCCTGATCATCGGCCTCGGCGCTCTCGGCGCTTGCGTCGGTGTAGGCATCATGTGCTCGCGCTTCCTGGAAGGCGCTGCCCGCCAGCCGGAATTGGCTCCCATGCTGCAGGCCAAAGTGTTCCTGCTCCTGGGTCTGATCGACGCTTCCTTCATCATCGGCGTGGGTCTGGCCATGATGTTTGCGTTCGCCAACCCGCTGCTGTCTGTCGTTCACTAAAGATTTTCGACAGAACCGCGATTAATACGAAACGGGTGTAGGTATGGATATCAATCTGACCTTGATAGCGCAGGCGGTAGTATTCGCCGCGTTCATCTGGTTCACCGCAAGGTTTGTCTGGCCGCCGTTGATGACGCTCGTTGAACAGCGTCAGAAGACGATTGCCGATGGCCTCGCCGCTGCTGAGCGTGGCATGAAGTCGCTGGAAGATGCATCGTCGCGTAGCGACGAAGCGCTGAAGGCTGCCCGTGCACAGGCTCAGGACATTCTCGCTGCCGCCAACAAGCAGGCCACGCAGATTGTCGAGCAGGCCAAGACCACGGCAAAGAGCGAAGGCGATCGCATCGTCTCCGCCGCACGCGAAGAAACCTCGCGTGAAGTGAACTCAGTCAAGGAGCAGCTGCGCAAGCAGGTTGGCGAACTGGCGGTTGCCGGTGCGGCCAAGATCCTCAAGCGCGAAATTGATGCGAAGGCTCACGCCGACGTCCTCAACGACCTCGCAGCTCGCGTCTAAGCGCCATGGCCGATCTCAGCACTCTTGCACGTCCTTACGCCAAAGCGGTGTTCGAACTGGCGCGCGATGGCAAATCACTGAAGGAATGGTCTGCGCAACTCGCAGCCATTTCTGCAGCGGTTGCCAATCCGCAGCTCGCACAGCTGATTGGTCACCCGGCGCTGTCGCGTGCGGAACTGGCCGACGTGTTGGGCAAGGCGCTCAGCAAGGACCTCAACGCTGAAGGCCAGTCGCTGATCAAGCTGCTGACCGACAACAACCGTTTGAGCACTGCTGCTGCGATTGCCGAACAGTTTGAAGCGCTGCGCGCTGAAGCCGAAGCCCGCGTCGAAGTGGAAGTGACCACTGCGGCCAAGGTTGAAAAGACTCAGCAGGACGCACTCGCTTCGGCGATTCGCAAGCGCCTTGATCGTGACGTTGCCATTGCCTGGAACACCGATGAATCCCTCGTTGCAGGCGCAGTGATCCGCGCTGGCGACATGGTCATCGACGGTTCCGTTCGCGGCGAGTTGGAAAGACTGCAAACCGCGCTGACGCGCTAAGCAGAAAAGAACATTCAGGAATAGCTTCCCATGCAATTGAATCCTTCGGAAATCAGCGACCTCATCAAGAGCCGCATCAAGAATTTTGATGCAGTGACCGAGGCCCGCAACACCGGCACCATCGTCAGCCTGCAGGACGGCATCTGCCGCGTGCATGGCCTGTCCGATGCGCTGCAGGGTGAAATGCTCGAATTCCCCGGCAACACCTTCGGCCTCGCCCTGAACCTCGAGCGCGACTCCGTCGGCGCCGTTATTCTCGGCGACTACAAGCACCTCAAGGAAGGCGACACGGTGAAGACCACCGGCCGTCTGCTCGAAGTGCCGGTTGGCGAAGCCCTGCTCGGCCGCGTCGTTGACGCGCTCGGTCAGCCGATCGACGGCAAAGGCCCGATCGCCGCTGCCGGCACCTCGCCAGTTGAAAAGGTTGCTCCGGGCGTTATTGCTCGCCAGGGCGTGAGCCAGCCAGTCCAGACCGGTTACAAGTCGGTCGACTCGATGGTTCCAATCGGTCGCGGCCAGCGCGAACTGATCATCGGTGACCGTCAGACGGGTAAAACCGCGATGGCCATCGACGCCATCATCAACCAGAAGAACTCGGGCATTAAGTGCGTTTACGTTGCGATTGGCCAGAAGGCCAGCTCCATCGCCAACGTCGTGCGCAAGCTCGAAGAGCACGGCGCCATGGCCAACACCATCGTCGTCGCCGCTTCGGCTTCCGAATCTGCAGCGCTTCAGTTCATCGCACCGTACTCCGGTTGCTCGATGGGCGAATACTTCCGTGACAAGGGCGAAGACGCGCTGATCATTTATGACGACCTCTCCAAGCAGGCCGTTGCTTACCGTCAGGTTTCGCTGTTGCTGAAGCGTCCTCCGGGCCGCGAAGCCTACCCTGGCGACGTGTTCTATTTACACTCGCGTCTCCTCGAGCGTGCAGCCCGCGTCAACGCCGACTACGTCGAGCAGATGACCAAGGGCGCAGTGAAGGGCAAGACCGGTTCCTTGACCGCCCTGCCGATCATTGAAACGCAGGCTGGCGACGTTTCGGCATTCGTTCCGACCAACGTGATTTCGATCACCGACGGTCAGATCTTCCTCGAAACCGACATGTTCAACGCCGGTATCCGTCCCGCCATGAACGCCGGTATCTCGGTGTCACGCGTCGGTGGTGCAGCGCAGACCAAAGTCATCAAGAAGCTCGCCGGTGGCGTGCGTACCAACCTGGCGCAGTACCGCGAACTCGCGGCCTTCGCACAGTTTGCGTCCGACCTCGACGAAGCCACCCGTAAGCAGCTGGAACGCGGTCAGCGCGTGACCGAGCTGATGAAGCAGAAGCAGTACGCTCCGATGTCGGTTGGCCAGATGGCCAGCACCCTGTACGCCGTTGAAAAGGGCTACATCGACAAGGTTGACGTGACCAAGGTTCTGGCATGGGAAGAGGGCTTGCACCAGTACCTCGCCACCAGCCAGAAGGCTGTGCTCGACAAGCTCGACACCGGTGACTGGAGCGACGCTATCGAAGCCGACCTCAAGGCAGCGATGGACGCTTACGGCAAGCAGGCCGCGGTTTAATTTCTAAAAAGAGATAGACAGTGGCCGGCGCAAAAGAAATACGTACCAAGATCAAGAGCGTGAAAAACACGCAGAAGATCACGCGCGCGATGGAAAAAGTCGCCATGTCGAAGATGCGTCGTGCGCAAGAGCGTATGTCGCTGGCCCGTCCGTACGCCGAGAAAATTCGCCGTACGCTGGGGCACCTGTCGCAGGCAAACCTCGAGTACAAGCACCCCTTCACGGTTTCACGCGAAGTGAAGAAGGTGGCTTATCTGGTGGTGTCATCAGATCGCGGTCTCTGCGGTGGCCTCAACGTCAACACCTTCCGCGCCGTCACCCGTGACGTGCGTGAGTGGAAGGCCAAGGGCGTTGAAGCGGAATTCGCGCTGATCGGCAACAAGGCCCAGGCGTTCTTCAAGCGCATGGGCGGCAAGGTTCTGGCGACCGTGGGCAACCTCGGCGACAAGCCGCATATCGAACAGCTGCTCGGCACCATCAAGGTGTTGTCGGACGCTTATCGCAATGGCGAAGTCGATCGCGTGTATCTGGTGTCCTCGAAGTTCGTGAACACGATGACGCAGCAGTCGACGATCCAGCAGTTGCTCCCCGTCGAGCCAGTCAAGACCGACGGTCTGCTGAGCCACTGGGACTACCTGTATGAGCCGGACAGCGTTGAGCTGATGGATACCGTGTTGCAGCGCTACGTTGAATCGCAGGTCTACCAGGGCCTGATCGAGAACGTCGCCTGCGAACAGTCGGCACGTATGGTCGCGATGAAAGCCGCTACCGACAACGCAGGCAAGATCATCAACGGTCTGCAGCTCGTCTATAACAAGGCGCGTCAGGCCAACATCACCAAGGAACTGTCCGAAATCGTCGGCGGCGCCGCGGCAGTTTAATTATTTGTTTTTATACGGGGCCAAGAAGGCCGCGTTTGAAAAGTTAGAGTACAAACAGAGAAATCTATGAGCACTGGCAAGATTGTTCAGGTCATCGGCGCAGTTGTCGACGTTGAATTTCCGCGCGACGCTATCCCCAAGATTTATGACGCACTCAAGGTCGAAGGCATTGAGCTGACGCTTGAAGTCCAGCAGCAGCTGGGCGACGGCACCGTTCGCGCCATCGCGCTCGGTTCTTCGGAAGGCCTGAAGCGTGGCCTGGTGGCCAAGAACACCGGCGGCCCGATTTCGGTTCCGGTCGGCCCTGCAACGCTCGGCCGCATCATGAACGTGCTCGGCGAGCCGATCGACGAAGTCGGTCCGGTTGCTGCCAAAGATCATTGGGCGATCCACCGCGCTGCACCGACCTATGAAGATCAGGCCGGTTCAACGGAACTGCTCGAAACCGGCATCAAGGTTATCGACTTGCTTTGCCCGTTTGCCAAGGGCGGTAAGGTCGGCCTGTTCGGCGGCGCTGGCGTGGGCAAGACCGTCAACATGATGGAGCTGATCAACAACATCGCCAAGGCGCACTCGGGTCTGTCCGTGTTCGCAGGCGTCGGTGAGCGTACCCGTGAAGGTAACGACTTCTATCACGAAATGATGGAGTCGGGCGTTATCGACGAGAAGGAACTGGGCAATTCGAAGGTGGCCATGGTGTACGGCCAGATGAACGAACCCCCAGGCAACCGTCTGCGCGTCGCTCTGACCGGTCTGACCATGGCTGAGTACTTCCGTGACGAAGGCCGTGACGTTCTGTTCTTCGTCGACAACATCTACCGCTACACGCTGGCCGGTACCGAAGTGTCCGCACTGCTCGGTCGTATGCCGTCCGCCGTGGGTTACCAGCCGACGCTGGCCGAAGAAATGGGCGTTCTGCAGGAACGCATTACTTCGACCAAGAAAGGCTCGATCACCTCGATCCAGGCCGTTTACGTTCCGGCCGACGATCTTACGGATCCTAGCCCTGCAACCACCTTTGCCCACTTGGATTCGACCGTCGTGTTGTCGCGTGACATCGCCTCGCTCGGTATCTATCCGGCTATCGACCCGCTCGACTCGACCTCGCGTCAGCTCGACCCGAACGTCATCGGCCACGAGCACTACAACACCGCCCGCGACGTGCAGGGCGTGCTGCAGCGCTACAAGGAACTGAAGGACATCATCGCGATCCTGGGTATGGACGAACTGTCGGATGACGACAAGAAGGCCGTGGCCCGCGCCCGCAAGATCCAGCGCTTCATGTCGCAGCCCTTCTTCGTGGCACAGATCTTCACCGGCTCGCCGGGCAAGTACGTGTCGCTGAAGGAAACCATCCGCGGCTTCCGCGGCATCGTTGACGGTCAGTACGATCACCTGCCTGAGCAGGCGTTCTACATGGTCGGTTCAATCGACGAAGCCGTCGAGAAGGCCAAGAAGCTCTAAGCCATCATGTCTGCCATCCACGTCGACATCGTCAGCGCCGAAGGGCACATCCATTCGGGCGAAGCGAGCATGATTTTCGCTCCCGCCAAGATGGGTGAGTTGGGCATTGCGCCGCGTCACGCGCCGCTGCTGACCAGCCTCAAGCCGGGCACGCTGCGTGTGCAGCAGGCCGACGGCAGCGAGCTCTCTTTCTTCGTTGGTGGCGGCATTCTCGAAGTGCAGCCGCACCTCGTCACCGTGCTCGCCGACACCGCACTGCGCGCCAAGGATGCTGACGAAGCCTCTGCCGCCGCTGCCAAGAAGGCTGCCGAAGAGAAGCTCGGCAAGGCATCCGGCCCGCTGGATGTTGCCAAGGCACAGTCCGAACTGGTCGAAGCCGCCGCCCGTCTCGAGTTCGTACAGAAAATCAGCAAGGCTACGCGCTAAATCTTTAGCGTCACCTTAGTCCGGTAGGTATTAGAATCCCGCTCATGTTCAAGACATGAGCGGGATTTTGTTTTTATGTACAGGATGTACGGTATGCAGGCGGCGGCACGGATGCCGAAGAGCCTGTAGATGTACAGGATGTACGGTACGTCGCGGGCGCAGGATGCGCAGGAGCGACGTGGTCGGCGGACTAGATACTGCTCGTAAACCAGAACGCACACGCCCCAGGTGATCCAATGATCAAGAAAAAAGCTGTGAAGAAGGTGGTGGCTGCCAGCACCGTGACCACGGTGATTCACACCGTCATCCTTGCCGCGGGCAAGGGCACGCGGATGAAGAGCGCGGTACCCAAGGTCCTGCACCCGATTGGCGGCAAGCCGATGCTGGGGCATGTGCTCGATGCCGTCGCCAGCATTGGTGCACAGGCCTCGCACGTGGTGCATGGACATGGCGCGGAGCAGGTGCGCGCATGGCATGCGCAGGACCGGGCGAAAGAGAAATCCGTCAACTGGGTTTTGCAGAAAGACCAGCTCGGCACCGGTCACGCCGTGCTGCAGGCGATCCCCAATATTCCAGATGACGCGCTGGTCGTGGTGCTCTATGGCGATGTGCCGCTGATCTCCGTCGCCACGCTGCAGAACCTCATCGCTGCCGCGAGCAAGGGCCTCGCCATTCTCACGGTGGAACTGGATGAGCCGACGGGTTACGGCCGCATCATCCGCAATCGTGCGGGCGCCGTGATTGGAATCGTTGAAGAGAACGATGCCAACGCGCGCCAGAAGAAAATTACCGAAGTGAACACGGGCCTGCTGGCCGTGCCGGCCAAGCGTCTCAAGGGCTGGCTGAAGAAGGTGAAGAACAACAACGCCAAGGGCGAGTACTACCTCACCGACATCGTTGGCCTCGCTGTAAAGGATCGCACTCGCGTCACCGCGGTCTCGGCGGCAAGCCCGGATGAAGTCGAAGGCGTCAATGATCGCGTACAGCTCGCGCGCATGGAGCGTGTGTACCAGCGCACGCAGG